>RRZT010487083.1_pt1 | contig 11416 bp, 8 predicted proteins | sample 2165551 | NCBI WGS metagenome assembly RRZT01 (sample SAMN10456910, study PRJNA506462) | wastewater metagenome | biome: wastewater; feature: sludge; material: wastewater sludge; isolation source: wastewater sludge with Escherichia coli K12::gfp cells carrying plasmid... | place: USA: Moscow, Idaho ... | reverse complement strand
TTAATTTCCTCCGTTTATTCCAGAATGCCTTTGTTTTCTCTTTTAACCTAATGAAAGTGTTAGTTATATAAGGTTGTTTTACAAGGTAATCTTTGACAACCGCATAGTCTAAATTGGGATTTAAAATTGGTTTGTAATCAACTTTCTGCTCCAAACAAAGAGATAAAATCATAATGTGATGTATTGAATATTCATAAGAAATATCTCTAATATCTCCACCACTTTCTAAAAAGTTTCTAACTGAAATCATTTTGTCACACGTGAATCTATCTTTTAGAATCATATTTGCAAAATCAATAGCTTGTGAACACTTATTTCCATTAACTTTACATATATTAGACATAGTAAATGAAATCACACCAAGTTCCATAGATAGTGAAGCTAAAACCGATGTATTATATTTTTTAGCCAGCTCTTCAGTTAATGCAGAACCAACAAATTTCGTTATATTATAGACATACTGTGAATTAATAAAATTACCATATTTTAATATAGCACTTATATTCTCACCTTCAATTAAGGCTTTATGTGCATAAGCCAAAGTCTCTGCATCAAGTTCTTTTGTTGTTTTAGACATAATTCTCTTCTTTCTATATTTTTATTTATTTACAAACTAATTATATGAATAATTTAATAAAAGACATCATTATCTCTTATCAAACTCTAACACTGCTTTTTTATTTTCTAAAACTAATGAAGCAGAGTACATATTACCAGCACCTGAAATGAACGTCTCAATATGCACACGTCCAGATTTAGCTAATTCAATTAACTCATTGTTTGTTAATTTATGCTTAGAATATTCAAGAGAAACATTAAATTCATCATTAATGACATAGAAATCAAATGTCTTGCCTTTATTCGTGAAATTGATATGTTTAACAGACTTCCCGTTCTCATTGAAAATGAAGTCATTTTTATTCTTAAATTTAGTTGAGACTTTAAATGTATCTGGGTCTAAACTTACATCAGCACTAAACGTATCACCTTTTGAGCTTTTCCAATTATCAGACGAAATTGCTTTGCCTGATAATAGACTGTTAATTTGGTCATCTGAAAGAACAACAGAGTACATTGTAGAATAAAAACGTTTATTGGTATCTCCGTCTACGACATAATAAGAATAACTAGTATTATCTTCTTTAGTGACAGTAATTTGCTCTAAATTCCATTTACCAATTTTCTTCTCAGTTTTTTCAACTTTAGATGAACCAGATGAATTACCACCAGCAAACCGAACACCAGTTTTATCCTCGTTCATAACAAATTCAACCTTTTGTAGAGCTTTTCCACTAAAAGAGATTTCCTTTGTTACTTTTTCACCAGCAATAAACTTTTTGATGTCTTTTGCAGTAAAAGAGCCTTTCAGTTTAGCTTTAGGAGTATCCATTTTCTTTTTAACATAGAATCCATATTGTTTAGGAACATCTGTACCTTCTTCTTTAGCTTTAGTAAGCTCTGTCAAAAATAGAAGATATTTTGCATCATAGAATCCATTTTTACCTTCTTTAACTGGATTATTCTCAGAGAGAATACCAACTACGTCGGGGTTATTATGTTGAATATTAGTGAAATCTAAGCCACCCAACTCAATCATCAGTTTTTTAGTGAAATCAACAATCTTATCGTACGCTACGGCACCTGAAACCTTACCTAGGGAAACTTCTTCAAATAGAGCCTCAAAGTGTGCTGTGGTTAATGGAGAGGCTAGTGGTGTGTCACCAACCTGGTCTAGTAATTGCATACCTAATTCTGTAACAGTATATTCACTTTGTTTACCTTTTTGTGTAATATATTTGTTTTCCAATAGGTTTTCCACAATTGTACTACGTGTTGCTGGGCTACCAATACCTGCCGTTGTTGAGCTAGTTCCCTTTTTAAGTAAAAGTCGCTCATCTTCATCTTCAACCAATTTGTATACATTTTCCATAATCTCTATCAATGTAGAAGCATTATATCTTGGTTTTGGTTTAGTTTTACCTTTATACACGTCATCACCAGAAATTGAAACTTTATCTCCTTTTTCTACTTTAGGTAGTTCATTAGAGTTGTTTTTCAATTCTGGCACAAGTCTTTGCCACCCTTCTTGAATAACAACAGACCCATTTGTCTTGAATTTCAAACCTCCAACTTCTGTGATAATTTCAGTTTTCTCTTTAATTGCAACAGGTTCAAAACCTAGAACAACAGAGCGGGCAGTCAAGTAGAAAGCACTTTTCTCAGCATCACTCATAATAGAGAAGTTAATTTTAGAATTTGGATTCCAAGGTGTTGGTACAATAGCCGTGTGACTTGATAATTTCTTATCATCAACATAAGACTTGTTCTTACCAAACATAGCAATTTGTTCTTCAGTTGGTTCAGGTAAATCTTTAAATTCATCAAGTTCTTTTGCTGCTTTTAAAACAGGAAGAATATCCGCAAATAGTTCTGTTGAGATAACAGCACTTTCTGTACGTGGATAAGATGAAATCTTAGACTTATAGTTTTTATCAATAGCTTCCATACTTTCACCAAGTGGAATACCGAACACCTTAGACATATCACTTTGAAGTTTAGCAGTTGAATAAAGTCCAGGTTGTCGTTCATTGACCTTTGTTTTTTTAAGTGATTTAATAACACAATCACCTGAGTTAGCCGATTTCTCTATCATTGATTTAGCATCACTCTCGTTTTCAAACTGAATTGGAGAGTTATCTTCATCTACTAGAGTGCCAATATATTTACCATTTTTGTGTGTGAATTCAACACGTACGGTATAGTATGTTTTAGACACAAAATCACGGATTTCAACTTCTCTAACATAAAGAATCTTCATTGCTGCTGTATTAACACGACCACTTCTGATTTTCGTTCCTGATTTAAGAGTTAGTAAACGTGTCGAATTCAAACCAACAAGGAAATCCATACGTGAACGTAATTCTTCTGCTTCTGCAAGATTAGCTTCTGAACCTGTTCTAGGAATAACTTCATTGTACTCATAAAGGTTATGGAATGTGTCAACGATATTCTTTTCTGACATATCTGAGTTCCAAAAACGGTATCGTGGCAATGCCTGTACTTTACTTGACATAGTATAAATAACAGACTCATTGATTAATGAACCCATACGGTCTGGGTCAGCTCCAGAAACAATAAAGTCATAATTACCATTTTCTAAACGTTCTTTTAGCTTTTTATAGAAGTTATTCCCTTTAGATGGAACGAAATCCCACTCACCTTTATTTGCATCAGGCAGCATTGGTAGCTCTGCTAGTGTCCATTTCTCCCAATTAGGGTTCATCTCTTTTGGTTCTTTGAGTCGCGTTACCATACCAGCCGCTGTGTCAAAGTCCAGGAAGAAACTAAACTCATTTTGATGAAGACGAAAGAATCGTTGAAACTCTTTCATAGCATCAGGTTTCTCTGCTATAAACAGACCTTTTTTTCCTTTTAACTTTGGATTATCTTTCATAAAAACTCCTTTTGTTCATTTATATTGTTTCATTTATATTATAGCACAATTTGCACAAAAAAGAAACATCACTATGAATGCTTCTTAATTATATTTAGATGTACTATCTCGTTAAAATGTTTGAATTTATATTTCACGGATTGAATCGAAATGATGTCATTCTCAACAACGTCAAATTCATTAATATAATCAATTTTAAAGAAAACTTCACTTAAATCAGCATCCTCATCGCCACAATACTCAATTAAAAACTCACACGTACCATCAGAAAACTTTGATATTTTCAAAACTTTAACATCTAAAGTCTTTTCTTCAAACATTGTGTTTTCGTATTTCTCTTTTGCAGCTAATTTTAAAATAGAGATTCCATCACTTCCTAAGTCAATTATTTTCTCTTCTAACATAGATAAAGAAACAAAAAAGACAATTAGGAAAACCATACCAATTCCTGTAATAATTGCAGGATTATAACTATTTATTGCACTTCCATTAAGGAAGTTTTCAATTGCATAAATCCCAAATAATAAAATAATCCCGTATGCATATTTTGTGTAATCAAAGAAAAACTTTACCAATGTAAGAATATGTTTATATCCTTTTGCAACAGAAGTCTCGTCTTCATTTACGTATAAATACTCTAGTCTCATATTTTACCTCCACAAATATCATACACATATTATATCATATATTAACCAATATATCAACTTTTTAAAATTAAGAATATCTTGTCTTTATATAACTTGTGTGCTATAATTATATTGTAATAAAACTTTGGAGGTTATATTATATGGTTAGAAAAATCAAAACCGAATCGTACAATTTTGTTAAACAGAATTTTGGAATGAATTTCAAGTTATCTTTCTGGGCTATACTATTATTTTTCTTTAATGTGTTATTGAACACTTCCGTTAATAACCATAGTGTTAAAGTGATATTGTATTCTGGCGGCTTATTTTCGTTAGGCATCTCTATCGTTTTTGCAATTATTGGATATGAATATTATAAGGCAAACCAAGATAAGTCTCATTTAAACGGAAGTCTTTGTCAAGGATTTACTGGAGATAAAGTTATAAAAACACTTGTGTTATATTTAATAATTTCATTATTTTCTGTAGCATTAATGTTTATTTCTATTATATTCGCTTCACTTTCAATAGGCTTCTTTGTTGGTATTGGAATGAAAGCTGCAATCGTCCCTATATTGTTAGTAACAATTGGCACATTTGTTGGTTTTTTCATCTATATTATTGCAATATTTTCACAAGCTAATTTCATTATGTTGGCTTCAATAGATGAAGGTACATTTGGTGAACTTGGTTATATTGGTGCAATTAAGAAATCTAAAAGTGTTATGACTGGACACGTATCAGAATACATTGTTATGAATTTAAGCTTAATTGGCTGGTTCTTACTTGTTGGAATCACAGCAGGTCTTGCCTCTGTATTTGTAATTCCTTACTACTTAAATGTAAGAGGCAATTATTACAGATATATTATGGAATCACATCTAGATGAACCTCTATCTAAATAAGACAAATGAAAACAGGATATCTAATATATTCTGTTTTTATGCTATAATTAATTTAGAATATATAAGGAGATAACAATATGAATGAAAAAACACAGAAACTGGTGTCATTTATGAAAAACCAGGGGGTTTCATATCCATTATGGAATAGTTATTTATTTGGTGTTAAATTTGAATTAGGTGTTTTACCAAGTAAGTTAGAAAGAGGTGAACGTATTCGGGCACTAATCCCTTGTAAATATAAAGGGCACAGAAGTCTAGCTGTTGTCACGTCTATGCGAATGCTTGTTTTAAATCAAGGAATGTTTGGTCGCTTTTCTAATAACCAGGCTGATAGTATTTATTTCAAGCAGTCATCAGGTAGTGCGTCATCAGGTTCTTTAATATCTAAATACTCAATCAGTACAACTGGTGAGGGGAATGATATGGACATTACAAACTTATGGTTCAAGGACTTAGACCGACTTGACCTTGCATACAATAATGCACGGCAATCATATGAAGAACACGCAAATGAAGCCAAAAGGTATCAAAACAAGGCTGAATCACAAACATATTCACAACAAAATAATTCCAGACCTAATTTATCGCCCTATGGGTTTACTAGAAACGAATCATTCATCTTGGATAAACAAAGACTTAAAGACTTGCTAGATAAAAAGATTATTACATTAGCGGAATTTAAAATATTAAATGATGATATTGACCGTAAGGCTGCTGAATATGATGAAGAATTAGAATTGCAAACAAAAAGACCATAATTTAATATGGTCTTTTATTTTTTATATTAAATTGACTTTACAAGTCAAAGCTACCAAAGTCTGTTAAATCAATACCAGAAAATGGGTCTTTGTTTTCCTCTACCTTTTCTATATCAAGATTAGTTCCAAAATCATCAGTACCAGTGTCAACTGATTCTGTCTGAATATCATCAAGTGATGGTATTTCAGGCATTTCTGGAATATCAGGTACGTCTATAACGTCTGTAATATCAGGCAAGTCATTTAATTCTGTCTCAGCAGCAGCCAAATCACCAATACCTCTAGTTAATACAGTAGGGTCAAATTGTTCCTTATCTGTATCTTTTGACAGTTCTTCAATTGTAGGAGGAATTGCCTCCATTTCGTTAGCGCCAATTGGGTCAACAGTCTTATCTTCAGGCGTTATATCTGATGTATTATGAGTAACGTCATCATTAGGAGATAGTTTGTTAACTGCATCATATGCTTGTAATAGTTTATCTGATTCCTTTTTAAGTTCATAAGGAATATATTCTATTTTAGCAACAGAAGGAATTTGAACTGAGTTCTTAACAATAGCTCTGAAGTAAACAAAGCCAAATGACGGACCTCTTGTGTCTACGTTAGGTCCGTAGATAACTTGAGTTTGTGTAAATCTATCAACACTATCAATAACCTCAGAAACACTTTCTCTTTTGCCACCGCCAGAATCACCTTCATCTCCAACAGGAATAGAAGATTTGATTTTATCTGCGATTGTCTGCTCTTTCTCAACTTCTTGGTTAAGTGAACGTTGTGTTGTTTTCATTTCTTCTTTACCAAATAAAGAAACAAAGTATTGTGCATCTTGTGCAGATGAACCTGGATAGACGATAACATTACGTGCATTGGATTGTAAGTTTTCTACTAAACCTGAACCAGCATTACTTTCTACAATACCAAGTGTTTGTGTAGCCATTGTTGCTGAAACAGCATATGAACGACCTTTAGTTAACACATCTTGGAATGATTCAGAAGCATAGTCCTGGAACTCATCAATATACATAATTACGGGGGTACGTGTTGATTCTGTACCACGTCTGCGGAATATAGCTGCTTGTAATTGAAGAATCAAGAATGAACCAAGCATACGACCAATATCATCAGATACGCCTGTTGCTGTTGATAGTGCAACCTTATCACCTGTACGTAAAATAAGGTCAAAGTCAATATCCGAACCAACACCTGGTGGTGGATTCAATACTTTTCTTAATCTAGAGTTATCAAGTAAGTTTGTCATAATATTACGAATACCACTTGAGTTATCATAGGTTTTCCCAGCATTTCTGTCTCCTTTGAGACCTGTATAATACTCATTTGTGAAGAATGCCGCAAAGTCTCGGTTCTCCAATACTTTTTCTGATGTAGTGTCCAATGCTAGTAGTTCTTTTACCATTTGTTCACCACGATTACCATTATTTGTTAAAATGTCATTAACGTGCAATAATGTCGCATCATTACCTTTTACCCGTTTAACAACGTGAATTGCATTTTGGATAACTGTCTTAGATAAGTTCTTAAAGTAATCACCACTATCCGACATAGACGCCATAAGTGTAGATGTTACTGTACCAACGGCAATTTCCTCTGAACCATACAAAGGATTGAAATATGGTGAATTCTTAGCAGTTGGGTCAAATAGCATAACAATATCACGCTCTTCGTGAGGGTCTTGGTCAACTACTTGTGCCCAAGAAATCTCAGCTTCTGATGGATTAGCGACTATATCTGTTAATAATGACGCATAACGGAATAATGCAAATGTGCTCAATTTAGATAAGAACTCGTACTTAAATTCTAAATAATTAGGTAATTCTTTCTTAATTTGAATCAGTTTCTTCATTGATGACTCAGTTAATTCTAATGTATCTTGCTCTGTTATATCAAGAGCCTCTCCGCTTTTCTTACGTTCTAAAACAGATAATTCAGAAAATAAATCAATTTCCTCATCTTCTGACATAGAATCCATAAACTTAACATCATTAGTCTTTTTAATTAACGAATTATACAAACGAGACTCGCTATCAGTTAATGGAACACCATTTTGCTTATTAAGTAAATCTTGGCGCTGAAGGTTAAGTTCTGAAAGCTTTTTATTTAACAGTTTTGGGATTCTCAATAGGAACTTCTGGTAATTATCCCTCTTCTTCTGTTTAAGGATTGTACCAAATGTCCAAGTTGTCTTAGCCAAATCCGAATGTTATCATAAAGGTTTTTTATCCTTTATTTCTTACAGTTATGAATTCCTGTAAGTCCAGCATATCTTTTTATCATATCCCTTTCAGGACTTAGATATTGAGGTCTCGTGGATTTATTATATTCTCTTATTTAAGAGGTTCAAAATCTATGCGTTGCCCCTGACCAACTCTTTTAAAAGTTGACCTTCGGTTCTGATTACCATACTTTTCAGTAAGGCTTCCAGCTTAATTCCTCAATCGTAATAACTATGATTTCTCATAGAAACGGCAATGCGTGATTAAATTTTAAATCACGGTTCTTTTACCCTTTGGCTCTAGTATAATTTGTCCCATTTGTACTACATTCATACTTTCATATTCAAAGTTGTCAGATTGGAAGTCTTGTAAAATCATTGGAAGTAATGATTGACTGGTTTTGCCACTACCAGTAACCCCTAGAACAAGTACGTGCACCATTCTGTCTTTGATAGGTATTACGGCTTTTTTACCAGAAGCAACGTATGCATCTTCTCCAGCTGGAGTCATCCCGTTTTCATCTTTATTACGTATGTAGAATTCACCAAGTACGAAATCACCATCACTATAGTCATATTCTTCAATCTCTATCTTATCTTCTTTTACTTCAGTACCAACAAGGTATTCTAACCAAGTCTTTTTATTATCATTGTAAATCTGGAATAGCCGAACCAGAACGGTAATAACTATACCAATTAATCCAACAAATAAGAATATAGTGCTGAAATTAGATAAGATATTAATTGCTATTAATAAAATAGAAACAGCTACCAAGAACCAGTTGGCTTTCTTATATGGAGACTCCACGTCCTTCTTAGAAAGATGATATGATATTATTGCAACTATTGGGAAAATACCACACCATATACTCCAATGGAATGTAGTGGGGCTATTTCTTAATAAGAATTTAATTGCAAATATTAATAAATAAAAAATAGAAAATAAGAAACTTAATAATGAAAAGAATACTTGTTTAATATATTCTTTATCTTTTAGTTTGTTCATAATTTCTTTCTCCTTTTCTCTGAAATTTAGGTTTTACCCTAACTTAATTTTAGCATAATATTGAGATTAATATATCTTTTAGTGTGTTTTTGTGCTATAATTAGGTTAGAAATTATCTAAATTTACATAAGGAGATTACTGATGAATAAAAAGATACAAATACCTATTATTCTAGGGATTTTAGCAGTTGGTTCTGCATCATCATTAGCTTTGACTAACAATCAAGCTAGTGCAGTTAGTACGAACCCCGCTATATCTAAAAAAGATACGGTAAAAACAAATAGTGCTGATGTATTACAAGCTGTTTCTGAAAAATTACAAGATGTAATGACATCATCAATTCCATTTTATAAAAGCACCGTTCTATTCACTTCATTAAATACAGACTTTGCTGAGAAAGATTACCCGTCTAAAAACAAAGACAATTCCGAAGGTATTAAAGAAGATGGCACAATTGATATTGAATCATTGAAGAAACCGATAACTGAACCATCACAAGTGGATTTGGCTGGATTTATAAATATGTATAACTTCTATTTCAATAATGATAAGACGTACAAATATGTCTCATCTACATCTGGTACTGAAGATGTAAAAGTCCAAGCTAACCAACGACTTAATTATTTTGATTATATCACTTTAATTAATAAAGTTAAAGACAATCCTGAATATACGGCAAAACAGAAACAAGAAGCATATACAAGTATTGAAGCAGACTTACAACATTCTATTGATAGTTTGTACGGTGATACGAAAGGCTCAGTTAGCTCAGGTGGTGATTTAAGTGCCTGGGGTGAAAGTAAATCTGCAAATATTCCATTCTCATCAGACCGTTTTAGTTACGTTCAATTGTTGTCTGCATATAAAAAAGATGCAAAAATTAAATCTACATTAGCGTATTATTCTACAATTATGGACACTCTTACTACAATTAGAGAATATTCAATAAGTATGCGGCAAGGGAATTCACAGGCTAAGATTGACAGACCTGCATTAGAGAAGAAGTTATCTGAATCTTATAAAGCGGTGGAAACTAACCTATTAACTCCAGTTAACAAACGTCTAGATGAGATTAAGAAAGAAAATAGCGCTAAAGAAAATGGTGATACTTGGCAAGATGATGAATTGAATAAAGATGGTTTATCTGATGATAATTAAGGAGGAAATATGAGAATATTAAAAGGATTTCTATTAAGTATATCTATATTAGTAGTGAGCGGTCTTGCAACATTTGCTATTGTTAAAACTCCAGACATTATTCATCATAATAAAGTTGAACGTGCATCAGTTTCATCTTCATTTGATGTAGATACATTCAGGGGTTGGGTTTTATCTTATAACGCAATTAAACGGGCAAATAACACGTTATACAATAATGCCCCAAAAGATGCGAAAACAAAAGCCTCATTGGTTGCTATTGGATATCCAGACACTTGGCTTCCAGAACTTATACAAAATTATGGTATTGCCGTTCAAAAAGACTACTCAGGTCGATATATCTATGAAAAACAAAAGAAAAATCTAATGTCGTTTTATAACGATGAAAACACTAATTTAACAACAGCTTTGAATTCATTTAAAACAACAGGGAAAGAGGTTTCAGCTAATGATGCTAACGTTATTGAAGCTTTGAATGGATACATTGTACTAGTTGGTAAATTACAATCTAGTACAAATCAAATAACAATTGATAACTCTAAAGAAACATCAATTGGTTCTGTAATTAATAAAGATATTTCAGAGAAAGATATGGCTACTCCTATTGCACAAGGACAAGTTGCTAATGAATATCTAGAGAAGAATATCACACAGTGGAAAGGCACATATGCTGCAACTATAAAAGATTCAGAATTTAAAGATAACAACCCTGACAAAACAAAAGAGGTTAACTTAATTCTAGGAATTAAATAATTAATAAAAAAGACACTCATTTGAATGTCTTTTCTTTTGTTTATTCAGAATAAAATTCGCTGAAAATATCAGCACAATGGTTTCTACCTTTTTCAGTTTCAGATAAAAACTTAACAATATCAAATGATTTTAATAGATAATTAATATTGTCTTTATTTATCATAGATAAACTATCAATAACTGGATTTGTAGAATCATTCACACAAACTGGTTTTAACAATGAAACACCTAGGTTTTCTTTTCTATATAATGAATACAATGATATTTCACGGTTTAGTTTTGTTAGTCTTGAATATCCATAAGACATTCTCACTTCTAAAATTTCATTCCAGGAAATTTCAAACTCTGAGCCTTCTTTAGCTTCAGAAATACTATCCATTATCAATTTGTGATGTTCCAACACATCTCCCAGTGAATAATTACTTAATTGGTTTTTGAAAAAGCATAAATATAAAACTTTAGCTAAAATATTATCATACTTACGCAACTCACTAATTAATTTAATTCCAAAAGTTGCAGGTGTCTG
>RRZT011845054.1_pt1 | contig 11417 bp, 7 predicted proteins | sample 2165551 | NCBI WGS metagenome assembly RRZT01 (sample SAMN10456910, study PRJNA506462) | wastewater metagenome | biome: wastewater; feature: sludge; material: wastewater sludge; isolation source: wastewater sludge with Escherichia coli K12::gfp cells carrying plasmid... | place: USA: Moscow, Idaho ... | reverse complement strand
TGTTATAGGCGTTTGCATGTTATATGAGCGTTGAGAATGAAGTCAACAAAAATTTATGGAGGTATTAATTTAAGTTTTGTTTTGGATTAAATTTCAGTTGCTTGAAGATGAGGTCTGCATATATTTGATTGTTTTATATAGATTTTTTTGGAGATGTGCAGGCCAATGGGGTGCTTTGTCGTGCATTAATTTTGTATTTTGTTTTAAGCCAGCATGCGTTTTTTAATAGATAATAGGCCCCTTGTTTGTCCTGAGGAGTTTTGCATGGCTCGCGTAACATTGACACAGTTTCTAATTCAAGAGCAACGCGCAGGAAACATTAATCCTGATCTGCGTCTTTTACTTGAGGTGGTTGCCCGTGCAGTGAAGGCAATCGCGGTTAATGTTAGCAAGGGCGCGCTTTCCGGGGTGCTGGGAGAGGTAGGTACGCAAAATGTCCAAGGGGAAGCACAAAAGAAGTTGGATGTGATTGCAAATGACATTCTGATGCAGGCCAATGAATGGGGTGGGCATTTGGCCGCTATGGCCTCTGAGGAGTTAGAAGAAATTAGTTTAATTCCGTATGACTATCCTAAGGGTGGCTATTTGCTGCTGTTTGATCCTTTGGATGGCTCTTCAAACATCGATATCAATATTGCAGTGGGGACGATTTTTTCTGTATTGAGGGCACCGGACGATGGGCGTGAGATTACGGAGGCAGATTTTATGCACCCCGGCTCTGAGCAGGTTGCCGCAGGCTATGCCATGTACGGCCCCTCGACAATTTTTGTGCTCACCATTGGGCACGGTGTTCATGGCTTTACGCTAGACCGGGAGATGGGGAGCTTTGTGTATACCCATCCTTATATGACTATTCCTGAGGATACGCAGGAGTACGCGATTAATGCGTCCAATGAGCGTTTTTGGGAGCCGCCTGTTCAGCGTTACATTCGTGAGTTGGTAGCGGGCAAAACCGGGCCACGTGGCAAAGATTTTAATTTGCGCTGGATTGCAGCCATGGCCGGGGATGTGCATAGGATATTGACCCGGGGGGGAATTTTTATGTACCCCATTGATGAAAAAAACCGGAGCAAAGGTGGGCGCTTGCGTTTAATGTATGAGGCAAACCCCATGGCGATGGTTGTGGAGCAGGCCGGGGGCTCGGCAACAGATGGGCGGCAGCGTATTTTAGATTTGCAGCCTAAAAAATTGCATGAGCGGGTGCCTGTTATTTTGGGCTCAAAAAATGAAGTAGAGCGTGTTACGGCGTACCACTTAGAGACTTAAGGTGGGGTTTTTTCGGCGGGCTTACTTGCTAAGATGTGGGCAAGGGCTTAAGTATGTTTTGGGCATACTTATGGTTGGCCCTGCTTGGGCTCAGGCTGTTGTAGCACTGGATTTAAAGGACGAGGCGCTTTCAGCCTTAGTGCTTCGGCATGTTCCTTTGTTTTCGGATCATTCTAAGCAAGACCCGTCAAATGATGACGCCCTTTTTGCTCAAACGGATAAAGCCGTTCAAATAAAGCAGGCGCAAGAGGTTATCTCTGAGATCTTGCGCACGGAAGGTTACTTTACCCCTTCTTTTGAATATGAATACGGCCAAGATAATGCGGTGCAGCGCATTCGTGTTGAGCCCGGGCCGCGAGCACGTGTCGAGCAAGTACACATTTATTGGCAAGATGCTGTAACGGAGCCAGTTTATGCGGAAAGAAGGGCGAAAATAGAGGCGGATTTTCATCTCAAGCCCGGTATGCCTTTTCGGCAAAGTGATTGGTCACGTAGTAAGCAAAATTTTTTAAATGCTTTACTGGCCCGGGACTTTGCGGCTGCGCGCATTGTGCATGCTTTGGCTACGGTTAATCCTGAAACACAAACTGTGGCACTGCAAGTGACCGCTGCATCGGGCCCGGCGTTTAAGTTAGGGGCACTTCAAGTTGAAGGTTTGGAGGATTACGCGGAGGATTTGGTCACGCGGTTTAATAATCTGTCGCCCGGGGAGGCGTTTGACCAAGATCGGTTATTAGCGTTTCAGACCGCGTTGCAAAACACGCCTTATTTTGGTGCGGTCTCTGTGGATATTGATCGCACGCCTGAGCTAGCAGAAAGTGCTCCGGTCCATGTGCGTTTAACCGAGACAGTGCCTAAGCGTTTAAGTTTTTCTGCCGGGGCCTCCTCTAACACAGGCTATCGGGCAGAGGGTAGTTACCGTAATGCCAATTTTTTAGGTCGTGGTTGGGAGAGTGTGAGTGGATTCCGCATAGAGCAACGGGGTTACAGCGTTTTTAGCGATTTGATTTTGCCGCCCTCTATGGCCGGGCACAATACGAGTTTGGGCGCGCAAGTTTTGCGGAATACCCACCAAGGGCTAACGCAGCTCAATCGCGCGATAGGCGTCAATCGAAGTTGGCCGATAGAAGGTGGGGAGCGTCAGGCAACGCTCAAATGGCAGCATGAGAATTTGCGTTTAGAGGGATTAGGACGTAGTGAGCTCCAAGCGTTGACGTTGGACTTAACCCGGATTTGGCGTTGGATTGATGATCCTTTAAATCCTCGTAAAGGTCGCGTATTGAGTATGCGCGTAGGGGGAGGCAGTAAAAGTTTGGGCTCGGATCAGGATTTTCTACGCACAACTGCACGCTGGACAGAGTACCTCCCCGTAGGTGAGCGCGACACCATACAGCTGCGCGCAGAATATGGGGCAAGTCTTGCGCCCAGTAGAAAAGGCATTCCACAAGATTTTTTGTTTCGAACGGGTGGCACACAGACTGTTCGTGGTTATGATTACCAAAGCTTAGGCGTTGAATCAGGTAAAGCCATTGTTGGTGGGCGCTATATGGGCACTGCTAGCGCAGAATATACGCATTGGCTGCCCGAATCCCCGGATTTTGGTTGGGCTGTTTTTGTTGATGCAGGTAATGCGCGAGATAAGCCCCTATTTCAATGGAAGCAAGGTTATGGCTTAGGGGGGCGCTGGAAAAGTCCGGCTGGCCCTATTGCAGTAGACTTGGCTTATGGGCAGGAAGATCGCACTGTGAAGTTGCACTTTGCTGTCATGATCGCGTTTTAGGCTTTCTAAAGTATCCGTTTTTTTATTAAAGGGGTTTAAATTGGCAAGGTCTGCCCTCATCTGCCCCTTCAAGTAAACCCTGTCGCGTTTTTTGGCGTACAGCATTTGATAATGATATTTAACATGAAGAGAAATCTCATCCATGAGCAAGCGTGATTACTACGAAACACTCGGTTTGGATCGAAACGCCAGTGAAGAAGATATTAAAAAGGCTTACAAAAAGTTAGCCATGAAATACCACCCTGACCGCAATCAGGGTGAAAAGGCCGCTGAGGCTGAAGCAAAGTTTAAAGAAATGAAAGAAGCCTATGAGGTTCTTTCCAACCCCGAGAAAAAGGCCGCGTATGATCGCTTTGGGCACGCAGGTGTCGACCCCAGCATGGGTGGCGGGCCGGGTGGAGGCGCTGGTTTTGAAGGGTTTGCCGATGCGTTTGGCGATATTTTTGGTGACATTTTCGGTGGTGGGCGTAGCCGTTCCAATGTCTATCGCGGCGCGGATTTACGCTACAACCTTGAAATCTCCTTAGAAGAGGCTGCCCGAGGAGCGGAAAAAACCATCCGCATTCCTGTTAAAAGTGTATGCGAAACCTGTCAAGGTAGCGGGGCTAAGCCCGGCACACAACCTAAAACCTGTACGCACTGCAACGGCAGCGGGCAAATCCGTATGCAGCAAGGTTTTTTCTCTGTTCAGCAAACCTGTCCAAGTTGTCATGGCAATGGGCGGATGATCACAGATCCCTGTAAATCTTGCCGTGGCACCGGGCATGTGAATGAACATAAAACGCTGGAAGTCAAAATCCCGGCCGGGATTGACGATGGTATGCGCTTGCGTCACAGTGGCTATGGAGAGCCCGGTATCAATGGCGGTCCGACGGGCGATTTGTATGTCGAAATTCACATCAAACAGCATGCTGTTTTTCAGCGTGATGGTGATGATTTGCACTGTCAGATGCCTATCAGCTTCACCACGGCAGCGTTGGGCGGGGAGATTGAAATTCCAACGCTTGATGGCGCCGCTAAAATGAAAATTCCCGCCGAAACGCAAACCGGCAAAATTTTCCGCTTGCGAGGCAAAGGATTGCCGAATGTACGCAGCCATGAGCGCGGTGATTTACATTGCCACGTCATGGTTGAAACGCCGGTTAAGCTCACGGAGCGGCAAAAAGAGCTGTTGCGAGAGCTCGAGTCGCTCTCTGCCAAAGACAGCCAACGCCATAACCCGCAGGCTAAATCTTGGATGGACAAGGTCAAAGACTTTTTCCAGTAAATGTTAGACGTTTTTAGGGGCTGAAAATGCAGTGCATTTTAGTGGGCTATGGCAGCGCCGCACGCGGCATTCACCGGCCCTTGCTACAGGCGGCGGGCATTATGCCGGTGGCCATCATCACAAACCATGACGAGCGCCGCTTGCAGGCGGCAACAGATTTTCCGCAGGCGCGTATCTTGCCCAGCCTTGAGGCAGCGCTTGAACTATTCGACGCCCAAACGGCGCCTTTGGTTGTGGTGGTGAGCGCAAACCGTGTGCATGCAGAGCATGCGCGCCAAGCGCTCTTGGCCGATCGGGATGTTGTGGTCGACAAACCCTTTACGCTCAATTTTGAGCAGGCGCAGGATTTAGCCCGGCTTGCCAAAGTGCAGCGGCGCGGTATTCACGTTTTTCATAACCGGCGTTGGGATGCTGATTTTTTAAGCCTACGAGCCTTGCTCAACCAAGGCCGCCTCGGCACACTCAGCTTAGCTACACTGCGTTTTGACCGTTTTGCACCTCAGCCTAAAGTACGCTGGCGCGAAACCCCGGGCGAGGGGGCCGGTTTACTCTACGACTTGGGGCCACATCTTATTGACCAAGCGCTTCAGCTCTGGGGTCAGCCTTTGGCCCTGAATGCGCATCTCTTACAACAGCGTGCGAATGCGCAGGTTGATGATGCGTTTGAGATTACTTTTTATTATGAAAAAGCATGCGTGCACTTAGGCGCCTCCTGTCTTGTGCCCGGTGGAGGTGTTGCTTCTGGTTTGCCGCGTTATCTCGTCCACGGGGACCAAGCAACATGGATGAAGACCGGGTTTGATCCTCAGGAGGCTTTACTTAAAGCGGGGCAGCTGCCGGGTTCGCTTGCTGATTGGGGGCAAGAAGACGAGGCTGCTTGCGGCGTGTTAATCGATAAAGATGGTAAGCGCCACTTAACACCGCCCGGCCAAGGGCAATGGCCTGTATTTTATCAAGGCGTTAAGGCTTATATACAAGGCAGCAGTCTCCCGCCAGTAAGCTTAGACAGTGTGCTTGAGGTCATGAAAATGCTCGACGCTGCACGTGCAGCTGCCGAAACCGGGCAAAAAATCACCTTTTAAAATACGCTCTCAAAGCCCACACCGTATTTAGGTTGGCGGTACGGCGGGCGGGGCTTGTGTTTGTTTGGAAATCCCTTTGGCAAAATGCGCCCAAGGCCTTATCGCCTCAGTGGAGGCATGCTTATTAATGAGCCTTATAGACCAGCTGCGCACCTTTGGTTTGTGATGAACAAAGTGTGCGCAACCAAGCGCGTCATGCGGGCTCGCTTCATATTGATTCGAACGATGCTGCTGCCAGCCTATGTCATAGGCCTCCCTTTTTTCATACCAGGAGAAAACATGAAGTCCTCAGTACAAGCTTTGCTCAATCTCGCTGCGCATCAAAATCCAAGATTTATAAATGACGATGAAGACCCCCCCGCGATTGAATTGAAACACAGCTTATTTCAAGCGGCCCCATTTTCAGATATTCATGCATTAAGTCTAGCGCTCGGTGCGCTTGCGCCAGAGCTTGTGGAGCTTTATAGCGTATCAAATGGAATGTTATTGTTTTCGAATATAAAAGATTCCGGGGAGGCTTTCTATTTTCTGCCAACAAATGAACAAGAGACAGAGAAAAATGGACTATATGATTGGTTAAGCATAGGTTGTGACGACCCCGATTACGAATATGGTGAAAGTGAGGAGGGCGGTGAGCTAGAGCTTTTTGGTATTCCGCCATGGTGGGAAAGTTGCATTGTTTTTGCCGGCTGGGGCTACGCGCCAGAGCGGCTATTTGTTCCAACAGAAGGTAAATATGCCGGAGAGATTTTCCAGTTTGAGCACGACGGTGGATATTCTGTTCGTATTGCAAAAAATATGGACGAGCTCTTTCTGAAAATCGCCAATGACCCCGTTAAATTTATTAGGCGATACTATTCTGTTGCATATTACGATATTTCCGCTTACAAAGCAGATGCGCCCTAGCCGACTGGTAAATTATTGGCTTTGAATAATTACTGGCGTTGAGGAGGGGGCTTTGTGTCGTTTGTGCGTTTCTAAGCAGCTGGCGCGTTTGTGGCTTAACGCTTGCTCATTTTTATAGCCAAAATAAGAGCTAGGCTTGAAAATTTGTGGAGACACCCTTAAATAAGAGCCATATCTTTGGTAAAGAGCATATAGCTCTTTTTATTTTGACTATTTAAAGGAATGAAGATGACGCAAGCAGCGCAAACAATGGGTTTTCAGGCTGAAGTAAAACAGCTTTTGCATTTAATGATTCACTCTTTGTACTCTAATCGCGAAATTTTCCTTCGTGAGCTCATTTCAAATGCTTCTGATGCATGTGACAAGCTGCGGTTTGAAGCGATGGATAAGCCGGCCCTGCTTGAAGGCGGCCCAGACTTAAGTATTTTTATTGGCTTTGATGCAGCAGCCAAAACATTAACGATTCGTGATAATGGCATCGGCATGAGCCGTGAGGAGGTGATTGCGCACTTGGGCACCATTGCCAAGTCCGGCACCAAAGAGTTTTTCTCCCAGCTCACCGGGGATCAACGTAAAGATGCGCACTTAATCGGCCAATTTGGTGTGGGATTTTATTCAGCATTTATTGTGGCAGACACCGTCACGGTCAATACCCGGCGCGCAGGTTTAAGTGCCTCGGAAGGTGTACGTTGGGCTTGTACGATGACGGGTGAAACGGCCGGGGAATATACCGTTGAGCCGATTGAAAAGGCCGAGCGGGGCACTGAAATTATTTTGCATTTGCGTGAAGATCAATTAGATCTGCTTTCCGCTTGGCAATTGCGTAGCCTGATTCGTAAATATTCAGACCATATTGTTCAACCCATCCAAATGTTTAAAGAAAACTGGGATGAGGAGAAAAAAGAACAAGTTTTGACTGATGAACTTGAAACTGTTAACCAAGCCAGCGCACTGTGGACCAGAAGCAAAAGCGACCTTAAAGAAGAAGACTATAAAGCCTTTTACAAACATGTTGGCCATGATTATGAAGACCCGCTTGCCTGGGTACACGCTAAGGTTGAAGGTCGGCACGAATATACTCAACTGCTTTATGTTCCTAAAAATGCGCAATTTGACTTATGGGACCGGAACGTACGGCATGGCGTTAAGCTCTACGTAAAACGCGTATTTATTATGGATGACGCCGAAAAACTCATGCCAGCGTATTTGCGTTTTGTGCGTGGGGTGGTGGATTCTGCCGATTTACCTTTAAACGTTTCGCGCGAGCTTTTGCAGGAAAGCAAAGATTTAGACACCATCCGCGCCGGTTGCACTAAAAAAGTATTAGGCTTGCTTGAAGATATGGCTCATAGCGAAGAGGCCGAAGAGCAAGAAAAATATACCGCCTTTTGGAAGGCATTTGGTCGGGTATTGAAAGAAGGTATAGGCGAAGACTTTGCCAATAAAGACAAAATTGCCAACCTATTGCGCTTTGCCTCAACCAAAACCGATACCCCGGATGAAACCGTACAATTAAAAGACTATATTGCCCGGATGAAAGAGGGGCAGGAGAAGATTTATTACGTCACGGCAGAAACCTTTAATGCTGCTAAAAATAGCCCGCATTTAGAAGTATTCCGCAAAAAAGGCATTGAGGTTTTACTGATGTCTGATCGGGTAGATGAGTGGGTAATGGGCTATCTGACTGAATTTGAAGGCAAGTCTTTCCAATCCGTTGCAAAAGGCGGTTTAGATTTGGGCGCGCTTGAAGATGAAGCTGAAAAAGCTGAACAAAGCAAGGTAGCGGATGAATATAAAGAGCTGGTTGAAAAAATTAAAGCTAGCCTCGATAAGCAGGTTAAAGAAGTTCGTGTAACGCATCGTTTAACGGATTCCCCGGCTTGCCTGGTAGCAGACGAGCACGACATGGGTGCAAATCTTGCACGAATTTTACAGGCAGCTGGGCAAGAAGCCCCCGCAAGCAAACCTATTTTAGAGATAAATCCTCAGCATCCTGCCGTGTTGCGGTTGAAATATGAAACAGCGCATTTTGATGACTGGGCACAAGTGCTATTTGAACAAGCTTTACTAGCAGAAGGTGGCAAGCTAGATGACCCTGCAACATTTGTTAAGCGTATTAATCAACTTATGCTTGCGATGAGTGTAAATAAAAACTAACTAATCATATATTTAATATTTACGCATCCCCTTTTGCTGCGCTGCTATGCAAAAGGGGATTTTTATCTGTGAAAAACACAGGCTTTAAAGTGCATCGTCGGGTGGTAGAGAGAACGCACAGTTGGCGCTTCCATCACGAGATCACTCGTTGGGAGAGTAAAGTTGAGAATGATGAGGCGACGATGCATTTCACTGGCTGCATCATCGTGTGGAATAAAATCCTATTGGGGTAGGGGCTTAAAAGACTTTGAATAGGTTTTTAGTCAAGATAAACGTCCAAGGCAAAATCACCCAAACTTGTGACTGGTAGACTGTGAGGCGTTGCCCCTCTTTCGCAGGCTGCATTCATCTTCGGTCAAATACTCGCTAAAACCCAGTACATTTTCACCGCCACAGACTAGCTCGGTTCCTCACAAATTATTACGGGTGCAAGTGGATAAAAGGTATGGAAGGGTCTATCTGAGGCATTCGGTAAAACCACCATTAAATTGAGCAGTACCATCATTCAAAATTTAAGATTTTCTGGGCAGTACTGCGACCAAGAAATCCAAGTACACCTGAGTTATTTTAGAGATTACAGACCAGATTTGGTTGAAACGAAGAAGCACGGTTTTAAGTTGCTGGCGGATCTTCAAATTTATACAGCGATTCTAAATTGCCTTACAGCGCTAGGCGCGTTGCAAACGGTTCGCGTGGGATAAATCCGTTGGGTGATTGGGGTGGTTCAACTTAATACTGACTTATGCAACAAATCCATGAATTAGAGTATTCTCATATCCATGAGTATGAATATTTTCCCCGCTCTTGTCTTGGGATTGGCGTTGTCGACACCGGTTGTTGCCGAATCGCTTCCCGTTTTTACGGTCAAGTCGCATGCCGTTGATCTGCTCTTTCCGGCTGAAGCCGTAGTCGAGGCCATCCAGCAGGCTACGGTCGGCACTCTGGTGCCCGGTAGGGTGCTAGAAGTGAAAGCTGATGTTGGTCAGGCGGTCAAAAAGGGCGATGTGCTAATGCGGATTGACGCCCGTGAAGCGGCGGAAGCGAGCCGGGTGGCCGAAGCCCAGTACGTCAACGCCCGGGTGCATTACGAGCGAACAAAGAGCCTAGTTGCTCAGAAATTCATGAGCATCGCTGCACTCGATAAGGCAAAAGCCGATTTCGATGCGGCCTCGGCCAATCGCACTGCGGCGAGTGTCAACCATAGCCATGCTACTATCGTTTCGCCAATTGCTGGCGTCGTCGCCCGCCGCCATATTGAACTGGGCGATATGGCTATGTCGGGCGTGCCGTTGTTCACCATTTATCAGCCGGGTGGCTTGCGCGTCACGGCAAGCATTCCGCAATATCGTTTAAAGGAGATGCGCAACGTAAAAACGGCCCGCATCGAATTCCCGGAGTTGGGAAAATGGGTTGAGGCGATTTCGGTTCAGGTACTGCCGACTGCCGATGCAGCAACCCACGTCATGTCCGTGCGTGTTAACTTGCCGATCGTGCCGGAAGTGAGGCCGGGCATGTTCGCTCGCGTTCATTTTGTGATTGGCCAGGCCGAAAAATTGACCGTTCCGGCAACAGCCGTGCTGCGGCGTGGCGAAGTGGCTGCTGTTTATGTGCAAGCGGGCGAAGGGCGGCTCAGCCTGCGCCAATTGCGCCTCGGCGATACCGTTGGTCAAGGCGAGATTGAAGTCCTGGCCGGCCTGGCGACGGGTGATCGGATAGTGACCGAGCCGGTCAAAGCGGCTATTCAATTGAAGTCGGGCAAGTAAGCAATGAGCGCAGAACATAGCTCGCTCGGGATTTCTGGGCGTATCGCCGCCGCCTTCCAGGCTTCGAGCATGACGCCGCTGCTGGCGCTGGTTGCTCTGCTGATAGGCATCTTCGCTACTCTAGTCACGCCGCGCGAGGAAGAGCCGCAGATTGACGTGACCATGGCCGACGTGTTGGTTGTTTTTCCTGGCGCTTCGGTTAAGGATGCCGAAAACTTAGTGGCCCGGCCCGGTGAGCAGGTGCTGTCGCGCATGCATGGCGTCGAGCATGTCTATTCTGTGTCGCGCCCCGGCATGGCGGTGATTACCGTGCAGTTTGAGGTTGGCATCAAATACAACGATGCGGTGCTGCGCTTACACGATACGGTGATCTCGCATCGCGACTGGCTTTCCCCTAACCTCGGCGTGCAGGAGCCGGTGATTAAGCCGCGCGGCATCGATGATGTGCCCATTCTTGGCCTGACTTTCTGGACGACCGATCCTGCGCGTTCGGCCTATGATCTGCAGCAGGTGGCGCGAGCCGTAGAGATTGAACTCAAGCGCATTAAGGGGACGCGAGATGTCTCGACGCTGGGCGGCCCTGACCACGTTATCCGTGTGCTGATGGATACCGAGCGGATGAATGCCTTCGGTGTCACGTCGCAGGATATCGCCGGCGCGTTGAAGGTATCGAATGCCCTGCAGTCATCAGGTAACCTGACCGCTGACAACCGCGAGGTACTGGTGCAGATCGGCACCTATCTCGAATCGGCGGCTGACGTGAAGCGCTTGGTAGTGGCCGTGCGTGGTGATGAAAAGTCGCGTAAGCCGATCTATCTGAGCGATGTGGCCGATGTGCAGGATGGCCCTGACCAGCCGAAGCGCTATGCCTGGTTCGGCAACAAGGACGGCGAGTTTCCGGCAGTAACTATTCAGTTGTCCAAGCAACCGGGCGTCAATGCAGCCGACGTGGCCAGCGGTGCCATCGCCCGCATCGAGGCACTAAAGAATACGGTGATCCCGGAAGGTGTCGAAGTCACGGTGACTCGCAATTACGGCGAGACAGCGACCGAAAAAGCACAGAAGCTGATTGGCAAGCTGATCTTTGCCACGGCCTTCGTGGTCGCGCTGGTCTTTTTCGCGCTGGGGCGCCGTGAGGCGGTCATCGTCGGCGTTGCCGTGACACTAACCCTGGCCGCTACGTTGTTCGCATCTTG
>RRZT010060677.1_pt1 | contig 11417 bp, 8 predicted proteins | sample 2165551 | NCBI WGS metagenome assembly RRZT01 (sample SAMN10456910, study PRJNA506462) | wastewater metagenome | biome: wastewater; feature: sludge; material: wastewater sludge; isolation source: wastewater sludge with Escherichia coli K12::gfp cells carrying plasmid... | place: USA: Moscow, Idaho ... | reverse complement strand
CGCGGTGCGAGTGACCTCAACAACAGCGACAGCAGGGCATCGACAGCATCGTGGGCGCGAGAACAGCGGCCAAGCGATGGGCGATGACGGTCATGCCGACTCCTGTACACAGACAGAGTTTCAGGCCCCCGGATGGGGCTGGGGGAACTCTATACACAGCGGGGCCCGATTTACCACAAGTTTCATGCCGTGGACCAATGAGGCCCCACTATCGAAGACTTGACTGCACAGTGCCACCGCCACGAGGCGATCGCTAAACTAGTCAGCATGGCTGAGGTCCGCGGGAGGTTCGTGTTCGATGACAACCTGACGCCCGGCAGGAAGACGAGTGGAGGCTGGAGTCAGAACCTCTACGACGCCGGTGGGCACATGGAGACCCATGCGGACTTCATCCCTGACGACGATGAACCGGAGTCATACGAGCGCAGCGTCGATAAGTCAGGGCTGAGCGACGAGGACCATCGCATGGCCTTGGAGGCAGGTCTTGTTATCGCCGCCGCGCTCGTGGTCGCGTCACCGCATGTCAAGCAGTGGTGGGAGCTTTCCGCCTGGCCGCGTGTGAAGAACCTACTTGCCAACGGGCGTCAGGAACTCCGCGAGTTGAAGTGGGTCCGCCGATCACCCATCACGTCCGAGACGTGCGCACCCGAAGGCCAGCGTCCGAAACTGATGGCCGATGAGGTGCGAGAGCCGGGCCCGGAAGAGTTGCCTGACCCGGTTGAACGGCCAATCCCCCTGGGATCCTCGAAGTCCGCGAATCTTCGACAACTGCAGGCCGGCCCGTCGGATGCGCCCGAGACCAGTTCTGCAGGCGCATCCGATGGTGACTGACTCAAGCGGAGGCTTGACCCGCTGAGAACCGCGGATCGAGCACCAAGAACAGCATCACGCAGGCCAGCAGGACCACCGAGACGGCGACCGGAATCCAACCTCCCAGCCCGTACAGCAGCGTGGCCGCGGTGGGGGCGATGATGAAGGTGAGCCCGTTGGTGGCGCCGATGAGGCCCGCGAGCGCACCCTGCTCCTCATCGCGGACCAGCAACGTCGGGCCCGCGGTGTAGCCCGGGATCGCGAATCCTAGGCCCAGCGCGATCAGCAGCATGGCGACCAGGAGCAGCCACAGGCCGGCGTCCGGCAGCAGGACGACGAACCCCGTCAGGGCGAACGCGACGCCCACCCGCATCAGCCGATGCGGCCCCCAGCCCAGCCTCGGGATGAGCACCACCTGGGAGACCAGCATGCCGATGCCGGCCATCAGGAAGGCGATCCCCGCGAAGGCACCGGCTGCGGTGGCCTCCAGGTGGAGCCGGTCCTGGACGAGGAAGCCGGTGATCACCTGGACGAAGCCGAAGGCCAGGAACATGCCGAACCCGGCGATGAGGTACGGGAGCACCCGCGGGTCGGTTGCCCGCAGCCCGGCGGGCCTCGCCACCAGGGTCGCCGCGTCCGGACGCTGCAGCTTGGCCCACGCCAGGGTCAGCGCGAGCGCGAGCATGACGGGGACGGCGATCATGGGCACCATCAGGCCGAACACCACCAGCACCCCACCGACGATCGCGCCGAGGATGGACGCCGCCCCCTCCGCGGCCCCCACCCCCGCCATGCCCTTCACGCGGGTCGCCTCGTCGGTGGTGACGGCGGCGATGTGTGCCTGAGCGGTCGGCATGACGGCGGCCACGGCCGCCCCGTAACACAGACCGCGCAGCACCAGGAATGCCACGAACAGCGGCACGGGGCCGAGCAACCCGGCCAGTCCCAGCCCGACGACGCCGGCGAACGCGACCATGACGACAGTCGCGAAGCCGAGCGCCGCGATCAGGACGGTGCGGCTCCCCCAGGCTTGCGCGCGGCGTCCCCAGATCGGGCTGAACAGCACGACCATGAGGGCGGCGACGCTGATGGTGAGCCCCACCTGCCATTCGGCCAGCCCGATCTCACGCGACAGCGGCGCGATGATCGGGTTGAGCGTCATCTGGCCGGTGAACGCGATCGCCACCGCCGCCAGGAGGACGCCGACCTGCCCGTTGGCTGAGGCGTCGGCCTTCTTCTGTGTCGAAGCCTGGACGCTCACGAGGTGGCCAGGCTCCAGCCGGCGGCCTCGGTTCGAGCGCGCCAGAACGCGGCGTAGGGACCGTCGTTGGCCATCAAGGTCGCGTGGACGCCGACCTCGGCGATCCGGCCGTCATCGGTGAGGACGACGATCTGGTCGGCGTTCACCACCGTCTCGAGCCGGTGCGCGATGACCAGCCGGGAGCGACCCTCCAGGTGGTGCAGGGCGCGGGAGACCGCCTGTTCGTTGACGGGATCCAGCGCGCTGGTGGCCTCGTCCAGCAGCAGGATGGGGGCGTCCTTCAAGATGGCGCGCGCAATGGAGACGCGCTGTCGTTCTCCGCCGGACAGCAACCCGCCGCCTTCTCCGACCTGCGAGTCTCAGCCGTCCCCCAGCCGGGCGGCGATCTCGTCGACCTCAGCGGCGTGTGCGGCCGCGAACACCTCTTCGTCGCTCGCCTCGGGGCGCCCCATCCGGATGTTGTCCAGGAGCGTCCCCGAGAACAGGTAGACGTCCTGGAACACCAGCGACACGTTCTCCATGGTGGTGGCGGTGCCCAGTTCGCGAACGTCCTGGCCGCCGATCATCACCTGCCCGCTGGTGACGTCGTGGAAGCGGGCGAGCAGTTTGATGAGCGTGCTCTTCCCCGAACCGGAGGGGCCCACCAGCGCGGTGGTGGTCCCCGGCGCGACGCTGAAGCTGATGCCGGTGAGCACGGGGGTGTCGGGGCGGTAGGAGAAGCCGACGTCACGCAGTTCGACGCTGGCGTCCGCCGGGACGGCCGCGGTGGTCGGCTCGGGCAGTTCGGGGGCGTCGAGGATCTCGCGCATCTCGGCCAGCGAGTTGGACGACACGCGCAGCGCCGAGCCCAGGTCGGCGACCTGCATCAAGGGTTCGACGAACCGCAGCGACAGCACGAGCAGGGCGACCAGTGCGGGGACGTCGAGGCTGCCGCCGAGCGTCAGGGCCGTGCCGAGCAGCACCAGCACCGTGATCACGGCCTGGACGGCCACGGCGAAGATCGACATGCCTGCGGCGCCGCCCAGCAGCAGCGAGCGGTAGGTCTTGTGTTGGGCGCCAAGCGCACGCGTCAACTCGTCGTTGCTCGACGCGCTGCCGCGGAATGCCCGGAGCGCGGGCTGCACTCGCGCGAATTCGACGATCCGCCCGGCCGCTTCAGCCGACGCGGCGGCGTACTTGCTGTCGCGGTTGCGGACGATGGTGCCGGTCAGCAGGTAGCCGCCCGCCAGCAGCGGCAGGGAGATGAGCGCGGTCAGCCCGATCCGCCAGTCGATCACGGTCATGCCGATGACAACGGTCAGCGGCGTCCCGACGGCGGTGATGATGGGCCGGACCAGGTGTGCGGGCACCGTGGCGACCTGCATGACGCCCTTGCTGGTCAGGCGCGCGAGGCGTCCGGTGAGCGCCAGGTCGACCGTGCCCAGCGGCAGGCGGGAGATCTTGTCTCCGAGACGGTCATACAGGCCCACCGACAGGTCGAGGGCCGCCTTCTGGCCGAGCACCGAGCTGAACCACAAGGTGATGGCGAAGCCGAGCGCGGCCGCGGTCAGGGCGCCAGCCCACAGCCACGCTCCGGCGATGTCGCCCAGGATCAGGGCGCGCAGCAGCGGCACGAGCAGCACGAACGTGATGCCTTGGAGGATGGCGGCGACGACCGCGAGCGCGATCATCCCGTCCAGGGTGCGGCCCTTGCCCAGCACCCAGCGCAAGTCGCGGATCATGCCTGGTTCCCTTCGATGTGCGTCGGCGCGACCTCGTCGCTGCCGGTGGCGCGCCACAGCCGGGCGTATTCCCCGTCGCTGGCGAGCAGGTCGTCGTGGCGACCGGATTCGACGATGCGGCCGCCCGAGAGCACCGCGATCTGGTCGGCCTGCCGGATGGTGTAGAGCCGATGGGCGATCACGAGCAGCGTCCGCCCTCGGACGAGTTCGCTGAGCGCCCGCTGGATGGCGACCTCGGAGTCGGGGTCGGCGAACGCGGTCGCTTCGTCGAGGATCAGGATGGGGGTGTCGGCGAGCAGCGCCCGCGCGATAGCGACGCGTTGCCGTTCTCCGCCCGACAATTCCGCGTCGGTGCCGAGCACCGAGTCGTAGCCGCGGGGGAGTTGGCCGATCCGCTCGTCGATCTGCGCGGCGGCGGCGGCCGACCGCACCTCATCGAGGGTGGCCTCGGGACGTCCGAGCGCGATGTTGTCGCGCAGGGACGCGTTGAGCAGGTAGTCGTCGGAGAACACGAACCCGACGCGCTGGTAGAGCTCGTCGCCGGCGACGTGATCCACGGGGACGCCGCCGAGCGTCACGGCACCCGCTTGGGGATCGTAGAAGCGTGGCACCAGGCGGGCCAGGGACGACTTGCCGGACCCGGACGCCCCGACGAGGGCGGTGACGGTGCCGGGTCGCAGGTGCAGGGAGACCCCGTCGAGGGCGAGGGAGCCTTCGTTGTAGCTGAAGGTGACGTTCTCGACGTCGACGTCGTTGCCCTGGGGCTCGCGCGGGTGGGCAGGCTCGGGCATGGGTGCGGCGCCGAGGAGTTCCCCGACGTGGTTGGCTGCTTCTTGGGCTTCGCGGAGCTCCTGGAAGCCGAAGCCGAGGGCCAGCACGGGCGCGGAGATTCCGAGGCCGAGGACCAGGCCGGGCAGGACGTCGATGAAGGGGACGCCGCTGCCGACCAGGGCGACCCCGGTGAGCGTCAAGGCGGCCAGAGCGACGGGCGGGGAGGAGACGATCTCCATGAGGACTCCGGACAGCACGGCCTTGCGCATCCACTGCCCGAAGAAGGTGATGAACCGCTGGCAGGTGTCCGCGAAGCGGGCGTGGGCGCGTCCGGCCTGTCCGAAGGCCTTGACCACGGCGATGCCGCGCGCGTACTCGACGGTGGCGGCGTTGATCTCGGCCAGCGAGTCGTCGTAGCGCTGGTAGAGCTCCATGGATCCGCCCAGGGAGATGGCGTACAGGATCACGGCGGCGACCATGGGCAGCAGGGCGACGAGCGCCATCCGCCATTCGATGACGAGCAGGTAGGCCATGGTGGCGACGGGGACGACGATCGCGGCGGTCATGTCGGTGATGGAGTGGGCCACGAGGTGGTGCATGGTGCCGACGTCGTCCTGGGCGGCCTTCTTGACCCGGCCCGAGGACCGGGTGCCGAACCAGCCGAGCGGGACGACGCGCAGGTGATCGACGATGCGGGTGCGCAACGAGGCGCCCAGGTCGGCGTCGGCGAGATGGGTGATCATGAGCGCGCTGAACTGGGCGACGGCCCGGACCAGCAGCGCACCGGCGACGATCCAGGCGATGAGCCAGGCGTGGTCGGCGTCAACAGGTTGCCCCCAGGCCATGGGCAGCAGGGTGCGGGTGAGTTCGACGACGCCGATCAGGGGGACGATCGAGGCCAGCGAGGACACGACGTAGAGGAGGACCGCGATCGTCAGCGGGCCCTTCACTTCGGACAACAGCGCGCCGACACGGACGCGATCCGCAGCCGGCGTCGTGTGCGCGACGGCGGACTGCTCAGGGGCTACTTCGAGTGTCGCGGTGGACACACCACTCTCCCTACTCTTTGATGAGAACTGTTCTCATTATGTAGTACATTGTCACAGACGTGAGACAGTGTGCCAGAGTGGTACTTAGTCAGGTAAGCCTTACCTAACATCTGAGATTGTCGCACCACCGCATCCAAGGAGAACCCGTGTCCGCCACGCACCAACCACCCGCAACCGCCACCACCGGAGGCCGGCTCACCGTCAAGGACCTCATCACCGTCGGAGTCTTCTCGGCGTTCTACATCGTCGCCTTCTACGTCGCGGGGATGCTCGGCATCATCCCGATCTTCATGGTCCTGCTCGCCCTGATGTGCCCGATCGTCGGCGGCATCCCGTTCATGCTCTACCTGACCCGGGTCAAGAAGTTCGGCATGGTCACCATCACCGGCCTGCTCGTCGGCCTGGTGATGACCGGGGGCGGCCACAGCTGGCAATCCCTCATCATCGCGCCGCTGGTCGCCTTCCTCGCCGACCTGATCTTCCGCGCTGGCAACTACTCCAGTTGGAAGCACACCCTGGCGGGCTACTTCGTGTTCTCCCTGTGGATCTTCGGCCCCTACCTGCCGATGATGCTCAACCTGGACGCCTACCTGGCCGCCATCGAACCTGCCTACGGCACGGAGTACGTCACCACCGTGAAGTCGCTGATGCAGTCCTGGTTCTGGTTCACCATCCCGGTCCAGGTGGCCGTCGGCACCCTGATCGGCGCTTACCTCGGCCGCGGCGTCCTGCGCAAGCACTTCGAGCGCGCCGGCATCGCCTGATGTCCCTCGCATCCGTCTCCGCGCTGTCCACCACCGCGGTCTCCACTCCAGCGCCCTGGCTGAACGGCCGCAGCGGTCGGGCCTGGCTCGACCCTCGCACCAAGGCCTTCGCCCTGATCGCCATCAACGTGGTCACGCTCAGCACCGACGGCTCGGCCACCGCCTGGACCGCCCGCAGTTTTGCAATGGGGATCGTGGCGGTCTTGTGGCTCAGCGTGGGACGGGTGCGCACCGCGTTGACAACCAGCCTCGCCTTCGCCGTGGGGCTCGTGTTGGTGCAGTACGCCCGCCTGCTCCCGGGGCAACTCGCCCTGATCGGGGGAATCGGCACCCTCGTCGTCCAGTTCATCCCGTTGGTGGCGATGGCCAGCTACCTGGTGTACAGCACCCAGGTGAGCGAGGCCGTCGCCGCCATGGAACGGATGCGGCTCCCCCGCGCCGTCGTGATCCCGTTCACCGTGGTGCTGCGGTTCCTGCCCACCATCGCCCAGGAGCACCGCTCCATCTCCGACGCCATGCGGCTGCGGGGCATCGGCTTCGGCGGGCGCGTCCGGAGCCCGCTGGCGATGCTGGAGTACCGGGTGGTGCCCTTGCTGGTGTCGCTGGTCCGCATCGGCGATGAGCTCACCGTGTCCGCGCTCACCCGTGGTCTGGGCGGCTCCCGCACCCGCACGCACGTGAGCCGCACCGGCTTCGGCTGGCGCGACGCGCTGCTGGCTGTGGCCGTCCTGATCCCGGTCGTCGCCCTGCTGGGCGGGGGGTGGCGCGCATGATCGAGGTCCGCAACGTCCACTTCCGCTACCAGCACGGCGAGGAGGGGGCCGGGCTGTCCGGGGTCGATCTGCACGCCGCCGCCGGTGAGGTCATCGTCGTGACCGGCTCCTCGGGGTGTGGCAAGACCACGCTGACCCGCCTGGTCAACGGCCTGATCCCCCACTTCTTCGAGGGTGATCTCTCCGGGGAGGCGAGCGTCGCCGGCCGAGTCGTGGCCGACACGCCGCCCGCCGAGGCCGCCGACGTGGTCGGGTCCGTCTTTCAGAATCCGCGCAGCCAGTTCTTCACCGTCGACGTGGGCAGCGAGCTTGCCTTCGCCGCCGAGAACCTGGGCCAGGACCGCGACGAGATCCTCGCCCGGGTGACCGAATCGGCGCAGCAGCTCGGCCTGGACGCCTTCATGGATCGCTCCATCTTCCAGCTCTCGGGCGGCCAGAAGCAGAAGGTGGCCTGCGGGTCGGTGTGGGTCTCGCGCCCCCGCGTCCTCGTGCTGGACGAGCCGTCCTCCAACCTGGACGCCGCCACCATCGCCGACCTGCGTGGCCTGATCGCCGGATGGAAGGGCGCCGGCTGCACGGTCGTCGTGGCCGAGCACCGCCTGCACTACCTCCAAGGCCTCGCCGACCGCTGGCTGCTCATGGAGCAGGGGCAGATCACCCGCGAGTTCAGTGCCGCCGAGATGGCAGCGATGGACGCCGCGACGGCCGCCTCCTTCGGGTTACGCTCTCCGCACCCGCTGCCAGCGCCCCAACCGGCACCTGCCGCGGCGTCCGGACCGGAGATCGTCGATCTCACCGGCTTCGTCAAGACCTATCCCGGGGCGAAGGCTCCCGCCCTCGACATCCCCTCGCTCACGTTGCCCCGCCATGGCACCGTCGCGATCACCGGCCCCAACGGTGCGGGCAAGTCGACGCTCACCCGCGCTCTCGTGGGTCTCGATAAGAAGGCGCCGGGGATCCTCACCATCGACGGCGACCGCCGCGGCCGCAAGGCCCGGCTGGCGACGTCGTTCCTGGTGATGCAGGACGTCAACCATCAGTTGTTCACCGAGTCGGTGACCGAGGAGATCCGGTTGAGCGCCCCGGACGCCGACGACGCGCAGATCGCGGCGATCCTCGCCGGGCTGGATCTGACCGCGGTGGCGGAGCGTCACCCGATGAGCCTCTCGGGCGGCCAGAAGCAGCGGGTCGCGATCGCCGCAGCGGTGGCCAGCGACGCCGATGTGGTGATCTTCGATGAGCCGACCAGCGGCCTCGATCTGGCCCACATGGCCGAGGTGGCGGCCCGCCTGGAGGAACTCGTCGCCGCGGGACGCCTCGTGATCGTCGTCACCCACGACGACGAACTCGTGGAGGCCTGCGCCGACTACGTGGTGCGCCTCGACGGGGGCCAGGTGGTGTCGTCTGGGCCGCTCACTCGACAGCGCCGAGACGACGACGGCTCGGACGTCGCCGCCTGACACGACGCCGTCCTCGCCCTCCGCTATCCGGTGGACTGGGCGAGTTCGGCGGCGAGCCCGCGCATCGTGACGCGCAGGGCGTCGCGGGTGAAACGCTCCTCGGAGACAGGGTCGGTGGCGAACGGGTGGACCAGCGTCCGCACGAGCGTCGCCACCCCGGGGCTGGAGTGTGCTTGGGCGTCCAGCCCGGCCAGCAGGGCCGCGCGGTCGTGCGGGTCGGCGTCGGGACCGCCGCTGTCACGGTCATCGCCGAACGCGACGGACCCGATGACCTGGTTGAACATCACCGCATAGGCGAATCCGGCGCGGTCCCCGAACCCTGCTCGGGCCAGGGCCGCCATGCCTGCGTCCGCGATGGGGGCGGTCTCGGAAAGGGTCGGGCCGCGCATCATGAACCAGCGCGCCACGCCGGGATAGCCACGCAGGGTGTCCCGGACGCCCAACAGGGTCGCCTCGAACCAGTCGCGCCAGTCAAGATCTGGATCCACCAGCGGGAACTGCCTCGCCAACCCTCCGATGACCCGCCTCACGACCGCGGCGCGGTCCCCCACGTGGTGGTAGATCGACGACGGCGCGACCCCCAGCCGCGCGGACAGGTCACGAATGGACCAGCCATCCAAGCCCACCTCGCGGGTGAGGTCGGTCGCCGCGTCGATAACGCGCTCGGGCGTAAGCCCCTTGTGCCCTGAGCCGATGCGCGCCATCCCTCCACTCTCGCACGCTCACGGCCCTCACGGACGCCTCCCACACCACGGGCGAGGGCCCTCAGGCCGCTAGGCTGCCCACGAGCACCGGCAGCGGCGCCGGGGCTCTCGACGTCGGGAGACCACCATGGCGGGACGACTCACGGCACGCGCCTTCCTCGACGCCGTCCTGGATCCCGGCAGTTGGGTGAGCTGGGACGCCCCCATCCGGTTCCGCGCGGAGGCTGCGCGGGAGTATCGCGAGGCACTCGCGCGGGCCCGCTCCGAGACGGGCGAGGACGAGGCGGTGATCACCGGGCAGGGCCGGATCGGCGGGCACCCGGTGGCGCTGATCGTCAGCGAGTTCGGCTTCCTGGGCGGCTCGATCGGGGTGGACGCCGCTGATCGGGTCGAGGCGGCGATCCGGCGGGCCACGCACGAGCGGCTGCCCTTGCTGGCCGCCCCGGCGTCCGGGGGCACGCGCATGCAGGAAGGCACCCTCGCGTTCGTGCAGATGGTCCGGATCACGGCGGCGATCGTCGATCACAAGGAGTGGGGAGTCCCCTACCTCGTCTACGCCCGGCATCCGACGACGGGCGGGGTGTTCGCCTCCTGGGCGTCCCTGGGGCACGTGACCATCGGCGAGCCCGGCGCGCTGCTGGGGTTCCTGGGGCCCGGGGTCTACCAAGCGTTGCACGGGGTCGCGTTCCCACCCGGCATCCAGCGCGCCGAGAACCTGCTGCGCCACGGGCTGATCGACGACGTCGTCGCCCCCGACGCGTTGGCCGCGCACCTGGCGGGCATCCTCGACATCCTGGCGACCCCCGCCTGTGCAAGCTCGGCGTCGGAGCCCCACGGGCGTCTGCTGCCCGATGCCGCGCCCATGCGCCCCGTCGGGGACGCCTGGGACTCGGTGCTGCGCACCCGCGAGCCGGGACGCTTCGGCCTGGAGTCGCTGATCGCCAAGGCCGCCAGCGGGTTCGTCCCCTTGCTGGGCACCGTCGTGGACGCCCGGCACTCCGGCCTGGTGGTGGCGCTGGCCCGCCTCGGCGGCATGTCGTGCGTCATCGTCGGGCAGGAACGCGACTCCCAGCGCGAGCACACCCCGCTGGGGCCCGACGAACTGCGCGCCGCCCGGCGCGGCTTCCGGCTGGCGGGTGAGCTGTCGCTGCCGCTGATCACGGTCATCGACACCCCGGGCGCGATCCTGTCCGCCGAGGCCGAGGAGGGTGGGCTGGGCGCCGAGATTGCCCGCTGCCTGGCCGACCTGCTGGCCTCCCCCGCCCCGCTGGTGTCGCTGTTGCTGGGCGAGGGCACCGGCGGTGGGGCGCTGGCGCTGCTGCCCGCCGACCGCGTCCTGGCCACCGAGCACGCCTGGCTCGCTCCCCTGCCACCCGAAGGCGCGAGCGCGATCACCCACCACGGCGACACCTCGTTCGCGGCCACCTCGGCGAACGCCCAGGGCATCACCGCGTGGGACCTGCGCGACGCCGGGATCGTGGACGCGATCATCCCCGACGACCCCGATCACGACCGGTTCGCCGCCACCCTCGCGGCGGCGCTGGCCGACCAGGCGGCGCAGGCGTCCGCCGTGGCCCCGCACGAGCGCATCGCCCTACGACCTCGCCGCTACGGCCACTCGCACTAAGAGGAATCGTTCGCCCCGAAGGGGCTGATCCCGGTGGCGGGCCTCTCAGCCACCCGGCCAGTGACGGGACCCCGACGCCACACCAGCCCCCTCGCAGAGCCGCATCGCCGCGCGAAAAGACCGTATTTGACGAGCATGTAACAGCTTCTCGCGAGGGGGTTGGCGTGCAAACGTTTGCATGTCAGAGTCCGCCGAAAGTGACCCGCAGCGAAGCGGGTCGAACCTGGCAGAGGGGGACACCATGGGCACACTGGATTGGGTGGTCATCGCCGGATACTTCCTGGTGATGGTCTGGATCGGCTGGTGGTCGAAGCGGCGTATCAAGAACGCGTCCGACTTCTTCGTGGCGGGCGGCAAGGTGCCCTGGTGGCTGGTGGGCATCTCCCACCACATGTCCGGCTACTCGGCGGCCGTCTTCGTCGGCTACGCCGCGCTGGCCTACACCACCGGCTTCGCCGTCTACGTGTGGTGGGCGCT
>RRZT010680253.1_pt1 | contig 11421 bp, 10 predicted proteins | sample 2165551 | NCBI WGS metagenome assembly RRZT01 (sample SAMN10456910, study PRJNA506462) | wastewater metagenome | biome: wastewater; feature: sludge; material: wastewater sludge; isolation source: wastewater sludge with Escherichia coli K12::gfp cells carrying plasmid... | place: USA: Moscow, Idaho... | reverse complement strand
TCATGATCGACATTCAGGATATCCCCGACGCGCGCCAGAAGCTTGCCGAAGTTGGGCTGAATATTATCAGTGATGAGCGGGTTTACGGGGGTTAGGGTTGTTCGCTGCGGAGTGACGGAACCGATTGCCGTCGGCCGTAGTTCGATCTTTCGAACTGTCTGGCTGTTGACGCCCCATAAGCGACAGATGACGTTTTCAACCGAAATCTCCATTGAACGTCGATTGCCAATGAAAGCCATTAGCGCAAGCTACTGAAAGAGAGGTGATTTATGGGGAATTTGGACTAAGATTTTGTGTCGCGATTTCAGTGCAGAGGGATCATGGGCTTCGAACTCCGCTTTAGCGACAAAGACATTAGAACCTAGCCCGGATATTTCATCGATCTGCATGGCTACGGAACTGTTTCCGCCGCTCGTCAGGCCATGAAACGATATTTCGCCTTCTACAAGCGCCGCCCTCATTCAACGCTTGACGGAAAAACGCCCGACATGGCCTACTTCAATCTCAGCAAGCCGCGGCGGCTTAAAACCCGGTTGAAATATCACCTATCCGGCCGCCCGATTCCTCGGGACCACTCCGCCAAACATTCCGGCCCAATAACCCGTCTGGCAAGGCGGTCCCGTAGATCGCTTACGACAAATCGGCCGTTAGCGACCTAGCACTATCGGCGACATGCGGACATTGCCGCACTAAAACCGAGGCACCACAACGGCAGGTGGCTCATCAATACCTTCCGTTTTGGCCCAGTAGAAGACAGGCATACTTTTCCGCATCTGACTACTCAACGATTTTGTACTTCGCCTTGAGTTTGTCGACTGTATCTTTCTCTTTGACAAGATACTCATCAAATTGTTTGATGACTTCGGGGCGTGCGATTGACGACAGCGAAAAATCGCTCTTTGAATTGGGCAATTTATCGTCGAAAACCAACACCCCAGGCTTCTTCAACACATCCGTCATCAGGTAGTTAGCAACGATCACACTGAGATAAACCCCGTCAACGCGCCCTGCCTCCACCATACTGATCCCTGCGTCAGGAGCATTTACCTCGTTGGCCGCAATCTTTTTGTCCCTGATCTGATCCATATAAAGAAATGGCGTAAAACCTCTTACCAGAGCAATCCTCGAGACATTTCCCTTGCCTTTGTTTGCCGGCAACACCATCAGCCCCTCGGTGACGGAAACCACGCCGCGACTATAGGAAATCTTTGCATCCTTTTTGATCTCCTTCGCCCAATACGCGTTATCCGGAAACTTGAAATCCAGCGACTTCTTTACCACAAATTCATCAAACAAACGCGCAACCGGCAGCCGAACGTAGGTGAATGTGTGACCGTTTTTGCTGGCAAAACCATCCAGCAACTCTTTGGCGTAACCCGTGTAATTCGAGCCATCTCCCTTGTAGATGGGCATATAGTCGGTCGCTTCGACCCCAACAGTAAAGCTATCAGACCAAACGGGAGAAGCCAGGAAGCACGTTGCCAAAGCAACAAGAAGCGGAACTTTTTTCATATTCAGAACCCCTAGAGTGATTGAAAACTGCATCCTGTAATGCGTAAAAAAAATATAGATTGGTTTGCGACGATAGTCAAGAAAACTACAATACATCAATACTAAATAAAAAAAGCCAGCGCAACTGCCTGTAAGGAGCAGTCACGCTGGAAACCCACATGAATTTCACAATCTAGAAACCACTTAAATAGAAACAGCACTTCATTAACACATTGAACTCTATAACCAACCGCTTAATTGCCACCGTTTTTACACAATCAAGATAACGAACAAAACCAACAGAAAATTACCAAATATAAACAGCAGGATTAAATCTACATACCATTCCATCGCGGCATATTATCAACATGAAAACCAAGAAGATCCAAGGCCCGCCCTGTTGAGTGAGTTATTACATCATCCAGGGTGTTGGGCCTATTATAAAGCGCTGGAACAGGTGGCATAATAACTCCACCCATTTCGGTAACTCTTTGCATATTATTAATATGCGCCAAATTTAAAGGGGTTTCCCGCACCATCAGAACGAGACGACGTCGCTCCTTTAATATAACGTCGGCTGCTCTAGTCAAGAGATTGTCCGCCATAGCGTGAGCGACACAAGCCAGCGTACGCATCGAACAAGGCGCGATTAACATTCCTTCCGTTAAAAAAGAGCCGCTGGCAATCGACGCACCCAAATTATCAATCGGGTGTACTACGTCGGCCAAGGCACAAACTTCTTCATGCAAGTAGGTTGTTTCAAACTCCCTAGTCTTTTCTGCTCCTTTTGAGATAACCAGATGCGTTTCGACATCTTCTAACGAACGAGCAAGCCGTAAAGCGTTTACGCCATATTGAAAGCCTGACGCCCCACTAATGCCGATAATAATTCTCCGTGTTTTCATAGTTAATATCCTTTTCCAGAGAAACAGCGTTGCCAGAAGACCACAACGTCTTTTCTGCGAAAAACAGAGTGTTATCTGTAAACTTCAGTTCTTCAAAATGCAAAATCCATACTTCGCTGGGAATAACGCGTGCTAAAGGAAATTTTTTGTAATACAATCTCCGCGCGCCATCATCAGATTTGCTTTCAAGGTGTTTGGCTGTAGCCATAAATTGTATACCTTGAATTTTGCGAATATCTTTAGTTTGGCCGGAAATCGTTCCTGCAATATATGAGTGAAAATGCATTGCTTTTGCGTGACGTGATTTGTCATCACTCAAAATAATGAGCGCAACCTTATCGTGGTCATATACGTAAAAGCAGTTCGCTGCCCACAATACCCCGTTAGGACAGACGAGAGCCAAGCTAACAACATGATTTAGCTCTAGGAATTCTGTTATCTTTCTAGGGGGAAAAGATTTCACTCGGCTTGCCCACATATGGATACTGTCAATTTGCGGTCTTTATGCAGCAAACATCACGTAGCGTTTTCAAGAACATAGCTAGTACTGGCGATGCGTCGTCAACACGATAGTGAGCATACAAAGATATTGTTGGCAAAGCGGGCTTCAGCGCCTTAAAAACCACCCCAAGCGGCGCTATACTAGACGTTGATTCTGGCAGCAGAGCCACACCAAAACCTGCTCTCACTAAAGCCAATAATGTTTGTGCCTCCGTCACCTGATGACTTACTTGTGGTGTGAAACCAGCTTGGGTACATAGGTGTAGCAAGTATTCGGCCAGGCGTGAGCGCTGAGACTCGAATGCGACAAATGGGTCATCCGCAAAATCTCCCAACGCCAAGTGATCACAACTCGCTAATCGATGCTTCGCAGGCAATGCAATGACGATCGGCTCTTGTTGCAACAGTTCACTGCGTATCGCATCATCCTCTTGTGGCAAGCGGAAGATACAAACATCAAGGCGGCGCTCCTTTAACGCTGATATTTGAGCGGAAGGTGTCATCTCATGGAGCCTCCATTCAACACCTGGATAATTTTCGCGAAATCGAAGCAAGGCTTTGAGTAACAAATCCACCATTACTGAACTAATAATTCCAAGCTCCAGTTTTCCTACATGGCCACGACCGACCTGTTGGGTAAGGTCTATTGCCCTATTAAGTTGCTCGAATACAAGGGGGACTTGCTCTTTAAGTTTCTCCCCTGCTGCGGTTAGCTTTACATTATGGTGGCTGCGAATGAACAACGGTGCCCCGATTTTTTCTTCCAGCAGGCGAATCTGTTGGCTTAGTGGCGGCTGCGATATATGCAGACGCTCAGCTGCGCGCCCAAAATGCAGCTCGTCGGCCAGGACGGAAAAGTAGCGTAGCAGACGGATATCCATATAAAGCCCAATAGGTGCGAACCGATTTGAAACTAAGCGATGACAATGCAACTTGTTGTATGCAAGTCAGCGTTGACCATGGTGTCAATAATCATATCCCTCGCTCTCAGAATCAGGTGTAACTTGTTCGATGGCTTTTGAACAAAAACAAGGCTAATAGTCAGAACATGACCGATATGCATCGGTCCGTTCTGACTATCCTTCGCGTTTGCCCTAGGTTTCGATGCTGCATCTTATGCATTGTAGTCTAGTGCTATCCGACGATCCTGTTCGATATCAATCACTTGCCATCAAGGCTTGAACGCCTTGAAAGGTCTGCTCACGGAGTGCAGCCACATCCAGCCCGCACACCTGACCATCTTCTACGACTACCCTTCCGTTGATGATACTGGTTCGTACCCTAATTGGCTCTCCGGCAGCCACGGGGGCGACGGCAAAATCGTGAAAGCCATAGAAACGTGGATGATTGATGTCGTAAAGAACCAAGTCGGCAGCATGCCCAACCTGTAGCGTACCGACCTTACCCAAACCCAATACCTGCGCGCCACCAGCGGTCGCCCAGTTAATGACCTTTTCGACAGTCGTAGCTGCAGCACCCTGTTCGGCACGGTGAATTAGCCAGGCAGTGTTCACTTCCCCGATCATGCTGCCCGACTCGTTTGAAGCCACACCATCTACCCCCAACGATACCGTTACGCCGGCAGCAGCGAGTTGCGGCACAGGGGCAATGCCACTACCGAGTCGGCTATTACTGACCGGACAGTGCGAAACCCCCGTGCCCGTTTGTGCAAGCATACGAATCTCGGAGGGTTGTGCATGTACCATGTGAGCAAACCATACATCAGGCCCCAGCCACTCGTGTTCGGCAACGAACTCTACCGGCAAACAGTTATATTTTTCTCGGCAAAACCGCACATAGTTGTCTGTCTCCGATAGATGTGAATGCAGTCGCAAATTCATGGCACGTGCGGCATGTGCCAGCTCCTGCAACAACACCGGCGGCAGTGAGAACGTCGGCGTCGTCGGTGCAACAACCACGCGTCGCATTGCGTCGGGCGCATCATCGTGATAGCGGTGTTTGAGTCGCTCGATGTCGGTGAGCATCTGATCAAGCGTCTCGGGTTGTATACTTGTTTTCGAGAAACCAGGGTGACTGCTGGCCGATTCGATGGCCCCCCCGCGACACAACACAAAACGCATTCCGAATTCGTCGGCAACATCAAACAGAATATCGCCTGTCTCCGTGCCGCTATTGGCATGATATGTGTAATGGTGATCGGCACAGGTGGTGGTGCCGGACAACAGCAGTTCAGCCAATCCCAGACGAGCTCCGATACGCAGCAATTCCGGTGTGATACGAGGCAGACGCGGGTAAGGCACACTGGCAAGCCACCCCTCCAAGTCCTGATTCATGCCCACAGGCACGGCTTTGAGCAGATTCTGAAACAGGTGGTGATGCGTATTGATCCAGCCTGGGTAGACCAGGCAGTCGCTGGCATCAATAACGCGTTCGTCGGGGCCAGGCACAAGATCAGGGGCCATTTCAGAGATACGGCCGTTTCTGATGCGAATGTCAACTTTGCCAGCCCGGGACGCTTCTCCCAGCAGGCCGGTCATTACGGCCATGGGGTTGCGAATCAGGATGGCTTGTGAAGTGTTGTTCATCGATGGTTCCTCCGAAAGATTCAGGCGTTGCAAGCGCAATGTTGCTCAACGGATTCCGTTTTGGCAGAAACCCCATTCAGCAGGATATTCAACACAACGGCGACGACGCAGGCGATCACCACACCGCTGTGCAGGAAAGGCTGTGACCATTCCGGCAGCGCTTGAAACAGGGTGGGAGAAAAGACTGGGATCAATCCGGCAGGAATCGTGATTCCCACGATCAACGTGTTGTAACGGTTATGTTGATAATCAACGCGTGCAAGCGCCTGAATACCGGCTGCGGCAACCACCCCGAACATGGCGATCCCAGCACCGCCTAATACGGCAACCGGCGTGGCGGCGAAAACGGCACTGACTTTTGGCGTTAGCGCCAACAGACACAGCAATGCCCCGCAGGTGGCGACGACCCAACGGCTACGCACGCCGGTGAGAATCGTCAACCCGATGTTTTCCATAAAGGCAATGAACGGGAAGGCCGCGAAAATCCCTGCAATGGCGCTGGCCAAACCATTGGCCCGCAAGCCGTTGATGGCCTCTTTGTCATGGATGGGCTTTTCAACGATATCGCCAATAGCCAGGAACAGGCCCATTGATTCCACCATCTGCACGGTCATCACCACAACCATGGTCAGGATCGGCACCACAGCAAAGGTGGGAACACCAAAGTGGAAAGGCGTTGGCAATGTAAACCACGGCGCATCGGCCACGCTGGAGAAATTACTCATGTCCAGTACGAAGCCCAACACGGTACCGACTGCAATTCCTGTCAATACTGCGAGATTGCGCAGCAGTGGGCCGCCGAAACGATTGACGGCAAGAATCGTCACCAGCACGGTCAGCGCAACCAGCAGGAAAGGCAAGGCACCAAAAGTGGCCGCGCCGTAGCCGCCCCCAATCCAGGCATAAGCGACAGGAAACAGTTGTACGCCAATTACGGTGACAATACAGCCCGTAACCACCGGCGGGAAAAATCGCCGTAGTCGTCCAACAAATGGTGCGGCGATCATAGTAAACACACCCGCCACAATCACCGCGCCACATACACCCGCCAAACCCATGCTGGGATTGCTACCGATCGCAATGACCGGCCCTACAGAACTGAATGCAACCCCCTGTAGAATCGGCAGTTTGACGCCAAATTTCCAGAAACCAACAGTCTGCAAAAGCGTTGCGATCCCGGAAAAGAATATCGTCGCACCAATAAGGATCACGGCATCAACTTGTGATAACTTCAGCGCCGAGGCGATGATCAAAGGCACGGTGATGATACCGATATAGGAAACTGCCAGGTGCTGCAGCCCCAGGACGAACATCTGTCTGGGCGGTAAAGTCTGGTCGACTGAAGATACGACTGCTTTCATATTGGTCCCCTTTTCTGTTGATTGTCAGTTACACACACCTGGCTTGGCCGGTGCTTGTTTGTCAAAAATCCCCTTTGGACTACCCTGTTAAATCACGATGCCATTGCTGCTACCAAACTGCCATTGAAACAATCCTGCAGTGCTGCTCGATCCAGATTGCGCCCGATAAAAACAAGCCTGCTGCTACGCGGCTCGCTGCCCCAAGGTTGGGTGGCACGAAAGTCGATCAGGCTGTGCACCCCCTGCAATACATATCGCCGATCCTGACCATGTACGGCCAGAATGCCCTTCATACGGAACATCGTTTCAGCCTGCTCTGTACGCAAGGTTTCTATCCAGTTGTGAAAGCGCTCAAGATTCACCTCCGAGGTCACATCAAAGCTCACCGCGGTCACACTGGAGTCGTGGTCGTGATGTGGTCCGAAGTCGGTACTGATATCGAGCAGGTTCTGTGTCGGCTCGAACGCACCTACGCCGATGATCTTGTCCAGATCGACTTCAGCGTGGCTGGAAGTGACAATTTCGGCCGACGTATTCAGCTCACGGATCTGGCTGTATACCGCGGCCAATTCACGCGTATTGACAAGGTCTATCTTGTTGATGACGATGCGGTCGGCACAGACAATCTGGTCAACCGCCTGGTTGTCGGTGCCGTCGAGAACCAGATCATGCAGGTGCGCGCCGATATGTTTGGCGTCAACCATGGTGACAATGGCGTCCAGTTCCAGATGCTCGGCGACCGATTCATCGAAAAAGAAAGACTGGGCAACCGGATAGGGATCGGCCAGACCGCTGGTTTCCACCACAATTCGGTCAAGCGGTTCCGAACGTGCAACGAGTTGGCGCAAGATGCGGATGAGGTCTTCACGCACCCTGGCGATACAGCAGACGCAGCCGTTTACGGTTTCATAAATCTCTTCGTTTTCCGAAGCCATGATCAGCAGTGCCCCGTCGATACCGACTTCGCCGAATTCATTAACAATCACCGCGATCTTTTGCCCGTGTTTTTCACGCAGGATGTTATTGAGCAAGGTGGTTTTGCCTGCCCCCAGAAAACCCGAAAGAACGGTCACCGGAATCTTGTTATTGGGATCGGGCAATTTAGAAAGATTTTGAGCCATATGATTTCCTTTCCAGGATGGAGTCAGGTTTGTCGTTTTATGCATTTCGTCGGCGCACGGGATGTCAATAGCAGGGAGCAATCAGCTCCGTACTTCTGGCACTCCTGCGCTGCGAAGAATATTGGCCGCACGCTCGATCGCACCTGGATCGATACGCGCACGTACCCCTTTGAAGTCCGAACTGCGAGTAGCATCGAGACCCATGCGCGAAGTGGTACCGTGCACCGACGATGAAGGATCGAGCGGACTGCCCGGCAGACCATCGACCATCAGCACATCCCGGTGTGGTTGAAAATGGGTGGCCAGTGCCCAGAGCACTTGTTCGTCATGTTGCAGATCAACATCGGCATCCACTGCGATGACTGTTTTCAAATAGGGGTCCCATCCCAGCAGGGCGAGCATGATCTGGCGGGCTTCACCGTCGCGCGTCTGGTTGAGGGCCACGTAGCAGTGGAAGTGCGTACCGGAATTCGGATAGTGCAGCGCGGTGACCGAGGGAAACCGTGACTTGAGCTTTTCGCTCATCTCGGCCTCGCGGGGCAAACGGGCAAGCGTCAGGTGCTCGGCGTACGATCCACCCACAACATCGACCAGCCAGGCATTGCGCCTGCGCATCAGCGTATCGATTTTCAGAACATTATTGGTCGAGCGATCCGAAGAGTAGCCGGTAAACTCGCCGAACGGCCCTTCCTCGGCGTAGCCTGCCGGGTCAATGCTACCCTCCAGGACAAACTCCGCGGCGGCTGGCACGCCGATGCCGTAACGTGGCGTGCGCACGATATCCAGCGGCGCGCCCATCAAGCCACCGGCAATGGCACGCTCATCGGTGCCATAGGGAACTCGAGCAGACGCGGCGAGCATGAATAGCGGGTGTGCCCCCACCACCATGGCGACGCGCAAGACATCGTTGCGTTCTTTGGCCGTCTGCAACATGCGCCACAGATGTCCGCGTGAATGCAGGCTGGTGGCCAGTGCGTTACGTGCATGACGCATCGAGCGGTGATAGCTCATGTTGGCCACGCCGGTCACCGGGTCTTCCGCGACAATGATCGCATTGGTAATGTAAGGCGCACGATCTGTCTCAAAGTGTTGAATCATCGGCAACAGCGCCAGGTCGACTGCATCGCCTTCAATCACCTCATCCGTAATCGGACCATTGGAGACAACCCGTGGCTTGACCGGGGCATTGGCACGCGTTTGAAAAGTCTCGTGCAACTGCTGCTGCTCTACCCCCAGCAACCTGGCCAACCTGGTGCGAGAAGCAAAGACGTTGGTCACCAGAGGCGCCTGCAAGCCATCAACCCGTTGGCAAACCAGCATCGGGTGCTGATTGGCCGCGGCCAGCTGCTCCACCATGGCAGTTACGTCCTGGCCGGTAACAACATCACGATCCAGCGTCAAAACGTCATCGGGATACAGTTCGCGATAGCGATCTGCAAAAAAATGGAAATCCTGTCCTTCACTAAACACGTTGATGCTCACGATACATCTCCACATTCATCCCGGGATATCCCTGCATGGGGTTAAACGGGCGCCACTCCAGGGCATATATGGCGCCCGCGACTACGTCATTCAGTTAAACGTAGGTAGCTTTCAGACGCAGCTCCGCTTCGGCCAGGTCCTTCGGCGGCTTGGTCGGCTCGATGCCTACCAGGCGGGCGATGTTGTTGCCGAGGTAGTCTTCAAGATGATCCTCGTCAATGCCCAGCCCATGCGGCGGCTCCGAACACAGCACTTCCAGTTCGCGCAACCACATACCCGGTTCATTCGGCGGCGTGTCCGTACCGAAAACAATCTTGTCGCGCGGCAACTGCTTGGCGAACTCGACGATACGGGCCTGATAACACCAACCCGACTCGACATAGACGTTGGGGGTGTCCATGGCCATCCAGAACGCCTCATACGAGTAGTTACCGCCGGTCTGCACGCCGAAGTGACCGATGATGAAATTGACCATCGGAAACTCGCGGATGATCGGGTAAAACATCGTCGGGATGGTGTATGGGCCGTCGCCCGTGTGAATCAACACCACGGTGTTGTACTTGGCGCAGACCTCCATGGCCGGCCGCAACCATTCCAGCGCGCGATCGGGACGATAGCCATGCATGTTGGCATGCAGCTTGACCATCTTGAAGCCATATTCCTTGATATGGAACTCCAGTTCCGCCGCCCCGTTTTCCGGGCCCCAGCGCGGATTGAAGGTAAAGCAGCCGATAAAGCGATCGGGCCATCTCTGGACGAGTTCGACCATATACGACATATAGTCACGAATACCCTCGCGACCACGGCGATTGCCATCGCGATAGCCCGTATTGCCGGGTGGCGGCTGGATAAAGCCCATGTCGATACGACGTGGTTTGCCGTTGATCATATAGGGACCATCCAGCAACGGAATCATGCGTTCGCCGGTGAATGGCGTCCCCGTATGGCGCCAGGCCTCGTCCACCAGATTGGTGGGATGCAGATGAGTGTCGATAATCATTTATATACTCCGTTTATAAACAGTTGGTTGTCAGGCCGCCGGCGTAAGCAACGCCTTGGCCTCAGCCACGGTTTTGGGCGCCGGGGTCGGCTCCAGGCCGATCATTCGGGCGATGTTGTTGCCCAGATAATCCTCCAGGGAATCCTCGTCGAGATTCAGCCCTTGCGGCGGCTCCATGCACAGCACCTCGAGCAGGCGCAGCCACATGCCCGGCTCATTCGGCGGGGTATCCGTACCAAACAGAATTTTGTGTTTCGGCAGTACTTTGGCGAATTCGACGATGCGCGACTGCAGGCACCATCCCGATTCGCAATACACGTTGGGCAGCTCCATCGCCCACTGCAACGGCTCGAAGCAATACACGCCACCACTTTGCACACCAAAGTGCGCCATGATGAAATCGACCGTGGGGAATTCCTTGATCATCGGCACCCACTCGGTCGGGATGGCATAAGGGCCGTCACCCGTGTGCAGTTTGACCGGGACACCCAGTTCGGCACATTTCTCAAAAGCCGGCCGGATCCAGTCAATCGCGCGGTCAGGACGATAACAGTGCATGTTCGATTGCATCTGAACCATCTTGAAGCCATACTCTTTGACGTAGCGCTCGATGGCTTCCACCCCGTTTTTCACACCAAAACGCGGGTTGTAGACAAAACAGCCGATAAAGCGGTCTGGATAAGTCTGCACCATCTTGAGCGTGTATGCCATGTAGGCGTCGATGGATTCACGGCCAGACAGATCGCCATCGGTCCAGGTGTAAATCGTGTTACCCTGCGGTGGCTGGATAAAGGCCTTGTCGATACGACGCGGCTTACCATTGACCATCCAAGGTCCATCCATCATTTTTAACAGGCGTTCGCCGGTAAAAGGCTCGCCGTCGTGCCTCCAGGCAAGATCCACAATTTCTGTGGGGTAACAACTGATGTCTATAATCATCTTTTGAGGTCTCCTAGACGTTTCTGTTGAGGGGAACTCAAAGAACTGCACGTATGTTTTGGCATGACACTTTTC
>RRZT010190680.1_pt1 | contig 11422 bp, 9 predicted proteins | sample 2165551 | NCBI WGS metagenome assembly RRZT01 (sample SAMN10456910, study PRJNA506462) | wastewater metagenome | biome: wastewater; feature: sludge; material: wastewater sludge; isolation source: wastewater sludge with Escherichia coli K12::gfp cells carrying plasmid... | place: USA: Moscow, Idaho ... | reverse complement strand
TCCTCTCCCCGGGCGAATCCGGGAGGCCTGTGCCCTCACCAGCCGTATCGGGATTACTCGCGGTCCACCCGTATTGGATCTCCTTGGTGCGTTCGAGTTGTTCCTCTAAGAGCACGCGATTGGTGCGCAGAATATCCGCGATGACCAGGATGGCGAGGCTCAGCAGACTCGCCACCAGCATCGCCGAGCCGAAGATCAACGACTGAATATGGCCCGCACCCTGCCCCATAAGGAAATAGACGAGGAAACGAACGAAGGGAATCATCCCGGCAATCCCCGTCAGCACGGCAAGCCACCCAAGCGGCACATGCGGCTTGAACATGAGGAATGAACGAATAATCGCCATTCCCGACTTGAACATGTGCTGGAAGATGTTACTGAAGAGGCGTGATTCACGCGTCTTGGGGTTCGTAGTGATGGGGTGCGAGGCGATCCGCAGGCGCTTGTTGCCCGCCTGAATGATCGTCTCCATGCAATAGGAGAACTGGGTGACCACATTGAGCCGCATGAGCGATTCGCGCGAGTAGGCACGGAATCCAGACGCGGCGTCGGGCAGGTGCGTTCCCGCGGCGGCGTTGACCACCCGCGAGCCCACATGCTGCATGAGCTTCTTGAACGGCGAGAATTCGGCGATCTTCGAAGTCTGGCGGTCAGCGATGACGATATCCGCCTGGCCCGCAATGATCGGCTGAACGAGATGGGCGATCTCAGCCTGGGGGTACTGGTTGTCACCATCCGTGTTCACCACGATGTCCGCGCCGTGGCTGAGGGCGTAGTGGACGCCGTCGCGGAAGGAACGAGCCAGTCCTTGGTTGCCGCGGTGGCGCACAAAATGCGTCACGCCGTGTTCTTTGGCTACTTCGATGGTGCGATCTGTCGAGCCGTCATCCACCACGAGGATCTCCACCTCGTCCACGCCGGGAATCTCGCGCGGAATAGACGACAAGACAAGAGGAAGAGTCTTTTCCTCATTGAGACAGGGGATCTGGACAAAGACTTTCATGGACACTCCGGGCGTGATGTGCGACGACGACTGTCAGCCGCACCGAGATTCTACTTCACTCGACGAACGCCGAGGGTATCAGCCCCGTCACCGTTCCAGTCCCCCACCAGCGTCTCGTCACCGGCACGACCATAGGCGACCCTGCGGTCGGCAGCCCCGCTACGAATGGTGTTGGTGATGAAGTACGTGTTTCCACGCCGCACCGCAAGCGAATCTGCGGCGATCTTCGAGCTGAAGGAGCCGACGAACACGTCGTCGTTCACACGGCCGTAGGTGACGGTGGTGGAGGCGTCCCCTCCATTGAGGTTGTTGCTGATGAAGTACGTGTTTCTGCGGCGCACGGCCAGGGTGTCCTTGCCATTTCCGTTCCAGTCACCCACCAAGATCACGTCCTTGGCCCTCCCGTACGAGAAGGTCTTGTCCGCGCCGCCCGAGGCAAGCGTGTTCTTCAGGTGGAAGGTGTTGCCGCGCCGCAGCATCAACGTGTCCTTACCATCACCATTCCAATCACCCACCAGCACCTCATCGCTCGCCCGTCCAAAGGAGACGGTGAACTTCGGAACTGCCGTGGGCGAGACCTCATTGGTGAACGCGAAGGTGTTGCCGCGCCGCAGCATCAACGTGTCCTTACCATCACCATTCCAATCACCCACCAGCACCTCATCCGAACGGGCGCCCCAGGAGAAGGAAATGTTAGCGGTGCCGGTCCAGGCATCGTTGAGGTAGAAACGAAGGGCCGGTTCCGTAGGCGTAGGCGTGGGTGTAGGTACGGGGGAAGGCTTCGGCGCCGGTTCGATCGCTTCCACGAAGAAGGAATCGTAGGCGTCCGCCGTATCGGAGCGGATCTGCCCGAAATAGTTGTAGATCGATCCTGGGCACGCGGTGCTCGACACATCCCGGTGACCAGAAATTCTCGGCAGCGGCGTTCCCGGTTGCAGCGACGAATTAATCGGGCTTTCTGACCAGGTAGGCACCTTGAGCGGGCTCGTTGAGCGTGGATTGACACCCGAGACAGCGAACTTCCACGCCGAGACATCCGAGATGGCACGCAGAACGGCGGCCGACGGCACGAGGGTCCTGCCCGTCGTCCAATCCGTCTGGGTGTAGTCTCCCAGCACCGAGATTCCCATGGTGTGGGTGTTGCGTGGACGTGCGTGCCCACCCACCACCATTGTTCCGGGCGCAGAGTTCAGCGTTCCCTTACGCCCTTCCCACCGTCCACCGTATTTGTCGACGACGACGTTGTACCCGATATCGCCCCACCCTAACGTCAACGCGTGGTAGCTGTAGATTCCACGAATGACAGCGGGAACCTCAGCCTGGGAATAGTTGTTGGAGCCGGCAGTGTGGTGCACGATAACGCCTTGGAAGGCCGCATAGTCAGGGGACCATTGCATGTAGTTTTCGTTGGCACCCCATGCCGAACGCGGCTGGATATTGGCTCTCGCTACTGCCTTTGCGGTATCGACCTTGGTGGCCGATGGCGCGGACAGGCCATCCGCGGTCTCTTGCGGGGTCGCGGCGGTGTCCTGTGGGGCCACGGTGGAAAGCTGGGCGCCGCCGTCGAGAAGGCTGGTGGTTCCTTCCGCATCGATGAGCGAGGTTGATCGATCGTTGACCACAGGCGTCTGGTAGGAGGCAATCTCAGGCAGCACCTGAGCTGGTTCCACAGCGTCGAGTTCTTCCACGGCGTCAGCTCCGTAGGAGATATCGATGCGAAGATCGCTGGGAAGTTCCCCGTCGCCCTCCGTCACGCGGACCTGGACTCCGGTTGATCCGCCGGATACGTTCGCTTCGGTGCCGTCACGCACGCCCCCAAGGGCGTCGTTCTCCAGAGAAAACCACTGCGACCACTCGCCGTCGTCGAGCGTGCGCATCTCCACCCGGGTGCCGGACGGCAATTCCTGGCCCGCGCTCCACGTAACCGCTGCGACTGCAAAGGGCGAGTCCAGAGCAATTGGCTCGGTAAACACCGCGTAGGAGTCGTCAAGCTGGGCCGAGAGAACTCCGGAATCGTCCGCCATCGCCACACTCTCGAAGCCGGAACGAGCCGATGCGGTCAGCATGCCTGCATCGTCGGTGAGTGGGATGGCGACGTTCTCATTCCCTGGTTCTGCTCCGACCGCGGGAACCACAAGAGCAAGCGTGGCAAGAGAAAAGGACATCGTTGCGGCGAGCAGCCGATGCGACATGGTGTTCCAATCGTTGGGAAGGTGAGCAACGAAACGAACATATCAGCAGGCTCGTATCGTATTCACCTTTGCGACTCTCACCACAACACTGTTACTCACATACAGAGAAAACTACTCACATATAAAGGAAACAGGACAGCAAAGTAACGTGCGGATTGCAGGAAATTCAGCCGTGCTTCACGCGTGAAAGAAGCACCTGCAATTCGCCACGCAGCCATAGTGCGGCCCGCAGCGCAAGTCTCAGGGGGGCCTGCGACGGACTCGAATAGACGCCGTCGAGATAATGGGCCGCGCTGCGATGGTGGGCACGCAGCATGGTGGCGGGCCTGTCCTTCCAGCTCGATCCCTGCTGATGCTGGATCTTGGCCAACGGCAAATAGACGCTCTGCCATCCGGCTTCCTTCAGCTGCTCCCCCAGCTGCGTGTCCTCGAAAAACATGAAGTAGGAATCATCGAAGCCGCCGACCTCCCGGAAAGCCTCCAGACGCACCAGCAGGCACGCCCCGGATAGCCAATCGACGGGGTGTTCGTCGTCAATAGAACTGGCTTGCCGATAGGCCCGAGAGAACGGATTTCCCTGCCACACATGAGAAAGTACGGCGTGTCCGATACCCGTGACAAGCCGCGGAAAACGCCGCGCCGAAGGGTACACGTCGCCAGCTTCGGTGAGGATGAGAGGCCCAAAGGCTCCGCCTCGCGGCCAGGACTGGGCGCTGTGCAGCATCGAGTCCAACGAGCCGCGATCAAAGACAACATCGGGATTAACGACGACGCCCCACTCAGTCGTTGCATCGGCCAGCCCCAAGTTCGCCGCGCGGCCATATCCGAGATTTTCACCCGGGCGAATAACTCGGGCGCTAAACCGGCGCGCTACATCATCCACAACGGTGGGGTCCGAACCATTGTCCACAATGACCAGCTCGTAGGGGTCACTCGTTGCATTCTCGAGTGAGGCCGCCATCGATGCCAGATCGGGACCGGGGTTGAACGCCACGGTGACGACTCGTAGCGGGAGGTGATTCTTCACAGGCCAAGCCTATCGGTTCATCTGGGAAAATTCTGAGAGACCACCCGACTCCAGGTGGAAGTTATAACCCTACTCTAGGTGGAGAAAGCGGGCGCACCACCGCCCGAAATAACAAGGAAAGCTGAGATTTTCATGGGTGAACAGCCCGACTGAGAATCACACCATAGGACCACCTAGACCGGGTCATGGGCACCGTATTATTGAGGGCGTGAGCAATCCGGGCCGCGCTGAAGCGCATCTCCTCGTAGGACCACGCAACCGTCACACCGGTCGCGTGGCTCTTCTCGTGCTGCTTGCACTGTTGTTGGTTCTCGGCAGCGCCGTGGTTTCCGCCTACCACAGCTTGCAGAGCAACATCAATCAGACCAACATTGACGACCTTCTGGATCGTGAAGGCTCGGGTCCCATTGATGTGGCAGCAGGGCGCCCCATCAACATCTTGGTTCTCGGATCTGACATTCGAGAAGGTGACTCCGATATCGACGGATCAGGCGAACTCGGAATTACCGCGGGTATGCGCGCGGATACCACCATGCTCTTCCATGTGAGTAAGGATCGCAGCCGGATTGAAGTTATCTCGATTCCACGCGATCTTCTCGTGGATATCCCGTCATGTACCGTGCGCGAAGGCGAGGACTTCTCCTCAACCTTCACCACAGAGGAAACCTACGACCAGTTCAATAGTGCATTCTCCATCGGCGGCCAAACCGGAGACGTAGCTTCGGCAGCAGCCTGCACCATGAAGACCGTTGAGACAATGACGGGCATCCATCTCGACGGATATGTTGTGGTGAACTTTGCCTCGTTCCAGGATGTCGTCAACGCTTTGGGTGGTATCCCCATGTACTTCGAGGAGCCACTCTATGACGAGTTCGCCGGTCTCGACGTAGGCGCCGGGTGTCGTCTCCTCGACGGGCAACAGTCCCTTGCTCTCGCCCGCGCGCGCCACAGCATCGGCAACGGCTCGGACATCAGCCGCATTGGCCGCCAACAGGAACTTGTGTTCGCTATCCTCAACGAGGCGAAGAACATGAACCTGTTCACGGATATGCCCACTCTCTACCGTATTCTTCAAGCCGCCACGGCGAACCTCGACACCAACGAGGGACTTGGCGATATTCCCACCATCGCGGGCCTTGCCAATTCACTGCGCAATATCGATCTCGCCAACATCCAGTTCATTACCACCCCCTGGGAGCCCGCAGGAGATCGCGTCACGCTCCTGCCCGATGCTGCGGTCCTGTGGAACGCCATCGCGAAGGATCATCTCGTCTCGTCCAGCACGGATGAATGGGGCAATATCTCCGTTCAGGATCTCACGCTGAATCCTCCCGCTACCACTAACCCAACTGTTTCCGCGGACGAAACGGGGAACGATGCCCCTATCGTGGAAACACCCGCTCCCGCAGAATCAGAAGCGCAGGCGAATGAGACTCCCGCCGCCCCCGTCTGCAACCGAGATGTTGCCAAGCCGTAGGGATATTGACTGATATGAGTTCTCAACCTCCTTCTTTTGAGCCGCGCGGTCACGGCACGCGTCCAACCGCACGCGGTGCCATACAGGTGGGGCGTGGGCGCCTCCCGGAACTGTCGAGTTCGCGTCATACACGCAATGGTGCAGTGCTCCACGAGCGCGGGGAAGCCTCTGAGCGTCCCCGGACCATACAACCTGAGAAGGGCCGGACTCCCGATCGTCAACGAACCCCGCTGGAAGAGCGCGGTGCCGCAAGCTCCCAGTACGCTGCCGATTCCCAGTACGCTGCCGAGGCTTCGGCAGCCGCACCCACTTTTCAACCTCGACAGGAACGATCAGCTCGGCCGAGCCCGCAACCCGCGGTTCCGCAGTCGCACAGTCCTGCCTCTCACCGGCAGCCCGTCGCGGCAGGTCGAGTGTCGGCGAATTCTTCCAGGCCACTAGTAGGCCAGGGACTAGCGAGTGAAAATACCGGGCCGTCCGGCAGTCCATCACACCCAGTTTCGCCGGACCAAGGAGCTCCTCTCATTAGTGCCCGCAAGCGCCGGAATCCTCGCCGCTGGATCGTTGGCATTCTGGTACTGCTGCTAGTTGCCGTCGTCGGCTGGCCCCTCTTCCTTCTCCAATACGGCAACTCGAAGATGGACCATCTCTCCGCGCTCAGCGGCGCTCCCGATACCCCCGGGACCACCTATCTCATCGTCGGGTCAGACAAGCGCGAAGAGGAGGCCATCAACGATGGCACGGAGGGCCAGCGAGCCGACACCTTGATGCTTCTCCAGGTTCCCCAGTCTGGTGCGCCAGCACTGGTATCACTTCCCCGTGATAGCTGGGTGGAGATTCCCGGATACGGCGAGGACAAGATCAACGCCTCCTACTCCATCGGAGGGCCGGAGTTGCTCGTAGAGACGGTCGAGAATCTCAGCGGCATGACGGTAGATCACTACCTTGAGGTCTCCATGTTTGGCGTCCAAGATCTTGTCGACGGCGTCGGCGGCCTCAATCTTTGCCTGGACTACGATGTGGTCCACGACGAATTCTCAGGGCTTGAGTGGCAGGCCGGATGTCATGATGTCAATGGCCATACGGCGCTCGCGTTCTCCCGGATGCGTTATTCGGACCCGCAGGGCGATATTGGCCGCACCATGCGCCAGCGGCAGGTGGTGACGAAGCTCATCGGCAAGGCCGCCTCTCCGTCAACCCTCATTAACCCGGTACGTCAGTACACGCTCGTGGGCAAGGCTGCATCCAACCTGACCGGTGACGAAGGCACCTCGCTTGTAGATATCGCCAAGGCTGGTCTTGGACTCCGCAGTGTCATGGGAGAGGGTGGGCTCATGGGCACACCGCCGATTGCCACGCTGGAGCATTGGACAGAATCCGGTCAAGTGGCTGTCCTGCTCAATCCCGACCTGGTGGATGATTTCTTCGCCCGCATGCGGGACGGACAGCTCACCAGCGCTAACTTCCAACAATGAGCTGACCGGGGCGCTGTCACTCTCCCAAGGGCCGGGGTGCTTCCACTCTCCCAAGAAACAGTGGGGAGCCCGCGCAACTTGCCCATCGGGGAGTCCGTGCAACTTGCCCAAAGGATTGAGCCTTTCGGGAGGGCCGTACAACTTGCCCATCAGGGAGCCCGCGCAACTTGCCCATCAAGCGGGCTATACAACTCCCCCCTCCCTCCAAAGGATTGAGGAAAATGGAAAGGGTTGAGCATTTTGACACGGTCTCGCGCTCAATTCTTTCCAAAAAACTCAATTCTTTGGCGATACCTCTGACCTTCAGCGATACCTCTGACCTTCAGCGATACCTCTGAACGTTAGCGGTACCTCTGAGTATTGATGGGTAAAGTCAGCCCAGCCGCTCTTTGAGGGCAGCGCCCTTGTCCACAGCCATCTGACGTAGGTCGCGTTGGAACTCTTCCATGGCTTCCAAGATCGCCGGATCCGCAGAACCAAGGATTCGCACGGCCAGAAGGCCCGCGTTACGCGCTCCACCGATGGATACCGTGGCCACCGGAACTCCCGCCGGCATCTGCACGATCGAGAGCAGCGAATCCATCCCGTCGAGGTACTTCAGCGGAACGGGTACACCCACCACCGGCAGCGGAGTGAGGGCCGCCATCATGCCAGGAAGGTGGGCCGCACCTCCGGCACCCGCAATGATGACGCGCAGCCCGCGCCCTGCGGCTTCGCGACCATAGCTGACCATGTCCTCGGGCATGCGGTGTGCGGACACAACATCCGCCTCGTAAGGAATCCCAAATTCGTCAAGGACCTTCGCGGATTCCGACATGACGTTCCAGTCGGAATCCGAGCCCATAACTATACCCACAAGCGGCTTCTTCTCGTCCACTACGTTTGCGTTACCTGCTACGTCAACTTCACTCACCACGTCAACTTCACTCACCACGTCAGCTTCACTCGCCACGTTCGCCTCAATGGCTGCATTTTCGGCCATCACGCCTTCTCCCCTCGCAGCATCGCTGCCGCCTCCAGCGCCACGCGGCGCGCTTCGTCTAGATTGCTTCCTACAACGGTGACGTGTCCGATCTTGCGCCTCGGCGCCACCGCCTTGCCGTACATGTGGATCTTTGCCTGCGGATAGGCGGCCATCACCTGGGGATATGCAAGTCGAGGATCGGGTAGTTCACTGCCAAGCACGTTCACCATCACGGACCACGGCGCAAGCGGCTCCACACCGCCGAGTGGCAAATCAAGTACAGCTCGCAGGTGCTGCTCAAACTGGCTCGTCTGCGCACCTTCGATAGTCCAGTGACCGGAGTTGTGGGGGCGCATGGCGAGTTCGTTGACGTAGGGTTCTAACCTTCCATCGGGCCTAGGGGCGAGAAAGAGTTCGACGGCGAGGATTCCCACCACGTCGAGCTCCTCGGCAACTTTCCGGCCAATCTCGCGAATCTGTTCCGCGAGCGCCTCATCCACATCGGGTGCGGGGGCAATCACCTCGAAACAGGTCCCTTGCTCCTGGACGGTTTGCACCACAGGCCAGGCCGCAACATCCCCCGAAGGACGCCGCGCTACCAACTGCGCGGCCTCACTGACAAAGGGGATCTTCTCTTCGATGAGGAGTTCGGCTCCCTTGGCCTCAGCACTACTCGCAGCGTCACTCTCGCCGCCGGTGCCTTCAGCGACACCAAGCCAGTCTGCCACCTCACTCGCCGCGCTGATCACCCGCACGCCCTTGCCGTCATAGCCGTCGCGCGGGGTTTTGGCAATCGCCACTCCCCCGAGCGCCTCAAGCGCCTCATCTACCTCCGCGGCATTCCGTGCCACAAACCAGCGCGGTCCGGGAATCCCCAACTGATCCATCTTGGCTCGCATGGCGATCTTGTCCTGGGCGTACTTCAGCGCATGTGCCCCCGGACGTACCGGCACGATCTGCGTGGCCTCCGCGAGAATCTCATCGGGGACGTGCTCGTGTTCCACGGTTAGTGCGTCCACACCGTGCGCCAACTCCATGATGAGTTCGCGTTCACTCGCTCCCCCGACACGTGAATTGGGGATCACCTGACCGGCCGATCCGTCCGCTGCTTCCACGAGGGCATGCAACTGGATTCCCAGTGCGACCGCCGCTTCTTGCATCATGCGGGCAAGTTGCCCGCCTCCTATAACGCCAACTCGTGGCGCTGCGTGTTCCGCTCCGGTTCCGACAACATGTTGGATGCTCACGCCCCCAGACTACCCAGCGGTACACTAAGCGGGTGCCATCATCTCGCAATATCGTCCAGCGCCTCCTCAAGGGACAGTCTTTGAGAGAGTGGTTGGTCGAATTTACCCGCTTCTGCATCGTGGGCCTTGGCTCCTACATCGTCGACGTCGGCCTGTTCAACCTGCTGGCGCACTCCGATCTCGTCACCCTTCCAGGTGACCCGTCCATGGTCGCGAAAATCATCTCTGTTTCCGTCGCGGTGATCTTCTCCTGGGTGACGAACCGGCTATGGACATTCCGCACGAAGCGCACCTCCGCCAAGACGCGCGAGTTCATCATGTTCGTGCTGGTCAACCTGGGTGGCATGCTCATCGCGCTCGCCTGCCTGTGGGTGTCCCGCTACGGCCTCGGCCTACGTTCGCAGTTCGCGGACAACGTCTCGGCGAACGTCGTGGGTCTCGTCCTCGGCACCGCATTCCGTTACGTCATGTACAGGTACGTCGTGTTTGATAACGACGACGAAATCCGAACCCCCGATTCACCGCCGCTTGCGTCGTGACCCCACGGTGATGATGGACCCCGGCGGCAGGATCTTGTCCGGGTTGAGTGCCTGAGGAACGGCATTCAAGGCGAGCGAGAACACGGGTGGGCTGTTCTGCGTGAGTTCCAACCGGCCGCCGTCGGCCTCGGCGAGAGACTTGGCCAATGGCAAACCGATGCCGGTGGAGCCTCCGGTGGAGAATCCCTTCATGAAGATGGCGTCGATGAACTCCTTGTCCACACCCTTACCTTCGTCACTCACCTCGATGATGACGCCGCGCCCCATTTTGCGGGATCGGACGGTCGTCTCTCCTGCGCCGTACTTCAACGAGTTCTCGATGAGCGTAGCGATGATTTGGGCGAGGGAACCGGGGTTGACGAGCACCGCCACACCGGCCTCGTCGGCGAAGGTGAGCGAGCGTCCCGCCTTTTTGAAGCTGCGTTCCCACTCGTCTCGCTGTTGCTCGAAGACCGGACCAATCCGTACAGCCTCAGTGTTGCCAGCAGCCTCGGAACGGGAAACCGCAAGTAGATCCTCCACCACACCGGCGAGGCGCTCCACCTGCTCCAGGCAACTGCCCGCTTCTTCGGCGATTTCGGGGTCATCAGTCAGGTATTGGATCTCCTCCAGGCGCATGGAGAGGGCCGTGAGAGGGGTGCGCAGTTGGTGTGAGGCGTCGGCGCTGAATTGCCGTTCGGCGGAGATACGGCCCGCCATGCGGTCTGCGGTGCGCACCAACTCTTCGTAGACGAGGTCGATCTCCTCAATGCCCGATTTCTCCATCTGCGGCCGGGTCTGGCCAGCGCCGAGCTGCTCCGCTGCGGCGGCGAGAAAGATCAGAGGGGCCGAGAGCCTCCGCGACTGTTTCAGCGCCACAAAGACACCGATACCGAAGGAGAAAAGGATGAGGGCGGCACTCAGTGCGGCAAAGTACCCCATCCGAATGAGTACGGCTTCACGCGGTATCTCCACGATCACTCTCGTACTACCCGTGACGACGGCGTGCCGGATGGTACGCTGCTTCTCCTCAATTGCGGGGCCGGCCTCGAGCCGGCCTTCAGGCGAGGACACCTCGACGTGTGCCTCGTAATCAGACCGCGCGTAGGCATAGCGCTCCAGTAATAGCTGCGAGATGCCGCTTCCCGCGTCGTAACGCTGCTCCACGACGGTCGCTAGCTCAACAGCGCGCCCCTCAACCGATGAGGTGGCGCTGTGCCAGATGAGCGTAACCCCCAGGACAATCCCTGGGATACCGAGCAGGAGCACCGCCACCGCAACCGCGGAGGTGGTCATTTGGATGGCGCGCCGCCGCACTGGGAGCTACCCCTTTTCGAAACGGAAACCCATCCCGCGCACGGTCACGATGTAGCGCGGGTCGGAGACGTCGTCGCCCAGCTTTCGCCGCAACCACGAGATGTGCATATCCAGCTTCTTGGTGGAATCATCGCCCTGTGTCCCCCATACCTCTTGCATGAGTTCCTCGCGAGACACAACCGAGCCAGCCTGGCGGACCAGG
>RRZT012400307.1_pt1 | contig 11423 bp, 10 predicted proteins | sample 2165551 | NCBI WGS metagenome assembly RRZT01 (sample SAMN10456910, study PRJNA506462) | wastewater metagenome | biome: wastewater; feature: sludge; material: wastewater sludge; isolation source: wastewater sludge with Escherichia coli K12::gfp cells carrying plasmid... | place: USA: Moscow, Idaho... | reverse complement strand
GTCTCTTCTGAACGGATCCACAGCTTGCTGATGGCAGCTTATGCCGACCTGCCGTCCGTGAGTTAACGAGTCGAGCGTCGGCTCAACTCACAAACCTGCCGCAGGGGCACCAAGGCGGTGAATGTCTCTTGAGGGTCGGGTCCGGCTGTAGCGATGATGAGGAAGCGGCCGTTCAAGGCCACCAGAGGCTGAAGGGCGGCTTACCGCCACGTTGCTGCCCGACACCGAACAGTTGGCCAACAGCCGCTCAGGCCGATCATTGTGAATTGCCCTTACGGCAGGTTTCGAAGCGAAACGGCCGTTTCAACGGCAGTGTTCGGGCCGGCGGAGATTTCCGCTCCTGCCCCGATGAATACTGGTCCTCAAACTCGAGGGGCCTCGGCGACCAAGGAAAAGCGGCGAACCGATCTGGTTCGCCGTCAATCAGGAATTCGTCCTCCTGTGGCCTACGTTGTTACGTCTCCTTCGCTATCTTCATCTGTCTTCCGTCGTGCTCCGGTGCTTCGCGGGGGTTTCCCCGCGTGCTAGCCACCGGCCGTTCCATGCATCCCATGGCCCCCAGGACAGCGACGACCGGAACGCCGAGGAATGCCGCGAACCGGCAGAGCTGTCGACGAGAATACTCACGTGGGTCGATTTTTCCGTGCAACAGCCGCCCCAACTCGCTGATGCCGAGTCCCAACGCCTGGCGACTCTCGGTCGGACTGCCCGGACGTTGCTGGAGCGTCTCGGCGACCCACGACCGGAAATGCTGAGCGTCGGTACCTGCCGGACTGCTATGCATCCGGATGGCCGCGCCACGTGTGCCGGCTTTAGTCCCGTAGCCCGTTGGCAACGTCAGTCCGTCAGCCGGAAGGCCATACGTTTCGACCAGCACCCTCAGTTCTCCCACCCAGTCGCTTTGCAGCCACGCCGACCACTCGCCGGCATAGGGTTCGACGGTTCGAACGGTTCCCGGCGTCTCAAAATCCCCGCGCCGCAGCGAGCCGGCGGCGATGGTCAGAACGAACGGGGCGACGTCGAGATACGTGGCGAAACCGCACAACGTGCGAAGCGTCAGGGCGTCCAGCGGTAGGGTCCCTTTCAGCAACTGCACAAACTGGTGGTGTAGCACGCCGCATTGGTGCGCCGCGGCTTCCGGCAATTGTCCTTTGCGTGCGGCGTGGTCAATGACGCATACGGCCAGGCAGATGCCTGCCGGTGTATCTCCCCTGGTCAGGCGTTGCAACATGGCCTCGTTGATATCGGTATCGTGTACGGCTTCGGGTGTCCTTTTCATTCGGTGTCCTTTCGTTCAGCAGATGTCCTGCTCTCTCGTATAGTCACTGCCGATCCACTCGGGGAGAGGGAGCCTCAGGGAAGAGAATCTCCGACGCAATTCGCCCCGCACAAACCGTTACGCAAAACGTCACAACCCATACAGACAGCCCATGCCGGGTTGTCTATAGTGACTCTATTGCTTCAGCGTCCCCCGCTGACAATGTTTGACCCTCCCTGACCCATCGCAACGATGGGACTTTCAATCCCGAGCCGTACCGGCCCGGGTTTTTTTTTGATCGGCCGGAGGGCTATAGGGGGCGGGGAGCCGCGATGCCCCGCCATTCCCGGCGCAAAAAAAAGCTGGCGGATGCATCGATCCGCCAGGGGGTTTTCAATCAGGGCCTACGCCGCATAGTCCTCCCTGTCCGGGATGACATCTCCCTGATGGGCCTCGTGAATCAGTGCCAGGCGCTGCAGGTACTGCATCACCCAACTCAGGTTCCGGATGCCCAGGATGTCCTGGCTGCTCGTCTCCGCGTAGAGCATCACCAGCGAGCGTTTCGCCGCCGCTGACAGCTCCTCGCCGTTGGCCGGCACCAACTGGCGCGCGACCGGGTCCGTCAACATCCGGCGATAGGCCCGCTCGACCATTCCCGCTTCACCCTCGTGCGTCCAGGCGAAGTCGCTGACCAGAATGCGCCCGGCGAGCAGCTTGACGACGATGGGTGGCACCCCCAGGAAGCGGGCGCAGGCCTCGGCAAATTGCTGGCCGATGCCCTCGGTGCCGCGCACTCCGGTGCGTAATTGACTGATGTAGCTGTACGTTACGCCGAGCTGTTCGGCCATCTCCGTCAGCCGAATCCGGCGTTGGCGGGCTTCGTCGAGCAACCAGCCGACCAGAGGGCCACCGTCCGCGTTATACAGGCGCTCCACCCGGGCGTCGGGCGTCTCCGCAGCGGGAAGGGTGTTGTACTGCTGCAGGCGGGGGCCCGGTTGTCCTTTTGATTTTCGTTTCATCTTGTCCTCGCGAGTTAAGGGGTCTGAACGGCGAACACCTACGTTCGCCTGTGATGTATAGCGACCCCGCTTTCCCGTTTCCCCCTTTCTCCTACTTCCCGCTTTTTTGCTTCCCGGCCACGCCGATCGGCCGGCTTACGGCCGACTAGCGCCGGGCCCGCTGGCGGGTGCGTCCGACGCCGGCGCGGACCATCGCTGCCAGCAGCTCGGTCCACAGGTCCCGGGAGTCGCCGGCCAGCGCCGCGAGTTCCTCGTTCGCTCTCTGCCGGTTGTACCAGCGGATGGCCCGCCGCAGACTGACCGGGAGCAGTTTCGCCGCCAGTTCTTCGAGTTCGATTTCGCGAACGGAATGAAATTTCTCGAGCTCGCGCAGCACCTGGTCGCGTTCGCTCGAGGTCAGTTTCGCGGCGATCTCCGCCGGGAGGTCACGCGATGCGATAGGCACACTGCCGAGGCTGACGGAACGGCCACGTTTGATAGACGGGTCGTAGACGGTGCGCAGCAGGGTGAGGGTGTTCTTGCGGATACGGATTTGCATGAAGGGCTCCTGAGGTGGGTCATGCGCCGTATAGGGCACGGATTTATACGTCGACGGAATCAGGATGCGCGGCATACGGACCGGAAATATAAAGTGCCCGCGCTAGACGAGCAGCTACTCCGGTAGCGCCGTCGGCACCCGCGGATCAAACGCCGCGCGTGCTCTTGCACAACCTTCCCGAAAGGAATTCACCCATGTTCTTTGATATAAGCGTTCTGCCTGCCACACTGCGCCGGAGGCACGGATGAAACAAGCGTTTGACCCGCATCGCTATGCCGTGACATTGACGCGTCGCGGCTACGCCAGTGACTCGTGCGGCCTCTACCGTTGGACAGGAACGTTCTGGCAGCTGCTCGACGAGCAGGCAGCCAAACGCGACGCCTACCAATGGCTGGTCAGGCACGACCGCGACCATGCCTCGGACGTTTGCGCCACCGCCGCGGTGCGCGCGGCCCGGCTGTGGGTCGATGCGCTGCCAGCGCCCACCGACGACGTCATGGTGCCGTGCCGGAACGGCTATGTCGTACTCGCCCATCAGCAGCCGGTCCTCGTGCCGGCGGAACCGCGTTTCGGCCTGCAGTACGTTCTGAACTGCGACTACCACCCCGAGGCGACTGCACGGCGGTTCGAGCGCTTCCTGCACGAAATCCTTCCCGACACAGGGGTACGCGGTCGGGTGCAGGAATACATCGGCTACACCTTGATGAACGACACCCGGTTCCAGATGGCCCAGTTCTGGCTCGGTTCCGGGGCCAATGGCAAGGGGGTGCTGGCCAATCTCGTCCAGTCCCTGCATGGTAGGGCGGTGGCGGCCCGGCTCGATGAACTTGACGGGTTTAAGCGTGCCGCGCTGTTAGGAGCCAGCCTGATTTACTGCGATGAAGCGCCGCGCGGCCGGTTTGACGAGGACCTGGCCAAGAGCTTGATTGCTGGGGAATTTGTCTCCGTCGACCGGAAGTTCTTGCCGCAGGTCGACACCCGCATCCTCGGTAAATGGCTGGTCCTCGGCAATCATCCGCCCGTTATCACCGACCCGTCCGAGGGGTTCTGGCGTCGCTGGGATTTCGTCCCGTTCGCGTGCACGATTCCTGTGGAGAGGCGTGACCCCATGCTATTCCAGAAGATTCGCGATGCCGAGCTGTCCGGGGTGCTGAATTGGGCGCTTCAGGGACTGCAGCGCTTGCTGGAACGAGGACAGTTCGAACCGGTCCTGCCGCCGGCCATGCGACTCAAGCGGCAGCAAGTAAGGGCCGACGCCAACCCTGTGATGGCTTGGTTCGAGGAGTGCGATATTTCTTTCGGAACGTCGCTGGAGACGCCTAAAGACACGGTGTATGCGCATTTTAGGGGATGGAGCGAACGTAACGGGGTGTCGCCGCTAACTGCGAAGGCGTTTTGGGAGCGGTTGCGTCAACTTGGCGACGTTGTAGACGGAGGCAAACGCTCGAATGGCGGCCAGATTCGAGTGTGTAATGTGGTACTTGAACCAAGGTGAACGGCGGAAACGCGTCGGGAGGGATCCCGACGCGCACCGCTGTGCCGGGTGTGCTGGGTAATTTCTATTATTAGAAGAGAACTAAAAGAATCAAGAGAATAAGCACTGTGACTGATCGGACTCACCCGGCACAGTGTGTTCTGTGTCATGAACGGCCAGAGGTTTCAACGTTGAAAACGTGCTGCGCAAGGGGCCAGCACTGAGATTTCAGCGTTGAAATCCGGCCTAGGCAGGCACGGGGGCCAGGGAAGACATGCGGATCGAAAGACTTCCTACCAAGCGACTGCACAGGATTGGTGTTGGAGTTCCGAGGTTTGTCAGTAAGGTGGCTTGCCTCTGATAGGTTGGACTGAGGGCGATTTCAACGTTGAAATCCCACGGCCTTCACGGCAACGTGCACATAGGAAGCCCATTGCAAAATCACCTCATGGTTGGAGTGTTATCCGCAATCGTGGAGAAGATGAGTACGGAGGCGCAACGTGAATGGCGAAAATCCGCCGGGCCAGTTCCGGGATGCTCGCTGTGACGGGTGATTTCTCTTATTCCAATTGGACAGAGATACTTTGAAAATGAGTTTTGCAATTGGCTCGACCCACCCGGCACAGTTTTGAGGCGCAGTTTGATCCGTGCCACTGAGGGCAGGAGGTTTCAACGTTGAAAAGATGCGATCCAGCCATGCCGGGGACTTTCAACGTTGAAATCCGGCATCTGCAAGGGCAGGTGCGCGGAAAGGGCACGGAATCGACTGGATTCCTGCCAAGAAGGATGAACTGCTGCGGCCGATGTTGAAGACGCCGAATCTGTCAGAAAGACGGCTGATTCTTGATCGGCTGGCGAGCGGGAGGTTTCAACGTTGAAATCGCGGGGTGTCCCACTGCGCGGGCAGCCGCCGGTTTCGCGGCTCCTCGGTGGACGGCAGGGCGTAACGCGCTGTTTGCCCGGCCACTGCGATGGGTAGGCGGGGCCATTGAACCCCACCGCAGCGTCATGTGGTCACCTGTTAATGAACAAACCCGGACTCACGCTGGTGCCGGATCGCCAAAACCAATACGCTGTCGTGCTCTGTCTCATAGCTATAGAGCGCCACATGGCCTGTCCTGCCGCGGGATATGATCAATTCACGAAGATGGTCTTCGACAGGACGACCGATCAGCGGGTGATGTTTCAAGATGGTCACGGCCTCCACGATCAGTTCCACCGTCTCGCTGGCGATAACCGGATCTGTTTCAATGAGAAAGTCTGTCAGTCGATCGAGATCGTCAAATGCCCGGGGTGAATAAATCAGGCGTGCCATGAGCGTTTCTTGGGCTTTGTAACTTTTTTCCCCGCGACCTTGGCTTGCAGATAGGCGTGGACGTCATCGGCATCCAGGCCTTGGGTGGTGTCCAGCATGTCTTGCCTGGCCAATTTTGCCTCGGCAATAAATCGAATTCGCTGCTCGGTCGCATGAGCGGCCTGCTCAATGGCAGACACCATAAAGGCATGGGGCGATATGCCCAGCTCTTGAGCCGCGTTGGCGGCACGCTTCTTTAAATCATCAGGCAGCTTCAAGGAAGTTGTGGTCATGAACGTCTCTCGGCGTACGTAAGTGTTACCAAAGTAACACCGTGGGCGCGCTGATGCAAGGAGTCGCTGTTATGTGCTGCGCGAATTCAGTAAATGCGTACTGCGGTCAACGCCAACCGAAATCCGACCTGCCGATGGAGAACAAGCGCTGAAGTTAAGCTGACTCACCGGAAGTCTCGATGTGGTTACATGACTTCGGCGCAGAGCGGCACCCGGCGCCGTTTTATCTCCCTTGAGGGAGCGGGGATTTCAACGTTGAAATCGCATGGCCGCTATCTGTGAAGTGAGGCGTGGTCAGTTGCCCAGAAACGGGGGAAATGGATCTTAAGTTGTTATTGATGGTTCCTGCGGAAAAAGCCCCCGGGGAAACCAGGGGCGCCTAATCGAGCCATGTGTGACCTGCGACATGCGCTCTTCTGCCAATGTAACCCCGGTTCCCACCGGGCCGGACGCGCAGTGCCACCTGCGCGCCGGGAATTATCACGACATCACCTGCCAGGGTGATTTGAATGCCAATTGCGACTGCTTGCGGCTTTCGACACAACGAACAACCAGCGAGTCTGCCCGTGTGCTCTTGCTTGGCCGTCAACGACGGCCTGCAATTACTTGCCGCATCTCCCCCGCATAGCCTGATCGGGTGCCACCCCGATGTAAACGGCTTTAGCGGTTCCCATTTTCTCCGACGAAATTCAACGGTGCAGGATGCCTCGTCAAGCGTTCGCGCTACTCTGCACGATCCTCGTGCTCACCCTTCGTATGCGCCAGGCGATACGAACAGGCTTTGGCCGGGGCAGGTTTCCAGGACCCCCGGTTACTCCGCGACGCTCTCATCCTCGCTCGCTTGATACCAGTCTCTGGTATCACATCCATCACAGTTCCCCACAGCCGCTTCGTGAGCGGCCGTTACACGCTTGAGCTATCCAGCGACCCGTCCGGCTTGCGCCGCACGGTGCCGGGTGCGCCAGTTTTCCCTTGCACCCCTACGCCCTTTCGGAACACCTCAGCAGACCCGCGTGTGGTCAAAGGTACTACGGTCGCCCGCAGCCCCTCGGTGAGAGTGGTTACTCACATTTTCGTCGGCAGGGTTTCCCGTTTCCGCGGCGCATGCCGCTTCCCCGGTTGGCCCGTGCCAATGTCGCCCAAATCCTGTCTTGCGCACGGCCGTCTATTCTCGCCCTCGAGACGATAGCCGGCCCGGAATGGGGTCGAAGGGAGTATTACAACTCCCAGCGCCCCGTTGTAGCCGCGCCAGCACGTTTCCATGCACGCGGCTTCAGCAGTCTGCTCTTCTGGCTAGGAAGAGCGTCGAACCCTCCGGTTCGTTGGCATCGTGTCGCGGGGGTGGCAGCCCCCGACACGGTTCAGTAACGGCAGGCGGTCACCCGGTGTGGCAGTACACGAGTGTCAACGCGTATAGCGATCAACCTGTCACGACGTTGGAAGTACTCCGTGCCCCCCTCAATCAGTAGCGCTTGGCAAACGATCGGCGGGTGGCAATCCGACGCGGATCTAAAATCCGGCCGTTTCTAAAATCTAAAATCGGTCGCGGTGGACGGTCACTAGACAACGCTCCACTAACTCATAGGAGCTTGAAATGACCTTGCAGACAATTTCCAACGAAACGTCGCCACTGAACGAGCGCATCGCCCGCGTACTCGACTATTACGCACGCTACCAGGCGGATGAACTGCGCAATGAACCCGCCCGACTTCTCTGCGACTATCTCAGTAAACTTGAAGAGAACGAGTGTGACGTGACTCTGGCGGAATTCCTGGCGGATGAGAGCCTTGACCACGCCGGACGTCAGGGCCAACTCGGCGGGGTTAAGGTGGATGAGGATGTCGATGGCTATTGTATCGACTATACGACGAGCTACGATGCCACCTGGCTGACGCTCCGCGCCTTGCTCGACCTCGCCGAGGCCGCCGATGCAACGGACGTTGAAGCGCCGTTGCCGGACTGGTTTGAAAACAGCTGGATGGGCATGACGCAGGCGCTGGCCGCACAGCGGGTGCGCGCCCTCGGCGAAGAGGATGTCCTGGCCTTGCTCCGGCAATCGCCAGTGGTCATGGGCGAGGAAGGCAATGCGGAGGATGACACGCCTTCCTCCGGCTGCGGGTACGCCAATCCGCGCGAGGTGCTGCTTGGTCTGCTGGAGGACATGGCGCCGCAGGAGCGTCGCGCATTCCTCGAGGGATAAACCGGTTAGGCGCCAGAAGACAGACGGGCGGACTCCGACAGGATCCGCCCGATGTTGCCTCAGGAAGCGGGGCGCCCGATCGGGCGCCCCGGTCCTTATTCGTCTATTTCCCAGTCGTCCGGCAACCCGCGACTCATCGAACACACCGGTGCCCAGTTAACGGCATGACGGCGGTCGCCGCATTTGACCTCGTAGCGCATGAACAGCCAGGGCCGTTCGCTGTAGTTTTCAGCGGTGGTGCGTGCCTTCTGCCGTTCCTGGTCGCTGAAGCCTTGCGGCGGCATCTGGCTTTGAGACAGCGCGGTTTCGTACGCCTGCCGGACGCTGGCATCGGGCTCAAGGAATCGGATAACGAAGGATTGCCCCGAATAGAACACGACCGGCAGCACAGAGAGGTTCGCCATTTCCTCGTTCATGCGCAGTGACTCGACGACGGCTGACAACTCCACCCACAGCGTCAGGGGCAGTTTCCCCGGGGCCCCCGGTGTCGACCAGGCGAGATAGGCGCCGTTCTGCTGCAGACTGATGTCGGGATGTATCCGGATTGCTGGTGGCTCGTTTGCGAACGACGTGAGATGGGGTTCGAAATCCGCGGGTAAATAGGCCAGCAGGGTTTTCGGGCCCTGACACGAGTTCAGGCTCAGCAGGGACAGGCTGTCGGTGTCGACCAGCGCGGCGCAAGCCGGCGGACACTTGGGTATATAGCGGGTCGGCCAGACCTGCGTCAGATGCTTGCGCAATAGGCGCTCAATGTCCGTGAGGACGGGAAAATCCAGCACGCTGACGGCCATTTTTGGGAGAAAAGATTTCATAACGATTCGCTTTCGTGAGTTAAAAAGGCGCATGACGGAATGCATGCCTCAACGAATAGCAAACGGTTTTATATTGGGCTGAATTTGTACGGCGTACGCCGCCCCAGCGGAGGAATCCGGGTGTTGGATCCGATGTCTAGGCCGCCGCCACCCGGGTGCGCAACAGGCCGCTCGGGCGGAAGGTTACCACCCGGCGGGCGCTGATCGTCGCCGGGGCCTTGGTCTTGGGATTGCGCCCCGGCCGTTCGGGCTTGTCGCGCACGACAAACTGGCCGAATCCGGAGAGTTTCACCTCGTTGCCCGCAGTCAGGCAGGTGCTGATCTCGTCGAAGAACGCCTCGACCATTTCCTTGGCTTCGCGCCGGTTCAGTCCCAGGTGATTTACCAGGGTGTCGGTCAGTTCGGCTTTCGTCAGGGCCATGGCAGGGTCGCCGTCGATTGGATGAGGGGCGTCATGATACCAAGCCTCTCCGTGGACGTCAGGGGAAGGGGTCGGCCACCGACAGTCGGTGTGCCGTCCTCCCGTCAGGTGCGTTTTGTTGAGAGCTATGGGCCATCGGCCTCCGTTCTCGCTATTGAAAGATGGCCACCAGTTCAGCCGCCACGCCCCGATTGCCGCCGCGGGCGGCGACGGAACGATAGGCGGTGAGCGCATGCACCTGCGCGCCGGCATACAGCGCCCGGGTCGCCGGCGTGTCGTGATTGGAAATAACCACCGGAATGCCGCGTCCGGCCAGCGCTCGTGCCGCTTCGGCCAGGCGGACCTGGTCGGCCCAGCCGAAGCCGGCCGCGCCGTAGGCGGTAAAGCTTGCCTGGTCGCCCAGCGGCGCATACGGAGGGTCGGCATAGACGACATCGCCCGGACGCGCCTCGGATAGGGTTGCCAAGAAATCCCCGCAGCGCAGGTCGGCGACGGCGAGGCGTCGGGCAAAGGCCCGCAACGCGCTCTCCGGACACGCCGGACATTTCGCCGGATGACCGTAGGGGGTATTGAACAGCCCTTGGCGGTTTTCGCGATAGAGGCCGTTAAAACCGAATTTGTTGAGATAGACGAAGAGCGCCGCCTTCTCCTCCCGCGGCGTGTCCGCGTCGTTGTACCGCTGACGCAGCGCAGCGAAACGTTCCGGGCCACGGAACTCCTCCTGAAACAGCCTCGCGATGCGCGCGATGGTCGCCTCAGGGGCGGTTTGCAACGCGCCATACAAATCCATCAGGACGCGGTTGCTGTCGCCCAGCAGATAGCGTGCGTAACCGGTGGCCAGGAAGACGCTGCCGGCGCCGACGAAGGGTTCAATGAGACGGTTCCCCGGAGGAAGCAGTGGTAGGAGTTGCGGCAGAAGGCGTCGTTTGCCGCCGGCCCATTTTAGGAAGGGCGTTGGCGCGGTGGCGGGTGCCGGGTTCGCGCCCGGCGCAGGGAATGGGGAGGTGGTGTGCATCCCCAGTGCAGCCATCGGGTTTTAAATTTTCTGTTCGATCACCGCGTGCCTCGACCGACCGTCCTTGCCGAAGCGTGCCGCGTGGCCGCCGCACGACCTCCGGTCCGGCCTTGACGGCGTTCCGCTCTAAAAAGCCGTCGATCTAAAAAGCCGCTTTCTAAAAAGGCACCCCAGCACCTCTCTCTAGACGACTCAGCCCGGTGGTCACCGCCGATCTGAGTCTTTCTGTCCGCGCACGGTGCGCGGCACTCATCGACGTCCCCGGGCTGTTTGCTCGGGAGATGTCCGATGTGTGAAACAGAGAAGCGTGGTCAGCCGTTACGTGTAGTGGAACTTTTTGCAGGCGTCGGTGGATTTCGGCTGGGGCTGCACTACGCCTGTGCCGAAAGGGCGGCATTCCCCGGCTTTGCGGTCGTGTGGTCGAATCAGTGGGAGCCGGCCAGCAAGAAGCAATGGGCCGCCGAGGTTTATCGCGCCCGCTGGGGACGGAATGAATTGGCAAACCGCAACATTTTTGCCGTCCTGGATGACGCGCCGGCGATGGCGTCCCTCGCGGCGCTGGCGCCCGATGTCCTGGTCGGTGGGTTCCCGTGCCAGGACTACTCGGTGGCCAAGCCGTTGAGTCAGTCCCAAGGGTTGCAGGGGAAGAAGGGGGTGCTGTGGTGGGCGATTTATCGTCTGCTGGCGCACCGTCGTGACGCCGGTTGCCCGGTGAAGTATCTCTGTCTGGAGAATGTCGACCGCCTGATAGCCAGCCCCGGTCCCTGCAAAGGCCGGGATTTCGCGGTCATCCTCGCCAGCCTGCAACAGCTCGGCTATGCGGTGGAATGGCGCGTCGTCAATGCGGCCGACTACGGCTATGCGCAGCGCCGTCGCCGTACGTTTATTGTGGGCCATCACGAGAGTACAGCCGCCGCCCAGCGGCTGCAGGAGATGCCGCCACAGGACGGGCTGCTGACCCAGGGAGTTTTCGCCCGGGCCTTGCCGGCGCAGATGAAAGCCGGCGGTGCGCTGACCGGCTTTGAGCTGCCGACCGACATCCTGGCCGCCCAGGAATCGTACCGCCCCGACAGAGGCAAGAGCCGTTTCCAGGCGGGCG
>RRZT011714514.1_pt1 | contig 11426 bp, 15 predicted proteins | sample 2165551 | NCBI WGS metagenome assembly RRZT01 (sample SAMN10456910, study PRJNA506462) | wastewater metagenome | biome: wastewater; feature: sludge; material: wastewater sludge; isolation source: wastewater sludge with Escherichia coli K12::gfp cells carrying plasmid... | place: USA: Moscow, Idaho... | reverse complement strand
GCCGCGGACCGGTACGCTCGTCGAGGACGGCCGATCAGCCGGTAAGGCGACAGCGAGTTGTCCCGACAGGGTTCAAGAAGGGCTGAAAGTAGACCCCGATGTCGCGCCGTACTCAAACGTACTGATCTGCCGCGCGGGGTTTGTGAGGGTGGCCTTCGGCTTCGGATCCCCGAGTGCATACGACCGCTCCTGACCGCCCAGAGTGTGTGTCAGAGCTGGAGATGGAGCCGCAGGGCGTCGTCGAGCTTGCTGATCAGGTGCGTGGGCAGGCGGCCGATCACCGGGCCGATGCGTTCGATCGACACCGAGCGGACCTGTTCGGCCTGAGCCTTGGAGTCCACCCGGATCCCGACGTCATCAGCGGGCAGCAATACCTGGAACGGGAAGACGCGGGAGATGTTGCTAGTGATCGGCACAACCGTGACCACCCCTCGGCCCAACCTGGCAGCGGTCGCGTTGGCGCGGTCGTTGCTGACGATGATCGCGGGCCGTCGCTTGTCGGCCTCCGCGGCCCTGGCGGGGTCCAGGTCAGTCAGGCGGATCTCACCTCGCAGCATCAGCCAAGCCCGTCAGCGACGGTGCCCGCCCACGCCTCAGATTCCCCGGAGTCCTCCCACTCCTGCCACGCCGCGGCATAGGCGTCCTCCAACTCGGGATCTCCGAGCAACTTGATCGCCTGCTGGATTGCCGCCGACCGAGACTTCAGACCTGCCGCCCTGGCGTACTTGTCCAGCGTTTCGACCTCGCTCGGCGAGAGGCTCACACTCAACTTCACTTGACTCATGCCACCATGGTAGTACCGCAACAGCTACCGCAGTGGCCTTGTCGGATCTGCCGCGGTCCGCTTGGACGCTGGTCGGGCCCCTTGTGCCGCGTGCAGGATTCTCGCGGTGGTGCCACGGTCACGGCCGGTCTAGGTCGGCGCACAACGCGGTCTCCTGTGCGTCCCCGGCGATGCCGCGATGGACTTGGTACCGGCCTGGCGTGCTGCGACCAAGACATTTCATGTCAGCGAAACGTAAGAGATGAATGCAGAAGGTGTGTGGCTCTTGAGAACGATGAAGCGGTGACGCGGGGAAGCGATGTCACCTGGGTTCGTGAGGCTCGGCTCGTAGAGGTGAGGAATGCGGTCGGAGGGTCTTGGTGGGCTCGAGGGCGGGGTGGTGCGGGATCAGGCTGCGGAGTCGAGGCGACGGCCTGAGCCAGTGCCAGCCTGCATGGTCAATCACTCAACATGTCCGAATCCGGGGTGCCTCAGGTCGGTAAGGAGACGACCGAATCGGAAGGCGGTGGGGCAGTGACGAGGCAGGCGGCTCGGCAGGCAGCGCGGCGGCGCGCTATCGAGTCGATGGCGTCGCGCCGACCGCGCCCTCGCACCGCCGACCTGGCCAAGGGCGGCGCTGCGACTGCTCCGGGCGATGAGTCGTCCGTCTGTCCCAGATGCGGCGAGCCGGTTCGCTACGCAGGCCGCGGACGGCGACCGATCTGGTGCTCGGCACGGTGCCGGACGCAGGCGTCCATCGAACGGCGCGGTAATCGCATGGTCGGGGTGGAGCCACGCGTGGTGCGTGTTGTCCGGGCGGCGGTCGGTCGCGAGGCGGGGCCGACTTCGGTCTCCAAGCGGCTGACGGTGGGGGAGTGGGCGGACCTGCTGGGCCGGTTTCGTCGCGCCCTGGCCGCGGGTGCGATCTACGACCGCGAACTGGTGCAGCTGGTCGAGCCCCTGGGCGGCGTCCTGGAGGCTTTTCAGCGGCGCAGTAGCCGATCCCAGGCATTGGCGGGTGGAAGGAGATGGCGGTGACCACACAGCAGTACGAGTCCCTGGCTCACGCGGCGCAACGGACGGGTTTGAGCACCCGCACCCTGCGTCGCCGCATCGCCGCCGGTCTGCTGCCGGCGTTCGTGTCCGGGCGCCGGACGATCCGGCTGAAGGTCGAGGACGTCGACCGGATGATGAAGCCCGTCATCCAGGGCCTGATGGTCGGCTGAGTCCACCCCCGATCCGCAGGGTGGGCCTCCCTAGTCGTCCATTCCCGGCAGTTCCGACTGCTCACGCTTCCTGCTGGACTCCCGAGGTCGCCGTGCACGCGGCGGCGATTGCGGCGTCCAATCGTTGCCGGTCGCGAGCTGGGACATGCGGGCCGCCAGTTGGGCGTCGCGATCGGCCGCGACGTGCTGGTAGCGCATCGCCATGTTGGGGGTGGAGTGCCCGATCCTGGCCTGCAGCTCGGCCAGGGTAGCACCGAGCTGGGCGGCCAGGGTGGCGCTGGTGTGCCGCAGGCCGTGAATGGTCAGCCCGGGCATGCCGATCGCTGCCTTGCCCTTGTCGTGGGCCTCGCGCAGCACGCTGTCGTTCAACGGTGAGACGCCGTCCCCGGCGGGGAACAGCAGGGCGTCCCTGCCGCGTGTGGGCTGCCGCCGTTGCCACTCGCGCAGCGACGGCACCAGGTGCGGCGGAATGGTCACGTCCGGACGCCGGCCGCGGTCTTCGGCGGCCCGATCAACAACTCACCCGCGAGCCGGACGACACCTTGGCTACCCGCACCACGCCGGCGTCCAGGTCGAGATCGCGCACGCGCAACGCCCGCACCTCACCGGAGCGCAGCCCGCACCAGCCGGCCAGCAGCAGCGGCACCCGCCGAGCCTCGGGTACTGCCGCCAGGTGGGCGGTCAGCTGCTCGACGCTCAGCACCTCGATCTCTCGGGCACGGGTCTTCTGGCCGCCGGCCTTCACCCGGCACGGGTTCGCGGCGATCAGGCCGTCCTCGACGGCGTCCTTCAGGATCGACTTCAGCAACCCGTAGGCGTTGGTCTGCTGGGTCGGTGTCGCGTTCATCGATCGGTACCAGGCGGTCACCTCCGCCACCGAGATCTCGGACGGCTGACGGTCACCGAAGGTCGGGGTGATGGCCAGCCGCAGGAGCTTCTCATACAGGGCCAGGGTGGCAGGACGTAGCCGGCGGCGTCCGATCACGGTCGCCGAGTACTCGGACAGAGTGGGCGGCCGCTGCTGCGGAGCCTCCGCCATTTGGCGTACCGGCGGGCTCCATTCGCCGCGGCTGATCGCCCGCTCCTGGGCGACCAGCCATGCCTCGGCGTCGATCCGGGCCACGAAGGTGGTGGGTGCCGAGTGCCGGTTCAGGTCGGGACCGGTGAACCGGGCCCGGAACCGTCCGCTGGGCAACTTCGAAATCTCGCCGAAGGTCCGCTTCGCCGACCGGCGCCGGCTAGTCATGGCGTGCCGCTTCGCATGCCCCACTTACCGAGTGGAGGCAGTCCGGTTTCGGACAGCCAGGGCAGGAAAACGATCCTCCGCGTTCCCCACGACCGGCGTGTCGTGGGGAATACGTGGGGAATGAACGCCCCCAAATGGCTTCTTGTGTCCACACCTGTCCACCAGCGGTGGAGGCGAAACGCCTAGTCAGGGGATATTCGGCCTGGTCAGAGCGACCTGCACATTTGTGTCCGAGAGAGGACTTGAACCTCCACGCCCGATAAAGGGCACTAGCACCTCAAGCTAGCGCGTCTACCTATTCCGCCACCCGGACAGGGTGCTGACCCGGCGCGCCGGGCAACCTGGCCAGCATATCGACCCGCTCGGGGCTGCTCAACTTGGCCGCAGCGTCACCGGGACGGGTCTGCGGGGCAGGTCGGTGGGTCGTCCACCATCCTGACGGGAGGATCGGCAGGGCATGGCGGCACCGCCTCCCCGGCGAGGCTCGCCGCCCCAGCGGGGTCGGCCGGACAGATCGCCGCACCCTCGGTCGTCACGGCCATCCGCCGGTCGGGGTCGAGGCGAGCCAGAATCAGGTAGCTCAGCCGGGCCAGCTCGCTGACGTCGGCCTCGGTCAGATCGGCCAGCACCAACGACTGCACGGCTCCTTCATACGCGGGCAGCCCCTGGCGGTAACGCAGCTCGCCGGCCTCGGTGAGCACTGCGTTCGTGGCGCGTCCGTCCATGGGGCAGGCGGCACGCACCACCAGGCCTTTGGCCTCAAGGCCGGTCACCACCCGCGACAGCCGGGGGAGTGTCGCGTTCGTGCGCGACGCCAGCGCGCTCAGCCGCAGCCGGTGATCGGGCGCGTCGGCGAGGGCGCTGAGCAGCCCGAACTCGAATGCGGTCAGCCCGACCGGGGCGAGTTGCTTGTCGAGCGACGTGGGCAGCAACTCCAACAGAGCCGCCAGTCGTGCCAGCGCAACCCGCTGGTCGTAGCTGAGCCCGGTGGCGTTCATGTGCATCACTGTATCAGTTACTTGCATCTACAACTAAGCGCGCGCTAGAGTTATAGTTGTAGATACAACTAAAGGTGTGGACGATCCCACGCCGCGAAAGGAATCACAGATGTCCAGCTTCACCATCATCGGCACCGGCAACATGGGCACCGCCATCGGCGGGGTGCTCGCCGACGGAGGTAGTGCCGTCGAGCACGTCTCGCACGACGCGGTCGGAACCGCCCCGCTCACCGGCGACTTCGTCGTACTGGCCGTGCCGTTCCCGGCCGTCAACGGCATCATCGACGCCTACGGCGACCAGTTCGACGGCAAGACCGTGATCGACATTTCGAACCCGCTGAACTTTGAGACCTTCGACTCGCTGGTCGTGCCGGCCGATTCCTCTGCTGCGGCCGAAATCGCGGCCAAGCTGCCGAACAGCACGGTGCTCAAGGCCTTCAACACCAACTTCGCCGCCACTCTGGCGTCCAAGAAGGTCGGCGAGAACCAGGCCACCGTGCTGATCGCCGGTGACGCTGTGGAGGCCAAGACCGAACTCGTCGCCGCCCTGCAGGCCGGTGGTGTGGGTGCCATCGACGCGGGCGCACTGTCACGGGCTCGCGAACTCGAGGCGCTGGGCTTCCTGCAACTCACCCTCGCGGTCGGCGGCCAGGTCGGCTGGAACGCAGGTTTCGCAGTCGTCCGCTGAACCTCCGAGCGGCCGGGACGGAACCGTCCCGGCCGCTTCTTCTGTCTTTCGGGGTCGCCTCGTCGTGAAATGACGACCGATTTGTGCCAGCTGCCGCCTGCCAAGGCGCGGACGACCGTCAGATCCGTCGTCATTTCACGACCTGCCCGGCCTGGGTGGGCCTCCCCAGCGACGTATCCGTCCGAACCGTGCGGCAAGATGGCGTCATGACCGACCAGAGCAACCCCGCCGCCGAAGTCGTCCAGCTGTGCAGTGAGCTGATCCGCATCGATACCTCCAACTACGGCCCCGACGGCAGCAGCGGCGAGCGCCCGGCGTCCGAGTACTACGCCGAGAAGCTGGCCGAGGTGGGCATCGAGTCGCAACTGTTCGAGGCGGCACCCAACAGAACCAACCTGGTGGCGCATTGGCAGCCGGACGGCTGCGACGCCTCGCTGCCGCCGCTGCTGATCCACGGCCACCTCGATGTCGTGCCCGCGCAGGCGTCCGACTGGCAGGTCGACCCGTTCGCCGGTGAGGTCAAAGACGGCTGCGTCTGGGGTCGCGGCGCGGTCGACATGAAGGACTTCGACGCCATCGTGCTGTCGGTGGTCCGCGACCGGGTTCGCTCCGGCCGGCCCCCCCGCCGTCCGATTCGGCTGATCATGACCGCCGACGAAGAGGCCGGCAGCGAAGTCGGCGCGCACTGGCTGGTCGAGCACCACCCCGACCTGATCGCCGACTGCACCGAGGCGATCGGCGAAGTGGGCGGCTTCTCGCTCACCGTGCGCGACGACCTGCGGCTCTACCTGGTGCAGGTCGCCGAAAAGGGCCTGGCCTGGCTCAACCTGATCGCCGACGGCACGGCCGGGCACGGCTCGATGCGCAACCCCGACAACGCGGTCACCGCGCTGGCCGGGGCCGTGGCGCGCATCGGCGCCTACGACTGGCCGCACCGCATTCACCCTGCTCAGCAGGCGTTCCTGGACGCAGTCGAGGACGCCCTCGGCATCGAGATCAACGCCGATTCGGTGGAGGAGTCGTTGGCCCGGCTCGGCACCGTGGCCCGCATGGTCGGCGCCACCATGAGCAACACCGCCAACCCCACCATGCTCAAGGCCGGCTACAAGGTCAACGTCATTCCGGGCCAGGCCGTCGCCGGGCTCGACGGACGCTTCATTCCCGGTTACGAGGAGGAGTTCTTCGACACGATCACCGAACTGCTCGGCGACAAGGTGCGTTACGAGATCGCGAACCGGCACATCGCGGTCGAGACCGAGTTCTCCGGCGCCCTGGTCGAAGCCATGCAAGCCTGCCTGCAGGCCGAGGACGCGCAGGCCAAGGCCGTGCCGTTCCTGATGAGCGGCGGCACCGACGCCAAAGGCTGGTCGACGCTGGGGGTGCGCTGCTTCGGTTTCGCGCCGTTGCAGCTGCCGCCCGACCTCGACTTCGTGGCCATGTTCCACGGCGTCGACGAGCGTGTGCCCACCGCGTCACTCGAGTTCGGTGCCCGCGTGCTCGACCGGTTCCTCGACCAGGCCTGAACCAGGGTTTGACCTAGTCACGGGCTACAGTGACGGTCTCTGGAAGGGAGCACCCCATGACGGTAGGCGGAAGCTTCGGCACTGGCGCGTTCATGTCGTACAGCAACGACCAGCTGCGCAAAGACAACGCGCTGGGCGAGTATGAGCTGTCAGAGGATGAAGAGGCGATCACGATCATTCAGGCGCCCTCGGCGCCCGCCTCGCCAACCGTCGCCAAGGCGGGGCAGACGTCGGCTTCGTCCGGCGGCGAGTGAAGGCTGCTGGGGTTGATGCCCTGAGTCTGATCGGCGTCTCTCACCATTAGGGTGTCGACGTGAAACGACGCTCGGTGGGCAGCAGCGGCCTGCAGGTTTCGCGGCTCGGTCTGGGCACGCTCACCTGGGGACGCGACGTCCCCGCACCTCAGGCCAAGGGCTTGCTGCGTCGATTCGTCGAGGCGGGCGGCACTTTGGTCGACACCGCCGCGGCCTACGGCAACGGCGAGGCCGAACGCATCATCGGACGACTGATTCACACCGACCTCGCCCGGGACGATATCGTGATCGCCACCAAGGCCGGCTTCGGCGTCCGCGACGGCAAACGTGTGGTCGACACCTCGCGCACCGCGCTGCTGGACGACCTCGCCGGCTCGTTGCGCCGGCTGCACACCGATCACGTCGATCTGTGGCAGTTGCACGCGTGGGGTGGGGCGCCGCTTGAGGAGTCCCTGGCCGCCATCGACCAAGCGGTCAACGCCGGCATGGTGCGGTACGCAGGGGTGTCGAACTTCGTCGGCTGGCAGACCGCGCAGGCCGCCACCTGGCAGTCGGCGTTCCCTGGACGCGCGCGCATCACCAGCGCCCAGGTGGAGTACTCGCTGCTCGCGCGGCGTGCCGAGGTCGAGGTGATTCCCGCCGTCCGGGCGTTCGGGTTGGGGCTCTTCCCCTGGTCACCGCTCGGCCGCGGAGTGCTGGCCGGGCGGTACCGCACGGGTCGTCCGCGCGACTCCCGTGGCGGTCAGCAACACTTCGCCTGGTTCGTGGAGCCCTACCTCGAGGCCCGTTCGCGTTCGGTGGTCGAGGCGGTGGCGACGGCCGCGGACGGTCTCGACCTCACCTGCGCCCAGGTGGCCCTGCTGTGGGCTCGGGACGCCCCCGGGGTCACGGCTCCGCTGATCGGCCCGCGGACGACGGAGCAGTTGGAGGAGTTGCTGCAGACCGAAGAGATCGCTTTGCCCGACGAGATCAGTGCCGCGCTGGACGACGTCAGCGGTGGCCCGAATGCGGCCCGTGCACCCTGAAACAGCACGCATCGACGCATCTTGGGCTCCTCAGCCGGCTGTTCGGAGCAGACGTCGGACGGCCACTGCATGGCCTTGGCGGACGCGCCGAAGGGCGGCCTAGTCAGCTTTCGGTGACGCTGCCGGCTCGTCCGATCAACTTTCGGTGACTCTGCCGCCTCGTCCGATCAACTTTCGGTGACTCTCGCCATCGATTATCACCGCCGAGATTGTGCCCCCGCTAAGTTCCTTTTGTCCGTCAAACCGGCGGGCAGGTTCCTGAACCGACGAGGCAAAATGGTGCCCCAATTTGAGGCGGTGGTGAACTGCTGGAGACAGGTCACCACGGCGACCGCCCCGGAATATAAGGCGTGGTATCTCGTTCCGTTGCTGGTGTTGCTCGCGCTCGGAGCAACCGTGCTGATCGGGGCTCTGGCCTGGTGCATGATGCACGGTCAGAACCTGGGATTCATCGTCAATGTTGGCGCCGGTAAGTACGGCGTCATGTGCGTGGCGAGGTAGGTGAATCTCATGGTCGATTACCTTCAGGCGTGGGCAGACAGCCGTCACGCACAGTGGGCCGTTGGCCGCGACCAGTACGACCTGGTCTGGTACGCCGTTGCCGCCATTGTCTTGTTCGCACTCGGCGTGACCATTCTGCTGGGCGCGATCGCTTGGTGTTCGGCCCACGGAATGTACTTCGGTGGCGTCTACAAGGCGAGCACGTACACCTACTCAGTGGGCTGCCACAAGCCCTGATGCGGGGAGGGTGGGCCCTGTAAAGCTCAGATACAGGGTCCACCGCTCCTTCCGTCCATTTTGTACGACCGGACAGGATTGAGAGAACACGTGGACGAAATCGAGAACGAGCCGCACATCGCAGGCTTGCAGTTTCTTGGCTGTTCGAAACGTTATGGGGCCACCCAGGCGCTGTCGCAGGTGACGTTCGGCGTCATGCCGGGATCTGTGGTGGCGCTGGTCGGTGCCAACGGCGCGGGCAAGACCACCCTGCTGCACGCGCTCGTCGGTTTGGTGAGCCTCGACACGGGCGACATACAGCTCGACGGGGTTCCCTCCCGGAGCGTGGCGGCCAAGCGACGAATCGCGTTCATGCCCGACGATCTGCCCCGCCCGGTGCGGTTGACGGCACGAGAACTCGTGGAACTCACCATGCGTCTGTATGGGTGCTCCGACGTCGACATCGACGAACTCGGTGCGCGCATGGACCTGACCGGACGGCTCGATCAGCTACTGGCCAGCTATTCACACGGCATGCGTCGCAAGGTCGATTTGATGGCCGCGCTGGCTGTCTCGCCCGACGTGTTGGTACTCGATGAACCGTTCAGTGGTCTTGACCCGGGCATGGTTGCGCAACTGGCGGCCATTCTCGAGGCTCTGCGCAGCGAAGGAAAATCGGTGCTCGTGTCATCGCACGACCTGGAACTGGTGCAGTCCATAGCCGATCACATCGTGCTCATCGACTGCGGCCGAGTGGCTTATCAAGGCCCGTGCGACGCGTTGCTCAGGCAGCGATCGTCATCGACTTTGCGGGACGCGTTCCTCGACCTGATCACCCAATGACAAGCAAAAGCACAACCGACGAAGTGAGGAATCGACTATGACCAACGTGGCAACCGCCGGCACCGATGTCCGACGCCGAGTTCGCAACGCATTCACCTTGCTGTGGGGCGGACTTTTTGCCGCCGCCATCGGCTGGCTGGCCATCGTGGCAACCACCTTCTTTCTCAGCCTTGCCAGGGGCACCAACGCCAGTCTGTGGGGCATGAACCTCACGGTGGAGGCCGACGGAGGCTTTCAGATGATGTTCGACGGCCAGCAACTGGGCGTCATGCTCGCTGGCGCGGCTGTGATCGGCGCGCTGGTCGGTGCGCTGCTGCCGGCCCGCGTCCGGGGGTAAGGATGGCTGCGGTTGCCGTCACGGCTCACGTGACGGGGCTGTGCGCAACGATCTGGTGGCGGCGTGCGGCGGCCCGATTGGGGCGCCCGGGCACGCTCCTTCTCGTGCTCGCGGTACCCGTCGCGTTCGTGGGCTTCTACGCCTGGGCGTGGGGTCAGGTGTCGCCGATCATGGCGACCATGTCGAGCAACGAAGCCTTGGCGGAACTGCTGCTGCCCGGCCTGCTGGTGAGTTTAGTGATGGTCTGTGCCGTGCTTCGGGCTGCAATGTTGGCCTTCGACTTCATTGCTCCCGATCTTCGTGTCACGTTGGCTACAGCACCGCTGTCGCGCGGCACGAGAATGCTCGTTCAAGTCGCCCCCGACTTCGGGTTCAGCGCCCTGCTGAGTGTGGGCCTCGGGTCGGTCGGCCTCGCCTCGTACGCGGCCTCCAGCGGCCGAATCGGCCTCGGGCCCGTCCTGGCTCTCGGCTTGGCCTGCTGCGCCCTCGTGGGTGCGGTGACCGTTGGCTTGGAGTTGTTGCTGATCCATGTCACGCGGGACGCCCTCGCCGCTCGCTCGGGAGCGGCCGCCGGCGTTCTGCTCAGTGTCTGCCTGGTCATGCTGTGGTTGTCGCAGGCCGTCCAGTCAGGGTCTGGTGTCGGGCAGCTCCAACAACTCGGTAGGGCGTTGCTCGGTCACGATGCCGTCGTCACGTTGGTCAGCCTGATGGCTACGGCGACCCTGCTCGTCGGCTGGGGATTTGCAGACTCTCTGATCGCACCAGAGGCCCGGCGGGGGCGTCAAAAGGCTCCGTGGTTGCGTGTGCCCAGGGGGAGCCGAGCGGTGGTTTCGGCCCTGACCTTTCTACGAGATCCGGCTAATCGGATCGGCGCGCTGGGCATGCTGTCGATCAGCATCTTCGGTGCTGCTCTCGAGCGCATGACCGGCCTGCCCATCGCCATGCCACTGGCCGGGGCCGTAGCCCTGCTCGTGCTCAACGGCGCCGCGCTCTACACCTACGGTGAGTTTCTGGAACTGAGATGGCGGCTCGTTGCGTCACCGGTGAGTCTACGAGGGGTACTGCCGGCGTGGATCGCAGGGCACCTGGCCGCAGGCCTGCTCATCGCCGTCGTTCTGGCTACTCCGGTCGCCGTCCTCGCTCCACCAGCGGCGGTGCCCGATCTCGACCTGGGGCTGCGGACGTCCGCCATCGCGTTGGTGTCGATCGGCTTGAGTCTGGTGTCGGGTCGAGTGCTGCCCTACCAGCGCGACGACATCTTTGCGCTGGCCGGGTCTGGCACGGCTGCCCTCGTGCTCACCGGGGTCGCCTGGCTCGCGCTTCGCGACTTGCCGGCACCGATCACCCTAGTGGCTGGCCTGTTGATCGCCGGCGGTGCCGTCTTAGCGCTTGCGATGCTCGAGCCGAGCGCCGACGAGTGATCCAGGTTCACGGCTGGGCCGAGCTCGGCCGCCTCGTTGCCATCAGGGTCTCACCGTGGGTGCTCGTGGCGACCCTCGCCGGGTGGGCGCTACCGCAACCTGTCGACTTCGTTGTGGTGGCCCTGCTCACCGTGGTGGTGAGTTCGTGGCTACACGAAGGGGGTCATCTGGCCACCTTCTGGCGGTGCGCCGGCCAAGTGGACCCGGCGTACATTCGGTCGGCCTGGGGCCTGGCCCTGTCGGTTCGGGTGAGCGACCCGGCGAAGTTTCGGCGACGCGTCGCCCTCGGCGGGCCGCTACCGGTGGCAGTGCTCGGGCTGGTGACGGCCACCGGCGCAGCGCTCACGTCGAACTCAGCGTTGGCCGGTGCCTCTGCCGCACTGCT
>RRZT010841069.1_pt1 | contig 11427 bp, 8 predicted proteins | sample 2165551 | NCBI WGS metagenome assembly RRZT01 (sample SAMN10456910, study PRJNA506462) | wastewater metagenome | biome: wastewater; feature: sludge; material: wastewater sludge; isolation source: wastewater sludge with Escherichia coli K12::gfp cells carrying plasmid... | place: USA: Moscow, Idaho ... | reverse complement strand
TTAAGTCGCCTATTTTTCAATCGACAGTGTAAAATATGCGACATTATCCTTCTTAACCAAAGAAAAAGAAGCGATAACGCTTCCAAATCATTAATTGTCTTTTTGACCAACTAATTATTCTATTTCGTTACAGCCTCTTTAGTTTGTTAATTGTTCTTAGAACTATTTAACTTCAACAGCGTTAGCAACAGCTTTTTCAACTGCAGCAACATAACCTTCGATAGAAATAGAAACGGAAGTCTTTAGATCTTCTCCAGCAGGAACTGCTTTGTTATAAGCATCTTTTTCATAAGTTTCGATAGCTTTGATTTCGTCTAAAGTTTTTCCAACAAAGTAAGCTTCTAAAGCAGCCATTTGTTCGAACCATTCTTTACCGATTTCAGAGTTACCCTTCATACCGTAATCATCGCCTTTTTCTGTTTTTGTAGGAGCAGCTTCAGCTTTAACTACAGCACCAGTAGCATCAAATGTACCTTTGTTTTGTGCCTCATCGATGTCAACATAAACAATCTTTCCAGCATCATCTAATAATACAGCAGCATAAACAGTTGTAACTTGTACTTGTCCATCAGCAGCATCAACACCAGTAGAAGCAGCTACAGCAGGTTTAGCAGATACAGTTGTGTAACTTCCAGTACCAAACTTGTAAGTTTTTGGAGCAGCACATCCAGTTAAGCTAGTTACAGCTAATAAACCAACAACTAATAAAACTAATAATTTTTTCATTTCAAAATCCTCCTTGCAAGAAATATTATAGGGTTACAATTTTTGAGTATCAACTTAAACCTTAAAAAAACGATTTGTTTTGATAATAATTTTCATAATTCTCAAATTATCTTTAAAAGTTTGTTACAATAAAATAATAGTTTCACAAACGATTACCCTTCTTCACGAATTCCCCTATGATAAAACGGGTATAGAATAACTAAAATAAGTGAAATAAGCGAAATACTAAACAAAATAGATACGAGTATTTCAATTAACATCACATGTTGTGTCAATAATCGCATAGGCATAATTAACATTGAAAAGATTGGCACAAACGATAAAGTATAACCTAATCCACTGCTTAAAGATTGCGTAGTATTCAAACTTAAAGCTAAATAATAAATGATAAGTAGGATGAAATAGAATGGCCCTTGAATGGACGCAGCTTCTTCCATCGTCTTAACACGACTGGATAAAATAAGAATACATAATTGAATAATGAAGATACCCAATAAGATAAAACCTAATCCAACAAGAATCTGATTTAAATCACTCCATTGTAGATTCAATAATTTAAATAGTTCATCTAACCGGAATGAATCTAAATTAATTGGAAAGAACTTTAACGCTAATCGAATAATCCCTTCCCCTTGATCATATTGATAACGCGAATAACCGATAAGTCCAATTATTCCAACAGAACTGATAATTTGAAATAGGACAGAAATAAAGCCAATAATTAATTTAGATAGAAAGTGTGTTCTTATTTTTACATTCGTTAAAATAATCGGAATCATATGGGAAGTTTTTTCCATGATAATCTCATTGGAGTTTACTGCTATAAAATTTAACAACATAAAATAAATCGATGTTAGGAAGATAATGATTATCTGATGTTTAAACTGATTTTGATCTTGTTTAAGTTCTAAGAAATCCACTTCAATCTTCTGATAATCTTCTAACCACGTTTGTACCGACGTATTACTTTTCATCTCTTTTTGTTTTTGATGATTCCTCAGTAACAAATCATGAATCTGAGATTGAGTAAATAAATCACTCACTTGAGAAATGATATAAACTTCTTTATCTTTGCTTATCTGTATAACATCTTTATTTGTAGTAAACTTAAAGCCTTTTTGTTCCCACTCTGCTTCATTCACAATCGATTTTCTTAGATTCGTTTCAATATAGATGGGTATCGGTTCATTTAAATCAAGATTAAGAAATTCACTTACTTTATCAAAATAGAAAACCAACATCACAACCCCAATAAACATAATTTGTAAGAAGATTGTCATCTTATTTAGAAATCTACGTTTAAACGAAAACTTTAATAGTGTCTTCATTCAACCTCCTTTAACATATCTCCAATGGATACATTGTGTAATCGAATGGATGAGATTGTCGATTCTTTGCTAAAGAGGGCCATATTCTTTTTAGCTTCATTTAAACTAGGATAATGAAATTCAATAAATGATCCCTTTTCTAATATTTGTGTATGTGTTTTACTAATGCTTTGCCAACAACTATCTGAATTGACACTTACACAAACCCCATAATCGAGATATAAATCCAATAACTTCCCTTTCTTGATGGTTATTCCTTGATTTAGTACGAGTAAATGGGTACATAGTTCATCCATAAAATCCATTTGATGACTGGAGATTAAGATTATCTTACCTAATGATGCTTGTCGTTTTATTTCATCCATTACGATTTGTACACTATAAAAGTCCAAACCATTTAAGGGTTCATCTAAAATCAACACGTCTGGATTGTGTAATAATGCCGCAATTAATTGTACTTTCTGTTGTTGACCTTTAGAGAGTTTATTGATTACTTGATTCTTTTTATCCATTAATCCAAATCGATCAAGAAGTACATTAATTTGAACTTCAATGAGACTTATTTCTAATCCTTTTAATTCACCTAGAAATTTTAGTTGTTCATAGATCGTTAAATCCAGAAACAAGGATCGCTGTTCAGGCATATACCCAAATCGTTTTCTCTGATTAAAATCACAGACATGTGATTCGTATCGTACACTTCCCGAATCACTCTCACATAAGCCCATAATGCACTTAAACAAGGTTGATTTACCACATCCATTTTGACCCAAAATACCTACAATATCGTGTTTATTCGCTGTGATTGTACAATCTTGTAGGGCTTTCTTTGATCCATAACTCTTACTTATATTTTGTATTTCTAACATAGTTCACCTATGTTTAAATACGATTCGTTCTTGATTTAACCTAAAAAAATACCCTTTCAGGTATTATTTTCTTTCTTCAGGACGAATGAGGTTCATATTGACATGGCAATATCCACCTGGATTCTTCACTAAATATTTTTGATGATAGGTTTCCGCATCGTAGAAGTCTCTTAAACGTTCAACTTCTAATACAATTGGCTTTGAATAATCCGCTTGTCTCTTTTGGATATAGGCTTTAACCAACTCAATCTCTTCATCATTATCTGGGTAAACACCCACACGATATTGCGTCCCAACATCATGCGCTTGTTTGTTAAGGGATGTTGGATCGATGATTCTAAATAAGTGTTCGAGGACCTTCTCAAATGAAATAACCGTTGGATCATACTCAATTTCCGCAACTTCCGCATGATTGGTTCTTCCTGAACAAACATCTTGATAACTTGGATTCTCAATAATACCTTGAGCGTATCCAACACGTGTCTCCCCAACACCTTTAAGTCGACGATAATATTCTTCTACACCCCAGAAACATCCACCTGCTAATACGATTTTTTTCATGTTGTCTCCTTTAACCATTGTTCAATCTCTTGTAAAAGTAGTTTCTCATTTTCTTCATTTGGTTTGTACCAATATGCACTAAATTGATGTCTAAACCAGGTTAACTGACGTTTAGCGTATTGTCGTGTACTAACTAGAATCTTTTGTTTTACTTCCTCTAAAGATACTTGGTTAAGGAAGTATTCCTTCCATTCTTTATAACCAATTGCTTGGAAACTTTGGTAGTCCCAGGTTTTCTCATCTCTAAAGTATTTCTCTACTTCATGGATTAACCCAGAATCAAACATCATATTTAAACGTTTTTCAATTCTCTCATCCAATATTTTCTTATCCATATCCATCACAACCAAGAACACATCATAAATTGGTTTATGTTCTTGTGCTGCTTCTCGTTCTGATTTTGTTTGTCCTTTTAATCCAATATTTAATGCTCTAATTAATCGTTTACGATTGTTTAGATGTATTTTTTCTAGGGATTGTGGATCAATCTCCTTTAGTTTTGCATAGATTTCTTCATTGCTTAACTCTTCGAATTGATCATCTTCTTCTATCTCATCCTTAAACACATAATCATATAGACACGCTTTAAGATAGAAACCTGTACCCCCTGCAATAATCGGTAACTTATTCTTATTTGATATCAAATCAATGGATTCTCTTGCCATTGTTTGAAAATCCTTAACACTGTACGATTGATCATAGTGAATTAAGTCTAATCCGTAATGAGGAATACCCTCTTTTTCTTGATCGGTGATTTTAGCTGTTCCAATGGCTAACTCCTGATAGACCTGCGTAGAATCTCCACTAATAATCTCACCCTTAAGTAAGTGAGCTAATTTAATCGATAAAGCTGTCTTACCACTTGCGGTAGGTCCCGCAATAACAAGTACCTTTTTCATCGTTCAAAATCCTTCCATAAACTTTGTGCATTTTGTTTAACCAATGTAGGTCTACCATGTGGACAATGATAAGGTTGTTTACATACAGACAATTCTTCAATAATGTGTCTCATCTCTACCGGTGTTAGAGCTTGATTAAATCGTATGGAACGATGACATGCCATTGTCGCAATAACAGATTCTCTTAGTACTTCTTGATTGATCTTAGATTCAGATAAGAATCGATCCATCACATCAATCATAAATTGATGGAGATTCTCTTGATTAAGCCAAATAGGGATGGATCGAACAATATAACTATTCAGTGAGAATGGTTCAATATGTAGATGTAAGGTATCTAATACTTGTTTAAACTCATTAAATCGTTCCATAAACGAAGTAGAACATTCAATTTCAATCGGAATTAATAAATCAAACTGATCTTGATTCTCATTGAGTTGTTCGAGTATTAATTCATAGTTTATACGTTCTTTTGCGGCATGTTGATCTATGACATAAAGATCATCTTCTGAGCACGCTAAGATATATCGTCCATGCATTTGTCCAATTAAATCAAGCACTGGGAATGTTGGATGACGTTCTTTTAGTTTCTTAAGTTCTATGATTGGTTCATCAAAAATAATGTTACTTTGTATCTCATTATTTAAACTTCTTGTTTCATTTACTTCTAGTTGAAAAATACGATTATTTTCTGGGTAATGATTGATATTAAACAACTGAGTTTGTTCACGAATAATATCATCCTTCTTCTCAATATGTTCTTTTGGATGTACAAACTCACTGAGTTGTTTGCTTAAACCATCTAAAATAAGGTAATAGGCTTGTTGTTCCTTGGAGAGTCGAACTTCCCATTTTGATGGATGAACATTAACGTCTACTAAATGTGAGTCCATTTGTAAGTTAATGATACAAACAGGATAACGATGGGCTGGAATATACGGTAAAAAGGCCTCTACGATTGCTTTCTGTAGATACCATGATCGTACAATACGATGATTGATGAAGATTAGGATTCCTTTATTGTTGGAACGATGTTCTTGTGGATCAACCCAAACTCCATTAATTGTAAAGTCATAATCATGAAGTGTAAATTCATGCGCCAAACGAGCGATACGATTCCCGAAACTTGTTGCTAGAACTTCTAACATCTGATTGGTTCCACTCGTATTTAATAGAACTTTATTCTCATCACTTAATTTGAATGCAACATCTGGACGACTAAGCGCAAACTTTTCTAATAAATCGATGATGAGCGCAGCTTCATAGTTCGCAGATTTCAAGTGCTTAAATCGTGCCGGTGTTTTTCTAAATAATCCTTCTACTCGAATATGGGTTCCTGTACTGGATGAATGCGGTCGAACTTGCATAATCTTCCCATACGCAATATGCACATAAGTTCCTACTTCATCTTTCGATGTCTTAAGTGTTACATCACTCACAGACGCAATGGAAGGAAGTGCCTCACCTCTAAAGCCTAGATAGTTTGGAGCGAATAATTCTTCTTTAGAATTAATCTTACTTGTTGTGTGTCGTTCAAACGCTAGTTGTGCATCTCCAGGTTCCATACCGATTCCATCATCGATAACTTCGATGGATTCGATTCCACCTTGGGTGATTTTGACCTCGATAAAATGTGCTTTAGCATCTAAAGCATTTTCAACCAATTCTTTGACCACAGCCATCGGTCTTTCAATAACCTCTCCCGCCGCAATCATGTTGCTTAATTGTTCATCGAGTCTTTGTATAATTCCCATTTTATTCCTTTATTTTCTTTTTCCACTCATTGAGATAATTCAATGCTTCAAGTGGAGTCGTTTCATTAATATTTAGTTTCTTTAAATCACTTTGAATTTCTTCAAGTTCTTTGGGGATTGTGACCATCTCAACAATCTCCATACTTTGTTGCACAACACGTTTCTTACTTTCAAGTTCTTTGAGTAAATGATGTGCCCGAGTCAAAATCGCGTTTGGTAAATGTGCGAGTCTTGCGACATTCACCCCATATGAACGATCTGCTTTACCATGTTTAACACGATAAAGGAAGGTTACTTCGTTGTTCTCTTCATAAACTTCTACATGCATGTTTCTAATTTGAGGAAGTGATGTCTCAAGTTGTGTTAACTCATGATAATGGGTTGAGAAGATGGTTTTACATCCAATGACGGTCGCGATGTATTCAACCATGGATTGTGCTAACGCCATACCATCAAATGTTGAAGTACCACGCCCAATTTCATCAAAGAATACCATCGAATTCTTAGTCGCATTCTGTAAAGCGGTATTTGCTTCTATCATTTCAATCATGAAGGTCGATTGTCCTTCTAGAATATCATCACTCGCTCCCATACGGGTAAACAGTGCATCAACGAGTGGTAAACTCGCTTTCTTAGCGGGTACATAAGAACCCATTTGTGCTAATACAATTAGTAGAGCTAATTGACGCATATACGTACTCTTACCCCCCATATTCGGTCCAGTTAGAATATGAATCGGTTGTTCACTTTGTATATTAGTCGAGTTGGAAACATATTGGGTTTGTGTCTCTAAGATTGGATGACGACCTTCTTTGACATCTAAATTAAATCCTGTATGGATTTCTGGTCGTACATAATGATGATCTAAAGAAATACTTGTGAGCGCTACTAATACATCTAGACTAGCTAATGCGAATGATATTTCTTGTAATTCATAGAGATAGTGCGCAATCTTTTGAACTAATTCTGAGAAGAGATATTGTTCAAGCTTTAAACTTCTTTCTGTTGAGTTTAAGATCTTATCTTCCATCTCCTTGAGCTCTGGTGTAATAAAACGTTCTTGATTGCTCAAGGTTTGTTTACGGATATAGTTAAATTCTTCTTTAATATTTGGAATATTCCCCTTAGAGATTTCGATGTAATAACCAAACACTCGGTTATACCCTACTTTAAGGTTTTTTATCCCTGTTTTTTCTTTTTCTCTTAGTTCAAAATCAAGTAACCATTTCTTACCTAAATGTTGAACATCTCTGAGTTCATCAAGTTCTGTATGATAGCCTGTTTTAAATACATTTCCATCTTTGATGGAGCTTGGGACATCCTCATTTAACGCATCATTTAATTCTTGGGTAATTTCTTCAAGTACATTGATTTGATTGTACGGTTTAAATAAATCGTGATCAACTAAACTAAGAATTTGAGGTAATTGGTTTAAGGTGTTTCTTAAACGCATGATATCTTGTGGGTTTGCGGAACCAAATGAAATACGTCCAACTAAACGTTGTATGTCGTAACAGTTTGCGAGATATTCTTTTAATTTATCTTTGAGGATATAGTCTTTGATTAAGAATTCTATTTGATCTTGTCGTTTTGTTATCTCACTTAGATCGTATAAAGGATTCATAATCCAATCCTTTAATAGTCTAGATCCCATAGATGTTTTACATACATCTAAGAATGAAAAGAGTGTCTTGTGTTTAGATTGTGCTCTTAGAGGTTCGATTAATTCGAGATTAAGTAAGGTACTATAATCCATCTTCATGATACGTTGAACATTTGTATCCACAATCTTTTGAAGATGATGAAGTGAACGTTTTTGAGTAACGGTTAGATAGTTTAATAATCTTCCATAACACGATCTCTTATATTCTTCTTGAATATGATCGCAGTTCAACAAGTATTCTTCCGCAATTGTATCTAAGTCACAATACGATAGGGTTAAGTATTTGATTTCTCTTAATGTATGAATTGTGTTTGTATCAGAATGATTGGAGATAACAACTTCCTTAATTTGATACTTCATTAAGTTCTGCTTTAAGAGTGTCTTGTCTTCTCGTATTTGTATCATCTCAGTTTTACCTGAAATGAGTTCTAATAGTATAAGTGTGTATTGACCAGCATAAAGTGTTAATGACGCTATATAATTACGTGTTTTATCCTCAACTAATTCGTCTACCATGGTTCCCGGAGTTACAATCTTGACCACATCACGTTTAACAAGTCCAACTGCAGTTGAAGGATCTTCCATTTGTTCTACAATCGCTACTTTATAACCCTTGTCCACCAACTTCTGAATATAATTTGAAGCGGCATGGTGTGGTACACCACACATTGGTGCTCTTTGATTCTCACCTGCTGCACGTCCTGTTAAGACGAGGTCTAACTCAAAAGATGCGATTTTCGCATCATCAAAGAATAGTTCATAAAAATCACCTAGTCTAAACATAACAAGCGCATCTTGATGTTCATTTTTAACATCCATGTATTGCTTTAACATAGGCGTAAGTTTTTCCATAATCACCTCAACGAACAAAGAAAATGCCTATGCACTTTCTTGAATTTCTGTACTCTCTTTTAATTGTTTTAAAACGGAATAGATCATATAACTACTTGCCCCATACGAAATCGCAAAGCCTGCTCTCGTATCGACAATTTTATTCGCTCTATGATGAATCTTACTAAAATCCACAAGATCACGATTGTATACTTGGATAATAATCTTACTAAGCGAAGCATTCGCTAATCGGATATTTTCGATTCCACCAATACTATCCAGCAATTCCTTAATCACAAGGTCTTTCTCATTTGGATTAATAATACTAATTGCACCTCTACGATAATAATAACTTGTGACCGCATAGTACAATAAGTAGGTCATTAATCCTATAAAGAGTAAAATAACCAACGATTTTTGGTAAACAGGATTCCGCAACAAAACCAATAAATCAAACAAACTTCCTGGCGTCGCAACAATACCACTTCCAGTAAAACTATAGCCTAAAGTCACATCTAACATTGGAAGTACGGCATAAAGGATTGCGGTAAAGAATAGATGGAAGGTAAAGAGAAGTGGAGCTGTAAAGACTAAGAATATTTCAATTGGTAATAACGTTCCAAAGACAACAGACGCAATAACTGCAAATATAACAAATGGTGTTAATCTTCTGTGAACTAACTTGTCTGTGTAGGTTTGAAATGCGGCTAAAATGAATGCAGGAACAGCAAATATATTGAGAATGTAGTAAGGGGTAATGAGTTTACCAGAAGTAAATCCAGAAATACCACGTGCAAGTTGTGCGGTCCACATACCTACATCCCCTGTATGAACAGCGCCTATTGGATCAACCCAACTTCCTCCAAGATTTGTAAACCAGAAGAGTTGATTCATCCAATGACTGAAATTGAAGATACTTAGAATACGATTAATAATTCCATAAATAAATAGATTGATTGGATTATTTAAGTCTTTTGATAAGAATGTAAATATATTGATAAAGAATTGAATCACACTTGGCCAAATAAAGGTTAATGCAATGCCTGCTAATAAACTTAATAAAACGGAACGGAAGACAACGGATACATTCTTATCCACAAAACCAAATATACTATATGGAGAACGCTTCTTTAAGCTTCTTACCGAAGAACGAGTGATATATAAAACAATTAATGCCCCAATTAAACCGGTATGAAATGGTGTTAAAACACCACTATTCTTTGTGGCTAAAAGAGAAGCACTGGCTTGAATTCCAAGTACAGGCGTGTATACTTCTGTAGGTAGGTTGGTAGGCGTAAAAAACATGATTCCAACATGGAAACTTATGTACGCTAAAAGTGCTGCCACAACACTCATTCCATCCTCACTTCTTCGATATACCGCTCTAAGTAGGAAAATTAATGGGAAATAGTGTACAATCATGCTAGACAAGTATCTAAACATATCGATGATCGATAGAATTATTGGTTGATTAATCGAAAAATAGACTTGGAAACTTTGCCCTAAGACTAAGCCCGTTATCCCTAAAATGATGGTAGAAATATAGATTACCTCAAGTGGGAAATAAATTAGTTCAATGAAAGAATTCCATCTACGCATACTGTCACCTCAGCCTATATGATACCATTATAGTAGTTTTACTTCAAACAAACACAGGACGAAACGATGTCACAATATATAAAATCACCTACAAAGAAAACCTTCATTATCGACTGGCCACTCACGCTTATTTTAGTTGCGCTTACCGCCATTAGCTTAATCGCGATTTATGGGGCAAGTCCTTTACTTGTATCCTATCGTGATGGGACAGATTTACTTATCAAACAAGTTATTTGGGTTTCTATTTCAGTCATTGCTTTAGTTATTTTTATTCAGATTGGTGTAGACCGATTATTCACCGCAATTGACATTGCTTATTGGATTTTAATGTTTTTACTATTCTTATTAATCGTCGATCGTTTTATTAATCTTCCTTTTATCGCTCCGGTTAATGGTACACGTGCATGGATTCAACTACCAGGTTTAGGTACGATTCAACCCAGTGAGTTTATGAAGGCAGTGTTGATTATCAAATCTTCCGTTATCATCTCTGAACACATTGATCAAAATAGAATGTCGAATATCGAAAGTGATATTTTCTTGTTTATTAAGATTCTTAAGATTGCGATTCCGCCTTTATTCTTAATGATTTTACAACCTGATACAGGGATTCCAATCATTATTGTCATTGGATTAATTACCATGTTAGCACTCAGTGGAATTCAAAAGTATTGGCTTATTTCAGGTTTTGCATTTTTAGGCTTGGTAGTCATAATCTTTATGGGACTCTTCTTCTTTGCGCCAGATGCTTTAGTCTCGTTAGTTGGAAATTCTTATCGATTAACACGTTTCTATGGATGGCTTCAAACAGAACAATACATTAGTTCTTGGGGTCTACAATTGTATCAATCCCTATTAGCGGTTGGATCTGCGGGTTGGTTTGGGCATGGTTGGGGATCACAAGTTATCACTTTGATTGAACCTCAAAATGACTTTATCTTTGCGGTAATTGGACAGAATTTTGGGTTTATTGGGACTTCCATCGTACTTTTCTTACATTTAGCCTTAGACTTAACCATTATTCGAATCATTCAAAATAATGAATATTACCGAGAAAAAATAATGGCAATTGGCTTGTTGGGCATGTTGTTATTTCAACAAATACAAAACATGGGAATGATTATCGGTCTTCTTCCAATTACCGGTATAACACTCCCATTTATCTCTGCAGGTGGTTCATCCTTATTATCCTTCGTT
>RRZT011423682.1_pt1 | contig 11428 bp, 13 predicted proteins | sample 2165551 | NCBI WGS metagenome assembly RRZT01 (sample SAMN10456910, study PRJNA506462) | wastewater metagenome | biome: wastewater; feature: sludge; material: wastewater sludge; isolation source: wastewater sludge with Escherichia coli K12::gfp cells carrying plasmid... | place: USA: Moscow, Idaho... | reverse complement strand
GGCCGAGGTCGTGGCGCGAAATGCCCTGTCCATCGAGCTGGCGCTCGACGACGATCTGCGTGGCGATGCCTGCGTGGTCGGTGCCCGGTTGCCACAGTGTGTTGTCGCCGCGCATGCGGTGGTAGCGCGTGAGCGCATCCATGATCGCCTGGTTGAAGCCGTGCCCCATGTGCAGCGTGCCGGTGACGTTGGGCGGAGGCAGCAGGATGCAGAAAGCGTCGGATTTGTTCGCGTCGAGGCCGGCGTTGAAGTAGCCCTTGGCCTCCCAGTCGGGGTACCAGCGACGTTCGATGTCGGCCGGCTCAAAGCTCTTGGCGAGTTCCATAGGATCGGGTGCGCAGTGAGGTGGAGAAAGCCGGCGATTATACCGGATCGCTTCGGCGATCCTCCGTTTGCAACGCGCTGCGCCGAGGCGTTCAGCGCAGCGTGTCGTCGTCGGGAGCGTCGAGCGGAAGTTGCAATTGTTTGCGGCGAGCGTTGAAGTCGCGCAGGGCGGCTTCCATCGTGGCCGTGATGCCGGTGCGCAGGTCTTCGCTGGCGTTGAGCAGGGTGGCTTCGATCAGCGTTGGCAGCTCGTAGGCCATCTGTCTGCCGATGGCCTCGGCCATTTGCGCGGCGAGTTCTTCGAGGCGCGCATCGACACTTGCTGCCAGGTCGGGTTTCGGTGTGTCGGGCGGTGGGTGAGGTGGGTGAGATTGTGGAGGCGGCGTGGCCGGATCGCCGGTCACGACCTCGGTCAGCACCGGGATATCGTCCTCGTCCTTCTCTTTGCTTGCATCCTTTAATGCGCCGGATTGCACCTGGGGGGGCGTCGGAAGTGTGTCAGCTTCGAGGAATGCGCTCTGTTTGCTAGCGAGAAAACTGCGTCGCCGGCGTGCAGGAACTCCGGTATTTTCTTTATCGCCGTCCGGACTGCTGCTCATCAGGGAGTCTCCGCAAGGTCGAAATACTGGATGGCGTAACCCCGGTCCTTGTAAAACTTGACGCGCTCCCGCGCCGTCTGCCGCTCAGTGTCGTCGCGTCCGACAACTTCGATAAGGCTGTCGAAACGCGAAAAACCGGGAGGAACTTCCGGAGAGAGATTGAGTAGTCGTTCGTGTTGGCCGGCCGACGCCGGATCTTCTGTTATGACGATTGGTGTTTCGCGGGCCAGCGGCGATGTGCCGCGCACGTGGGGAACGAATCCGGTTGGCGGAGCTGTCCACAGATGTCGATCCAGCGCACCGGCTGTTTCGGCTTCCGGCGCATAGACCAGCACTGCCTTGCCTTGCCGGTAGGCCTTGCCGAGCAGCGTTACCGTCGCGGCAATCCGGTCGGCGGCGTTGTGATAGAAGAATATCTTCGTCAATGCAGTTTCCCGGCGCGTTCGAGCAGGAAGTGCGCAAGAAGCGGTACGGGCCGCCCTGTTGCGCCCTTGTCCGCGCCCGATTTCCAGGCGGTTCCGGCGATATCCAGGTGCGCCCAGGAGAATTTCCCGGCAAAGCGCGACAGGAAGCAGGCGGCGGTAATGCTGCCCGCCGGGCGGCCGCCGATATTGGCCATGTCGGCAAAATTGCTCTTGAGCTGTTCCTGGTAGTCGTCCCACAATGGCATCTGCCAGGCGCGGTCGGCGGCGACGTTGCCGGCGTTGAGCAGTTCGCCAGCCAATTCGTCGTCATTGGCGAATAGGCCAGTAGCGACGCTCCCCAAGGCAATGACACAGGCGCCGGTCAGCGTGGCGACATCGATGACTGTCTTCGGACTGAAGCGCTCGGCGTAGGTCAGCGCGTCGCACAGGATCAGGCGGCCTTCGGCGTCGGTGTTGAGAATCTCGATGGTCTGGCCCGACAGCGAGTTGACGATGTCCCCCGGTTTGCTCGCTGCGCCGCCGGGCATGTTTTCGACGCAGGGAACGATCGCCGTCAGGTTGATCGGCAGCTTCATCATCGCGACGGCCTTGAGAGTGCCCAGTACGCTCGCGGCTCCGCACATGTCGAACTTCATTTCATCCATGCCTTCGCCCGGCTTGAGGGAGATGCCTCCGGTGTCGAAGGTGACGCCCTTGCCGATCAGCGCAACAGGCTTGTCATCGGCTTTGCCGCCCTTGTAGTGCAGGACGATCAACTTGGGTGGCTGGTGCGATCCCTTGGCGACGGAGAGCAGCGAATGCATCCCCAGCGCCTCCATGTCGGCGCGTTCAAGGATCTGGCATTCCAGGGTATGGTTCTGGGCGATCTGCAGGGCGGTTTCTGCGAGGTGGGTCGGCGTACACACGTTACCCGGCAGGTTGCCCAGCGTCTTGGCCAGGGCAACGCCCTCGGAGATAGCCACCCCTTGCTCCAGGGCCTGGTGGGCGTGCGCCTCCCTGGTCTTTTCTTCGACGGTGAGGGTCATTTTTTCGAGGGGGCGGGGGGCGTCCTTCTTGCTCTTGAAACGGTCGAATCGGTAAAGGACTTCGCTGGCGACCAAGACCGCTTGGCGGATGCGCCAGGCGGCGTTGCGTTTCTTCACCGGAAGCTGTGTCAGAGTGAGCGTTGCGTCGGGCGCTCCGGTCTCCTTAAGCGCTTTTACCGCCGTGCGGATGGCCGCGCAGTATTCTTTGTCGCGGAGATCCTTCTCCTTGCCAAGACCGACCAGCATCAGCCGCTCTGCGGCGAGCCCGGGAACGGAGTGCAGGAGCAGCGTGGTTCCTGCTTTGCCGTCCATGTCGCCACGAGCGAGGATGTCTCCGAGGAAGCGCTGCGTGTCCTTGCCGAAGCCATCAGCGCTGGCAGCAAGTTTGCGCGTTTCAAATACCCCGACGACGATACAGCCGGTCCGCTGAATCTCCGGGGTCTTGCTTTTTATGCTAAATTCCAACGGCTTCTCCTGCGCGGTTTTGTAGAAGCCGATTATCACTGCAGTTTTTCTTCCAAGTCAAAAAATGATCTTTCAGCGTGCCATCCGGCGCGAATTTACCCAGTCGGCTGCCGGCGTGTTCATCGCCCTGTTCGCCATCCTGCTGACTACTCAGTTGATTCGCTTGTTGGGGGAGGCTGCGGAAGGGTCGATTGCGCCCGAAGCCGTCGTCGCCCTGCTCGGTTTTTCGGCGATGAATTACATTCCGACCCTGCTCTCGCTGGCTTCCTTTATCGCCATTCTGTTGGCGCTCTCGCGCAGTTATCGCGATTCCGAGATGGTCGTATGGTTTTCCTGCGGGGTGTCGCTGGCCGCCTGGGTGCGACCGGTACTGGTGTTCATCGCGCCGTTGGTGGTTGCCATTGCGGCCCTGTCGTTTTTCGTTTCGCCTTGGGCTTTGTCGCAAAGCGCCGAGTACCGGGGTAATCTGGAGACGCGCCGTGACGCGGGGCAGGCGACTCCCGGAGCATTCCAGGAATCGTCGTCGGGCGAACGGGTGATTTTCGTCGAAGGGGTGGCGGACGATGAGAGTCACGTCAAGAATGTGTTCGTCAGTTCGGTGCAGAATCAGCGTCTTGGGGTCACCATGGCCGCCACTGGGCACCAGGAGATTGCCGAAAATGGCGACCGCTTTATCGTTCTCGAGAACGGCCGCCGCTATGAGATGCAGCCCGGATCGGCAGAGTTCCGGATCATGGAATACGCGCGATACGCTGTGCGTGTTGAGACCAAAGAGGCGCGCGGCATCGAAAAGACCCCCAAGAATACGCCGACACTGGAATTGCTCGACAAGGATCTCCCGACTTACAAGGCCGAGTTGCTCTGGCGTATCGGGGTTCCGGTTTCGGCGGCCATCCTCGCTTTGCTGGCGATCCCCTTGTCGTTCGTTAATCCGCGCGCGGGCCGTTCGGCCAACATGCTACTGGCGCTGTTTACCTATCTTCTGTACAACAACATGATGACTGTCGGTCAGGCGTGGGTGGCCAGCGGCCGCATTTCTTTTGCCGCCGCACTGCTGGGTATCCATTTGTTCATGTTCTGCCTGTTGCCGCTGTTGTTCTTCCGCCGCATCGCGGTGCTTTCCTTCGCGCGGTTCTTCCGATGATGATCTATCGCCGTTATCTGGCTCGCGAAGTGGCTGGCGCGATCGTGTTGGTGCTCGTCGCGTTCCTCGCGCTGTTCGGTTTTTTCGACATGATCAACGAGGTGAAGAGCGTCGGTCGTGGTTCTTATCAGCTGTATCACGCCGCAGCATTTGTCCTGATGCGCATGCCGGGTCGAATCTACGAATTGATGCCGGTGGCGGTGCTTATCGGAACGCTATACGCCCTGTCTACCTTGGCACGCCATTCAGAGCTTACTGTCTTACGTGCTTCCGGGATGTCGACGAAAAGCTTGTTGTCCAGCCTGATGATGGTTGCAGCGGTTTTTGGCGTGGCGACATTTGTGATCGGTGAGGTCGTGGCGCCCCCAGCGGAACGCGCGGCACAGCAGATGCGCCTTCAGGAACGAGGCAAAGCGGTCGGCCAGGATTTGCGTAGTGGTCTTTGGGTCAAGGATGAGCGCAGTTTCATCAATGTCCGGACGGTTCTTCCGGATACGCGGTTGCAGGGCGTGCGGATCTACGACTTCGACCAGAATGCCCGGCTCCGCTCGGTGACCGAGGCCGAAGAAGGCGTCTATGTGCCGCCGGCGAGTTGGCGGTTGTCCGGCGTTGTTCGGACGAATATCAGCGACGACCGTGCTGAGCTGGTGAAGTTGCCGGACGTGGAGTGGCGCTCGGCGCTCAATCCGGACATTCTCTCCGTGCTCATGGTTTCGCCCGAGCGTATGTCTTTGCTGCACCTGTCGGCTTATACGCGGCATCTGTCCGAGAATAAGCAGAAAACGCAACGATACGATATCGCCATGTGGAAAAAGCTGATTTATCCCTTGGCGGCGCTGGTCATGGTGGCGCTGGCACTACCCTTCGGCTATACCCATGATCGCGTGAGCGGCGTGAGTCTGAAGATTTTCTCCGGTGTGATGATTGGTGTCTTGTTCCACATGCTGAACGGATTGTTCTCCAATCTTGGAGCCATCAACAGTTGGTCACCGTTTCTCAGCGCAATTGCCCCGTCCGCGTTGTTCATGCTGGCGGCCGTGGGAATGATCTGGTGGTTCGAGCGGCGTTGAGTTTCTAGCTACGACGAAAAACGATTCGCGTCCCGGCAAGCCGGTCGTGCAGGAACTGCTTCTCCGGGTCAACGAGTGCCCAGAGTATGCCAATGCCGAAAATCCCGAGGCTTGGCCAGGAGAGCAGGAAGCGCAACAGCGCCTGCGTCGGGGTGATCGCTCGGCCGGTCTTGGTGACGACGCGGAGGCGCCAGGCGCGCATGGCGAGTGTCTGCCCTCCGTGGGTCCAGAACCAGGCGAAGTAAACCGCCAGAACAAGAAACAGGTGTGCCCAAAGGATCAAGGGGCTGGCAACCCGATGCAGAAAATGTCCGATCAGAAGGTGTGGCAGCAACAGCAGCACCGCCAGAATGCCCAGCAACAACAGCGATTCGTAGCCCATGCTGGCCAAGCGGCGAAGAAGTCCGGGAGCTGGTGTGGCGGGTCCCTCAATCGCCGTCATGGGGTTTCCGGGGTGGAGGTGCCAGGGGCGGGAGGAGGGGGGCTGGCAGAGGGGGGTTGGAGCGGCAAGGTCGGCGCCGCAGTCGCGCTACTAGCCGGCATTCCTGGGCGTGCCGGCTTCGAGGAAGGCCTGGATGCCTGCTGTTTGAGCTTTTCTTTTTCTTCTTCCGGGAGGTTCTGGTACTCCTCCCACTTTTGTTTCAGCTCCTGTTTTTTCTCGGCAGGGAGCTGTCGCGTCGTTTTGTAGTTCTCACGCGCAACATGACGCTCTTGCGGGGTCAGTTTTCGCCATTCCTGCATCTGCCCCTGGATGCGCCGTTGCTCGTCCGGGGTCATCGAAGAAAATCGTGCGACGATTCCCAACCATTTTTTTTGGCGATAGGACTCCATGGAGTCCCACTCGTCGCTCAGTGGTGCCAGAACTATTTTTTGAGGTACGGACAACTCGCTCCACGTGGGTTGCGGTGGGGTCGCGATAAGCGAAGGCGAACTCGTCTGAGCCTGGCCCGTCGATATCAGGAAACTCCACAGTATTACTGCGGCGAAGACGTGCTGTTTAGCCATGCGGCAAAGCCCTTGTCCGTGAATGCGCCAATTGGCAGCTCGTCGGATAGTATGGCCGAGTCGATGATTTCCAGTTCCTGCACATTCTGGTCGGCTACCCAGTAAGTCGAATAGAGAACGCATGCAAGCAGCGCCAGGGCCGCCAGGATCTGGTTGACTCGCAGATTGCCTAGGCTGAAAGTGAAAAAATTGCCAGCGGTAGCCAGTATCGGGTTCGCCGCCGCTTGTTTTTGGCGAGCCAAGGCGGCGTGACGAGCGGCAGCGAGCCGCTCGAGGGGCTCTGCGCGAAGGTCTTGCAAACCGCGGTTCAGGTGTTGCCGGACCTTGTAAGCAAAATATTGCTCGTTCATAACGTAATTCCCTTTGCCTTCAGAGCGCTTGCCAGCGCGTGTGTAGCGCGCGAACAGTGTGTCTTGACGCTGCCTTCTGAGCAGCCCATTGCCGAAGCGGTTTCGGCAACATCCATGTCTTCCCAGTAACGCATGAGGAACGCTTCGCGTTGACGCGCAGGGAGAAGTGTTATTTGTTTTTCAATTATATCAAGAACTTGAGATTGTTGTAGCTGCCCGTCTGGGGTGTTCGGTGTATAAGACTCCGACTCAACCACGAGAGTTTCCAGCGGGTCGTAGTCCTCGTCTTCGGACGAAAACGATGAAAGCAGCGTCGTCCACAGCGAACGTACCTTGCTGCGGCGGTAGTAGTCGCGAATCGTGTTCTGGATGATGCGCTGAAAAAGCATGGGCAGCTCGTCGGCCGGTCGGTCGCCATACTTCTCGGCAAGTTTCATCATCGAGTCCTGGACGATGTCGAGCGCCGTCTCCTCGTTGCGAACAGCGAACATCGCCTGCTTGAAGGCGCGTCTTTCGGAGGCGGCAAGAAAATCCGACAGTTCGCGTTGACTGGCCAGAATCGGGTCCTTGTGGAATGGTGGGGGGCGAGTGTTGTGCGTGGGGAAAAAACGTCCGGGCAAGCGCAGTCTTGACCAAAAGTGGCCTAGGCTTTAACGTTGCCAGCTTTTTCCAGCATTTTTTCTTTGTAAGGCGAAAACTATGACCATGATGACCGGTGCGGAGATTGTAATCAGGTGCCTGCAGGAAGAAAAGGTCGATTATGTCTTCGGGTATCCGGGTGGGTCGGTTCTGCACATCTACGATGAGTTGTTCAAACAGGATCAAGTGAAGCATATTCTTGTCCGGCACGAGCAGGCGGCTGTCCACGCAGCGGACGCGTTTTCCCGCTCGACTCAGCGAGTCGGCGTGGCAATGGTGACATCCGGCCCCGGGGCAACCAATGCGGTGACTGGAATCGCTACCGCTTACATGGATTCGATCCCGCTGGTGGTCATTTCTGGTCAGGTTCCGACGACTTATATCGGGCAGGATGCTTTTCAGGAGTGCGATACCGTGGGGATCACTCGCCCCTGTGTGAAGCACAATTTCCTTGTCAAGGACGTCCGCGATCTTGCCGCAACGATCAAGAAGGCCTTTTATATCGCCAATACCGGTCGTCCTGGTCCTGTTGTGGTCGATGTGCCGAAGGACATCACTGCGGCGAAGTGCAAGTTCGAGTATCCGACCGAAATCAAGCTGCGTTCGTACAACCCTGTCGTCAAAGGACACTCGGGGCAGATCAAGAAGGCGGTTCAGTTACTGTTGGGGGCCAAGCGACCGATGATTTATACCGGTGGCGGCGTCATCCTGTCCAACGCTTCAGAGCAGCTCACCCGGTTGACTCGCCTGCTCGGTTTTCCGATTACCAATACCCTCATGGGGTTGGGCGGGTATCCGGGAACGGACAGCCTATTCCTCGGCATGCCCGGGATGCACGGAACGGTCGAAGCGAATATGGCGATGCAGAATTGCGATGTGCTGCTGGCCATCGGGACACGGTTCGATGATCGTGTGATCGGCAATCCGGAGGATTTTGCAACCGTCCCCCGCAAGATCATTCATGTCGATATCGACCCTTCGTCGATTTCCAAACGCGTACGTGTCGATGTGCCGATCGTCGGCAATGTGCAGGATGTTCTGGACGAAATGATTCGTCTATTGGAATCGGCTCAGGATAAGAAGGATATTTCCGAATGGTGGTCGGAGATTGAGGGGTGGAGGGCTCGGCAGTGCATGAGCTACTCGATGAAGGATGTCATCATGCCCCAGTTCGTGATCGAGAAATTGTGGGAAGTTACGAACGGAGAGGCGATCATTACCTCGGACGTGGGCCAGCATCAGATGTGGGCCGCGCAGTACTACAAGTTCGACAAGCCGCGTCGTTGGCTCAATTCCGGTGGATTGGGCACTATGGGCGTGGGGCTTCCTTATGCGATAGGGGCGGCGTTCGCCCATCCTGACCGGCAGGTGGCCTGCGTCACCGGTGACGGTTCAATACAGATGTGTATTCAGGAATTGTCGACGGCCAAACAGTTCGGTCTTCCGATCAAGATCATCAACCTGAACAATCGCTATCTCGGGATGGTCCGGCAATGGCAGGAAATGTTCTACAGCCGCCGGTATTCGCAGACGTACATGGACTCGATTCCCGATTTCGTGAAGCTCGCCGAGGCCTACGGCCACGTGGGGATTCGGGTGGATAAACCGGAGGATGTTGAAGCTGCCTTGAGAAAAGCCTTCGTCGATCACAAGGACGATCTGGTCTTCCTCGACATTCGGACCGCACGGGAAGCTAATGTTTTTCCGATGGTTGCGGCCGGGAAAGGGCTGTCTGAGATGGTTCTGGCCGACGAAAATCTGTAAGGGAGCAACAGCATGCGACACATCATTTCAATCCTGCTGGAGAACGAAGCCGGCGCCCTCTCGCGAGTGGCCGGGCTGTTTTCGGCGCGCGGGTATAATATCGAAACACTGACGGTTGCTCCGACCGAGGACATGTCCTTGTCCCGGTTGACCATTGTGACATCAGGGAGCGATGAGGTCATCGAGCAGATCACCAAGCAGCTCAACAAACTCATCGACGTCATCAAGGTTGTGGATCTGTCCGAAGCGGCACATATCGAACGCGAACTGATGCTGATCAAGGTCCGTGCAAGCGGGAAAGATCGTGAGGAAATGAAGCGGATGGCCGATATCTACCGCGGGCGCATCATTGACGTGACCGAGGCAACTTACGTGATTGAATTGACCGGCAGCGGTTCCAAACTCGATTCGTTCATCCAGGCTATCGATGCGGGGTTGATCCTTGAGACCGTGCGTACGGGCGTAAGCGGGATCGGTCGCGGCGACAGGGTTCTGAAGGTCTGATTTTTCCAGTTTTTACTCGAAAGGAACAACATGAAGGTTTATTACGACAAGGATGCAGATCTTTCTCTGATCAAGGGCAAGAAGGTCGCCATCATCGGTTACGGTTCGCAGGGTCATGCTCACGCCCAGAACCTGAGCGACTCGGGCGTCAAGGTGACGGTTGGTCTGCGCAAGGGCGGTGCTTCCTGGAGTAAGGTCGAGAAGGCTGGAATCAAGGTGGAAGAAGTGGCCAAGGCTGTCAAGGGAGCCGATGTGGTCATGATGCTGTTGCCGGACGAGAACATTCCCGCCGTCTACTACAACGATGTCGAGCCGAACATCAAGAAAGGCGCGGCGCTGGCCTTTGCTCACGGCTTTAACGTTCACTACAACCAGGTCGTGCCGCGAGCTGATCTGGATGTCATCATGGTTGCTCCGAAAGGCCCTGGTCACACGGTTCGCTCGGAGTATCTCAAGGGTGGCGGCGTTCCTTCATTGATCGCCGTGCATCAGGATAATTCGGGCAAGGCTCGGGATATCGCTTTGTCCTACGCCGCAGCCAATGGCGGCACCAAAGGGGGCGTGATCGAGACGAACTTCCGCGAAGAGACTGAAACCGACCTTTTCGGTGAACAGGCAGTGCTCTGTGGCGGTGCGGTCGAGTTGGTCAAGATGGGCTTCGAGACGCTGGTTGAAGCCGGTTATGCGCCGGAAATGGCCTACTTCGAGTGTTTGCACGAACTCAAGCTGATCGTCGATCTGATGTACGAAGGCGGAATCGCCAACATGAACTACTCGATCTCGAACAATGCCGAGTACGGCGAGTACGTCACCGGGCCGGAAGTCATCAACGAAGAATCGCGTTATGCCATGCGCCAGGCGCTCAAGCGCATCCAAAACGGCGAATACGCCAAGATGTTCATTCAGGAAGGCAAGACCAACTACCCGTCGATGACGGCCCGTCGCCGTTTGATGGCCGAGCATCAGATCGAAACGGTGGGTGCCAAGCTGCGTGACATGATGCCGTGGATCAAGAAGAACAAACTGGTCGACCAGACCAAGAACTGACATTTGCGGTTTCACGACGGGCGTATGCCCGTCTTCGCTTTGGGCGGCGCCGGATTCCGGACCGCCCAATGGCTTCTGAGGGGTTCCATGAATTATCCGCATCCGTTTATTGCCCGTGAAGGTTGGCCGTTCATCGCCGCATCTTTTGTGCTTGCTGTGTTGGCCTCTGCTGCCGGGGTTTGGTCTCTGCCGTTCTGGCTGATTTTTGTTTTTTGCCTGCAGTTCTTTCGCGATCCGGCCCGTGTCGTTGCCGGAGGGGCCAAAAGCGTCGTGGCCCCGGCTGACGGACGAATCGTGGTGGTCGAGGAGGCTGACGATCCTTACCTGAAACGCCGCGCGCTGAAAGTCAGCGTATTCATGAATGTGTTCAACGTACATTCGAACCGTTCTCCGATCGAATGCACTGTCCAGCAGAAGTGGTACAACGCGGGACGCTTTCTCAATGCGTCGCTGGATAAAGCGTCGGTCGAGAACGAGCGCTGCGCCCTGCATCTCAAGACACGCGACGGGCAGGATATTTCCTGTGTCCAGATCGCTGGCCTTGTCGCCCGCAGAATCCTGAACTACGTCGAGGCTGGTGCGGCGCTGACTGCTGGCCAGCGCTATGGCTTTATCCGTTTTGGTTCTCGGGTGGATCTCTATCTGCCGCTTGATGCTCAGGTCAAGGTGGTGATCGGGGAAAAGGTTTTTGCGTCCAGTAGTATTCTCGCCGAGTTGGCCTGATCCGTCGTGTGGCGTTGCTCGATACTGTGCGTGGATCGTCGTGGGGATGGACGAAGCCTGATCGGTACGTTACCCGTTGAGCGAGCAATCGCCCATCCGGATCGATGAAGCGCTGGTTGCTTTCCGCGCGTTTGTTTGTGCATCGTGTCTTGCGGCGATTCGTCGACGAGAACTTCGATCAGACCGCCGCGGCTCTGGCTTTTACAACGCTTCTTTCGATTGTGCCGCTCGTCGCCGTTGTGCTTGGTGCCATGTCGGCCATGCCTTCATTTCTGGTGATGGTCGATCAGTTGGATGGGGTTGTTCGCAACATGCTTCCCGAGCGCAGTGCTGGTTTGATCGTG
>RRZT010191686.1_pt1 | contig 11428 bp, 9 predicted proteins | sample 2165551 | NCBI WGS metagenome assembly RRZT01 (sample SAMN10456910, study PRJNA506462) | wastewater metagenome | biome: wastewater; feature: sludge; material: wastewater sludge; isolation source: wastewater sludge with Escherichia coli K12::gfp cells carrying plasmid... | place: USA: Moscow, Idaho ... | reverse complement strand
CTCGGATGTAGTCTGGTGATCCCATGTTCGTTGGTAGAACAGAACAATTGTCCACCCTGGAAGGATTCCTCCGGGGCGTGATGAACGATCGGGATGCCATACCTCATTGATGCGGATCCGCATTTCGAAGGCACTCTTCAGAGATCTTTTGACCGGGAGCTTTCTCGCAAACGCGTGCTGCTCATTGGAATTGGATCGGATCTGGCAATGATGGAAGCCCTCAATGAATACGGACGTCCGTTCCACCAAAGGGCCAGTGAGATGGTGGTTCCTCCGCTGAGTCCGTTGGAGGTTGGGTCCACGCTCGGGCTTGAGGCGGCGGATTCGTTCGATGCCTACATGGTGACCGGCGGATTGCCACTCATTTGCAATGAATGAGAACACGGAAAGACATTGTGGGAGTATCTGTCCGCAGCCACGTCACATCCGACGTCGGCGCTGCTTGTGTCAGCGGAACGATCACTCGCCGCCGAGTTTCGAACCGAGATGTTGGCGAGAGAAGTTCTTGGGTCAATCGGTCGTGGGGAACGGACGTTTACGAATATCGGGCGGGCGAGTGGCGGAATCGCGCCGACGTCGTTGTCGCGAGCACTGAAACTTCTGGAAGACAAGAGAATAGTGGTTGCTGAGCGGCCGCTGTCATGCAAGCCTTCGCGGGAGCGCCTCTACAGGGTTGCCGATCCCTACCTGCGATTCTGGTTGACTTTCCTTGGGCCCCACTTCTCAGAAGTCGAACGAGGCCGTGGGGATCGTGTGCTGGCGTGGATACGTACGGGCTGGTTGTCTTGGCGTGGAAGGGCGATCGAGCCGGTTGTGCGCGAGGCGCTTGAGCGGTCGGCACCATCCTTTGCGCGTGCATCCGGGGAAGGACTGGGTAATTCCGCCGGGGTGCCGGGCGAGGTGGGCGCCTACTGGACTCGCACGAACGATCCTGAAATCGACATCGTGGTGGCGGATCGCGCTCCCGTGGCGAAGGAGATATTGGCGGTCGGGTCAATCAAATGGCTGGAAAATGCGCCGTTCGACGCGCATGATGTGGCAGCACTACAGATCCATCGATCGAAGTTGCCCGGGGCTGCTCCGGGGACTCCGCTGATCGCAGTGGCTCGATCGGGATGCATTGTCGACGACGTCACTCACGTCACCCCGGACCAGCTTCTGTACTGATCCACCGCTTGGCATCCCATCTCCAGGACATGTCGGAGGAGGCACGTAGACTGTCGGTGTGAGCATGGCACTTTATCGTCGATATAGACCGCAGCGATTCCAGGACGTCATCGGGCAGGAACAGGTGACGAAGCCCCTGATGGCCGCTCTGCGCGCCAACAAGACCGCCCATGCCTACCTGTTTTCCGGACCGCGTGGGTGTGGAAAAACGACTTCCGCCCGGATTCTGGCGAGGTGCCTGAACTGCGCGGCGGCTCCCACGGACACCCCGTGTGGGGAATGTGAATCCTGTTGTGAGCTCTCTCTGGAAGGCTCGGGATCGCTGGACGTGGTGGAGATGGATGCGGCCAGCCACGGCGGTGTGGATGATGCCCGTGACCTCATCGAACGTGCCTCCTTCGCCCCGGTTCGTGATCGCTTCAAGATCTTCATCATCGACGAGGCCCACATGGTCTCCAATCAGGGTTTCAATGCCCTGCTCAAGCTGGTCGAGGAACCACCGCCTCATATCAAGTTCATCTTTGCCACAACGGAGCCGGAGAAAGTCATCGGAACCATCCGTTCGCGCACCCATCACTACCCGTTCCGGCTCGTTCCCCCGGACACATTGGAGCATTTCCTGGGGGGAATCTGTGCGGACGAGGGGATCGAGGTGGGCGCAGGCGTCCTTCCACTCGTGGTCCGCTCCGGCGGGGGATCGGTCCGTGATTCTCTGTCGGTGTTGGACCAGCTGATCGGCGGCTCCGAGGGCGCAAACCTGAGATACCAGGATGCCGTGGGGCTGCTTGGGTACACCGATGGCTCATTGTTGGACGATGTGGTGGAGGCTCTCGCAGCAAATGATGGTGCCACCGTGTTCTCCGTGGTGGATCGGGTGGTGCAGTCAGGGCATGATCCGCGGCGTTTCGTCGAGGATCTGCTGCAGCGGCTGCGCGATCTGATCGTCATTGCACTGGCGGGGGAGTCCGCCACCGATGTGCTCGCATCGGTGCCGCGCGACCAATACGAACGCATGGTCGCCCAGTCGAACCATCTGGGTGCCGCCCGCTCCTCGCGGTGTGCGGATCTGGTCAACGATGCTCTCAGTGCGATGGTGGGCGCCACCTCCCCCCGGTTGCAGCTGGAGCTGCTCTGCGCGCGGCTGCTTCTACCCGAATCTCCGGTGGAGGCGGCGGGGGCATCCCGGAGCGAACGGGGTACGGTGCAGCGCCCGGCCCGCCCAGCGGCGGCGCAGCGGCCAGCCGCGTCACAGCAAGGTGAGCAGCCGCGGCCCGCAAGTTCGCAGCATCACGCTGCACCCCCGGGTGCCCACACCGCCCAGAACCCCACGGCTTCCGGGCGTCAGGTCAACCCCACGTGGGCGGCTCCGGTCGCGCGCCAGGAAGCCGGGCACGCGGAAGCCGGGCCACAAGGAGCCGTGGCGCAATCCGGTTCGGCCCGTAACACCCTTGGTCAGAACCGGCCGGTACGGCAGGGGCAGGCCGCGGAAGGAGGAGCTCCGAGCCGCGAGGCCCAAGCCGAACGAGGTCAGCGTGCCTCGGAGCCAAGTGGCGATGTCCGGCGCGTACCCGAACAGGATGAGGCTTCCCGGCGCAGCACAGGTCCGGATCAGAAGGCAGATCCCGATCAGAACGCTGGTCCGGATCAGAAGGTCTCGGCTCAGGCCTCGGCTCCCTCCGATGGTCCGCGGCCCAAGGACGCCGCGCCGGTTGGTGCGGACGCCTCCATCATCCGGCAGCGTTGGAACGAAGTCGTGGCGGCGGTGCAGGCCCAGTCCAGATCCACTGCGGCCCTCATCCAGACCAACGCCCAGGTGGGTTCCTTCTCCGGGGGAGTGTTGGTGCTCGCTTTCCAGACGGCCGGGCTGGCCACCACCTTCAACACTCGCGGTCACGCACCACGAGTTGAAGCTGCCCTTCACGATGTTCTGGGCATTCGTGCCTCCGTGCAGGGAGCGGTCGGTGATGGCAGCTCCCCAAAAGCGCCGGCGCCTCCTGAACGCTTCTCGGACCCGGTGATTCCGAAGGATCCGAACGCGTCGAACAGCCCGGCAGGGAAGGGGACCCAGCGGGAGAGCCGCTTGCATCAAGCCGAATCCCAGCAAGCGCAGCGGACTGCCGAACAGCCTGACCGGCAGGCCACCTCCAAGCCTGCATCGCGGGCCGCCCGCCCGCCCGCATCCCCCACGGCGCAGACCGCATCCCCCACGGCGCATCCCCAGCGGGCGCTCTCCACTCCTCCGTCAGTGATCACAGATCCCGCCGATCCTGCGGGAGTGCTGGCGCAACTCGTGGATTGCTCCATCGAGGAGATTCTGGCGAAGAGCGTTGTCCCCCCGGGCCACGTGACATCGCGAGCCGCTGCTTCCGTCCCTGACGCCGAGCTTCCCGTTGCTCCCGAGTCGAATGAGGAGAACGCTGAACACCGTGAAGGCTCGCAGGGTGGCCGCCCTGCACGTGGAGGTTCTCCCAACTCCGGCCAGTGGGGCGAGGCGCCGCCGCCGAAGCCTCACCCTGCCGAGGATCGGGAACCGACCCCACCCTTCGACGATCGGGAACCGCCCTCACCCTTCGAGGAGGAAGAACCGTTCTACGCGCAGCAGATGCCCACGCCACCTCGCCCGCAGGATCTCGAGGTTGCCGGGGCTTCAGCTCCAAGCAGCGCAACCCCTCCCGCATCAGGGAGCGCCGTCCGGATTCCTTCCGGGCAGGGCAACCAGAACGGCACCACGCCGCCCATGCGAATGGGAAGCACCACACCGACTCCGGGGGCAGCTGCCGTACCGTCACACGACGGAGATTCGATTGCCTCACGGATCCGCCGGGCGCACGGAGGAGGACCGGCGAACAATGGCGGATTTCCGAACGGCGGATTCCCCAGTGGTGGCCACAACGGTTATCGTGGGTACTCTGATCGGTCGGCCTTGACTGCTGTGACTGATGATGATGACGAAGTCTCGGCGGACGATCCAACCATCGCCCAGTCCAACCTTGTAGGGATTGACGTGGTTCTCGATACGTTCAAGGGAACCGTCATCGAAGAGGTCGTCGGAGAAAAGGAGAATTGATGCCCGGCGTTTATGACGGTGCTGTTCAGGAGCTGATCGATGAACTCGGCCGACTCCCGGGCATCGGGCCCAAGAGCGCCCAGCGCATTGCCTTCCACATTCTGGAGCAGGAACCCGCCGATGTCACGGCATTGACGGACGCGATCTCGCGAGTGAAGGAGCGGGTCCATTTCTGTGAGATCTGCGGAAACGTCACGGAATCACAGATCTGCTCGATGTGCTCCGATGCGCGGCGAATCGACACCGTGATCTGCGTGGTGGAGGAAGCCAAGGACATCGTCGCAATCGAGCGCACCAGGGAGTATCGGGGTCGCTACCACGTGCTGGGAGGCTCGATCAACCCGATTCAGGGAGTCGGGCCCGAGGATCTTCGTATTCGCGAGCTGCTGACCCGCCTGCAGGATGGGGCCGTACAGGAAGTCATTCTGGCGATGGATCCCAACATCGAGGGAGAGGCCACCGCAGCCTACCTCGTGCGGTTGTTGGTTCCGATCGGCATCACTGTATCACGGCTTGCTTCGGGGCTGCCCGTCGGTGGCGATTTGGAGTACGCGGACGAGATCACTTTGTCACGTGCCTTTGAGGGGCGGCAAAAGATCCATACGCCAAGCATGACACCTTCACAGTAGCGGCGCGAAACGCGAGCGTTCTCCCACACCGGAGCAGGTGTGTGGCAGCGATCTCATGTCCAACGTACGATACGTTTTCGAGGGCGTGCAATCGTCACCGCTACGATGAGACCGTCTATCAAAGGAGCAACTCATGGCACTCGTCGTCCAGAAGTTCGGTGGATCTTCCGTCGCTGATGCAGCGAGCATCAAGCGCGTCGCGAAACGAATCGCCGATACCAAACGTTCTGGCAACAAGGTCGTCGTCGTCGTTTCTGCAATGGGTGACACGACGGACGAACTCGTCGATCTCGCCAACGATGTTGCCGTGGACCCTCCCGCCCGCGAAATGGACATTCTCCTGACGGCCGGGGAGCGGATTTCCATGGCTCTTCTGGCCATGGCCGTGGACGAAGAGGGCATCGAGGCGCACGCCTACACTGGCCAGCAGGCAGGTCTTCTGACCGACGACCGCTACGGCAAGGCCTCCATCGTGGGGGTTGTGCCCGAACGCATCCTGCGGACCTTGCAGTCCGATGCGGTGGCCATCGTGGCCGGATTCCAGGGCGTGAACTCGCGCAATGACGTCACGACGCTCGGCCGCGGTGGCTCGGACACCACGGCGGTGGCCTTCGCGGCAGCCCTGAATGCGGATGTCTGTGAGATCTACACGGACGTGGACGGCGTCTTTTCCGCCGATCCGCGCATTGTTCCCGCTGCCCGCCAGACCCCTTACATGACCTACGAAGAAACTCTGGAGCTGGCCGCGCACGGCGCCAAGGTTCTTCACTTGCGCGCCGTGGAGTATGCACGCAAGTTCAGTGTCCCCCTCCACGTACGTTCGTCATTCTCCGACAAGGAAGGAACTTGGATCGTGAGCGACAATTTCGACACACAGCAGCCAGTGGAGGCCCCGGTCATCACCGGAGTTGCCCATGACCGTTCCCAGAGCAAGGTTTCACTGACCGGAGTGCCGGATGTTCCGGGTGCCGCCTTCAAGATCTTCGCCGCAGTGGGTGAGGCCGACGGCAACATCGACATGATCGTCCAGCACGCTGCCCTGTCAAATCCGGGACTGGCGAACATCTCCTTCACCGTGTCGCAGACTCAGGTCAAGGATGTCGTGGCCGCGTTGGAAGCCAAGAAGGATGATCTGGGCTTCAACCAGATCCAGGTGACCGAGCAGATCGGCATTCTCTCGGTGGTTGGTGCCGGTATGCGCACCTACTCGGGTGTTTCCGCGAAGCTCTTCGCCGCCCTTGCCCAGCTGGGCGTCAACATCGGCATGATCTCCACCTCGGAGATCCGCATTTCAGTTGTCATGGCTCCCGAGCAGCTCGAAGAAGCTGCCCGCGCCGTTCATCGTGCATTCGGACTCGATTCGGAGTCCGAGGCAGTCGTTTATGGAGGTACCGGACGATGAGTATTACCCTCGCAGTTGTGGGCGCCACAGGCCAGGTCGGTCGCGTGATGCGCGCCATCCTCGAAGAGCGTGGCGTTGCGGTGGACAAGGTCCGCTTCTTCGCCTCGGCTCGTTCGGCGGGCACCGTTCTCCCGTTCCGCGGTGAGGACATCGTGGTGGAGGACGTTGCCACATCCGACTTCTCCGGGATTGACGTCGCCGTGTTCTCCGCCGGCGCCACCACCTCGCGTGAGTACGCACCCAAGTTCGCGGCCTCGGGCGCGGTTGTTGTGGACAACTCGTCCGCGTGGCGCAAGGATCCCGAGGTCCCACTCGTGGTCTCCGAAGTCAACCCGCATGTCATTGCAGATCGGCCCAAGGGCATCATCGCGAACCCGAACTGCACCACCATGGCGGCCATGCCGGTGCTGGGACCGCTGCATCGCAAGTACGGCCTCAAGCGCCTCATCGTGTCCTCCTATCAGGCAGTTTCTGGGTCCGGGCTCGCGGGAGTCAAGGAGCTCGAAGGCCAGGTTCGCGCGGGACTCGAACAGGACATCACCCAGCTGGCGACCAACGGCGAGGCCGTGACCCTGCCGGAGCCGAACGTTTACGTTGCACCGATTGCGTTCGACGTTGTGGCCCTGGCCGGCTCGATTGTTGATGACGGCTCCGAGGAGACGGACGAGGAGCAGAAGCTGCGCAACGAATCGCGCCGCATCCTCGAGATTCCCGAGCTGCTGGTTGCGGGCACCTGCGTACGCGTCCCGGTGTTCTCCGGGCACGGGCTGTCCATCAATGCGGAGTTCGAGACCCCGGTGACCCCGGAGGAGGCTCGCGCGCTGCTGACCACCGCCCCCGGAGTGGCGCAGACCGATGTCCCCACCCCGCTGGCCGCTGCCGGCAAGGACCCATCCTTCGTGGGCCGCATTCGCCAGGATCAGTCGGTTGAGGACAGCCGTGGTCTGGCGATGTTCGTGGTTGGCGACAACCTGCGCAAGGGTGCCGCCCTCAACGCGATCCAGATTGCCGAGCTCGTCATTGAGGAGCTGAACGCCTGAGTCCACGGCCTGAGCGGTTGGAGCCCGGATTCTCAGGTGTGGGATTCCCAATTCTCAGGTGTGGGATTCCTTGGTGGCTACGCAGCGTTGAGCTGTGCCAATAGAGGCACAGCTCAACGCTGCGTAGCCACGTGAGTCAGGGATGGGGTGCGGTCCTCGTGCCGAACGTGCGATGTGTGTGCTGTAGTGGCGGCCCGGGGAGGGAATTCACCGGGTTGCATGTGGGGTTGGGTAGCCATGTGTGGGAATGTGGCTGGCCAGAGGACTTTGCCGAGCGCTGGTCAGACGGCGAACGTGCTCATCCCGGACATCTCACCTGTGTCCGGCCCCAGGGCCTCCTCGGCTGACTTGCCGAAGAATGAACGCTCGTCCGGTTGATGGCGCAGCACGGTGTCAATGAAGGAACGAATGGCCTCCGCGTGGGGGACGTCCCGGTTCGCTTGCTCTGACATGTACCAGCGGTGTTCGAGAACCTGGTGGAAGATCTCCGCTGGCTCCAGTTTCTCGCGCAGCCCGCGCGGAATGGCATCGATTGTGGGTTCGAAGACGTGGGTCATCCAGTCATGCGCCGCGATGGGCAGTGTCCTACCGGGGCAGTTGGTGCTGCGGAACTGCTCGATGTCATTGAGCAGGCGCCGGGCCTGATTCTCCTGGACATCCATGCCCGTCAGCTTCATGATCTGCCGTGAGTAGTGGCCGGCGTCCACGACCTTGGGCTGGATGGACACGCGAGTTCCGTTGGCGTCCGTGCTCATTGACAGTTCGCCCACTTCAAAGCCCAGATCGTTGAGGCGCTTGATCCGATCGGCGATCTTCCAGCGCTCGTCCGAGGAATATGTGGTGGCCTCGGTCAGATCGTTCCACAGCATGCTGTAGCGTTCAACAAGGGTGTTGCCGATCTCGACGCAGTCGAAGTCCTCGCGCAGCACGCCGCCAGCCTGGAGATCCATCAGTTCGCCGATGATGTTGGTACGGGCGATGTCGATGTCATACTGGCGCTTTCCCTCGGTCAGAGAGTCGTAGAGCTCGCCGGTCTCCGCATCAACGAGATAGGCGGCGAACTCGCCGGCGTCCCGCCGAAACAGCGTGTTCGAGAGTGACACGTCTCCCCAGTAGAAGCCGAGCAGATGCAACCGGACAATGAGCACGGAAAGTGCGTCAATGAGTCGACGCACGGAGTCCGGCCGCTGGTTCTGACCGAAGAGCGCACGGTAGGGCAGTGAGTAGGAAAGGTGCTCGGTGACGAGCGCGGCGTTGAGGGACTCACCGTCGTCCGTGGAACGACCCGTGACCACGGCGACTGGCTGGACCGCGGGAGCTCCGAAGCGGTCAAGGTCCCTCAGCATCTGGTACTCGCGGTAGGCGATCTGTTCGCTGATCTCCTTGACCGCGATGATTTTGTCATCAAAGTACACGAAGCGGACGGTGTGACGCGAAATGCCGCGGGGCAGTGCAGCAACGATGTCCTGCGGCCAGAGCTCCAGCGGTTTGCTCCACGGAAGGTCGAAGAGACTGGGATGGACGTGGGCCGCCATGATCTGAAGAGAGGGCTTCATGGATCACCTTTCTTCGCGAGTCGGACTCACCATACAGCGCCCGCGCGGGGCAGTGCCAGCGCGGATGCCACCATCGGGTGAAGGGGGCGGCAATTCATGAGCTCGTCCGCGCACGTCGTACAAAAGCGGCTCCGGGGAGCTGCCCAACTCCTGTGTGGCAGCTCCCCGAAACCCTTGGTGCAACGGGGACCTCGATCGGATGCACCGGCCGAAGACCCGAGGCTGTGGCTATTGATCCAGTCGCGTGCCGGTGGCGGCGGAGAAGAAGTGGATCGAATCGCGTGCTGTCGTCAGATTCATGACGTCACCCGCCTGTGGCAGTGTCTGCGGCTCGATACGGACGGTGCACTGGTTGGAGCTGTCGCCCGAACCGAACTTCTCCGATTCGCGATCGGATCCGGCAACGGACCCGTAGACGAAGGCGTCTGATCCGAGTGATTCCACGAAGGATACGTTGAGCGGGATGTTGGAGTCACCCGGTGTGGACGTCCATTCGAGGGACTCGGGCCGGAAACCAACGATGATCTGGCCTTCGTCTGCGGCAGTGATCTGCTTGATGATCGTGCGCGGAAGGAGAATCCGGGCGTCGCCGAAGACGGCGGAGTCGCCATCCACGTGCCACTTGCCGAGATTCATGGCCGGGGAGCCGATGAAGCCGGCCACGAACGCGTTCGCCGGGGTCTGGTACATGTCGGCTGGACTTCCCACCTGCTGCAACAGGCCGTCCTTGAGAACCGCGATGCGGTCGCCCATGGTCAAGGCCTCTGTCTGGTCGTGAGTGACGTACACGGTCGTGATTCCCAGACGGCGCTGCAATGATGCGATCTGGGTGCGGGTCTGCACGCGGAGCTTGGCATCGAGGTTGGAGAGGGGCTCGTCCATGAGGAAGACCTGGGGTTCGCGGACGATGGCGCGGCCCATGGCCACGCGCTGGCGCTGGCCGCCGGAGAGGTTCTTCGGCTTGCGGTCGAGGTAGGGCTCAAGGTCGAGGATCTTGGCTGCATCCTCCACGCGCTTGCGGATGACGTCCTTGGGCTCGCCCGCAATCTTGAGCGCGAATCCCATGTTGTCCGCCACGGTCATGTGGGGATAGAGAGCGTAGTTCTGGAAAACCATGGCGATGTCACGGTCCTTGGGGGACACATCCGTGACGTCGCGATCTCCGATGAAGATCCTGCCGGAGTTGACTTCCTCCAGCCCGGCGAGCATTCGCAGTGATGTCGATTTGCCGCATCCTGATGGTCCCACGAGGACGAAGAATTCGCCGTCCTCGATCTCCAGCGAGAAATTGTCCACAGCAGGGCGGTCCGAGCCTGGATAGGTTCGAGTGGCGTGATCAAATGTTACAGATGCCATGATGGGTAGGTCCCTTCACCGGCAGGTACGTGCCGGACGATCCGAGTGAAAGGTGCCGAGTACGTGTGTCGACTCTGACACGGTTTCCAAGACGAAAACCTCGTTCATCTTGTCACGGATCTCTCAGGAGGTCCAGTCGTTTTGCGGAGGTGTTCAAGAAATGGTGGAGAGCTGTTTCTCGTGCGCCGTCTCGATTCCGGGGATCGGGTGCCAATCCCAGAGATGGCAGGTTCGAGGACGTGCCCTCAGACTGCCGGGTGTGTGGGACCGGAAGCAGGAACGTGTGTGGGGCCGGAAGCAGGAGGAGCTCCATTGGCTCTGCGAGTGAAGAGTGCGAGAATTCCTCCCTGGGCAGCGGATCGAGCGGATGCGACGGCGCCGCTGGAGATCACGTCATTTCCCAAGGTGGAGGCTATGAGCTGCGGCATCGGCAAGTGAGCTCGATCGGCAAGCAATGCTCGCGCATGGGCGATCGCATCACCGAGAGCCTCGGCGATGCGACCACACACCACCACACATTCCGGATCGTACAGGCAGCTGAACACCTCGCAGCTGCGGGCGAGAAGGGCACCAACTCGTTCCACAATGGGGCGCATGGCGGGATCGTCGATACGAAGATGAGGGAGCTCCAGCTCGGCGTTCAGATCCTTGTTCGGCGTGTACGCAAGCGGGTGGGAGTCGGGAATCTTCCCTGACTCGATCTCGGACCGGATCCACTGATCAACGAGGTCCACGAACCCCGTGGCGGATTCCAGACCCTCGACGTAGTTGAAGAATTCCAGCTCCCCGACGCCCCCGTGTGCGCCGTGCATGACTCGGCCGTCCAGCATCACGCCAGCTCCCAGCCGCCTGCCCGCGAGTAGCGCCACGAAGTTCGGGCAGTGGGACAACGGCCCCTGCAATGCCTCGGCTTGCGCGGCCAGTGCCGCATCATTCTCCACTCGAACGATGGGGACAACTTCTTTCAGATAGTCCTGAAAACGTGGATTCATCATTTCCCAGAATCCCGTGGCGTGCGCGGGTGAACGGCCGTGGGAATCCACTGGGGCAGGCACTCCAACAGTGATGGCGACGACGTCGTCCATCGAGAGGCCTCCGGTGTTCAGGGCATCGGTGATTGTCTCGAACAGGGCGAAGCGGCGCCGTGTAGGAGCCTCGTCCGAGGAGTCCAGAGTGTGTTGAGAGCGCGCAAGGGTTTCGCCCCGCAGGTT
>RRZT012794913.1_pt1 | contig 11432 bp, 10 predicted proteins | sample 2165551 | NCBI WGS metagenome assembly RRZT01 (sample SAMN10456910, study PRJNA506462) | wastewater metagenome | biome: wastewater; feature: sludge; material: wastewater sludge; isolation source: wastewater sludge with Escherichia coli K12::gfp cells carrying plasmid... | place: USA: Moscow, Idaho... | reverse complement strand
GCCACGCTACTAGCTAACCAGTTTAATGGTAGCCAAAAGATTATTGGGGACTTGGAAGTTACTGGCAATATCACCGGTAACTTACTTAATCTACCAATGCTCGGGGTAAACCAATCGTGGAAGAATGTCACGGCTGAGCGAGCTTATGATACCAGGTATTTTAATACCACAGGTAGGCCAATTGTGATAGCAGTGGGCGCCATTGGTCGAGATGCATGGGTTGAAATTTATGTAAACGATGTCCTAGTTCATGCGTCTTCCGACATATACAACGGCCAAGCTAATAGATCATCAGGTATGGCTATTGTTCCAGCCGGGCATCATTACCGTTTAATTATGAGAAACAAATATGGCGTGGCGAGTCACTTCGTTTCTGAACTTAGTTAATTAGGAAAAATAAATGCGTAGATTTTATAAAAAGGGTGATAGTGTATTTGAGTTGGCCCAGGATGGTTCACAAGACCATGTCTTAACCGATGAGTATATTAAGATGACAGATGATGAAATTGATCGTCATCTATTTCCAGAGAAGTATATGACTGGTGCAGAGAAGCGAGAGCGTTATCTCAAGAGTCTAGTTCCTTTAACCCGTCGTCAGTTTAAATTGGTCTTATTGGAGAGCAATCTTTTAGATCAAGTCGAAATGGCAATCAATTCAATTCCTGATGCTACTCTACGGATGCGAGCTAAAATTGAATATGAGGATGCTGTAAGTTTTGAGCGTCTTAACCCAACTTTAAATCAGTTATATAGTTTAATGGGTTTAAAAGAATCTCAAGTTGATGCGCTATGGGAAGATGGTTTAAAACTCTAAACCATTTTATGAACAACTAACTCCCTTCAAAGGATTTAAAATGAAAATGTTAATTACCGTAGCCAAGCTACCTCGCTTTCAATATATCATGGATCATCAGACTGATAAGTTGCGTTTTATTGAAAAGTTGATCAGCCGTTTTAAAGACGCAGAAGAAATCCTTGTTGCTGATCCAACTGGTTTAACTTACAATTATTTCCCTCAGTTTTTAGGCCAAAGTAAACAAGAAGCTTTGTCTAAAACTCCTTTGCGTATTCCAAAAGCAATTGTTGAGGAATACAACATTAAAGCTCAGGAAGACTGGGAAGTTGGAGATCCTGCAATTGATCCAGACTCTACGGCTACTTTAAAATTACAACTGACGCATTGGATTGAGAAGTCGGTGTTTGGACAGGAAGTGGATTTCACTGAAGATGATATCATCAATATCATTGCTACTCACGGTGAACCAGAACTTGGTAAATTTGTTTATTCGATCGTTACCAATGGTAAACTTGATCCAACTCAACCTTCAGTGCAGAAGCGCTTCTCTACTCCACGTACTGATGTAGGTTTGAAAATTACTGAACCGGCTGATAAGATTCTTAAAATTGAAAGTCTAAAGCCTGTTGATATCGTTACGGCAATCCTTGAAGCGGTTAATGGTGATGCTGAGTTAGGTGGTGAAGAAGCTCTATTGTTTGCAGATGAATTACTTCTTCCAGTTACTCATTTCAAAGACGGTAATGTATATGAAGTTAAAGTCGCTCCATGGGCCTTAGATTACTTTGGAACAATCTATATCAATGTAAGTCAAGTCACTCCTGAACCATCATTCCCACTTCAAACTCTCGTCGGAGATTCGACAATTGAACAAGACATTTCAATCGATATTGGTTTCTCCGTTGCCTGGGGTAACTGGAATGCGGAAATTGAAACAGACGTTCTAGAATGGGCGTGTGATGTTCCAGATTCAGTGATCACCATCGTCGATCCACTGACCTCTAATTCAGTTTGGATTAAATTACCAGATACGATTATCGTTGGTGATGTGGTCACGACAACACTTACCACCGATGCCGGTACAGTCACATTCCAAACGACAATAACTGAATCCTTTCCAGTGCCATGATGAGCTAAATAGATAGGGGTTTCCCCCTATCTATTTTATACATTCCTTCAATTTCTATGAGATCTTAATAGGTAAATATAAATGAAATCCATTACCAGAACAGCCGCTTTAAATCGTTTAGCAACCTGTCTACTTTGGGGTATTCCTTTTGATATCCATCCAAATAGTTTAGTTACTGAAGTGTTGAATGATGATATTCTAAATCCATATGTACCAGCCCCTGCTACTGCTGGACAGTATATTATTCCAGAGTATGATCCAGATACAGAAACCCGAGACTTAAAACTTGGGATGATTATGATTGGACGAGGTGGTCATGGTGGTACCATTGATGATGATGGTGAAATGGCACCCATCACTTATCCGCATGAAGCAACACACACTGGGTTGTTTCGCTACCTTCCTTTACTGACTCGTCCAGTGTCTGGTGACTTAACTGGTGAAGAAAAAGCAAAGTATCGTCTCCGCACAACCATGCGAATCAACAATGTACTCTATGCAGTTTATTGGGGTAAGTTAATTGATACATCTTCTTCTGAAATCATTGAAGTTATTGAGACGGTTGAGAATGGTAAGGTAGTTTCTTCTAGACCATATACTCCAACTGCAAATGATGCTCGTCCAGAAAAGACTGATATTCAGCAAACTGCCACTGGTGTTTATTTAAGAACTTATGCTGGTATCAATCTTGCTTTTTCTAATGACGAAATTGAAGATATTGTTAATGCTTGCGAACTTATGTATGGCTCTGCTAATAAAGCTGTTATTTCTGAAATTGCTTTCTGTTTTGGTATTGACAAGAAAGTTAGCACAATGTATAGTGAAGCTGGTACAACGGTCATTCAAGCTCCAACAGACACCTATGAATTTGTAGCACCACATCTTGGTACAATTGAGTCAACCTTTAAACCAGTTGAATTTACAGGTGGTTTCTTAGATACTAAAAACATTGGCGTATCGGAACCTTTATTCGGTGCACGATAAACTTAGAATTGTGGCATTTGACCCCGGGGTAAACCTCGGGGCGGTTGCATTAGATTTTGATATCCATACAGGGATGTTTAAAGTACTAAATGCAATGACATTAAATCTGAGTAGATTTGTTCCAAGTGAAGATGATGATAATAAAAGAGAAAAGGTTGTAGAACGATTAGATGTGGTAAAAGCTTTTGTTGCTAAATATACCAAATCATGGGAGCCGCATCTGCTTGCTCATGAAACGGCATATGTTCCACATAAGGGTGGCGGCGCATCTATCTACTCTTTTGCATCTCTAGTAGAGAACATTATCACAATTAAATTTGGTATCAAGCAAGCACAGAAAGATGCTAAGATATTTGAAGTTAATCCAACAACAATGAAAATTAATATTGTTGGTTTTAAAAGTTCAGATAAAACCTTAGTGTTAAAAGCTTTGATTAAAGATCCCAAAATAGATTTATCTTTAATTAATGTAAATAAACTAAACCAACATAATGCAGATGCTATTGGTATAGGAGTAACAGCTGTTAGAGAGAATGTTGCCGTTAAAATAATTAATGGAATAGAAGCGTTTCATCTTAGGGGGAAATCTAGTGGAACAAAGAAATCAAGTCGAACTAAGCGTGTTGGAAAATGAAACTCATCTTAGCTTAAATATTTTAGACATCATCTGCTTTACTGGACGTTTAAAACTAGATTACTTAGGTGATGATGTGGCTACTGAGATCGTTACTGCTTACAATGAACATGTTGAGGAATCCTTGCATATTCAAATAGGTATGAGTGGTAATGAGATCAGAGAGCTTTTTCAAAAGCTACCAAATGACACTAAGAATCAAATGAAAGCTAAAACTATTATTCATGGTTTTACTTCAAAGACTTTTCTTAATAACCTAATTAAGTTTAGTGGTGAGGAGCGGGATTTCTACCTAAGAGATGATGAGATCAAAGGTAGTTTAATAAACATGTTTTCAATTATAGTAATCATTATTTGTTTACTGATGTTCTATGTTTATAGTAGCACCTCTGGTTATCGAGAAGTTTTAAGTGATACAATTGCTTCTAGATTATTGCAGTCAGTTATAGATTACATTACCTTTAAATTTCAATAGCCGGAATTCCGGCTATTTCTTTTATTACAACTCATTTTATTTTATGTAATTATAAGCCAACTATAGGTCGTCACATAATGGAAACTTCAGAAAGCATTTCTCCACAGCCAAATGAGAATACTGCGGCTGTTGATGATGGATATCAACACAACACTGTTGAATCAAAAACTCAACCTCAAACTCCTTTAGTACCGGAAGGAGACTTGAAAATTCAGTCGGCCCTTGATAAGAATGAAGGTATTATTGTAACAGACAGCGGAATCAAATTAGCCTTTACTCGCAGTCACGATACACCAATGTTTATCAATCGTGCTAAGTTAATCCTTCGCTCTTTAGCAAACAACCCTCCTCTTCCAACACAGATTCTTTTTAACAAACAAGCTCCAGAAGCTTTGGATTTGGTTGGACGATACATTGAAGGCATCAAGAATATCTTCCAAGGTGTTGAACTGTATGGTTTAAAAACAAATGTAGATTCATACGCATTCCGTTTACCACACCTTCTAAAGGAAATGGAGTGGGTTGACGTAGTAGTACGTTTACAGTTTGCAACTTCCCTTTATGCAATCTATGAAACCTTAAATGGTAACTTGTCTAAAGAAGCCAAAAACAAATGGGGCGTTTTAGAGTATAAAGATGGCATTTACACTATCAATGGAACTGAAATTAAATTTGGTGATCGTATTGATGTGTTTACTGTTAATGAAAAGATTATTGCTGATGTTGAGTTTAACAGTCAAGAAGTCCTGAACTGCCGTCCTATTAATGGAACTACTTTACCAGTCTTTAATATTCCAGCTGACGAAATTGAAAACATTGATTTTGAATCAATGAAAAAACGTGAAGCCAATGGGGTTAAAGGTAAAGATCATTTGATTGGGGTAGATGCTTGGAGCTTCTTACACGGTCTACTATACCGCATCTCTGGAGATGGTGAAGATATCATCGACATCAACACAGAGATTCTCTCTAAGCGTGATCTTGATCCTGCAATTAAGCATCAAGATTATAACATGATTGGAGAGTTGTTAACTGATAAGGATTTACCTTTTGGGTTGAACCACGGCATTCTTACTGGGTTACGCGATTACTACTGCAAATCAAATAAGGTGTTCTATGGTTTTGCTAAAAACGTAAAAGCGCTTTATGATAATCCTGAATCATTCCGTAAGCAATTGAGTAATCAAGGTCTTGGCAACTCTTTTGTGATTGACAATATTCATTCATTAACTTTACTGCTTGATGGGAAGAGTAAACTCCTTCGAGTTAAGTTAGTTATGTTTGATGGTTCTACCAAAGATGCTGTTACCATTACTCGTCCTTTAAGCATGTCAAACCTTGGAGCCTTTGCTCGTTTTAACCCTCGTCCAATGTATTTCCAAGAAATCAAATACAAGCAAAAAGAAAACTCAAAACGTGGTTTCATGGATCGTCTTCGTGGCATTAATCAATATGAGAATATTGGGTTAGATCATTTTGATCTGGTTGAAGGTAATCCAATTGAATCTGAAAACGTTATTGGATTTATCACTGGTTCGGCAAAGGCTTATTACTTTGGTGAAGACTCAACAATTGAGCTAGATGATAAATTTGCATTTTTCCATCAACTTCGTAAGTCGTTTAAACTTTGGGAACAATCAGAGATTAAATAAATATAAGAAGCCCCTAGGGGCTTCTTTTCTTATGAATTTTAATTGGAGAAAAAGAATGGTTGATACTACAGAGAAAACCTCAAAGATTAAACTATATTCTTTAGGTATCGCCGGAGCCAACATTAACTTTGGGGAAAGGGAATTGGAAGTAGTTCCAATTGAAGACCTTGATCAATTGGATGGTGAAGTCAATGACATGATGGGGCAATTGGAATCAACCGGCACTGATAGAGAAGGGAATACATTTGCAACATCTCAAGTTGTTAGTAACACGATTAAAGCCACGTGGTTACCATTAGATTCTCATAGACCATATCCTTCTCTAATTCGTCGAGGAGAACGAGTTCTCATTTGGCGTGTTGGTGACTCTGATAAGTATTATTGGACCGAAATGGGATTAGATGATACAACTCGTAGAAAGGATATCTACACAATCCTAGTTTCAAATTCTCCAACCGAAGGAGAGAACTCTAAGCATTATAAAACCGCCTACTATATTGAAGTTAACACCGTAGATAAACATATCTCAATTCAAACCAACAAAAATGATGGAGAAGAGTTTGCTTATCTATTTCAATTAAATCCGGGTGGTGGTAATGCTACTATCTGTGATGATGCAGGTAATTGGTTTCAACTAGACAGTAAAGCTAAGAAGTTAGAGATTAAAAACTCATTGGGTTCTACAGTTGGGATTGAAGGAAATAAAGGTTGGTTTACGGCAAGAGAAAGTATTACTTGTGAAACTAAAGATTATAATGTTAATTGTACTAACTATAATGTTAAATCCTCAACGTTTACACATAACGGTAAGAATGTTGGACTTGATCATAAGCATCTAAATGTTAAAGCTGGACCTGATGTTTCTGGTGATCCAGTTTAAATAATCTGCATAAAGAAAGAAAGGAGGCTAGCCTCCTTTCTTATCCGTGTTGTGCTATGTAGTTTTTGGTTAAACGTTTAAAAGTGGAAATACTGATGTCATGTCGTTCTCTAAACTCTTTATTAGGTTTAGAGTTCGGATTAGTATCGACATTACGTTTTACTGCTTTCTTTTCAACTGGCTTCATGGTAATAACCTCCGTTCATATATTAGCGGTTTCATTATAATTTACCCACTCTGATCGAAGGTCATTCCTTACGAATGCAGGTAAACTATGTAGATAGTAAAAGGTTTTGAGTTATGTTTATCACAAGGGTAGTTTTCAAAGGCTTTAAAAGATTCATTCATAATAATATTCAAGAGTTAGATGTTGTTTTTACTTCTGAGTTTCAATTGATTCTTGGAACTAATGGTTGTGGTAAATCATCTTTAATGAGAGAGATGACTTTGTTTCCACCACACAAAAGTCTATTTGATAAAAACGGTTATAGAAAAATCTGGGCTAAACACAGAGGTTCGGTATATTACGTTCACAATGATTACGCAACAGATAAACATTCTATAGAAAAAGATGGAGAGATTCTATTTGAGAATCTAAACCCAACAATGATGGCCGGGGTTATCAAAGACCTATTTAATATTGATAGAACAATTGCTGATATTATTACTGATAAAAAGAAATTCAGTTTAATGAGTCCAAATGAAAGAAGAGATATTATAATGTCTTCTTCTGGAATCAATACTGAAGTTGGTTTAGATATTTTAAACAAACTAAGGGAACAGAAAAGTTACTGCAAAGAGTATCTAAAGAATATCTCTAAGCGCCTAGTAACCGAAGAAAATAATGTGCCATCGGAAACTCATGTTGAAGAGCTTAATAAAAGAAAAGCGGACATCATTCATGACTTATCAGTTCTTGATACAATTGCCAATCAAGCTGTTGATAATGTAAGTGAATGGGAAATGAGTGATAAGGTTAAACGATTAGAACAGCTTGGTAAGACTGTTGCTTACGCATTCATGGATACTCCAAAAGAGCTAAGACATATTAGAGATGATGTCGATGTTCAAGAAGTAATTTCTTTAGCCAAGTTTCAGTTGCAGCAGGACAAAGAAGATAAACAAAAATTAGGGGAAGAGATTGAGACCTTAAAACTCTCTTTAGGTAAATCAACTTTTAGTGCAACAGAAGAAGATATCACTAAAGAAAGAGATACCCTAATTGCTCAGATTGAAGACATCAAAACCAAATCAAATGGTTTCTTAGTTGAAAGTGGTGATGTTGATTTTATTGTTAATTCTTCTCAAGAAGTCTATGAGTCTTTAAGAGATTTGTTTACTCGCTTACCGGATAACAGTAATCGTTATTTCAATAAAGAAGCTAGAGATTTAAATATTGAAAGGTTACTTCAACTTAACAACCGTCTAGGGGTTTATAATAAATCCATTGCAGGGTTTGAGCATGAATTACATCTTCACAAAAATGGAGATAAGATCGAATGCCCTTCTTGTGCCTTTGATTTTATTCCGGGGACTAAATTATCTCACACCGAGATTGAAGAACGTTTAAAGGTAACCAATGGTTTAGTTGCAAAACTCAATATTGAAATCAATAAGGAAAAAGAGTATGAGACTGAAATTAGGGAATATCAAAACCTAGTTTTAGAAATAGAGAAAGTGTTTAGATATTTCTCAATGCATCAAAGCCTCATTGAAGCTTTAAAGGATTATAACTATATCAACAATCCACCATCGGCTTGTTTAGGTATTATTGAGAATTGGTTCACTGATGTAAAATCATCCCCTCTTCTAAATCGTTTAAATAATCGAGTAACTGTTTTAAACAAAGAGTTAAATGACATTGCTTTATCGGATTGGGAGAAGTTAAAGGCAGATGAATTACATTTAGCCAATTTAACTCATCAGTATAGTAGTTTCATTGATTCGGTAATTGCTAAAGAAAAGATCATTTCTAATCTAAATGATTATATCCAACACGTTAATAAGCTTAGGTCTTGGATTAATGATTCTGATAGATTAGAAAAAGAACTTGAGGATTACCACAATAATGTATTAACTAATTTTGTTAATAAGTTTGTGTTTCAGACTAGAATTGATTTGAACAATGAGTTATCTGATATTGAAAAAGAGATAACTAACATTTCTTATCTTAAATATAATCTTGACAAAATTATGAAAGAGAAAGAGATAACTGAAAATTCAATTATAGATATTGGGATTATTCAAGATGAACTATCTACTAAGACTGGATTACTTGGAGAAGTGATGGATGAATATATTTTAAAATTCATTACCCAAATGAACAATATCATTAAATCCGTATGGACATACCCAATGGAGATCCTTCCTTGTCGAAATAAGAAAGGAGATCTAGATTGGTACTTCCCTGTTAAAATTATGGATGGTGAAGATAGTGACGATATTAATAATCTTTCTAGCTCTCAATCTGATATCGTTAATCATGCATTTAAAAGATTGATTATGCTTACCCATGATTTAGAAGACTTCCCATTATTTAATGATGAGTTATCTAATACCATGGACGACACCCATCGAGTTAATGCAATGAAAATGATTTATGACACGGTCATTAATAATCAATGCTCTCAGATGTTTTTCATTTCACACTTTGCCCCACAACATGGTGTATTTACTCAGGCCGAATGCTTGGTAATTAATGCAGACAACCTACAGACCCTGCCAGAGAATTACAATGCCCACGCCAAGATAATATAGATACACATTATTTTCATGAATTAGTATAGAGGCTTTTATGGATATTCGTATTTTAAGTTTTTCAATTTTGATTACAATAATTGGTTATGTTTCTTTTGTTGGCTACAAATATTTAAAAGGTGCCTGGCAGTGGACAATTATATTTCCGGGCAAATATGTGTTTCCAAAACGAATCAAGAAGCAGGTTAGACAATCTATATTGACTAGCTATAAAGTTCAAGACCCACATAGTCTTAAAGTTTTGGAAGATAAAGTCGAAGATGTCTTAGAAGCTCAAAAACTTCGAAGAGTTAATTTTGATTATTATTCTATCAATTCAACACAGCATCATTTCTCAGAGTTTAACTTTAAGTATTTCTTATTCTTAAGGCAGGCTAGTTTAATAACAATGTCTAGTTATATGGCGACCGGACAGCAGGCTGAAATCTATCAAGCCAAAAAAGAGTTGGCAAAAATCAATGTTAGATTTTCAGAACTATATGTCCGCAAAGCAATGAGTAATCATGATAGAAGTATCATTCTAGCAGAAATACTTTATCGCACTATGGTAAATCTAGATACGGGACCAATGCCCTATGGTTATGAAACATATATAGCTATTAGACAAAATGCAAGAGTAGAAGAGTTTGAAGAGTTAATTGCTAAGGTGGTTGCTTTAAACGAATTAGAATCTTTAATTTTAAATTCAAGAATTGGAAGTAGTTCTATCTACAACAAAGAAGTTTTAGATGTTAGACATGCAATTCTATTTAAGGTCTACATTTTACTTCTAACAAAATGGCAATAAGTAATGGAGAGCCCTAGGGCTCTCTAATTATGCAGATTATTATCAAAGTAACTAAACTATGTATATTAGGAGACCATCATGTCAGAAGATAAAGATTTTGTTGCAATAGGTGCTTATCAGCAAAATAAAATCATTGAGCTTAACAATCATCTTGAACGAGCTAACTTCATGTATCACACCATGGGAAAGCCAGCTATCACAGATGAGGAGTATGATGTACTTTATGCTTCCTTGGTTAAGTTAGAAGAAGAGCATCCCCAATATAAAGTAAAGGGTGGTATTACATCCAAAGTTGGAGATGTGGTATTAGATGGATTAAAGAAAGCTAAACATCGTCTTACTTTATTATCTCTAAAGAAAGCACATTCCATAGAAGAAGTCTTGGAGTTTCTAGAACCTTTAAATAAACCATTGATTGCAAATGGTAAGCTCGATGGGCTAGCTTTAGAAATCATCTATAAAGATGGTATCTTATCTCAAGCTATTACCAGAGGTGATGGTGAAACCGGCGAAGATGTTACAGAGGTTGTTAAGACCATACGCAATGTACCTAAGATTTTACCAGGTCATCCGGCTGGAATTATAGAAGTTAGAGGAGAGGTAATTCTTCCCAAAGAAGCTTTCCATAAGTTAAATAAAAAGCTTTATGATGAAGATAAGGAAATGTATTCTAATCCTCGTAATGCGGTTAGTGGTATATTGCGCTTATTGGATATAAAGGAAGCCGCTTCTAAACCTTTAGCCTTCTTTGCTTATGGTATAGGTTATACTGAGGAAAGCTATCTAAGAACCAAAAAACTTAGTTCAATGTTACATTTCTTGGTAACTTTAGGATTTAGTCATAAACGCTTTCATCGTTACAACCCAGCATCTGGGGTTTTAGTTAAAGATTGGGTAGCTGATGTCATTGACAAATTTACAGCAATTAGAGAAGACTATGATGTTGAAATAGATGGCATCGTGTTTGCTTATGATGAGTTTGAAGATCGTGATTTGCTTGGTACTACTTCTCAGTACCCTAAACATTCCATTGCTTACAAATTCCCAGCCTCAGTTGGATCAACATATCTAAAAGCAGTTGAGTGGCAGGTAGGAAGAACCGGTGTTTTAACTCCAGTGGCATTAGTACATCCTGTTGAAGTGCATGGTGTAACGATCTCAAGAGTTACTTTACATAACCCAGCTGAGATTGAACGTTTGGGTATTATGATTAATGACCAAATCATTATCTCAAGGCAAGGGGATGTAATTCCTAAGATTACTAAAGTTTTAGTTGAACTTAGGGATAAAAATGCTGAGGAGATTTATCTACCGTCAGAATGTCCTGTGTGTTCATCT
>RRZT010450851.1_pt1 | contig 11435 bp, 8 predicted proteins | sample 2165551 | NCBI WGS metagenome assembly RRZT01 (sample SAMN10456910, study PRJNA506462) | wastewater metagenome | biome: wastewater; feature: sludge; material: wastewater sludge; isolation source: wastewater sludge with Escherichia coli K12::gfp cells carrying plasmid... | place: USA: Moscow, Idaho ... | reverse complement strand
TTATCTATTCTATCTATTATTCCAGTTAAATATATTCTTTCTCCATCTTTTTCAATAAAAAATTCTCTATTTTCTCCAAAAGTTTTTTCAAATTCCATAGGTATTATATTGTCATTATAATCTCTTAATCTTTCTAAATCGGATATTATATATTCTAATACTCTATTTATATTTACATCTCTTTTTAAATTATAAATTGATTTATTTATATCTAAATCCATTTTCTCTAATTCATCATCATATTTTTTTAATAGATAATTTTTAATTTCCTCTATATCTAATCTAGTATCATTGACTATATAATCACTTATTTCATTTTTATATGTAGAATAATAATCCTGTAATAGTTTGTGGTTAATTCTTCCTCTATCCATAGGAGAAAACTCTTGATACTCATCTTTGAATTCTAATTTTAATAAATTATTTAACATAAAATAATAAGGACATCTTCCATAATTCTCTAAATAACTTATTGAATATAATCTATTTTTATTGTCCTTCTTTATATTATTTATTATCCCAGTATCATTTAATACTCCATTGTACTCACTATACTCAGTATTTCTTTTATATTCACCAATGGATTTTTTCATTATATCGTCCATTTTATCACTATCTATAATATGCAAATAAGATATTTCATCAATATCAAAATCTCTATTTAATACATATTTAAATAATTCATCCCTTGTTGTTATTTCATCTAAATTTTTCTTTATAGTATAATCAAGATCAATTCTATCTGTGATTATTTTATTATCTATGGAATATAGTAATTCATCTAAGAATATTGATCCTATACCTAGCTCATTATCCAATGTATTTTCAGAATATGATAGATAGAGTTTATCCTTTACTTGGGAGATTATATTTATAAAATTAATTGCTTCTTTATCAAATCTTTCATTGTAATTTTTATAATCAATTCCAATGGATTTCAATATATTTTCATTATCATCGTTAAATAGGAAATTATCCTGTTTTAAATTAGGATATTCTAATTGTGTTAATCCTATTATAAAAATAATATTATAACTATATCCTCTTACTGTTCCAGGATTTAAAATATTTACTCCCTCTAGATTTCCATCTTTTATTTTTATATTTTGATTTTCTATATTTTCACTTAATATGACTATAAACTCTCTTAAATTAATTCTTCCATATAATTCATCTTCTATATCAACAAATATTTCTAAAGTCTTTTCCACTTGCTCTAAGGCTTTTAAATCTCTATTTAATTGATTATAGTCTTTTGTTCTTTCATATATCTCAAATATATTTTTTTCAATATTATATATATTTATTATATCTAATAATCCTTTTGATAATTCTTTTATACTATTTCCTTTAAAATACTCAGCTTCATTTTCTAATTTATTAAAGATATCTTCTATCTCTATATTTATATCTTCTTCAATAAAACTATTTTTTAAATCAAATATATTATCCATCTGGGTTTCTAACCTATGTTCAAATAATTCCATATATTCTTCATCTGTTATTTTAAAATATCTTGATTTAAATCTATTTTTAAATATATCCTTATTTTTATATAATTGATATTCTAAAATATGTATTATCTCCCTAACTAATGGGATAGCCGAAAGTTTTTCATAAATATCATTTGTTGTAGAGATTTTTTCACTTTCAAATATATTATTTATTATAGGAGTATATTTCTCATTTGTGACTACAATACCTATATCTTCTAAACTATTACCATTATTATATTCTCTCTTTATTAATTCAGCTATTTTTCTTATTTCTACTTCTTTTGTGGGTGCAATTGTAAGATTTATATTATCAAAATCTAAATTATTCTCTGTAAAAATATTATTTGCCAATATTTCAAATTGATTTTTATCTTCTTTTTCTATTTTTACAACTTTATAATTTTCATTTTTAAATGCATCTATTGTATTATTTAAAGAAATTAAATTCTCATCTCTATTAAAGGGAATATTAATGTATATATCTAAATTTTCCTTAGATATATATTTTAACATTTCATATTCCTGTGGCCTAAAATCATAAAATTCATCTACTATTATAAAGTCTATATTTTCAAAATAATTTATATTAGTGTTATGATTTTTTAAATTATCCAGTCCATTTAATATTAAATCTTCATTATCCATTAATTTATTTTTCTTTAAAATATCTGCATAAGCATTATAAATAATCCCAATTTCTTTAAATAATATATTTTCATTATCTATCATTTCATTATATGCAATACTTGTTATTAATGAAGATTTTATTTGAGATATTATACTTGAGATATTCTTTATAAATCCGTCTTTATTGTATATTTCACTAAAATAATCTAAATCATTATTCTTTTTTAAGTTATTTATTATATTTTTTATTAATAATTCCTTTGTTTCTTCAGATAATATTTTACTATCTCTATTTATAAACTTTACTAATATATCATCAAAGGTAAATATATTTATATTTGATATATGATTTACACTATCTAAAAAGCTTTTTCTATATCTAGTTAATAAATTTCTATTAGGCAGTATATAAATAAATCTATCACCATTATTTGAATTAAGATATTCTAAGACTTTAGCATTTAAATCATCTTTATTTGAATTATAATCTCTTAAATAAACTATTCTATCTTTCAATATTATCCCCTTCTTTTTATAATTTTGAGAATACCATCATTGCTGCTCCAATCATTCCAGAATCATTTAAAAATTTAGCTGGTAGTATTTTAAAGTTTTCACTATTATTTAAATATGTTTTAGAATATTCTTCTACACCTTTCCACCAAATATCACTTGAATTTATAACTCCGCCACCAATAATAATTCCTTGTGGATCAAATATATTTTTTATACTAATTATAAATATAGATAAATCCTCTATAAATTTATCTATTGCTTTAATAGCATTTTCATCCTTTGAATGTTTAAATATTTCTTCTCCAGTTTTTCTTTCACCAGTCAATTCAAAATAATTTTGACTAATTCCTCTACCTGAAATATATTTATCTACACAGCCACTTTGTCCACAGCTACATTCTCTTCCATTTGGATAAAGTATGGCATGACCTAATTCTCCACCTTCATAGTAATGTCCATGTAATATTCCATTTTTTTTAGAATAATATCCTCCACCTACTCCCGTTCCCAAAGTTAACATAATAAAATCTTCTAGCTCTATCCCTGCACCTAATTTTGCTTCAGCCAATGTGGCAAGGTTTGCATCATTTTCTAAGTAAATAGGAAGTTTAAAATATTTATTTAATTCTGCTTTAATATTTGTATTTGCCCAATCTTTTATATTTGCCGTTATAGAAAGAATCTTCCCATTTTCTATATCTACAAATCCTGGGCTACCAATTCCAATGCCAACTATACTATCATCAATCAATATATTTATTAATTCAATTATTTTCTTTAAAACAATTTCTCTACCAAGATTTCCTTCGGTTTGGGTTTTTTCTTTTTTATATATTCTACCTTCACTATCAAAAACTCCACCAATAATACTTGTACCACCTAGATCAATTCCTATAACTTTTTTCATTATATCCCCCTGTTTTTTATTATAAGGATATTTTATCATAATATCTCTATAAATTAAAAAAACATGAACCTTTTGGTCCATGCTTCATTTTAATTTTCTTTTTTCTCTGGTTTTGGTAACAATGCTTTTCTAGAAAGACTTATCTTTCCTTGTGGATCTATTTCCATAACCTTTACTAATACTTCATCTCCCATTTTTAGTACATCTTCAACCTTATTTACTCTTTCATGAGAAATATTTGATATATGAAGCAATCCTTCTTTACCATTTAATATTTCAACAAATGCTCCAAAATTAACTATTTTAATTACTTTACCTAGATATGTTTCGCCTACTTCAGCTTCTTTAACGATTTCTTCAATCATTGCCATAGCTCTTCTTCCGCCTTCCATATCCTCAGCAGCAATCTTAACTTTTCCATCATCTTCAATGTCAATTTTTACATTAGTTTCATCTATTATTTTATTTATCATTTTTCCACCAGGTCCGATTATATCTCTAATCTTATCTGGATGCACATCCATTGTTAATATTCTTGGTGCATATTTTGATAATTCTTCTCTTGGTTCTAAAATTGTTTCTTTCATTTTATTTAATATAAACATTCTGCCCTTATTACTTTTTTCTAATGCTTGTTCTAGGACTTCTCTATCTATACCTGTTATTTTAATATCCATTTGCATTGCAGTAATTCCATTCTCAGTTCCTGCAACTTTAAAGTCCATATCTCCTAAATGATCTTCTAAACCTTGGATATCTGAAAGTATTCTTATTTTATCATCTTCTTTAATCAATCCCATTGCTATACCAGCTACTGGAGCTTTTATAGGCACACCTGCATCTAATAATGCTAATGTACTACCACAAACACTTGCTTGTGAACTAGATCCATTTGAGCTTAATACTTCTGAAACTAATCTTATTGTATATGGGAAATCATCTTCTGAAGGTATCACTGGTTCTAATGCTCTTTCAGCTAATGCTCCATGTCCTATCTCTCTACGTCCTGGACCTCTCATAGGTCTTGTATCTCCAACACTATATGGTGGAAAATTATAATGATGCATATATCTTTTATCATCTTCTTCTGATAATCCATCAATTACTTGAGCATCCCCTGAAGCACCTAAAGTAGCTACCGTTAATACTTGTGTCTGTCCCCTAGTAAATAGTCCTGAACCATGTGTTCTTGGCAATAATCCAACTTCTGATGTAATAGTTCTTATTTCATCTTCTGCTCTATTATCTGGTCTTATACCATCTTCTATAATAAGTCTTCTTACCTCATCTTTAATGATTTCATCCATAACCTCTTTAATATCTTTTTTCATTTCTGGATATTTTTCTTCTATGGTATTTAATATATCCTCTTTTGCATTTGATATATTTTCTTCTCTTTCCATTTTGTCTGCAGTTCTGATGGCATTACATAGCATTTCTTTACCATATTCATATACTGCGTCTCTTACTTCTTCATCTGGTTTAAATTCTTGATATGAACTCTTTTCTTTACCAAGTTCCTCTTGAATTCCTTTAATAAAATTACAGATATTTTTTATCTCATCATGTGCCAATAATATACCTTTTAATATTTCCTCTTCTGAAAGTTCATTTGCCCCTGCTTCTACCATCATAATTGCATCTTCTGTTCCTGCAACTACTAAATGTAATTGTGATTTTTCTCTCTCTTCCATATTAGGATTTATTATATATTTTCCATCGATATAACCAATTAAAACTGCACCTGTTGGTCCCATAAAAGGTATATCTGAAATTGATAATGCAATTGATGAACCAATCATTGCAACTATATCTGGAGTACAATCTTGTTCTACAGACAATACTGTTGCTATTACTTGAACATCATTTCTATATCCATCTGGGAATAGTGGTCTTAGTGGTCTGTCAATAAGTCTAGAAGTCAGAATAGATTTTTCACTTGGACGACCTTCTCTTTTGATAAATCCTCCTGGAATTTTTCCTACTGAATATAATTTTTCTTCAAAATCAACACTTAGTGGAAAAAAGTCAATTCCTTCTCTTGGCTCTTTTGAAGCTGTTGCTGTTACCAATACAACTGTATCTCCATATTTTAATAAACATGAACCATTTGCTTGTTCTGCAACTTTTCCAATATTAACTTCTAGTTCTTTGCCAGCTAAATTGTATACAAAATTCTTTTCCATTTCCTACCTCCTTTAATTATTTTTATAAATTAATAGAGCGGGTATATCCCCGCTCTTATTATCTTCTTATGCCTGCTTTTTCAATTAATGAACGATATCTTTCAATATCAACTTTTTGTAAGTAGTTTAATAAACCTCTTCTCTTACCTATCATTTGGAAAAGACCTCTTCTTGAGTGATGGTCTTTCTTATGAGTTTTTAAATGCTCAGTTAAAGCTGATATTCTGTGAGTTAAGATAGCTACTTGTACTTCTGGTGATCCTGTGTCACCTTCATGCATTTTATATTCTTCAATAATTCTTGCTTTTTCTTCTCTTGTAATTGTCATTATTTTTCCTCCTAAATTTTATTTCCTCCGTAGGCTATGTAATTCGTCGAGGCTCGAAAACCTAGCTTACGGCAATCATTTAGATATTATCATATTTCTCTTAAAAAGTAAATCATTTATTGACAATATAATCTAAATCTAAATTCATTTGTTTTATCAATAATTCTTCAGAATCAAATTTTATATCTTCTCTTATAAACTCGTTAAATTCTATCTCTATTTCTTTACCGTATATATCATTCTTAAAATCTATTATATAGGTTTCAATAGTAATTTCTTCATCATTAAAAGTTGGATTATTCCCTATATTTGTTAAGCTCTTATAACAAATTCCATCAATTATTGTGTTTGTATCATAAACACCTGCTCTTGGTATTACAAATGGATCTTCTAATCCTAAATTAGCTGTAGGAAAACCTAGTTTATGACCTCTATTTTTTCCATGGATTACTTTACCTAATAATTTATATGGTCTACCTAAATAGTTATTTGCTTCTAATATATTTCCTTCAGTTATTAATTTTCTTATTAATGTACTACTTATTAGATGGTCTTCTACATAGATTGCATCAATAATATTTGTTTCAATTCCTAAATCAATTGACATATTATATAAATCTTTACTTGTATACTTTGCCTTATAACCAAATCTATAGTCAAAGCCCACTGTTATATATTTTACATTTAATCTTTCCATCAATAAATTTTCTACAAATTCCAATCCAGAAAGTTTCATTAATTCTTCATTGAAATCTATAAAAAATACAATATTTATACCTATTTCTTCAAGAATTTCTAATTTTTCTTTATTTGATGATAATATCTTAACATCTTTCCCTTTATCTAAAAGGAATTTTGTATGATTATTAAAAAGTAATACTGAAGATTTAAGATTTCTCTCTTTTGAACCTTCAATCATATTTTTAATTAATTCTTTATGACCTCTGTGGATTCCATCAAAATTTCCCAATGCAATTCCTGTACCTATTAAATCAATTTTATAATCAACTTTGTTTAAATCTATTACTTGCATTTTGCTACCACCTTATATTAATACTTTGTCCATTTGAACATATTTTTTATCATTTAAAGATATTATATTTCCAATTCCAATAAATTTATCCTTACAATATATCCTATAACTGTTTTCCATTGGCAGACTTGTCACGATCTCAATTCTCATACCATTTACAATATCTTTAAAATGATCATCATTTAGTTCTATACTATTCAAATTTTTTACTGCGATATCTGTTGGCAATAGAAAAGAATAATCTTCATTATTTACTAATTCTGATATTCTTTCAAGGCTTATAGAGTCTTCAATTTTAAAATCCCCTACTCCTGACCTTATTAAATGAGACATATAACCATAAGTCCCAAGTTCATCACCTATATCATTACATATAGTTCTAACATAGGTTCCTTTTGAACATTTTATATTAAATATAATCCTAGCATCTTTTCTATTTATAATGTTAAGATTATATACATTTATCTCTCTTTTCTTTCTCTCAACTTCTATGCCTTCTCTTGCAAGTTCATAAAGGCGTCTACCATTTAATCTCACTGCAGAATGCATAGGTGGTATTTGATATAATATTCCTCTATAATTATTGAATACATTATTTATTTTTTCGTCATTAATTTTTTTTATATCTATTTCTGATTTAGCTATTACTACTCCATCACTATCTTGCGAATCTGTTTTGATTCCTAAAGTCATCTCACCAATATATTCTTTATCAGCTTCTAAAAAATATTCACTAACTCTAGTTGCCTTTCCTATACAAATTGGCAATACCCCTGTTACATTTGGATCTAAAGTTCCCGTATGACCTATTCTTTTCATATTTAGTATTTTTCTAAGTCTACTAACTACTCCATGAGAACTAATTCCTTTTGGTTTAAAAACATTTATTATTCCATTCATACTATCACCTTAAAGCTTTCTCTATCTCAGCTAAAAGTCTTTCAACAGCATTCTCAAGATTATCATTTATTGTTAGCCCAGCAGCTCTTATATGCCCACCGCCATTAAAATTCTTGGCAATATTTGATACATCTAAATATTCTTTTGATCTTAAACTAACTTTTATTTCATCTTCACCATATTCTTTTAATAGACATGATAATTCTACACCTTCAATATCTCTACCAAAGTTTACTAATCCTTCAGTATCATCCCAAGAAGCATTATTTCTTTCTATCATGTCTTTTGTTACATAAGTTAAAGATACCTTATTGTCAAAATAAAATTTCATTGTATTTATTGCTTCAATATATAGTTTTGTACCTGATAATGATTTACTTTGATATAGATTAACTACTATATTATTTAAATCTATTCCCTTATCAAGTAATTTTCCAGCTATTTCATAAGTTCTTCCTGTAGTATTTGAATAAATAAAAGAACCTGTATCTGTACTTAATGCAGTATAAAGACAAGTTGCCATATCTTTTGTCAACTCTATCCCTAGTCCTTCTAATAATTCATATACAATTTCACCAGTTGAACTAATATTTGGCTCTACAATATTTATATTTCCAAATTCTGTATTGGTTCTATGATGGTCAATATTTATTATATACTTTGAATTTAATGCTATCTCTTTAGCATAGCCTAATCTATCAATATCACCACAGTCCAATGCTATAAATAGGTCTCCTACAGTATCTACAGTATATTCACTTAAATTATCTATCTCTCGTAAGAATAAATAATCCTTTGCTGTATTATCAACCTTAATAATATAGATATTTTTATTTAGGCTCCTTAGTCCCATTGCTAAAGCAAGTAAGGAGCCTAAATTATCACCATCTGGATTTATATGTGAAGCCAAATAGATACTTTTAGAATTAATAACTAATTCCTTTATTTCATCTAATAAATTCTTACTAAAATTTATCATCTGTTTCTTCTCTCTTTTCCTTGTCCATCTCAGTAACTTCTTCAATTAACTTAGACATTTTTATTGATATTTCAATAGATTCATCTAATTTAAATATTGGTTCTGGGGCATATCTTAAATCTATTTCCTTACCAATTGTAGATCTAATAAATCCTTTTGCACTCTTTAATCCTTCTAAAGTTGCATTTTTCTTTTCCTCATCTCCAAGCACTGATACATATATTGTAACAAATCTCAAATCATTTGTTACTTCAACTTTTGTTACGCTTGTCATTGTATCAACTCTTGGATCTTTTAATCCATTTACAAGTAATTGTGATACAAGTTTTTTTATCTCTTCTGAGATTCTATTTGCTCTTTTATTATTCATAAAGAAACACTCCTTATCTTTCGACTTCCTTCATTATATATGCTTCTAGGATGTCTCCTTCTTTAACATCATTGTAGTTTTCTAATCCTAGACCACCTTCATAACCTGTTGCTATTTCTTTTACATCATCTTTAAATCTTCTAAGTGAATGTATAGCACCATCATGAATTACAATGTCATTTCTTAAAAGTCTTATAGAACTATCTCTAGTTATCTTTCCTTGTAATATATACATACCTGCTACATTACCTGCATTAGGAACTTTAAATACAGCTCTTACTTCAGCTCTACCTATTACTTCTTCCACATATTCTGGCTCTAACATACCTTTTACTGCTGATTCTATATCTTCTATAGCTTCATATATTACTCTATAAGTTCTTATATCAACATTTTCTTCTTTTGCTTTTTCCATAGCGCCCATTGTAGGTCTAACATTAAATCCAATTATTATAGCATTTGATGCTGTAGCTAACATTACATCTCCCTCTGTTATACCACCTACACCACCATGTATTACATTAACATTTACTTCTTCATGCTCTAATTTAGTTAATGATTGGCTTAATGCATCTATAGTACCTTTTACATCTGTTTTAACTATTAGATTTAAATCTTTAACTTCTCCAGCTTGGATTTGGTCAAATAAATCATCTAATGAAACAGCTGTATTAGTTTTTAAATGTTCGGCTCTTTCATATTCTCTTCTTCTACTTGCTACATTTCTTGCAGTTTTTTCATCTTGTACTGCATATAGAGTATCTCCTGCATCTGGTACATCTGACAATCCCAATATCATTGTCGGTATAGATGGACCAGCTTTTTTGATTTTCTTTCCTTTATCATCAAACATTGCTCTAACTCTACCACTTGCAATTCCAGCAACAACCATGTCTCCAACTTTTAATGTACCTTTTTGTACAAGTACAGTCGCAACAGGTCCTCTTGACTTATCCAATTGCGCTTCAACAATTGAACCAACAGCTTTTCTATTTGGATTTGCCTTTAATTCTTGCATTTCCGCAACTAATAGTATCATTTCTAGAAGTTCTTCAATACCTTCTCTTTTTAATGCAGATACTGGCATGGTTATAGTATCTCCACCCCAATCTTCTGGTACTAGACCTTCATCTGTTAATTCTTGTTTAATTTTATCAGCATTTGCATCCGGTTTATCCATTTTATTTATAGCAACTATAATTGGTACTTTTGCCGCTTTAGCATGACTTATTGCCTCTAATGTTTGTGGCATTATACCATCATCAGCTGCTACTACTAATATTGCAATATCCGTTATTTGTGTTCCTCTTGCTCTCATTGAAGTAAAAGCTTCGTGACCTGGAGTATCTAAGAATACAATTTTTTCACCTTTTATACTTGCTACTGAAGCTCCTATATGTTGAGTTATTCCTCCAGCTTCTCCAGTTCTTATACTTGAATCTCTTATTGCATCTAATAATGAAGTTTTACCATGGTCAACATGACCCATTACTGTAACAACAGGTGGTCTAAATTTAAGTTGTTCTGGTGAGTCTTCTTTATCTAATTCAAATTCTGCTTGTATATCTTCTTGTATATCTTCTTCTGTTTTTTCTTCAAGTTTTAAACTAATACCAAATTCTTCTGCAACTATACTTGCAGTATCAAAATCTATTTCTTGATTTTGATTTGCCATTACTCCTAAACCTATTAATTTTGTTATAACCACTGCAGGGTTTACTTCCAATAAATCTGCAAAGTCTTTAATTATTATATTTGCTTCAATCTCTATTGCGTCATCATCCTCTTCTTCAATAACTTCTGGTTCTTCTACTATTTCCTCAGTAACTTCTATTATTTCTTCACTATTATTCTCTTCCACTTTATCACTTTCTTCGTCTTCTTTATTTTCATCTAATCCTAGATATTCGTTAATAATTTGTGCTTCTTCTTTTTCAATAGTAGCCATATGACTACTAACTTCCAATCCCAATTCTTCCATTTTCTCTATTAATTCTTTACTTGATAAACCTATTTTTTTGGCTCTAACTTTGAAAATTAAAGAACAAAATGACTAAAGTTGATGTATTATTAGGCCTCCAATGGGGCGACGA
>RRZT012343535.1_pt1 | contig 11437 bp, 6 predicted proteins | sample 2165551 | NCBI WGS metagenome assembly RRZT01 (sample SAMN10456910, study PRJNA506462) | wastewater metagenome | biome: wastewater; feature: sludge; material: wastewater sludge; isolation source: wastewater sludge with Escherichia coli K12::gfp cells carrying plasmid... | place: USA: Moscow, Idaho ... | reverse complement strand
ATCATCACGTAAAAGACTGAATGTATTTTCAATTTTCCTATCATCAGACAAAAAATGAAGTGCTAAATTCATTTCACGAAAATGATCAAAAACTATTGTCATTTCTTGACTTCTTATCACATAACGTCCATCTGACAATTCTGCATCGCATTGTATACGAATTGAATCAGCATCAGGTAAATCAATAATAAATCTATATGAATGTTCATTAGCATTATCACGTTCTGCAATTATGGTTTGCCCATTAGATAAAGTAACTGAGAATTTTTTAAATGCAATATTAGCTAATTCACTTTTATGCCCTCTATTATCATGCGATGATAATAAATAAAAAAGTATTTTAATAATAGTAGTTTTTCCAGCCCCATTATCACCATATAATATAAGTAGCTTTGATATATCCGATTGTGGATTTGGAATTGAATAATTATATATTCCGAATAATTCTTCAATCTCTATATGTGTAATATTTAACTGTTCATTCATTCTATAAACCTTTCTAAAAGTTAATTAATAAAATAATTAAAATTACGACGATTGTATCATATGAGTTATTAAAACTTAACTTTTGCATATTAATAAATCGCGTCTTTTTATATTCGATTCTGTATTTTTTAAGTTATCATAAAAAAATACAATTTCTTCAGCTAATTATTTCTGTTATTATAAAATAATCTTTCAAGGAGAAAACATCTATTTAATTTTACACTTTATTTGACATAAAGATACACTGTTGATACTAAAGAGTATTGCCATATGACATATAATTCTTTATGCAAACACTATCTCGCTATCTGAGATTCTTTTATAGAGTTTGAGTTTTTTTGTAAGTGGGAGCCATTTGATAAGCAAAGTTGCCATCGCTTCCCATAGAGAAACCCAGCCAGCTACAAGCATCCCTTCTGATAAGACTTCTACGAAAAAGCGTTCATCTTCCCCTGTCAAAATGGACATCGTGGTAAAAAATAATCCTATAACGATAAAGATAAAACTATTTTTTATCTCTTCGTGCATCATCTTTTTCTTTAAATCTTGGAGGTAAAAGAAATACTGTCTGATACTATTTTTGACTTTATTTTGGAGTTTTTCATCTATCTCATCTTCTAAGTAAAACTTGATAAGAAAAGGCTCTTTGCCTATCTCATCAACACTGTCGATAAGATAAGTGACGAGTTCTGAGTCCAAGTCTTTTTTTGAAAAAGACGATTTTTTGTCATATTCATCATACAAATCTTCAACTCTTTGAGCTGAGATTTTGATGACTACTTCCCCATCATCACTTAAATCATACCGTTCTACTATTTTCTTTTTCATATATCAGGAATATCCACGATAGTATCCACCTCAGCATCAGCGACACTCTCATAAGTTGTGATAACTGGGGCATTTTTATTTGATCCATCTTTATCAACAAACATCGTAAGTTCTTTATGAAAGTCAAGCTTCACTGTCCCAACTGGTCCATTTCTTTGTTTTCCGATGATGATTTCTGCTTCTTCGATAGGTTTATTGATAAAAGCACTTTTGTAGCTATCACCTTTATCTTTTGCTTCTTTCTCTTTTCTTGCTTCATCTCTCTCTTTATACACATCATCACGATAGACAAACATTATGATATCGGCATCTTGCTCGATAGAACCAGATTCTCGTATATCACTAAGCATCGGTCTTTTATCTGGTCTACTTTCAAGCCCACGATTCAGCTGAGAAAGTGCTAAGATAGGCACTCCCATCTCCCTTGCTAACATCTTAAGCCCCCTACTGATTTCAGAAACCTCCAAGTGTCTATCTTTTCCACCAGTCCCTTGCATAAGTTGAAGATAATCGATGATAACCATTTTGATATTGTTCTCTTTATTTCCAGCGAGTTTCCGCACCCTTGCTCGAAGTTGGTTGATATTGACACTTCCACTATCATCGACAAATAGTTTCTTTTTATTTAAGTCATCAAAAGCTTTTGTAACGGTACTCCATTGTTTATCATCAAGGTCACCTTTTCTTACATTTTGCAGAGGAATCTTTGTTTTGATACTGAGTAATCTCATCATCAACTGTTCTGCTGGCATCTCTAAAGAGAAAAATATCACCCCAGACCCTCTCTCAACATTTTCCAAAGCAGTATTGAGGACAAAAGAGGTTTTCCCCATCGCAGGACGAGCAGCGATGATGACAAGGTCACCATTATTAAACCCTGTCGTTCGTCTATCAAGTGCATCAAATCCTGTCGTTTCACCGATAAGATAAGCATTTCCTCTTTGTTTCATCTTCTCCATATGTAGTAAAGTATCGGTTGTGATTTGGTACATATTTTTGAGTTCACTACTTGCACTATCTGTTGTGATTTTGTAGAGTGCATTTTGAACATAATCAACCGCTTCTGTTGCAGGAAGTTCATCTTCGATAGTTACTTTTTTTATCTCTGTTGCTAAACTTATAAGTTCTCTTTTAACTGAACTATCTTTAATCTCTTTTGCATAAGCCATCGTATTTGTGATAGCATTTGCTGAGAGTATCTCGATTAAAACACTATCATCCACCTCTTTGCTGTCACATCTTCGCCTTATAAACTCCTCATCAATTGGTAAGTCTTGAGCATTGAGTTGCTCCATCACTTCAAAAATCTTTTTGTGAGCAGGGAGATAAAAATCTTTTGGTTTAAGTATCCCTAAAATATCCTCTATAACCTCTGGGCTAAAAAAAATTGAGCTTAAAACTGCCCTTTCTATATTTATTGCATAAATGTTATCCATCAATTTCCTTCTTTTTGTGTTATATCTTCATCTGTTGTATTTGTATCTTTTATTGGTTCAAATTTAATCTTTTCAAATAATCTAAAAGGCGTCATAAAAGTTCTTTTTACCATATTCTCAGCACCTTCTGCTGCATTTTCTATTGCATGAGTTGTAAATTCTTGTTTTTCAAATGTTCCATTGATATCTACATTTGTCACAAAATTTCCATCATCTCCCGTTATAATATATCCTAATACAGGGATATGATTGAAAAATTTTGAATAATCTTTCAAAAAGATTACATCAATTCCAACTCCAAGTTTTTGATTTGCTATATCAACATAACCCTTCCCTCTAAAATCCATCATCTTACTTCTTGTGTAAAACGATGGAAATGTCAACATTTTTGTATCATACTGATAATCAAAGTTTACATGCCCACTTCTTATTGGATACCCTGTCATATCAAATTCTGTTTCGCTCATTCTAAAAAGTGTAGGAAGTGCTAAAATGGGTGTGATTATAGCAGGTGTAGTATTTATAAAAGTGATAAGATTGTTCAAAATACGAACATTTTTAATATTTGTATCTTTTGCATAAATTCCACCATAAAGATTTGTCTCATTTCCATCTACAGTGATAGTGAAAGTTCCTTTATCTACAATATCTTTTTTCAAAAAGTTTTCAATAAATCTTCCACTCAAATTATCAGCCCTTAAATGAAGGTTATCCCCATTTTTATTAAATTTGATGGTGCTATTTTCATCTTCTGGAAGATATTTTAAATCAATCTCTTGTTTATTTGTATTTGCTACTATTGACGTTGAATTAAGATTGTATCCATCAACTGTAACTTTTGAATTGAACATTTTTAAAGAAATTTTCGGTAAATCTGTACTATTTTTATCTTTAGCTACTATTGTTTTATTGTTATCTTGTTTTGAATCATTTACAAACAATGAACTATTTATATCAACACCCAAATCATTGATGATGATATTTGTTTCTTTAAATTCGTTTGGTGTTGAAAGATATAAAGTCCCATCATTTAATTTTTTACTTGCAACAAAATTTACTTTATCTAAAAGAGGATTGAGTCTTCCAATAAAAAGATTTTGTTTATTCTCTTCATCTTTTTTATAGGTAAGGAGATATTTTGGAACAATTACTTTTACTCCATCTTTAAAATCAACACTGTACTTCAAAAACTCATTTTTTAAATCCAAATACTTATCAAATTGAAACCTTTTTAACTCAAGAGTTCCCTTTGAACTTTTATCATCTAAATTTGTAGTATTTGTAAGAAAAGCACTATTATTTCCCTCTAAATAATTTGTTTTGACATTGAGGATATTATTTAAAAATAAAATATCCAAACCATTTAAAATTGTCTCTTTATTTTGCAAAGTTGCTTTTAAATCACTTGTGATATGGGCTTTTAGAGGCTCATGTTCCACTTCATATTTTAAAGTTTGGTTGTGTAATTTTGCAACATCTTCATATTGAAAATTTTTCACAAAAAGTGTCCCATTTGAGATATTTTTATCTAAATCAGTAAGATTTGCGAGAAATGCTTGATTATTCCCCTCTTGTATATCAGAATGAATGGTTGCAATATTATTTAAGTAATGCAATACAAAATTTGTAAGTGCTATCTCTTTACTTTTTTCTTTATCACCATATGTGAATACTACATCTCCACTTACATCAGCTTCCATTGGTTCATGTTTGACCTGATACTTTAAAGTTTGATTTTCTAACTTTATTTTGTCTTCATATTGAAAACTATTCACAAAAATAGTTCCTATTGAAATATTTTTATCTAAAGAAATTTTGTTGTGTAATGTAAGTTTGTTTTGATTTTCTTTGATATTTGCATCTATCGTAGCTTCATTTTTTTCATATCTTGCTACTAAATTATCAAAGGTAATCTTTTTATCTTTGTGATTCTCTTTATCTTTTAACAACAACTCGATATCTCCTCTAAATTGTCCAACTAAAGGATTGTGTTTTACTAGATAATGTAAAGTTTGATTTGTAATATAGAAACTATTGCCTAAATTATAATTGCCTATGAGAATAGTTCCTTTTGTGATATTATGGTCTAAATTTGTATTATTTTTTAGAGAAAAAGAATTATTACCATCTTCAATATTTGTACTAATATTGGCTACATTGTTTTTAAAATTTGAGATAAAATTTCTAAATCCGACCCTTTTTGTTGCGTTATCTTCCATCTTAATATCAATTCCAAAATCACCATTTATTGTTACATTGAATGGTTTATGTGCGATTAAAAATGATAATTTTTCTCCATTTATAACAGCTTTATTTTCGTAACCAAGATGATTCATATGAATAACACCCTGAGTTTTTTGAACATTAAGATTTGTATTCCCAGTAAGCGTTATAAAATTTGCTTTTGTATCTTTCACATCAACTTTATATTTGAGAATTTTATCTTGTAATTTTGCATTTATATTTTCAATATTTGCAAGTGTTTGCGTCGATTTTTCGATTTTATTTTGTTTTGAAGAGATTTCCACCATTTTATCATGATAATCTACATACAAATTATCTGAATGAAATGTATAATCTTCAAAAATTACTCTATTATTTACTAACTCTACATGTACTTTTACTTTTGTTTTTGAATTTGGATTTGGTGGAGTTTGTTTCACATTAAGATGATTATCTCCAATAGTAATCACACCATTTTGAACTTTTGCATCAGCGATGATTACGATTTCTTTATCTTTTGAAAAAGGGATATCTATCTTGACTGTAGTGTGAGTTTCTCCACCAACTTGTTTGAGGGGAAGATCAACTTCATAATTTCCAAGTACCTTTAAAACTCTCAAGTCTAACATATTATCAATATCCAAATAGACTTTTAAAACACCACCTTTTGCCATATCAACGATATCAATAGTTGAATTGTCAAGTTTCACACCATCTAAAGTAGGACGAAAAAATCGAAGAGAGATATCATTTGGGAATTGGACAAAAAGTTTCTCTGCTAGTACAGGAGCAATATTTTGGTCAAAAATAACCGAGGTATCAAGTAAAGTTAAATCTTTTTTGATGCCAGATTGTAATTTTTCTATATCATCTCCACTCAGTATCAACTTCCCACTAAAATTCATCTGAAGATTTTGATAATAGAAATTTTCAATATCTACGATATATTTTTGCTCATCACGACCAACAGAGAGGTTGAAATCTAAGATTTTCCCTTGATAATCCAAATCACTCATCTGCAAAAAGAGTTTTTTATCATATTTTAAATACAATTGCCCAATATTTATACCATTAAAAGAAAGATTATTAAGTTTGATACCATACATAAGAGAAAAAATTAGCAAAATAAGAGAAGATATAAAAAACACCGCAACAAAAATTATAGTTTTAAATACAATAGATTTTGTCCTTGTAATGTTTATCACCATTTTATTTTATTTAACCTTGCCGATAGAATCAAAAAGAGTTGTTTTTATACCAAAAGGTTCAACTTCTAATGCACTATCTTACCTAAATCAAAATGGATATAGCCTTAATTTTGTAGATAGAATTTCATTGTTTTTTATAGGTTATCCTCAGAGTGGCTGGATGGATATGGGGCTTAAATCAGATGTTACAAAAATGACAAAACTTGATTTTTTATATAAAATCACCACTTCAAAAGCTGCTCTTACAACTGTAACACTTGTCCCTGGAGAAACTTATTATTTCTTTTTAAATGAATTATCCCAAAAACTAAAACTACCACGAGAAGAGTTATTTAAAGTCTATTACGAGCTTGCCTATAAAAAAGATGGAAATATTCTCTCTCAAACATACAACCTCCCAATTGGAATGAATCCTAGAGATTTGCTCTTGTATCTTTTCCAATATACTGAAGAGGAATATCAGAAATACAGTACAAAAATATTTGGAAAATACAACAAAGATGAATGGTATAGATATATCACTATCGCTTCTGTTATCCAAAAAGAATCAGCTTCAAAAGGGGGAATGACTCAAGTTTCAGGGGTCATCTACAATCGATTAGCAAAAAAAATGAAACTGCAGATGGATGGAACTCTCAATCATGGTGAATTTTCACACACAAAAGTGACTCCAACTATGATAGCAAATGATAATACTTCGTACAATACCTATAAATTTAGTGGTATTCCTACTGATCCTGTATGTGCTGTAGAATTTGAAGCTATCAAAGCAGCAATATTTCCAGCTAAAAATAGCTATCTTTTCTTTATGAAAAAAATTGATGGAAGTGGACACTCTTTTGCTCAAAGTTTTAGTGACCATAAAGCAAATATTGATACAGTTATAGAGGCAAAAAAAAAAGTAGAAACAACTGAAGTTGCCCCGATTCCAATTCCAAGTATTGTTAATAAACCTAAAGAAATTCAAAAACCAATAGAAAAACCTAAAAAACAACTAGAAGAAAAAAAACTCTCTACTCAAAAAAACACCCCTAAAAATATGAAAAATGAGAATACAAAACCTAAAGTTGAAAAACAAAGATCTCAAGAAAAAAAGCAAAAAGAAACTAAGAATAGGGAAAAAAGCAAAGAAAAAGAGCGACAAAATGGTTCAAAAAAGAAAGACACTACCCCTAAAAAACAAGATAAAAAAGATAAAAAAGTTTACAATAAGTTACACAAAGAGAAAGAAAAAAAAGAACAATCAAAACAAAAACACACTAAAGAGATATGGAAAGATATCTAATTTATCGAATTTTAAACCTCTTTTATTGACATCCTCTTTTTCATCTGTATCAAAATGAAACACATTTTGTAAATCATCCTTTTTTTTTGTTACTTTTTAATAGCTAGAAACTTTTTAATGTTAGAATTCAATTACATAAAAACATAAAAAAGGAAACAAAAATGTCAGCAAAAATAATTTGGTCAAAAATTGATGAAGCTCCAGCTTTAGCAACTTACTCGCTTTTACCTATCGTAAATGCTTTTACAAAAGCAGCAAATGTGGAGGTTGTTTTAAGTGATATTTCACTTGCAGGAAGAGTTTTAGCTGCTATGGGTCTTGCAGAAGATGAATTATCAAAACTTGGTGAACTTTGTGTTAAACCAGAAGCTAATATCATTAAGCTTCCTAATATCTCTGCTTCAGTTGGACAATTAAAAGATTGTATCGCTGAATTACAATCCCAAGGATACGATATTCCTAATTATCCAGAAAATCCAGTTAATGAGACTGAAAAAGAGATTCAAGCTAAATACTCTGTATGTTTAGGTTCAGCTGTTAACCCAGTTCTTAGAGAAGGAAACTCAGATAGAAGAGCTGCTGTTGCGGTTAAAAACTTTGCGAAAAAGAATCCACACAAGCTCAGAGCATTTGCAGCTGATTCTAAAGCTTATGTAGCTCATATGGAAGGGAAAGGTGATTTTTACGGAAATGAAAAATCTGTAACTATTGATAAAGACCAAAAAGTTACGATTGCATTAAATGGAAAAGAATTAAAAACAATTAATGCTGTAGCTGATGAAGTTCTTGATGGTACATTTATGTCTGTTTCTGCTTTAAGAACATTTTATAGAAAAACTATTGAAGATGCAAAAGCAAAAGGACTTATCTGGTCTGTACATTTAAAAGCAACAATGATGAAAATCTCTGATCCAATCATGTTTGGTCATGCGTTTGAAATTTTCTTTGAATCAGTATTTACAAAATATGCAAGTACATTCAAAGAATTAGGAGTAAATCCAAATCTTGGTATGTCAGATTTAGAGAAAAAAATCAAAGGTCATGCTCTTGAAGCGGAAATCAAAGCTGCATTCCAAGCAGTAGTTGATGCAGATGCTCCTAAAATTGCGATGGTTGACTCTGATAAAGGAACAACAAACTTCAATGCACCAAATGATATCATCATCGATGCTTCTATGCCAGTTGTTGTTAGAGAAGGTGGAAAACAATGGGATAGAACAGGAGCTGCATTAGAAACTGTTGCTGTTATTCCAGATTCAACTTATGGAATGTTCCATGCTGAAATGGTAGCTGATTGTGTTAAACATGGACAATATAATGTAACGACTATGGGTACAATGCAAAATATTGGTCTTATGGCTCAAAAAGCAGAAGAGTATGGTTCACATCCAACTACATTTGAATTAGCTGAAGCTGGAACAGTTACTGTTACTGCTGAAGATGGTACAGTTTTAATGAGCTTTGGATGTGAAGCTGGTGATATTTGGAGAATGTCTAGAGCTAAAGATATCCCAATCAAAGACTGGGTTAGATTAACAGTTGAAAGAACAAGACAAGAGGGAATCCCTGCGGTGTTCTGGCTTGATGAGAAAAGAGCACACGATGCTGAACTTATCAAAAAAGTGAATATTTATTTAGCTGAACTTGACACTACAGGTTTAGATATCAGATTTATGAATGTTACAGATGCTACAAGATTTACAAATACTAGAATCAGACAAGGTTTAAATACTATTGCTGTAACTGGAAATGTTCTTAGAGACCATTTAACAGATATGTACCCAATCTTAGAACTTGGAACATCAGCAAAAATGCTTTCAATCGTTCCATTACTTGCAGGTGGAGGATTGTATGAAACAGGTGCGGGTGGATCTGCTCCTAAACATGTTGATCAATTCTTAAAAGAGGGACACTTAAGATGGGATTCATTAGGTGAATTTTTAGCATTAGCTGAGTCTTTAAGATTTTTAGGGCATAAACATAATGATGCTAAAATCAAAGCTATAACAGCTGCACTTGATGAGGCAAACAATGGTTATCTTGATAATTCAAAAGAGCCTGGAAGAAAAGCTGGTGAGCCAGATAACAAAGCATCACACTTCTATGTAGCACAATACTGGGCAAAAGCTTTAGCAAATGGAAACGATGCAGAACTTGCTGCAAAATTTGCTCCAGTGGCACGTGCTTTAGAGGAGAATGAAGCAAAAATTATGGAAGAGTTAATGGCTGTTGAAGGAAAACCACAAAATATTGGTGGATATTTCCATCCAAATGATGAATTAGCAGAAAAAGCAATGAGACCATCTGCTACTTTAAATAGCATTATAGACAATATCTAATAATTGTCAGCTATTAGCAAAAGTTATGAGAAGTTTGTTTACTTCTTGTAACTTTTTGTAGTTTTTAGATTAAAACAGTTAAGTATTTGGAGATAATATTCAAATCTTTAATCGTTTTAATATATAATCAAAAAGATAGATAGTTAAAACAAAAAATCTAAGAGGAGTGTTTATCATGAGAGGAAAAAGAGTAGGAATAGTAGGAATTGGAAATGTTGGTTCAACTTGCGCATATATTTTAGCAATGAATGGAGCTTGTCACGAAGTAATTTTACGTTCAAGTAGCAATCCTACAAAAGCAAAAGGTTTAGCTCTTGATATGTCTCAAGCAGTTCAAGCAGCGAGAAAACACACAGTTGTAAGACATGCTGAAAAACCTGAAGATTTAACAGATTGTGATGTTGTAGTTATTGCTGCTGGTGCTCCAAGACTTCCAGGGATGAGTAGAGACGACCTTTTAATTAAAAATGCAGAGATGATGAGAAATGTTATGAGGGATGTTGTTCAATATTCTCCAAATGCTATCATTATACCAGTATCAAATCCACTCGATGCGATGGTATATGTTGCATTAAAAGAGAGTGGATGGTCACGAAACAGAGTACTAGGGATGGCAGGTATCTTAGATAGTGCTAGAATGGCTCACTTTGTATATGAAAAACTCCAATATGGTGCTGGTCAAATAAGATGCTCTGTAATGGGTGGACATGGGGATGATATGGTACCGCTTCCAAGATTTTCGACTGTTGCTGGGGTTCCTCTTACCGATCTTCTTTCATGGGATGAGATTCATGAAATAGTAAAAAAAAAAAAAAAAGGTGGAGCTGAGATTGTTTCTCTTTTAAGAGATGGAAGTGCTTATTATGCTCCTGCAAAAGCAGCATCTCTTATGGCTGAAGCAGTACTCAGTGATACTAAACAAATATATCCTTGTAGTGTTATGCTAGATGGTGAATATGGATATAAAAACACAGTAAGTGGTGTTCCTGTTATGATTGGAGCTGCTGGAGCTGAAAAAGTTATTGAAGCTAATTTAAATGATGATCAAGATAGAAAATTTGCAAAATCTGTGGGAAGTGTAATTGAACTTATCGATGCACTCTATACAAACAATTTTTATACAAGATAAAGGATACAAAAATGAGAGTTATAGAGTTCAACGATATAGTAAAAGTTGTACGAGATATCATAGTGCACTGTGGTACTGATTTACCACAGGATGCTTATGATGCTTTAAAAACAGCTATGGAAGAGGAAAAATCTCCAGTTTCAAAAGAGGTTTTACGACAAATCTTAGAAAATGCAGATATTGCAAAAACTGAAAAAAGACCGCTCTGTCAAGATACGGGACTTGCTGTATTTTTTGTAAAAGTGGGAGATGAAGTAAAAATCAACGGTGGACTCTTAAAAGATGCTATCAATAAAGGGACAGAGCAAGGCTATATTGATGCATATCTTAGAGCTTCAACTTGTGAACCATTTTCACGAGCAAATCTAAAAGATAAAATCGGTTATAACTTACCAGCGATTATCCATTTTGATATCGTTGCTGGAGATAAAATTGATATCGAATATGCAGCAAAAGGTGGAGGAAGTGAAAATGTAAGCCGTGCTACAGTTTTAGCTCCAGCT
>RRZT010538592.1_pt1 | contig 11440 bp, 8 predicted proteins | sample 2165551 | NCBI WGS metagenome assembly RRZT01 (sample SAMN10456910, study PRJNA506462) | wastewater metagenome | biome: wastewater; feature: sludge; material: wastewater sludge; isolation source: wastewater sludge with Escherichia coli K12::gfp cells carrying plasmid... | place: USA: Moscow, Idaho ... | reverse complement strand
TGCGTAAATGCGATCAAAAGCTGTCGATCACTCGCCGGGAACTGATACGGTTTGCCGGAGCCTCGTTATGCATACTGGTTGCGCCGGTGGGGCGCGCGGCAATCGGTCAGGGCAAGGGAATTGTCGCCGTCCGGGTCTGGCTTGCAGAGGACTACACGCGAGTCGCCATCGAGCATAGCGAGCGACTGAAGTTCACGCATTTCACGGTCAAGGATCCCGACCGACTGGTCGTTGATCTCGAAGGCGTCGAATTCAATGGCGTACTCGAGCAGCTCTCCAGCAAGATTGCTCCGGACGATCCCAACATCAAGCTGCTCCGTGCCGGTCGCTTCAAACCGGGCGTCGTGCGACTGGTGATGGAACTCAAGAACGAGGTCAAGCCGCAGGTCTTCGAGCTGGCTCCCGTCGGCCATTACGGGCATCGGCTGGTGCTAGACGTTTATCCGCTGGTGCCGCCCGATCCCATGCTCCAGCTGTTGGCCAAGCACGACGTGCTTGGCGACGATGTGCCAGTCGGCGTCGAACAAAAGCCGGATTCCGTGGCGAATGTCGGGGTCGAGCGCTCAAGCCAAGGCAAGGCGATCGTCGATCGATTGGTGACGATCACGCTTGACCCTGGCCATGGGGGTGAAGACCCCGGGGCGGTCGGTCGCGGCGGCAGTTACGAAAAGCACGTCACGCTCGCGGTCGCCAAACGCCTGAAGGCCAAGATCGATGCCGAACCGAACATGCGCGCGGTGCTGACGCGCGATACCGACTACTTCGTACCGCTGCAGAAACGCGTGCAGAAGGCGCGCCGTATCCAGTCCGACCTCTTCATTTCCATCCACGCCGACGCCTTTACACGCCCGGATGCCAACGGGTCGTCGGTCTTTGCCTTGTCCGAGAGCGGCGCATCAAGCTCGGCGGCACGTTATCTGGCGCAGAAGGAAAACGAGGCTGACCTCGTCGGGGGCGTGAACCTCGACGTCAAGGACCCGATGCTCGCGCGCACCCTCCTTGATTTGTCGCAGACAGCGACGATCAGCGACAGCCTCAAGCTCGGCAAAGCCGTGCTGAACGAAATCGGCGGCATCAACCGCCTGCACAAGGAGCATGTCGAGCAAGCCGGCTTTGCCGTGCTCAAGGCGCCCGATATCCCCTCCATCCTCATCGAGACAGCGTTCATCTCGAATCCGGAAGAAGAAAAACGCCTGAACGACAACGCTTATCAGGACAAGATGGCGGACGCCATCATCAGCGGCATCCGGAAGTACTTCGCGAAGAACCCGCCGTTGGCGAAGTCGAAGCTGGCGCGGTTGGATTGACGGGCGGACTCAACCCTGAAGTGCTACGGGGTCATGAGATAAGTTGTTGCCGTGCTTCGCTTGTTTTCTACCACCTTTTCGATGAACGGTCGGACACAGCCGAACAAAGGAGCGGCAATCCCTTTTTAACGAACGAGCTTCGACCTATTCTTTCGGGTGTGGGATGGACCCAGCCAACATCATCAGCGGGAACCTTGTCATGGGTGATTTTAGGAGCAGTATTGCGGTGCACGGGATTTACGGCTTTTCGATGGTCGAGGTACTTGTCTCGATTGTCGTCTTGTCGTTTGGCCTTCTTGGTATGGTCGGTATACAGACGGCCGCGTTGAAAGCCAATCGGGATGCGCGTTTGCAGTCGACTGCGGTGGGGCTGGCGCGCGAACTTGCCGAAATGGTGCGAGGCAACCGGGTCGAGGCGGTTCGTACGACCAACAATCCGTATGTGGGGTCGTTCAGTACGGTCATGGCTCCTGCGACGCCTGCGTACTGTCTGAGTGTTGGAGTGACGGCGTGCACCAGCACGGAAGCTGTAGCTATCGCTCAAATGACCGACTGGCTGGGGCGCGTCAACAACGAACTGCCCGGCGCGCGTGTGGACATATGTTTCGACTCTGCGCCCTTCGACGGCAGTGGCCTGCCGCAATGGGCATGTACCGCAGGCGGCACCAATGCGCCCCTTGTTGTCAAAATCGGCTGGACGAGGAACTCGACGGACGGCCGGGGGCTGGCAAAGGCGACTATTCCCTCAGTCGTCCTGCCGGTAACGCCTGGGAGCGAGATATGATCGCGTTATATTCCCGGCGCCGCCATCAGCGCGGGTTAACCCTCATCGAGTTGATGGTTGCGATGGCGATCAGCATGTTGATCACGCTGGTCGCCATCTCGGGCCTGCTCATTTCGCAGCGCGGTTTTCGTACTGTCGATGCGGCGTCGCAGCTTCGTGACAACGGCCGTTTTGCTTCCGATCTGATCCAGCGGCTTGGGGTTCAGACTGGATTCAGGGATCGCGTGTTCGCGGCTACCCAGCGTACAGGCGCCAACACGGCAGCCCCCAATGTTTTCGGGTTTAACAATGCCCTAATGGATGCCGCGGCCCCTCTGGGCACGCCAACCGCTCGTACTGTGAGTGAGGTCGGCTATGGCAGCGATATCCTGATCTTGCGCTATCAGGCATCTGAAACCTTTCCGGGCTCGGGTGTTTCGGATGGGTCGATGATCGATTGTGCGGGCAACCCTGCTACGGCGTTGGCCGCAGACCGGGACGACCGCATGGTGAGCATTCTGCACGTGGCGATCAATCAGGGTGAGCCCACGCTAATGTGTACCTATTCCATAACCGGCGCGGCGCCGTTTACGACGACACCGGTCGTCCAGGGGGTCGAGAACTTCCAGGTGCTTTATGGCGTTGCCAGCACTGCGGCCGGAACCGGCGATTCACCCGTGAGCTACATGCGCTCCAATCAGCTTGCCAGCAACGACGACTGGCGTCGCGTGCGCAGCCTCCGAATCGGCATGGTGCTGCGCGGCCCGCTCAATTCTGCGCAGGAAAAAGCGGCACAGACGCTTTATCCCTTTGGCCTTGCCAAAAACTCTGCGACGGGCGCCGCTGGTTCGGCTTTTGCCACGACTGGCGACCCTGGGACGTTGTTCAGTATTTCGAGCAGTGATGCTGATGGACGGTTGCGGCAGGTCGTCACGTTTACCGTGCATCTGCGCAACGACCAGACTATTTGAAGCCAAGGGATATATTCAGCATGCAAGACCAGAAACCTCTCTCCTCGATGTTCAAGGCCCAGCGCGGGGTGTCGCTGATCGTGGTGATGCTGATCCTGATCGTCGTTTCTCTTCTCGGTGTTGGGGCAGCGCAGATTTCACTGATGAGTGAACGTGGTGCGCGCAACGACCGTGACCAACTTGTAGCTTGGCAATCCGCCGAAGCCGCACTCAATGACGCCGAGTTCGACATGTTTGACAAAACGGCCCATGCGAATACGCGGCAAGCGCTGTTCGACGGGAAGAACACGGTCGTATTTCCAGCTGGCTGCGGTACAACGGGCAGTTCGAAAGGCTTGTGCGCTTCGGTCTCTTCGGGCAAGCCGGCCTGGCTTACGGTCGATTTCACGTCGACGACAGCCGATGCGCCGACGACGCCCTTCGGCGCCTTTACCGGACGAACTTTCGCCGCCGGCGGGACCGGCATCCAGCCGGCGCGGCTACCACGTTATGTGATCGAACTGGTGCCCGATCCGAGTGGCGACAAGTCGAGTCCATCATACCTGTATCGAGTCACTGCCATGGGTTTCGGTCCGCGTGCCGATACGCAGGCCGTACTGCAAATTCTCTATCGCAACTGAATTCGGGAGCCAAGCCATGTCCCCCAATACTCATCCCCGCGTGTTTTCGGCACAGGTCGATCAGGCGCCTTCGGGCACCTTGACGAAAACCTTGCGCTGGCTTCGTCGGCGTTGGGCGGCTTTGCTGCTACTCCCGCTGATCGCCGGCACATCGTTTCTTGCTGTTAGTCAAGGAACACCGCCGAGCATTCCGCCTGTCGTGCTCGCCAACGATCCGCTCTATGCTGCCGCTCTGGGTGACAAACCCGCGCTGGCACTGGCGCTTTCGGTCGAATTCCCGACGGTCGGCGCGCAGTACGTGCATGAAGCTCAAGCAACGACCGACGCGTCGTACAGCAATTCAAATGAGTACTTGGGCTATTACGACGCCGAAAGCTGTTACACCTACAAGAACGCGCCGACCGAAACCCCGGTCGCGCCTCAGACCATAGCCGATTTCAAACGCTTCGTACGTTCGGGCGCGGCAACAAACCGGATGTGCAACAACGCCTTCAGCGGCAATTTCCTCAACTGGGCGTCCAATTCAGCGATCGACATGCTTCGCTTGTCGCTGACCGGCGGCGACCGCTATATCGATACCGACAGTCTGACGATCCTGCAGCGTGCCGTGATCCCGAATGGCGATCCGATATGCATGTGGAACAGTTCCAACTTCCCGGCCAAGCAGTTGCTTCGTAACGGTGGAACTTCGGGATCGCTTTATTTTGGCGCCGTACCGACCGCCATGGTGAACGCCGCCGGCGCTAACGACATTTGGGTCGCCAATACGCTCAACCGTATCTACTTTGGTACCGCGAAGGCCGGTGGCTGCGGCAATACCGGCAGCTACACACTGGGTGTCGCCGCCAGTGCGAATCAAATGGGCACGATTGAGTCGAAGAATCAGTCGCTTCCCGCAGGCACGACGGAGTGCGCCAGCGAGAACGGCAACTGCACCGGATTCACGGGAACCAAGGAGATCTGGTATGGGGCCAGTTCATCCTGGAAGGTGGCGCCGGCAGTCGGCAGCGTAGGGTGTAACAATACTGTCTTCGGCGATCCGATCGTGGGGACGGCCAAGAAATGCTATTACCGGGATTACAGCGGCTCGTGGACGCCGACTTCTGCGGACAGCAACCTGAACAGCGATGGTTTCTTCTATGCCCGTGTCGAGGTATGCAACGCGACTGCTGGCGCACTGCAGGACGTACGTGACTACGGGTTGTGCAAGAAGTACCCGCACGGTAACTTCAAGCCGACCGGCGCCGTGCAGAAGTACAGCGATCAGTTGCGGCTCGCGGCTTTCGGCTACCTGATGGATCAAACCGCCAGCTACAGCAACGGCCGTTACGGCGGCGTCCTGCGGGCGCCGATGAAATACGTCGGTGGCCGGACGTTCGACATCAACGGTATCGACAACACCTCAAGCGGCGGAAACCCGAAGCGCGAGTGGGACGAAAGCACAGGCGTGTTGATCGTCAATCCGGAAGGTGATGCCACCTATGGCAAGAGCGGCGTCATCACCTATCTCAACCAGTTCGGTCGTACTGGTCCTGTAGCTGGACGTTACAAGAAATACGACCCCGTTGGCGAGTTGCACTACGAAGCCCTGCGCTATCTCCAGGGTCTGCAGCCCAGTCCCGATGCGATCAGTAACATCACCGCCGACATGTACGACGGTTTTCCGGTTGCGACAGCGTGGACTGACCCTTACGGCGACGGCCGGACTAACAGCAGCAACTACGCGTGCCTGAAAAGCAATATCGTCGTCATTGGGGACATCAATACGCACGATGGGAATCGCTTGCCTGCAGCCAACGAGGCCGCGAACATTCCCGATATTGATCATTGGCGTTCCATTGTGCAAAAATTCGAGAAGAAACAGTCTGTTAGTTATGTTGATGGACAAGGAGTGGAGCGGACGCTGGGTAGCCCCGATCCGGCCAACAACAGTGTTCCGACGAGCACGCAGGGGAGTCAGATCATGGGTTCGGCATACTGGGCGCATACCCATGATATTCGTGGCGCCGGTTGGACGGATGACGTCGCCAAACAGCGGCCGGGGCTACGAGTCAAGACCTTCGTCTTTGACGTCAACGAGTATGCGGCGCAAAACAATGTCGCGACTCGTCGTTACGCCAACCAGTTCTTCATGGCAGCCAAGTACGGCGGTTTTGAAGCCGATCCGTCCAATCTGGCTGGAAACCCATACAACACCAAGGGAAATCCGTTCTATCGCGACGACATGACGACCGTAGACAAGTACGTCTGGGAAGATACTGATACCAGTTCGTCGCGCGTTGGAGAGGCCAATACCTATTTCTTGCAGAGCGATGCGCGCGGGGTTCTCCGTGCGTTTGACGACATCTTCGCACGGGCAGCGACCGCTGCACGGAGTATCGCAGGCAGTGCGATCGCTTCGAAAAGCCTGACCCAGGTCGGCAGCACCATTTACCAGGGGACGTTCGATACTTCGAACTGGACCGGCGATCTTCTCGCACTACCGGTCACTGTCGATTCTTCAAATGTCGTGACGATCGGTTCGACGCCGACATGGTCGGCTGCCACTGAACTCTCCAAGAAGGCTCCCGCCGATCGAAAGATATTTGTCGGCAACGCCGGGGCGACGGCAAACCCGGTGGCGACCCCGTTTACCTGGGCAGTCGACGGCATTGTGGCGAGCCTCCGCACGGCGCTCGACAAGTCGCCGGTCACCGGAGCGACGGATGGCCTGGCCGAGAAGCGCCTGAACTACCTGCGCGGTGATCCCGCCGACGAAGCAACGCTCTTCCGCCGGCGCAACGGCAAGTTGCTCGGCGATATCGTGAATTCGGGTGTTGCCTATTCAGGCGTTCCTTCGGCTAGCATCAGCGCGAGCAACTACGCGAGCTTTTACGCGACCAACAAGACGCGCACGGCGGCCGTCTTTGTTGGTGCCAACGACGGCATGCTGCACGCGTTCTCGGCGACCTCGGGGGAGGAGTTGTTTGCCTACATTCCCAGTTGGCTCGGCCCCAAGCTGCCGGCGCTGACGAGTCCGACTTACGCAAACGCGCACCAGAACTTCGCTGACGGGACGCCCGCCGTTGCTGAGGCGGAGGTCGGTTCTGCCTGGAAGACAGTTCTCGTGGCCGGTACTGGTGGCGGCGGGCGCGGCGTATTTGCACTTGACGTTACCAATCCAGCGTCTTTCGATGCGGGCAAGGTGATGTGGGAATTCACCCAGGCCGACGATGCGGACATGGGCTACGTCATTGGGCGCCCGGCGATCCTGAAACTGCGGACAAGCGCACCGAACGAGACGGCAGCTTACAAGTGGTTCGCCTTGGTTGCCGGCGGGGTGAACAGCTACGTCGCCGACAGTGCCGGAGTTTACGGCTCTGGCAAGCCAAGTCTCTTCCTGCTTGATCTGAGCAAGGGGGCAGGCGTGTCCTGGTCCTTGAACTCCAACTATTACAAGATCAGTTTTCCGTTTGATTCCGAACTGAGCGCGACCAAGGCCACTGGCATGGTCAACTTCAAGGCGGCGCTCGGGCTCAATGGTGAAGTGGCGCAGCTTTTCGCCGGCGATTTGCACGGCAAGCTCTGGAAGCTGGATTTCTCGAAGTTCGGCCATTCCGACTGGAATATCGGAAAGCTCTCGTCATTCAACGACGGAAACACGACGCCAGTGCCGCTTCCGCTCTATATCGCGAAGGACGGCTCCGGCACCGTTCAACCGATCACCATGGCGCCACTCGTCGCCTATGGTCCGAACGCGCAGAGTGCTTTCGTGTTGTTCGGTACGGGCAAGTACCTCGAAGTCGCCGACAAGAGTTCAACGCAGCAGCAGTCGGTCTACATGGTGTACGACGACGGTACCAGCGTTCTCGACTCCCCGGCTGCGACGGCGACCAGTGCCATCAGCGGACGGAGGCGGCTGCAGGCGGGGACGTCGACGGCGGCAACCGCTTCCACGCCTGGTGTTGTATCTGTGCCGTCGTTTGTCCTCGGGCGCGCGACCTCGGATGACGATGCTTCCAAGCGTTCCGGTTGGTATTTCGATTTCGCCACCTCGGGCGAACGCCAGGTAAGCGGTGCCGCCTTGCTGGCGGACGATAGTGGGAGTATCGCCGTCTTCAGCAGCCTCATTCCTGGTACGTCGATTCCAGGAAGCTGTGCATCTCCGTCAGGGGGCGGTAACGTCTACGAAGTGAAGGTCGCCGAAGGGGACGGTTTGTCCAGAGTCTCGCTGGTCGGAATCTTGGGAGAGCCGCTCCTGTCCGAGGTAAGTTCTGCTGCCACCTATACGCCAACCGACAACACGGGGCGACGCAAGAAGACCGTGACCACCAAGGTCATACAGCAGGGGTCGCTTGGCATCCCCGGCTCCCCTGCTTCCAAGACGACGACGGTGACCGTCGGACGGTTGTCCTGGCGGCAAATCAACAATTATCAGGATCTGCGGAATGCAACGCCATGAAAAACAATCTTGAGCATCCGCAGCGCGGTTTTACGCTGATCGAGTTGATGGTCGTCGTCGCGATCGTCGGGATACTGGCCAGTGTCGCCATCCCGGCCTACTTTGAATCCGTGCTCAAAGGACGGCGGGCCGAGGCGCGAGCGGCGCTTGCCGATCTGCTGCAACAGCAGGAGCGCTATATGACGCAGACCAATACCTACTTCGCGTTTACCAATTCAAGCGGAACAACGAATCCGACGAGCGTTCCCTTCAGGACTTTTTCGGGAGAGTCGGCGACCAATCCGAACTATTACCTGAGCGCTGCCGCCTGTGCCGGGTCGACGATCAGCGAGTGTGTGATGGTCCAGGCTGTTCCCAGACAGACCGATGCCAAGGCTGGCACGCTGCAAATGCTTAGTTCAGGAGCAAAAACATGCACAGGAACGGACACTTCGGTATGTTGGCGATGAAGCACGACCGTTCCGCAGATTCCGGCTTTACGCTGCTCGAATTGATGGTTACGGCCGCCGTGGCGGCTGTCCTGATGGCAGTTGCTGCGCCGAGTTTCATTTCCTTTCAGCGTAACGCCGAATTGACGACGTTTGCCAACACCATGCTCTCAGCAGTCAATACCGCTCGCAGTGAGGCGATGAAGCATGGTCAGCACGCGATGGTGATACCCGCCGGCACGACTGGCTGGGGCAGTGGTTGGATTGTCTTCGTCGACGTTAATCGGAATGATGTCTTTGATACGAGCAGCGACATCCTGGTCATGAACCGTGATGCGCCGGCTGCGTATCTGACCGTGGCTGGTACGGACGGTACTGCCGCCCTTACGTCGCCCGCTGTGCCCTACGTGATGTTCGATGCGTCTGGGTATGCCAAGACTAAAGCCGCGGCTTTCGAGTCGAGCGGGTTGGAGTTCAAGCGAAACGATGTAGCCGCGGACCAGGAACTGGCACATACGCGTCGCTTGCTGATTGATCGTAGCGGTCGGGCACGAGTTTGCAAGCCAGCGACATCCAGCGACGCTCAGTGTCCGGCCAGAAACTAAACGGTCTGTCAGGTCTGCAATTCTTTTGGCAGAGCGAATGTAACGTTCTCCTCAATCCCTCCCAACTGATCGACTTGGCTTGCCTTGCCATCGCTCAATTTGCGTACAACATCCCTGACCAGAACTTCCGGGGCGGAGGCACCGGCGGTGACACCAACGCGTTGCGCACCGGAAAGCCAGGCCGACTTGATCTGCGATGCATCATCGATGAGGTGGGCTTGGCAGCCGATCAGTTCTGCAACTTCGCGCAGACGATTCGAGTTCGAGCTTGAGCGGCTGCCGACGACGAAGACGACGTCGGCGTGCGCTGCCAGTTTCTTCACCGCGTCCTGTCGATTCTGCGTCGCGTAGCAGATATCGTCGCGTTTCGGACCCATTATTTCCGGAAAGCGCGCTTTCAACGCGGAGACGACCTTGTCGGCATCGTCTACCGAGAGCGTTGTCTGCGTGACATAGGACAGGTGTGACGGGTCGCTAACGGGCAATGCGGCGACATCGTCCGCTGTTTCCACGAGATGCATCCCGTCCAGGCTCTGCCCCATCGTCCCCTCAACTTCCGGGTGTCCCTTGTGTCCGATCATGATCACCTCCCTGCCTTCCGTGCGCATGCGGGCGACCTGGAGATGAACTTTGGTGACCAGCGGGCAGGTGGCGTCGAAGACTTTGAGGCCGCGCGCTTCGGCTTCGGTGCGCACGGCCTTGGAGACGCCGTGGGCGCTGAAGATGACGGTTCCTCCGGCCGGTACGTCGGCGAGGTCGTCGACGAAAACGGCGCCCTTGGCGCGCAGGTCGTCGCAAACGAACTTGTTATGCACGACTTCGTGGCGGACGTAGATCGGAGCGCCGAACTTTTCGATGGCGCGTTCGACGATGGCGATGGCGCGTTCGACGCCGGCGCAGAAGCCGCGGGGGTTGGCGAGGATGATTTGCATTGAGGGTCCGTGCAGGTCGGTCGATGTGAGCGCCGAAGGTGGCGTCAGAGTGGGGATCGACCGCTTAACGGTGCGAAGGTTTCGCCACCAGTTGATCCCACACCAAGAGAACGGCGCCGAGCGTGATCGCTGAGTCGGCAACATTGAATGCTGGCCAGTAAAAGCCGGCGACGTGCCACTGGACGAAGTCGACGACGGCGCCGAAGCGGATGCGGTCGATGACGTTGCCGAGCGCACCGCCGAGCACCATGGTCAGCGCGAGCGACAATCGGAACTCGCTCGTGTGGCGGCGCAGCAGGGCGACGATCCAGACCGACACGCCGAGCGCCAGCGCCGTGAAGAACCAGCGCTGCCAGCCGCCGGCGTCGGACAGGAAACTGAACGCCGCGCCGGGGTTGAAGGTGAGCACCCAGTTCCAGAACGGCGCGACGTAGCGCGATTCGCCCGGCTGCATCGTTCCCAGGACGATCCACTTGCTGATCTGATCGAGCAGGATGATCGCCCCGGCAAGGATGAGCCAAGGCCTGATGTTACGCGCAGGCACGTGGCTCGCCCTCGCCGTGCAGGTTGCTCACGCAGCGGCCGCAGATTTCGGGATGCGCGGCATCGGCGCCGACGTCTTCACGCACGTGCCAGCAGCGCTCGCACTTGGCATGCTCGAGCGCGGCGCATTCGAGCTTCTCCTCAGCGGCGCGGACCAACGTCGTTTTCGAACAGATGAACACGAAGCGCAGGTCGTCGCCGAGCGAGGAGAGGATTTCGTACTTCTCGCCGTCCGCGTGAATGCGCACTTCGGCCTGCAGCGAGGAGCCGATCTGGCCGGCCGAGCGGACTTCTTCTAGCGCGCGCGTGACGTCGGCGCGATAGCCGCGAATCTTGTTCCACTTCTCGAGCAAGTGGGCTTCGTTTGCCGTCTCCGGCAGTGTCTGCCAGGTTTCCAGCATGATCGAGGCGCTAGTTCCGCCAATCACTTGCCAGACTTCTTCGGCAGTAAAGGAGAGGATCGGCGCCATCAGCTTCACCAACGCCCGGGTGATGTGCCACAGCGCACTCTGCGCAGAACGGCGCGCCACCGAGGCGGCGGCGGTGGTGTACAGGCGGTCCTTGAGGATGTCGAGGTAGAAGCCGCCGAGGTCTTCCGAGCAGAAGGTTTGCAGCGACTGGACGACGCGGTGGAATTCGTACTTGCCGTAGTCTTCTTCGCACTGGCCTTGCAGCTGACGCGTCATGGTCAGCGCGTAACGGTCGATTTCGAGCCACTGGTCAAACGGCAGCATGTCCTTCGCGGCGTCGAAGTCCGAGGTGTTGGCGAGCAGGAAGCGCAGCGTGTTGCGGATGCGGCGGTAGGCTTCGACGACACGTTTGAGGATTTC
>RRZT010346638.1_pt1 | contig 11440 bp, 9 predicted proteins | sample 2165551 | NCBI WGS metagenome assembly RRZT01 (sample SAMN10456910, study PRJNA506462) | wastewater metagenome | biome: wastewater; feature: sludge; material: wastewater sludge; isolation source: wastewater sludge with Escherichia coli K12::gfp cells carrying plasmid... | place: USA: Moscow, Idaho ... | reverse complement strand
TTTAATTATTTTTATTTCACACTTATATCCCAAATTTTCTAACTTATCTTTAACAAAATTTGCCTGATATAAAGCTAATTTACTTCCTCTAGTTCCTATTGTATACTTCAATTATATCCCTCTTCTTTCAAACCACTCTATTACTTTCTCGACTCCTTTATCTATTAACCAATTATACTCCTCGCAAATAGTACATCTATTTTCATAAGACTTTTCTACTTTAGAATTTAGCTCTTCTAAATTAACTAGTATTTGATTTTTAATATTTCCAATTTTATAGTCAAAATCCCTAGGAACTGCAAAATCAACAATTAATCTATTTTTAGATTTTACTTTTTCAACTTCTAACTCATCCAACTCAATAATTGTATGTGGTGCTGAAGTAGTTCCAAAAACTATATCTGAATCATAAAAAAGCGATACTTTTTCATCAAAAGAATAATAATTAACAGTTTCTAGTATCATTGATTTACGTCTTTTTAAAACATTTATATTTCTACAGCCTTTTTTATATAAAATTTTAACTAAAGAGCTAGAAATTTCTCCTGCCCCAATAATAAAAATATTTTTTTCAACAATATTTCCATATATTTTTTCTGCTTCTTTTATCCCTAAAGCTTCTACAGATACTGAATTTTCATTAATTCTTGAAATTGTTCTAAATTTTTTTCCTAATGCTATAGCTTTATTAAAAATACTATTTAAAGGGCTAGGTCTTTCTCCTTTTTCTATTTTGTCAATATACGCTTTTTTTACTTGTCCCAATATTTGTTCTTCCCCCGGAATTTGACTATCAAACCCACAAGAAACCCTAAAAAGATGGTTAATTGCATCTAATCCACGTTTAAAAAACACTCCTTTTATTTCTTGAAAATATTCTTTAATATCCTCTTTTTCATTCCAAAAATAAAATTCATTTCTAAGACAAGTTGAAATAATTAAACAATCTTCTACCTTCTTTTCTTCAATTAATTTTCTCATTAATTTATATGGTTTAAAATCTATTACAAATCTTTCTCTTTCTAACAAATTTAAATCATTGTGATTTATTCCATAAACAAAAAATTTATCTAAATTATTCATTACTTTCCCCTTTAATAAAAACATTAAACAATTTATTATAACACTAATTTTATCCACTTTCAATAAAATTACACTTTATTCATTGAAAAAGTAGGAATATCATTTTTATTTTTTAGCGTAACTAAATTCAAAATATATAATATCTATAAAATATAAAAAAGGAGTATTTCTCCTTTTTTATATTTGTTAATTTATTTTCTATTTTTAATTTTTTTATTAGTAGTCTTTGTTTTTTTCTTAAGATTTATTGATGACTTACTCGTATTCTCTGCTTCTAATTTTTCAGCTTCAAGTTTTTCTTTTTCTTGTATTTTCTCAACTTCATGATATCTTGTTTCAGCTCTAGGATCAAGAGAACTAGCTTTCTTGTAATATTCTTTAGCTTTTTCTAAATCTACATCTACTCCATAACCATTTTCATATATTATTCCAATTTCATAAGCACTTGCTGGATAATATTCTGAAGCAACAAGATAATTTTCTAAAGCTTTCTCATTATTTTGTATTCTCTTAGTTCCATAAAAATATAAGTTTCCTAAATACCAATAAACCAAATTATCTATTAACTTTCCTTGTTCAATGGCTTTTAAGTAATATTTTTCTGCTTTTCCTTCACTTTTTTCTATACCATAACCATTTTGATATAAATACCCCATTATTTTTGAACTATTCCCATCTCCTAATTCAGAACCTTCTTCAGCTATTTTATTAATTTCTTCATAATTTACTGTTAAACCTGTATCCATATATACCATGATATGAAGCATATATCCAAAAGCCTCTGGTATTTTACTTCTAATTCCAGCACTATAATAAAACTTTGCTTTTTCCAAGTCTTTTGGTACTGTAATTCCATTTAAATAAATATTTCCTAAGGACAAAATTGCATTTTTATCTCCCAAAGTCCATGCTCTTTCTAAATACTCAATTCCATTTTTTACGTGTCTTTCTGTCTTATTCTCTATAATTTGAATATTCCCTAGCCTAGTATATGCATCTCTACTATTTTCATCTATAGCTAACTTATAAAAATCCTTTGCCTTATCAATATCTTTCATAACTCCATATCCAACTTCATACTTTAAACCTTCAATAAAATTAATATAATTTTTTCCTAGAGTCCCATTAAAATATTTATTCAAATTTGATTTTTCATAAAAATCTTTTGCTTTATCTAAATTCTTTTCAACTCCTACACCATGCTCATACATATTTCCTAGAGCAATTGCACTCATATAATCATTTTGCTCTACTCCATTTAAAAAAATCCTATTTGCTTTTTTTTCATCTTTTGGTAAATTATTTATTCCATATAAATAAGAATAACCTATTTCAAATATCATATCTTTATTTTTTTCAATTTCTGATATGGTCTTTACAATATTTTTTTCATCTTTATTCTTTTCATAAATTATAAGCAAATAATTTAAAGCATTTTTTTCTTGGCTGTCTTTAACCTCCAAAAAGTTTTTTTCTGCATTTATAAGATCTCCTTTAGTAAAAAATTCTACTCCTTTATCATAAGAGCTTAACGGAACTTCTTCTTTCTTTGCATTACAAGAAACTATCAGTAATAATATCAGTAAAAGTATAATTTTTTTCAAAAAGCTCTCCCCCAAAATCGTATATTATTTATAATTATATATTTATCATAATTGTAACTTATTTCATTATCTTTTACAAGAAAAAAACACCCTAAGGTGTTATATTTTTTCTGGCTGTATCCATGTACTTTTCTTACCTAAATTATAGTTATATTCAAAATCTTTTTTATACTCTAAAAATCTATCTTCTAAGATTGCTTCTCTTGCTCCATTCATCATTTTTATTAAAAAATATAAATTATGATATGTCGCTAATCTTTGAGCTAAAACTTCTCCTGCTTTAAAAAGATGTCTAATATATCCTCTTGTATAGTTTTTACATACATAACAATCGCAACCTTCATCTAATGGTCTTGGATCTTCTGAATATTGAGCATTTTTTATAACTAATCTTCCATATTTAGTAAATACTGTTCCGTGTCTTCCTATTCTACTTGGTTGAACACAATCCATCATATCAACTCCTTGAGCTACTGCTTCAAGCATATCAAGGGGTTCTCCTACACCCATAAGATATCTTGGTTTATTATCTGGTAATTTTGGTGTTATATAATCCAAAATTCTATACATATCTTCTCTTGGCTCTCCAACTGCTAAACCACCTATAGCATATCCAGAAAAAGCTTCATCCATTTCACTTAATTCATCTAAACTTTTCTGTCTTAAATCTTCATAAATCCCACCTTGAACAATAGCAAATAATCCTTGCCTATCTGGATTTTTATTTGCTTCAATACATCTTTTAGCCCATCTTGTTGTTCTTTCTATAGAGTCTATAACATACTTTCTATCGGAAAGTCCTGGTGGACATTCATCAAACACCATCATTATATCTGAACCTAAATTATTTTGAATAGATATAGATTTTTCTGGTGAAATAAAATGTTTTGAACCATCTAAATGTGAAGAAAAATAAACTCCTTCTTCTTTTATTTTTCTTAAAGCTCCTAAAGAAAATACCTGAAACCCTCCACTATCAGTAAGAATTGGCTTTTTCCAATTCATAAATTTATGTAATCCTCCAAATTTTGCTACTAAGTCATCTCCAGGTCTCAAATACAAATGATATGTATTCCCTAATATTATTTCTGCACCTAATTCTTCTACCTCTTCAGGTGTCATAGTTTTAACTGTTGCTTGTGTCCCAACAGGCATAAAAACAGGTGTATGAATTGTTCCATGAGGAGTCTCTATAACCCCTGCCCTAGCTTTTCCATCTGTTTTTTCTAACTTATATGTTACTGGTAACATGTGTCCTCCTACTTAATTCTAATAATTCCTTCTAATTTATATAAACTTGTTTTAAGTCTACTAACTTGTTCTTTATTTGAAATTTCTACACTGAGCTTCATAGTTGCTACTTTATCTCCATTTTCATTATGTGAATTAGAATTAACACCTAAAATATTAATTTTAGAATCTGATATAATTCTTACAACATCCATTAGAGCATTTGGTCTATCAACCATTGTTAGTGTAAAATTATATCCATATTTATTTACCTTTTTATCAACTAAGCTTTCATCCCATTTCACTTCTAATACTCTAGACTCTTCTTTTTCTTTCAATGAAATAAAATTTCTACAATCAGATTTATGAATTGCTATTCCACTTCCTCGTGTTACATATCCAAAAACACTATCTCCTGGAAGGGGCGTACAGCATTTTGCAAATCTTATAAGTGTATTATCTGTTCCATCTATTACTATCCCTTGCTGATTCCCTGATATTTTACTTTTCTTTTGATTTTCAGAAATCATATTATTAATATCAAGTTTAGGTTCTTCTTTTCTTTCTTTCTCTATATATCTTTCTACAAAAGTATCAACTCTTAGCCTACCTATCCCAATATTAAATAAAAATTCTTGGAAATTTGGCATTCTCTGCTTTTTTAAATATTCTTTTGTAAACTCTATTTCTTCTATTTCTTTTATTCCTACGTCAAATTTATCTAATTCTTTCTCAAGGATTTGCTTTCCTTCTTTAATTTTTTCTTCAAATTGTTGGTCTTTTATCCATTTTTTTATTTTAGATTTAGCCCCTTGAGTAACAACAATATTAAGCCAATCTTTCCCCGGTCCTTTTACTACTGCTTTAGAAGTTATTATCTCAACTTGGTCCCCATTTTGAAGCTTATATTCTAATGGAACTATTCTTCCATTTACTTTAGCTCCTATACATTTGTAACCTATTTGTGTATGAATATGAAATGCAAAATCAAGTGGAGTTGCTCCTTTTAACATTTCAATTACATCACCTTGAGGAGAAAAAACAAAAACTGTTTCATTCAAAATATCACCTGTTACAGTTTTTATAAATTCTTCTGAACTATCAGCCATCTGTTGCCATTCTAATATTTGTCTAAGCCATGAGTAAACATTATCTCTTCTATTATACTTATTTTTTTCTTTATAACTCCAGTGAGCTGCAACTCCTTCTTCAGCAATTCTATGCATTTCATCTGTACGTATTTGTATTTCAACAAATCTTCCTTCTGGTCCCACAACTGTTGTATGGATAGATTGATATCCATTTGCTTTAGGAACTGCTATATAATCTTTAAATCTTCCAGGAACAGGTTTCCAATGATTATGAACTAACCCTAAAACCATGTAACATTCGCTTTCTTCTTTAACTATTACTCTGACAGCTATTAAATCATATAACTCATCAAATTCTTTTCCACTTTTCATTTTTTTATAGATACTATACAAATGTTTTGGTCTTCCTGAAACTTCTGACTCAAAGTTATATGCTTTTAATTCATTCTTCATTATCTCAATTACATCATCTGTATATTTTTCTCTTTCTCTTCGCTTTGTATCCACTAAACGGACAATTTCTTTATACGTTTCTGGTTGAAGATAATAAAAACATAAATCTTCTAATTCCCATTTTATTTTTGCCATTCCCAATCTATGGGCTAAAGGAGCAAAAATTTCAAGAGTTTCTGTTGCTATACTTATTTGTTTTTCAGGTTTCATAAATTTTAAAGTTCTCATATTATGAACTCTATCTGCAAGTTTAATTATTACTACTCTTACATCTTTAGCCATTGCAACTATCATTTTTCTTATATTCTCTTGCTGCTTTTTAGTTCCTTCTGGAATATAACTTAATTTAGTTACTCCATCCACTAACTCACCAACAGTATTCCCAAAATGGTATTTAATATCTGCAGAGGTTATAAGTGTATCTTCTACCACATCATGTAAAAGTCCTGCAACTATTGTATCTGTATCCATATTAAGCTCAATCAAAATTTTAGCAACTTCAAAAGGATGAAGTATATATTCATCTCCCGATTTTCTATATTGTCCTATATGAGATTCTTCTGCAAACTCAAATGCACTTATTATTTTTTCTTTATCCAAATTTTGTTTAGATAAAGTCATTTTATTTAACAATCGTTCTTTATATCCCATAAAAACCACCATTCTCAAAATAGTTTAATTTATAATTTACTAAAAATTTTAAAAAGCTAAAAATTCAAGTAAATTATAAAAGTTTGTTGACTATTATTTTACACTAATTATAGAAAAAAAGCGACATTTTTATATCGCTTTTTGGGTATTTTATTAATATTTAATTATTGAAAAAACTTTTTCACCATCAAGTTTTTCTTTTCCATTTAAATCTTCTAGCTCAATCATAAATGCTAATTCTTCTATATCACCTTCAAGTTTTCTTACTAAGTCAACCATAGCCTTAGCAGTTCCACCTGTAGCTAATAAATCATCAACAATTACTAATTTATCACCTTTTTCAAAGGCATCAATATGAATTTCAACCTCATTTTTCCCATATTCTAATTCATATGAAGCACTTGCTGTTTTATAAGGAAGTTTCCCTTTTTTTCTTATAGGTATAAATCCTGCACCTATATTATATGCAATTGCCGAACCAAATATGAACCCTCTTGCATCTGCTCCTAAAATATACTTAATTCCTTTATCTTTATATCTTTCACTAAAAATATCTATAACATCTTTTAATCCTTTTGGATCTTTTAATAAAGTTGTTATATCTCTAAATAGAACTCCTTCTATTGGAAAATCAGGTATATCTCTTATAAGTTCTTTCAAATAATTATAAGATTTCTCCATTTTGCCTCCTACATCTTTGATTTTTCTTAACAAGGAATTATAAATAATTTTCCACCTTTTGTCAAGTATTCCTTATTTACTCCCAAATATTTCCAATATAATTAATTTTATTAAAATCCCCATTTTTTAACTGATTTTTCATATTTGGATAAATAGTATAATTATCCAAATCATCCCTATTTAAATATTCTGCTCCTACAATTCTTTCTTCATCAGGTAATTTTAAAACTCCACTTTTATATTTAACTATAAAAACAAGATTTATTATATGCTTTTCTCCCGTAGGATCAACGCCTTCAGAAATTATACACATTCTATCTACTTCTACTTCCAAATTAACTTCCTCTAAAAACTCTCTCTTTAAAGCCTCTTCAAAAGTTTCTCCAAAGTCTACTCCACCACCCGGTAAAAGATAGTATTCCTTGTTATTTTTTCTATGTTTAACAAATAAAATTTCCCCATTATTTTCAAGGATTCCAGAAACTCTTATTCTAGGTTCTTTCATTTAATTTTCTCCTTTTATTACCAAAATGGTTATATCATCATTTTGTTTTGCTTCTTCTGTAAAAGTCTTTATATCTCTATAAATCCCTTCTACCATTTCCCCTGCATTACAATCTTTTTTATTTTCTATACTTTTTAAAAATTTTTCTACTTCATAAAATTCGCCATTTTCTTTTCTAGCTTCTACAACTCCATCTGTATAAAAAATCGCTATATCATCTTTCGAAAATTTAATTTCTTTTTTTGTATATGTTTCTTCCATGACTCCTAAAACTAATGAATCACTTCCATATTTTTCAAAAGAATTTTTCTTATTATTGTAAAATATAAGTGGATCATGTCCTGCTGAAGAAAACTCTAAAGTTTCTTTCTCCTGATTGTATGCAAAACAAATTGCTGTTATAAACCTTCCACCTATATTTTCTTTTAATAAAACAGCATTAATTCTATTTAGAATAATCTCTGGCGAAAATTCTTTTAATTCTTCTACTATCATTCTAAATATTGTTCTTACCATACTTACAAGCAAGGAAGCTGGTATTCCTTTTCCTGAAACATCTGCTACTATTCCAATTAATTCATTATCTGAAATTTTTAATAAATCATAATAATCTCCACCTATAACTTTTGCGGGAACATTATATCCTGATACACTTACTTTTTTAAAGCTTGGCATTTCCTGTGGGAAAAGCCCTGCTTGAATACTCGCTGCTATTTTTAATTGTTCTTCTTCTTTTTGTCTTTCAATTTCATTTTTAAAGTAATCTATATTTTGTACTGCTATAGACATTTGATTTATCAATGATGTCAATAAATTTACATTTGCTGCTGTATATTCATCATCTTTATTAAATAAAATAACTCCACCTTTAATTTCTTCATTAAAAAATATAGGTGTTTCAACAAAATTTTCAATAGTATTTTTTATTTTAAGAGATAGCTCATTAAAATTTTCAACCTTCTGAACTTCATTAACTATAAGTGATTTTTTTACTTTCTTCATTTGAAACATAATATGCTGATTTACTGTTTCTTCTCTCAACTCTTTAATTAAATCTTTATCTTTTAAGTTTTCTATCTTAGTAATCCTTATTTCATCATTAAAATATTCATATATAAGACCAAACTCTGTATTGGTAATCTCTAATAAAGTATTCAAAATTGTTTTTTCAATACTTTTTTTATCATAGATTTTCCCAATTTTTTTACCTACCTCATAAAGGGTAACTATTTCTTCATACATATTTGACATTTGCTCCAAATGAACTTCCAAATTTGAATTTGTCTCTTCTAATTGCATTTTCAAATTGGTTATTTCCTCATTTAAGCTCTCAGAATTTTTATTATTCAATCTCGTTTTAAAATGTTCTTCTAATATTAAAAGTAGTATTGAATATTGTTGCTTTATAATAGATTGTACTTCTTGATGTTTCAAAAATTCTGTTTTCTTTAAATTAAACATTATAAATCCTATTTTTGAATCTTGTTGTTCCAAAATAAATATTATATCACAATCATAAAATTCATTTATTCTGTGATTCATGTATACATTGGAATCCATAAGTTCTAACTCTTCATAATTATATTTACTATTTATTTCTGTTGATAATTTATGATGTAACTTATAACTCCCATCTTTTTTTTCACCTATTAAGAGATTGTCTATATCAAAATGGTTATCAATATAAAAAAGTAATTCTTCAAAAAAATCATTAAAGTCATGTGCATTTTCTTTGTAATCAATTATAAATTCACTAGTTTTACTTAATATTGTTTTACTGTATTCTAAGACTTCTTTCTTTAATTCATATTTTTTCATTTTTTTATCAATTCTTTCTCTATCCATAGCCATTTCAGTCCCTTTTTGTGCAGAATCATATATATATTTTGTTTTATAAAACCCTAATTCTTTGAAGACCTTGTCAACTTCTTCATTAAAAAAATATTCAAAACCATTAAAAGTATCTAAGCTAAGTCCCTTTAAATAGTTTGTATTATCAATATGATATTTTTCATTTAAAAAAACTGTTTTTTTTACTAGTTTTTTATAAAAATTTCTTATTCTAACTTCAAAAATGAAATAACTTACTAAAAATATAAGTATTTGAAAAAAATAAATTTCAATATAGAGTTCAATTTTCAACTCATTTTTTTTCAATAATCCAAATAAAAAAAATGGAGATACTGAAAAAAACATAAAAAGAATTAGTTTATATGTTAATTTTAGTCTCCATTCTTTCATAAAATCATCCCTTAATTAAGTCTATTTAATATTGCATTTATTTCGTTAACTTTTGTATAATCATTTAATCCTTTATATACTTCTAAAGCAACTTCTAAATAGTTCTTTTTATATTTTTCTTGCTCTGAAATTAAATCTAAAAATTGTTTTGCTAAAATGTAATTTTTTAATTCTATACACATTTTAGCTGCTTCCAGATTTATAACTTTATTCGCCCCATTATCTATGATATATTTCTTATAAACTTCTACAGCTTCTGTATATTTACCTAAATTAAACGCTAAATGTTTTCCATAAATATATACTACTTCTGGATTATTAGTATTCGCCTCATATAATTTAGTTATATAAGGATGTAATTCTCCTAATCTCTTAGTTTGTAATAAAACTTCTCCATATACTTTAGAAAAATATAAATCGTCTGTTTTCTTTGTAGATATTGATTTTAATATTTCATAAGATTTCTCATAATTTTTCAAACCAAAATAATTGTATCCAACCAATGCAATAATATCATTTGTTATAATTTCTTGATTAGTTGCTTCTAATAATTTTAACGATTTGTCATACTCTTCATTATTATAATAAATTGTCCCTAAATTAAATCTTACTAAAGAATCATTAGGATTAATTTTTAAAAACTCTAAGTAAAATCTTTCCGCATTTTTAATATCTCCAGCTTGCCAATAATTATAAGCTAACTCTCTTAAAACCATTGTATCCTTTGAATCTATAGAATAAGATATTAATAAAAATTCTATTGCTTTACTATACTTACCTTGTTGCGATTGGTTAAGACCTTTTATAAGATTATATTGCTTTTGCTTAAATTTAGAGTTATCTTTCTTTTTACTATTAGAACATCCCATCATAAGTAATGTGAATAACAATAGCACTAATATTTTGCTCCCTTTTTTCATTATTTCTCCTCAGATTTATTCTTAGGACTAATAGCCCCTGCTGAAATTATTGATTTTAAAGTTTCTTCTATCTGTATATCTAATTCAATACATTCTTCTTTTTTAGCTATTACAAAGTAACCAGAAGTTGGATTAGGTGCTGTTGGTACAAACAAACTACACATTTCTCCTTTTCCTATAAGATTTTCAAAGCTATAACTTCTCTCTTTAGTTAACAACCCCATAGAATAAAAACCTTTTTTAGGATATTCTACTAAAATTGTCTTTTTATAAGCTTCATTATTCTTTGAAAAAATCAAATCTCTAATTTGTTTTATACTAAAATAAATTGATTTTCCTAAAGGAATTTTAGAAATTATTTTCTCTATGTATCTTAGTGTTTTTTTACTAACAAAAGTATTTATAGAGAATCCTATAAGAAAAATCATTAATATTAAAAATAGTAAAGATAATACAGATATAATTAATGAAATTATAAACCTAATAGATTCAAAGTCTCTATTGTAGTTAATAAGTTTTTCAGATATAAAACTTATTGGTATAATTGATGTGACCATACCTGCTATTATTTTATATACAAAAACTATAACATAAAGAGTTCCAAAGGTAGGTAGCAATGCCATAAATCCTGCTAATAAATTTTTCTTCAAATTAGTCATTTCCTTCCTCCGTTGGCTCTAACGCCCCTGCTGAAACTATTAACTTCAACGCTTCCTCATATGTATAATTTGTCTCTAATATCTTTTCTATTGGTATCATTATAAATAAACCAGTAGTAGGATTGGGTGTTGTAGGTACAAATACATTTATTAGTTTTCTTCCCCCATTATCTACAGATGATGAAACATATTGATTATCTTCGTTAGTTACAAATCCTAAAGCATATATACCATCTCTTGGATATTCTACCAAAACCACTTTTTTATATGAAGGCTTTGTTTCTGAAAAGAAAACTTCTATTATTTGTTGAAACAGTGAATA
>RRZT010060779.1_pt1 | contig 11441 bp, 9 predicted proteins | sample 2165551 | NCBI WGS metagenome assembly RRZT01 (sample SAMN10456910, study PRJNA506462) | wastewater metagenome | biome: wastewater; feature: sludge; material: wastewater sludge; isolation source: wastewater sludge with Escherichia coli K12::gfp cells carrying plasmid... | place: USA: Moscow, Idaho ... | reverse complement strand
ATCTGGCCATTGATCGTGACGGAATACTTGTAGAACGGTTGATTTCAACATCAAATGTAATGTCATATACATTTGCGTAGAGAGTTCATTATCGTAATTATTACCGACATATGTAATGAGATCATCAAGATCCATTAATACCGAATCAATTGTAATAGACAAACCGTAGTACTTTTCAATGAAGTTGTTAATTTCTTTAAGTACTTCGTCATGCACCCACGACCAATGTAGATTAGGAATATCCAAACGACTGATAGTTTCCAGTTGGAAAATATAATCCGCCAGGTTTTCTGTACTATTGAGTTTATCAATTTCGCTAGCTAGGGTTTCACTGATTGATAAAGGTCCACCAACAACAAAGTCAGTAATTACTGAGCGGGTTGCGGTATCCACAGGGATTTTATTCTTCTCAAGGATAACATCCAAGATAGGTAAAATACTTGCTTTATTTAATGCAAACGTAGGTTTTGTTAAACGAACTGCATTAGTACCCAATTCAGTAAGAATGCGTGATACATCAAGATCTACCAGTTCTTCACCAGCTTCTGTTTGATCTTTACGGATCTTTTCCAGTACTTCCTGATAGTCAACTTCCGAAGCAGCCATTTCAAGTACTTCATTCATACGCTTAGTACTACCAAGTGCACGTTTTTCAGCATTGGTACGACTCGGTAGAATACGTTGGGACTCATGTTCTTCATATTTCACTTTAGCTACCTCCACTGAATCTTCAACAACAATACCATCATTGTCTTGAGTTACTTTGACAATTTCGCAATCACGCGAATAGATACGACTGATACGTCGGCCAGTAATATCATAAACCATACTATCGTTAGCAACAGCACGTTCTTCTGCCACAATAGTAGGATCAATAACGGAAGTATCTGCCGCTAAATTCGAATATCCCTGAATAGCAGGAATAGTGGGAATATGACTATGTTGCGGCATTGTACCTGGGTTATTAATCGGTTGTACCTGTTGTGTCATATTCACAGGTTGCGCATTTCCACCATGATGTACAGTTGCACTTACGACCTGTTGTTGCGCAGATGGTTGTTGTGCTGTTGGTTGTGGTTGGAAATGTTGTTGCGTTTGAGCTTGGAACTGAGGATTTTGTTGATTAGGCATAATCATACCGCCGTTATTCTGTTGTTGATTACTCAACTGAACTTGTTGCGGTGCAGTATTAGCGGAAGCCTTAGAGAACGAACTAGCTCGCGCTGTACCAACCTGTTGTTGCGGTACTGTACCAAACTGTTGATTATTAATAAAACCATTCACAGGGGCCTGTGGGATCATCTGTTGTTGCTGACCCATTGGGTTAATAGTGTTTGCACGTTGCATATAAGGATTCTGCATTTGTTGCATCATCATCATTTGTGCTTGTTGCATTGCCATTTGTGGGTTTTGTTGATACATCATCATGAGTTGAGGATTCTGTTGAATAATCATCATGATTTGCTGTGGATTGATTTGTGGTTGTTGCATTGCCATCATTGGATTCTGTTGTTGAAATCCAAACTGTTGAGGTTGCTGCGTAACCATTTGCATTGGTTGCTGCATGAACTGCTGCATACCGTTAGCAGGAAATTGTTGAACGCCTTGTTGTGGCATCATGCCTTGCATCGGGAACTGTTGTTGTTGGTACATGTTAATGGATCCATTATTTGAGAAATTAATAGCAGCAGTTATATCATTAGCCATGGACATTGCGCTATTTTGAATCATAGGACGTAATGCTTCTGGAATCTGAGACAACATGCTTTCGTTATTCATTAAGAATGCTGCAGACATTCCTACTGATAAATCGTCTGATAACCTAGGCCATCCTTGTCGAATATTGTTGAGATCTTTTGTAGCTACGCAATAGTTCGCATAATCAATACCCTTCGAAAGATAGTCTATGGTGATTGGTCCACTAAAGTTTTCATTGACCATTTGATCCATGAATAAACTTACAGGTTGCAACGAAGCTGCTTTATTCTGTAAACTATTTAATAGTGAACCTATAATAAAGTTCAGTTGTTTTTTAACATCTTCAACTAAAGCTTTATTGTGGAAGTATTCCACTAAGTGGGTTGGAGGGTTATTAGGTAACCCTGGGATATATTTCACTTTAACTTACTCCTTCCCCTTTATATTGTATATTTAAAATAGTTTGCATTAGCGATGGATGATAGCTTCGATTTCATCTAGTAATGGGAATAATTTAGGGTTACGTTCAATTACTCCTTCGCCACGAATCAATAAGTACATGTTAATACGACCACGTCCTGTAATGTTCGATTTAGGTAAGTTGTTAAACTGACAAACCATAGCGATAGATGAATGTAATGCTTTACTGTCATCAAAGTTACTACCACGACCCTTGGCTGATTTAGTTCCAGACATATCAGATTGCATAATCAAGTTTGATGTAATCTTAAATGGTGGACAATCAGATGCAGACATTACTGAAGATACTTCTGCATGATTACGGTTAATACGATGTATAAGTGTTGGTTTCAATTTAGCATTGAATAACTTCTTAACTTCGTTTTCCGTTAATGCATCTTTAGATTTACGAGCTAACTTAGCTAACTCAAAACCCAATTTAATAATACCTTCGGTGATATCATGAAGAATATAACGTAAGATAATCAAACGTTTATTTTCTACACTGGCAATGTTAGCTGCAGCCTTATTAATTAAAGTACTGAAATTATCTACGATATACGCAAACAACTCATATACGTCTTCAATCTGAATACCATCTTTAATTAGCCAAGAACGAACCATCCCATCCACAAAGCTATCTACTGATTGCAAGTGTGTACGAATGTGACTAATAGTACGACCAACGGTATCATTGCTTTTAAAGATACAGTAGCCTAATAATAAGCACCATGTATCTGTATCGTCTATTGTGTCCGGTGTAACATGGATTGGAAAATGATCTACCAAATAGAAGAACGCCACGATAAGCGACTTCACCATGTGTGTGTAGTTAGCACGTGGAACAGCAAGTACAATGTCTGAAGCAAAATGCTTACCGGATTTACCTGGTGGTTTAACTCCTGTCGATTGACAGATCACCCATTTTTCTTCTGGGTAATTACGAGTATTAATTTCACTAGATGCACCCACTACAACATTTGTATCGCCATAGCGAAGGAAAGTTTCTGTTAATCCAAACTTAGCAAACAAGTAATGGATGTTAGAAGACTTCTTGTTCTGAGTTGTTGGTTTGACAGAGTTGTTATGCGCTCTGCACCAAACAATATATTCAGATTCTGTACCATCCGAAGATATGTACATATGCTTAAATACCTTAAAGGTAATACGAGTCTTATTCATATAAATGAAAATATCGTCTGCCCCAATAGAAAGACTCATGTCACCAAGAACTGGAGAGATAGAGAATTTACTACCTTTAATAGTAATGATACCGGCCTCACCAACATATGGTAAGAATAGATACACGTCTGGCAAAGGGTTGCCATATAAATAAAACTTATACTTAACTAAATAAGTATCACTTTGGGACAATTCATATACTGTCTTGTTTTTACGATTCTTATTTCTCGTAGACATGATATTGTAAACCTCGAAAGGATCACAACGATATCCACGGTCATAAGTTAATCCCTCTGGAAAGTCTTTAACAGCTTCCTTAAAAACATTATGAATATATCCTTCCACGCCATTCATTTCTGAAATAGCGTAACCTTGTGCAATCCTAGGATTGAACTTCGGAACATCTGCATCAACTTCATTCCAAAATGCTAAGTCCACCCCATCAGTAACGGGTAATACCGGTTTCTTAAAATAACTAGTCATCTAAGCTTTACTTTTTCAATGCAACCATGATCGCCCCAGCAGATACAACCAATGCTGGTATCCATTTTACTATCTCGCTTGAATCTTTACGATCTAAGGATCGCATCTCCATTTGGTGCTTTAAAGCCATGAACTCTTTCTCCTTCTGTATTTTTAACTCATCCAAGTCAGTCTTTAGTTTAGCTTGTTTATTTTGTTCAAGTTTAACTTCTGACTCTAATTCTTGGAGTTTCTCAACATGGGACAACTTAGTCTTTTCTGCGTCTAACTTAAATTGCTCATGTTGAAACTTGATTTGTTGTATACTTAATTCATGTTCTTCTTTCAGCCTGGCTAATACATCACCATGTGATTGAGCTAATGCTGGTGTAGAAAATAATGGTACGTCAGTGTGGTTATCTAATTCGAATTTGGTTCTTGAATATCCGGTTGGATTATCTAAAGTTGGTTCGACTGAACGACTAACATAAATACCTTCACTTTCGTAGTTAGGATTTCTAATTACCCTAACCTTACTTATTACTCCACCAATATTAATGAACATGTCACCTAACTTACCATATGGGTCAACAATATCGACAGAAAATACAAACCCCCTTTCTTGTTCTGTCACTGTGTTAGATATCTCTCTACCTAACTTGCTGATTGGATTAATCGGTAATCTGTTTGTGATAGCATTTCTTACAGTTACAACGTAACCTATTTCAGCTACGTTGATGGAACTACATTTCTGTAGGTCACGAGCATAAACTTTATAACTCAAAATAATAGAGTCTTTGGTAATTAAATACCTTCCGTTTTCTCCTTTACGTTTGAAGTGGTCAATGATTGAATTTAATGATTCGGAAATGTCTCCCGAATCCATACTGATATTTAAAAGCGATACACGTGGATCTCGTACATCATACTGTTTTCTAATCTCCACATACCCATCGTCCATGGTATTGGGTGAAGATTTAACTTCCCAACTTGCATTTAGTTGATCAGTTACGACTACGTCCCATATAGTGGTATTAATAAAACTATATGTGATATTGAATGCTGGTTGTTGCACTCGTGTCATCGGTTGCTCAGACATGGTTCCCAGAACAGAAGGTTTAATAAATAAATTCTGGGGTCGCATAAACTGAGCATTAAGTCCTGTAGTCACAAAATCCTCCTAGATGTTACAAGTAGATATTGTATATCTGAAAGATTTTGTATTAATCCATTATAACAAAGACTTAACCCGCTTAACAATATGTTTTGCGTTCTTACTATTTTTATATAGTTCACTTGGTAAGTATCCCACGTTTTTATTTTTAACGTGATATACCTTCCAATCATTATCAGTAAGACCTGGTCTTAATAAATATAGATAATTTAAATTATCTTTACGACCATGAGCTGATAATAAAATATCTGTTTCTTCTACAACTAATCTTGTTGGTTTATCAAAATCAATAGAGAAATCATATCGCGTTAAAAGCAAAGGTAAGCTTGGGTGCTTTTTTTAATTGTTGCCATTGGGGTTTCCGTGCATAAGCTTTAATACAATATATACAGTTACATGTATTATTTAATTTTTTACAAAAAAATAAAAGGATCCGAAGACCCTTTTATAAATTAGCTATAAGCCATTACCATTTGGGTAATGATCATAGCTGTGCCTAGTACACCAATGGTTACTGCAAACCCACGCATAATTTTATCTTCTAATGTTAATCGCGTAAGCATTAGAAGTACCGCGTTAACCATGCTAAGAAATCTACTTCAGTTTCGTGACGTTCAATTTCACGTTCATGATCACGTGTTTCACAGAAGATACGATAACCATCAGTACACATAGGTTCTTCACCATCATCCATTTTTACCGTTAGGTTATTAGGAAACTTAAATACATTACCTGTTTTAAGTTCTGTATAAGTCGCGGTACTTAACCACTTGTACCAGATGCTACGTTGTTTATTAATTCGTGTTGTGTGCGAATCAACAATACCCAGTAGTTTTTGAGCTACCGTTATATAGGAAACATCTTTACCGATCAATATTGATACTTCATGATCACCGTAATAAATTACTGAACCACGTTCGTGATCAATATTTTGTTCAAGGATTTTACTTTTCCCAGAGATTACTTTTACGCAATCGTTAAGATTACGTAAATCACCTTTTGCTACTGTATCAACATTATATACGTTGGTACACTTATGATACAGGTTACTTGGTAAATCATACCAATTAACAGAAAAACCAATTTGTGTCAATGGCCCTATTACTTTCTTTGTATCATCACTTACATTTTGAATATAGTTTTTACCATATTCATGTAACTCATCATAAGTCACAAGTACATAATGACTAGCTACTGGGTAGATAGCATGGATCTTACCGATCTCAGTAATTGTATTCCAATCACCACGGTTGAATACATTAATATCCATAGTCTTATTCCTTTTAAATAATAACAAGTAAGAATAGATTATCCTATTCAACTAAGTATTATGTATCTGAAATAAATTGGAATTAGGGCATAAAGCCGGTGGGATAATACCCACCGGCTTTATTAACTACGACCAGCTAAACATTACGCAACGAAGTTAACGTCTTGTACAAGTTTAGTAGTAACAGCTTGACCAAGACCTTTAACATCAATTTCGCCAAGGATTGGACAGAAGTTAACGTGTAAAGTACGTGGCTGAACCATTGTTTCACTTACAAGGTTACCATTACGTGGAGTTTTCAATGTAGTGATCAATTCGTTGATCCATGCCATTGTACCGAATAGTAACGGAGAAGGTTGACCATTGTGTGGTTGTGTAAGAGTCATGAAGATCTTATTACGGATACGAAGATCCATAGTAGATACGATTTTGAAATCGAATCCAACACCAAGCAAGCGAGTATCACCAACAAGTTGTAAGTGGTTAAGAACGTAAGGGTCTGTACCAATTACAAGAATTGGTTTAGTAGTTACGCCTTCAAGAGCAAGTGCAGCAACTTCATAACCTGAGTTCAAGTGCATGCGGTATGCCATGTCACGGATGTTGTTTACTACTGTAGAACGAACATCTTCGAAACGGTCTTGTGAACGGATGCCTTGTACTTGGTTAGCCAAGTTAAGATCAACGTGTTCATAAGTTGGGTACACAACTGTATGACCAATACCTTCGATACATGGTGCTTTGATTGAACGGTCAGAACTGTTAAGCAATGGCTTAATAGATTTCAACTGATCACGGAAACGAAGTAACTGAGTTACAGCGTTGTTTGAGTTACGTGCGCGGACTGCAGCAACAGGAGCAGCTAAGTCAACGTTAGTACGTACGTCAGTCAATGGTGTATGAATTACGATTGGAGAACCTAATGGAACTACATAACGTACAAGTTCTTCATAAACGGTAACGATCTTACCTTGTTCACGACGACCATGGTTCGTACGACGAGCTTTCAAACGGTAACCAACAGCTTTGATTTCGCCAAGCGCAGTACGAAGTGCTTCAAGTTCAACAGAATCAGTAATGATTTCGTGACTGTTTGTAGCAGGATCGATAGAGAATACTTGAGCAATCGAAACTTCAGATACAGATGAAGTTGTTTTACCAGTTTCAACGTCTACAGAGAAACTAGTATTTACGTTAAGACGTACTACCCAGTTTGAACGTGGATCAGTTGCAAGGTATACAAGGTTCGGAGTAGCTGCTTTAAGCGCGTTTAGCGTTTCACCAGTTAATACGATATCGTCAGAACGGAATTGACATTCTACACGACGAGCTTGACCTTGACCTGCTGTTAGGAATGTAGTATACTGCAAACCATCAACTGGGATTTCAACAAGGTTATCACCTTTAACATTTTCATCACCAATGGAGAATACTAATGTAGCAAGGTTGATTGCTGGATCGATAGAGTCGTTTTGATCTAACTGACCACCAATGTTAAGACCAGCATTTTGTGAAATACCTTTAAGGTCAACGTTCACACCCATTTTCAATGGAGCTGTTTGGATTGTAACACCGTGTGTCACTACTTCTTCAGAAGGGAAGTTCGGAACGAAGAATTGAGTGTTGTTATCACCAATTGGTTTGCCTGCACCATCAACTTCAACACAAAGGTTCGGGATGATGTTTGTAATTTCATCAGCAAGAACTGTATAGTCAATGAACGCATCAATAATGTTACGACGATCGTATTCAGTTACTTGACCTGAAAGCGAGTGACGAACTTGGTTCAATACCATTGTACGACGTAGATGAAGTTCTAATGCATTTTTATCAACTGTTAATACTTGAGTTGGGTAGAATGCTTCACCGAAGTCATCTTGCTTAGCAGCAGAGAAGTTAAACACAGCAGATGCTGCAGCGTATTCGCCAAGTTTAGATGCATCAAATGCTTCCATACCGAAACTTGCAGAACCATAGTCAAATCCACCAGGAGCAGCTACATCACGAGATGTGAAGTAATCACTTTCTTGACGCTGAACTTTACCAAGTGTAGTTGTTAAACGACCCGTCATGTATGCTTCTGCAGAAGTTACTGCAATGATAGATTCAACCAGAGCTTCTTTCTGAGCTTCAGTTACATCTTCAACAGCGCCACCATGATCTTCGATGATAGCCATTACGTCTTCAACAACGTCATCAGCTGCTTCATCAACAGTTTCAACTACTTCAGTAGCTTCTTCACCACCAGCTAATTCTAAATCTTCAAGAGAAGTAGTAAGTAATTTAGGCGAATGTTGACCAATAGTTTCTTTAGAATAACCACGGTCAGAACCAGCAGCAAGACCTAGTTTTAATTTGTCAACTAAAGAACCATAAAAGCCTTGAGCGCGGCCTTTACGACGTTGACTATATTTTTTGCGATTGTTGTCAGTACTCATACGACACCTTTTGAAAATAAACGTTTATTGTCAGAGACGAAAAAATACTCTCTATAGTATTATTGAATATATGTCAGTATTTTTTAATTTACATAATCCATATACTTTAAATACGATTGAAAGGTCTTATGTCCAACTAAGTTGCGGAAATCATAATATTGGGATATATTCTTCAAAAGATTATCCAAAGATACATAAGTCCGATATTCGGTTGAATCTTCACCCAAATCTGTAGTAAAGGTAATTCCGTACACATTATTGTGAATTGCCGTAGTATTAAATGAATATAGGCCGTATGCCTTTAAACTTTCAATGTCTACATTACCAACTAAAGATTTTATTTCCCAGTTTTCTAAATTAGGTATTAAGTTACTTTTTACAGATTCACCTATAACTATGTTAGAGGTAGAATTATTTTTTAGTAACTCAATTGCTAATTCTATGTCTTCAAAATATTTGAAATCATATTCTTTTTTGGCGAACCCGTAAGGTGAGGTTGATACAAAGCCAAAGTCAAAATTAAAGGCTTTAGCTAGTTCTGTATTACCTTCACAGATGCGGCGGTTGATATACAAAAAGTTTGCTATATCATCCATTGTGAGGAAAGTGCGTAACTCCTCCAAATCAAGTAAAGCTGTCATTGGTTTATTATTATCTTTAAGAGCTTGGTCAAGCCAGGCTGGTATGATAACTAAACCGATTCGGCCTTGTTCATGAATTAACATAAGATGCTCCAAAACCCAGAGGTTTAAGATGGACGAACGATTGTTATTAGTAAAGATCGTTACTTTACTATATAGAGATCAACAACTAGAGAACAGATTGGATACTGTACCTACACTAGTTAACGAAGCGTTGGGTCATATTAAAACACCAGAACAAGTGAATACTGGTGACTTCTCACATGATAGTGTAACATCTCTTAAAGAAATATCGTATTGGTTATTAAAAGCAAATGTGAAAATTCCATATGAGGAGTTCTTACAACGTGTTACAGTTAGTTGTCAAAATGATAAGAGTTTATTAGATGGTATTTTAGAACCGTCTAAATCGGAAATGAATCAGTCCACTATCATTGAGTTTTGTAACTATAATATTAATGAAATCCGTATCTATCTTAGTACCATTACAATTAAAGCTTTATTAAAGAGTGCTTATCTTGATACTCATTATAAAGGTGACTTGATTGATTGGAGCCAGTTGTGTAAGACAGTTACTGATGAACTTATTAAAGTAGAAACTAATATTTCTGGTCAGGGACATAGTTATGATTCTAATCCACACATTGTTGACTCAGTAGATTTTGATGATGATGCGGGTTTAGAGGGACTTATTACTTCGGCACGTGAAGAATTATCTAGTGACGGAATGATTAAGTTTGGTTGGAAAGGTTTCAACCGTATGTGGGGTAATGAACAAGAAGCAGCTAAGCGTACCGATATGCTTCTTATTTCAGCTTTACAGCATAACTATAAATCTGGTACTGCATTAAGTTTATTTAGACATCATGCACAGTACAATAGACCACACATGCTTGATGCTACAGCTAAGCCATGTTTATTACGTATGTCTTTTGAAACATCAGCTCGTTATGATGTTAACTTCTTGTATGATGCTTTATATGAGAACGAAACAGGTCTACCATCTGACTTTAAATCTGTTAGTCCTAAAGAAGCTAAGGATTTTGTACAACAGCGTTTAAAAGCAAATGGTTACCATATCAAAATCATGAACATTAACCCTACTGAGTTTACTGTTTTTGAATTATTTGATATTTGTAATAAACTTATTCGTGACGGTTATGAAATCCATCAGTTAAATATGGATTATCTTAACATGATCAGTAAGAAAGGTTGTTTAGGTAATGGACCTACTGGTACTGATATTCGTGAGTTATTCCGTCGTGTACGTAACTATACAGTAGAGCGTAAGATTCTTTGTATTACACCACATCAGATGTCTTCTGATGCTAAGAAGATGATTCGTGAGAATACACCTGAGGCTGAGTTTGTAAACAAAGTAGCTAACAAAGGTTATTACGATGGTTGTTCTGGACTAGATCAAGAAGTTGATATTGAAATATATCAACATATTGCAAAAGTAAATGGTGAATCGTATATGACATGGAGACGTGGTAAACATCGTAAGGTAGGACCTATTACTCCAGAGAAAGATCTGTACTGTGTTTATAAGATGGAAAAGATTGGTGGTATTCCTGACGATATTAATGGTAAAGATATGTCACGTAGACGTGTTGGTGGAAACACCGAAGCTGAAGGTGGTGGTGCTGCTTGGTATGACTTCTAATTAAACAAAAAAAATAAAGGCTAGAGAGTCCCTAGGGACTCTCTAGCTGTGCCGCTATTTCCAATAAAGATTAGGTTGATATTTACATCGCGTTCATAGTAACCAATATAGTTACGCGGTTATCACCTACATTGTACCATTTATGCGAATGTGGATATTCGCTAAGTGAATTATAAAATTCTATAGCTTTATCTTCAAAGTCGAAGATAAAGTCTTGATAGAATTTGTTTACTTCGTTTGTTGCGCGAAATTGAATCTTCATGATAGTTTCCTTTTTTAAATTAGCATTACTTATTCAAACAGGTATTATGTATCTGAAATAAATTGGGATACGATTTATATGGCATAAAAGGAAGCCCGAAGGCTTCCAATATACTTAGTTAAGGATTCCAGTCACCTTCAGGATTTTCTTCTTCATCCTCAGTTTCACCTTCACCATCACCTTCTCCCT
>RRZT010432336.1_pt1 | contig 11442 bp, 10 predicted proteins | sample 2165551 | NCBI WGS metagenome assembly RRZT01 (sample SAMN10456910, study PRJNA506462) | wastewater metagenome | biome: wastewater; feature: sludge; material: wastewater sludge; isolation source: wastewater sludge with Escherichia coli K12::gfp cells carrying plasmid... | place: USA: Moscow, Idaho... | reverse complement strand
TTGATCTGCATTTTTCTTTTGTGTTGCCAACTGAATCACGAAAGGCCCCGCTTCACGCAATGGGCTCATATAACTGCTCACGCCATAGGTCAAACCATGCTGATCTCGCAACACACGCATCAAACGCGAGTCAAATCCCCCCCCGCCCAAAATATAGTTACCGACTAGTAAGGGGTAATAATCAGGATCATGCCGTTGTAACAGCGGCATCCCCAACATAATGTGAACTTGTGAGGAAGGATGTGGGCGTTTGATAAGTTGTTGTGTGGCAACAGTAGGCACTCGACTAGGCACGGTCTGTTGCGTTGCCACACGGGGTAATGCCTGAGTCAATTGTTGTGCAATGCCTTTGGCTTCTTGTTGGCTGATATCCCCTACCAAGGTTACCGTTGCTTTGGCCGCTTGATAATGCTGTTGCCAAAAGGCCAATATATCGGCACGCCGCACACCGGCTACAGTGGTCACCGAGGTCAGAGCATCATAACCATAAGGATGCGTCGGATAAATCGCCGTGGTTAATAACCGATCCGCCACACTTGCCGCATCTGTTTCTGCCTGTTTCAAGCCTTCGATTGTGCGTCTTTTCTCACGCTCAACTGCCGCAGTAGGGAAGCTAGGATTGCTCAGTATGTCGCGAAATAAGGTTAATGCAGCAGTACGCTGTGGCTCACTGCTTAAAGTGCGCAGTTGTAAACCAGCACGTTCCGTTTCGATCGAACTACTTAAGCGCGCCCCTTGGTCAGCCAATTTTTCTGCTAACACTTGCTCAGAATACTGTGTGGTGCCTGCTTGTAATAACGACAGCGTTAAGGCGGATACCCCCGCTTTTTGTGGTGAATCACGCCAATAGCCCGCATCAAAATCAACACGCACATCCAACATCGGCTGATTGCGGCTTTCAATAAACACCACCCGCGCACCTTGTTCGGTTTGCCAGCGCATGAGCTGTTGTGCCTGCGCCCAACTCGTACTCAATGCCATGCCTAAAACCAAAGAAGCCACTTGCAGCTGTCGCCACGGTTTCATCACCTTAGTTAGCATGTTTCGCCCCTTTTGTGATTGCAGCAGTTGTCGTTTTTTCTGGCAACAATACGCCGACAGTTAAACGCTGATCGACTAGATAGCGCTGTGCCACCCGTTGAATATCGGCACTGGTCACCGCGAGCAACTGTTCTAATAAAGTCTCTTCCTGACGCCAATCAAACCCCAGCGAAGCAAGTCGGCCCAAATTCATGGCTTGACCAAATAAAGAGTCTTTTTCATAGACTCGAGAAGCCCGCATTTGAGTGCGCAGCCGTTGTAGCTCACTTTCACTCACACCATGTTGCACCAATTGCGCCAGCTGTTTACGAATGGCTGTCTCCATCTCGGCGACAGCAACCCCAGCCGCCGGCACTGCGGTAATGGTAAACAGTGCGGCACCACGTCCTAACATGTCGTAATCAACACTCACTGAATTGGCGGATTTTTGTTCTCTGACCAGCGTTTTGGGTAAGCGCGAGGACTCCAGCCCATCCAGCACTGCTGCCAACATCGCCAAAGCCGGCGCATCGGTCTGGGTTTGGTTGGGCAATAAACGGGGAACTTGCCACGTCATAGCGAGGTAACTGAGTTCCGAGGGACGATGAACCGTAAAACGCTTCAGGCCCAACGGCTCGGGTTCTTGTCGTGGTACAAAGCTCGGTAGGGGACGTTTTGGTAAGCTGCCAAAGTGTTTTTCAGCCATACGGAACACTTGCTCGGGTTTGACCGCACCAACAATCACCAATGTGGCATTGTTTGGTGCGTACCACGTTTGATACCAACGCCGTAAATCACTGGCCTGCATGGTTTGTAGATCATCGGCCCAACCAATAATTGGATGGCGCGCAGGGTTGGCGACTAAAGCTTGAGCAGATAATTGTTCAAATAACACGCCAGTCGGTTGATCATCTGTCCGTAAACGGCGCTCTTCGCGAATCACCTGAATTTCTTTCGAAAATAAATCTTCAGAAATCCGCAAATTGGCCATCCGGTCGGCTTCTAGCCGAATTGCTTCCTCTACCCGATCTGCCGCTAATTGTTCAAAGTAAACCGTATAATCACGGCTAGTAAAGGCGTTGTGTTTTCCACCCAAAGCCGCAATGCGCCGCGAGAATTCACCGTCGGGCACTTGCTGTGTGCCACGGAACATCATGTGTTCTAATGCATGAGATACACCGGTTAACCCTTGACTTTCATCGACTGAGCCGACGCGATACCACAATTGTGAAACCACAACCGGTGCCCGTTCATCGGTGCGTACAATCAGCTTTAAGCCGTTATCAAGGGTTTTTTCTACCGTTTCTGCCTGCGCTGTGATCGAGACGCCAAGCAGCAGACCACACAACACCGAACGTAGAGAAAAAAGCTTTGCCATGATGGTTCATGTCCTAAGCAGAAGAAAAACCGAATACAATTCCGATTTTGACCGGCTTGCCACTGTCAACCAGCTGGCTCGCCACCCCGATGACAGTCAACACCCTTGCGCCCAATTGCGCCAACTGACTGTTGTAATGTCACCTGTTTTTATTTCGCAGATGGTTTATCAATTCTCTCATGTTTAGTTTCTTCAAAAAGAAAAAACCGCCAGTTGTTGAACCTGTTGTCAACAACGAGGTTGCCACACCGACCGCCCCCGCTGCTGAATCGATTGAACCTGTGGTGGTATCCGAGCCTGTGATCGAGACAAAGGTTCCCGCCGCCGTGGTTGCCCCCCCGCCCCCTGCTGCGCCAGAAGCCCCTGCCGCTCGTAAATTGTCATGGACCGAGCGGCTAAAAAGTGGCCTTGCCAAAACACGCGATAAACTCGGTAAATCGCTGGCAGGGTTGTTTGGTGGCGGCAAAATTGACGAGGACTTATACGAAGAACTCGAAACTGTTTTATTGACCGCTGATATGGGTGTCCCTGCGACCACACACTTATTAAAAGAAGTACGCGAGCGTGTTTCCTTAAAAGGTCTTAAAGACGCCAGCGAGTTAAAGGGTGCGCTTAAAGATGCCCTGCATGAGTTGATCTTACCTTTGGAAAAACCGTTACAAACCGATCAACACCGTCCTTTTATTATTCTGATGGCAGGAGTAAACGGCGCCGGCAAAACCACCTCGATTGGTAAATTGGCCAAATATTTCCAAGGTCAAGGCTTATCCGTCTTGCTGGCAGCAGGGGATACTTTCCGCGCCGCAGCACGAGAGCAACTGGCAGAGTGGGGTGCCCGTAACAACGTGACGGTGATTTCACAAGATAAAGGTGATGCAGCGGCAGTGTGTTTCGATGCGATTCAGTCTGCTCTCGCTCGCAAAATTGATATTGTGTTGGTTGATACCGCAGGCCGCTTGCCGACGCAGTTGCATTTGATGGAAGAAATCAAAAAGGTTAAACGGGTGATTGATAAAGCCCTTCCCGGCGCGCCACACGAGGCCTTATTAGTGTTAGATGCTAACACTGGACAAAATGCATTAACCCAAGTGAAAGCATTTGATGATGCGCTAGGTTTAACCGGCCTGATTCTGACTAAGTTAGATGGAACGGCAAAAGGTGGCGTGATTGCGGCGATTGCCCGTGAACGGCCAGTACCACTGCGCTTTATTGGTGTTGGTGAAACCTTAGACGATTTACGTCCTTTCCATGCCCGTGACTATATCGATGCCTTATTCGATTAAGCAAAGCCAACCATGACCAGCAACCCCTCACCCAACCCGATGATTCAATTTTCTGAAGTCAGCAAAGTCTATCCTGGCGGGATTGAAGCACTTAACCAACTGACCTTTCAAATCGACAAGGGTGAGATGGTGTTTCTTGCCGGTCATTCTGGGGCCGGTAAATCCACCTTGCTCAAATTGATCGCTGGGATTGAACGTGCCAACCGAGGCACAGTGACGGTCAATGGACAGAATCTTTCTAAGATGCATCCAACCGAATTGGCGTACCTGCGGCAACACATTGGGTTGATTTTCCAAGACCATAAAATTCTGTTCGATCGCACGGTGCATGAAAATGTGCTGTTGCCCTTAGAAATCATCGGTTTTGATCGTCGAGAGGCAGCCAAGCGTGTTCGTGCGGCACTGGACAAAGTCGGTTTGTTGAATAAAGAGAAGATGAATCCGGTACGTCTCTCCGGTGGTGAACAACAACGCCTCTGCATTGCCCGCGCCGTGGTTCACCGTCCAGCGATTTTGTTAGCCGATGAACCCACCGGCAATCTCGACCGCGCTTATGCACAGGATATTATGGAGTTGTTCAAATCCTTCCATCAGGTTGGCGTCACCATTGTGATCTCCGCCCATGATGAAATATTGATGCGCGAATATGGCCAACGCACTATTCGGCTTTCTCAAGGCAAACTAGGCTAGGGTGTATATGCAACGCTTTTTTTATTTACACCTACGGGCAGCAAGCCAAGCGCTCCGTACGCTACTGCAACAACCCCTCAGCAGCTTATTAGGGCTAGCAATGTTGGGGCTTGCAGTGGCGCTACCTGTCTGCCTGTATCTGTTGGTCAGCAGTGCGCAGCAATGGAGCCAAGGGTTGACTGTAAAGCCCGAGATTACCGTGTTCATGGAACTGAACGCCGAACGCACTGATGTGGTGGTGGTAGATGAACATTTGCGCCAGCATAAATTGATTGCCGACTATGAGTTTGTCAGCCGTGAACAGGCGCTGAAAGTCTTATTAGAAAAACAAAATCTACAAGACATCGGCCAAGCCCTTGGCGGTAATCCCCTGCCAGACGCTTTTATCATCCGCCCGAAAGAACTGACGCCAGAACAAATGGAACAGTTGGCAGTTGAACTCAGCAACTTACCGTTGGTCGAAAACACGCAATTTGACGCCGGTTGGGCGCGTAAGTTGGCGCAAATTTTGGCTGTGCTACAACATTTCACCTTGGTATTGGGGGCAAGCTTGGCAATGACCTTGCTGTTGGTCACTCATAATATGATCCGAATGCAGATCTTGGCACACCGCGATGCAATCGAGGTATCAAAACTGATTGGCGCGCCCAATCCCTTCATCCGGCGGCCTTTTCTCTATCTGGCTGTATGGCAAGGGGGGATTGCTGCAGCATTAGGATGGGGGTTAGCACAAGGATTTGTGGCAACACTCAACCCTTTGATTGCCGATTTTGCTGCGCTTTATCATAGCCAAGCAGAATTACACAGCCTAAATTTGGAAGAAAGCGCCTTGTTAGTCGTCAGTATCATCGGGCTCTCTTGTTTAACTGCGGCATGGACATGCACGCGCTTATTGCGCAAACTAGAACCACGCTGATGCCAACCGTATTTAAGACAAGGTTAATATAGTAGTTAAACAATGGTCACATTCGATCGCTGCTTTAAGTCAGTTTTGATAGAGAAACACTATAGTTGCGATAAAAAAATACTTGACTAAAAAGCTAGTCTATTTCTAGCACTCTCTATAGACGAGTGCTAGAATAAAAACAAAGAAGACATCTTCCGGAAAGGAAAGCGAAAGATGAGCAAAGCATTCGCATTACCAATTCCATCCAGCAATGGCAGTCTGGAAAGCTATATCGCAGCGGTGAACAGCATCCCGATGCTGACGCCTGAACGTGAAATCGAACTGGCAACTCGCCATCAAGAACACCAAGATATTGATGCCGCCCGTGAGCTGGTGATGTCGCACCTGCGCGTAGTGGTGTCGATCGCACGCGGCTATTCTGGTTATGGCTTACAACAAGCAGATTTGATTCAAGAAGGCAACATCGGCCTGATGAAGGCAGTGAAGCGCTTTGAACCAACTCGCGGTGTGCGTCTGTTTTCGTTTGCAGTGCACTGGATTAAAGCGGAAATCCACGAATTTATCTTGCGCAACTGGCGCCTCGTTCGTATTGCCACCACCAAACCACAGCGCAAATTATTCTTTAACCTGCGCTCGATGAAACGTGGTTTTAGCGCGCTCACCGATAGCGAAGCACAAGACATCGCGTTGGCTTTAGGTGTGAAACCTGAAGAAGTGCGTGAGATGGAAACCCGCATGAGTGGGCAAGACATCGGTTTGGTGGCAGACAATGACGATGATGATGCGTTTTCGCCTATCGATTGGCTCGCCGACCACGATAACGAACCGACTCATCAAATTGAACGCAAAGCATTCGACCGCTTACAAAAAGAAGGGATTCACGAAGCGTTGGAAAGTCTAGACGCACGGAGTCGCCGGATTATTGAAGCACGTTGGTTAGCTGATGATGGTGGTTTAACGCTCCACGATTTGGCTGCCGAGTTCAATGTATCGGCAGAACGCATCCGCCAGATTGAAGCGAAAGCCCTACAAAAAATGCGTAGCGCGATGCTACAAAATCACAACGAAATCGTCATCGCTTAATATTTGTTTTCGAACACTGACAACAGGCCCCTCGTGGGCCTGTTTTTTATGGAAATCACCCGATGTCGCCCTCTCAGGACTTATTAGCACGCAGTCGCGCAGCAGTTTGGCACCCTTGCACCCAAATGCAACGTCACGAAACCCTGCCGATTATCCCGATTATTCGTGGGGAAGGTAGCTGGTTATATGGTGAACAAGGGGTGCGTTATTTAGACGCTGTGAGTTCATGGTGGGTGAATCTATTCGGTCATAATGAGCCACGGATCAAAGCCGCTATCAGCCGTCAGATGGATCAGTTGGAGCATGTCATCCTTGCTGGTTTTACACACCGACCGGTGGTTGAGTTGTCTGAACGTCTTGGTGCGTTGTCTGGGTTGGGCCATGCTTTTTATGGCTCGGATGGAGCGTCGGCGACAGAAATTGCTTTGAAAATGAGCTTTCACTATTGGCGCAATCAAGGACAGCCAGAGAAAACGCGTTTTGTGCATCTTGAAAACAGCTATCACGGCGAAACGGTTGGTGCACTGGCGGTAACGGATATTCCTTTATTTCGCCAAACCTATGCCCCACTGTTGATTGAAGGTCTATCGGTACCGTGTCCGGATAACCGATACACCACCGCCGAGCACGATGCTAAACAGTTGGCAGAGCAAGCCGCACAAGCAGTTGAACGACTCTTTGCCGCACAACATCAACAGATTGCCGCCATGATTGTTGAGCCACTCGTGCAAGGCGCCGCCGGCATGGCAATGTATCACCCACATTATTTACAGCGCGTCCGCGAGTTGTGCGACCGCTACCAAGTATTATTGATTGCGGATGAAATCGCGGTAGGCTTTGGCCGTACCGGTCGTTTTTTTGCCCACCAACACGCCGAAATCACGCCTGATTTTCTGTGTTTGTCGAAAGGGATTACCGGCGGCTATTTGCCGTTATCCGTCGTGCTCACCACCGATGCGGTGTATGACGCTTTTTATGATCCAGATGTGACACGCGGCTTTTTACATTCACACAGCTATACCGGCAATCCTCTGGCTTCTGCGGCCGCGCTGGCGGTACTCGATATTTTTGAACAAGATCAGGTCTTGCAGTGTAATGCGCAGAAAGCAGTGGCCTTTACCCAGCAATTGCAGGGATTATGTGATTTACCGTGGGTAACGCATTTCCGCCACTGTGGGATGATTTGGGCGTTTGATGTGGTGTGCGAGCGCAATGATTTTGCCCTCGCGTTTTTCCGTGAGATGTTACAGCACGAATGTTTGGTGCGGCCGATTGGGAAAACGGTTTACTTTATGCCGCCCTATTGCACTACCGAGGCAGACATCACCCATCTTTACCATGCCACCCGTGCCAGTTTAACTGCCGTCTGTGGCAATCAAACCACCCCATCACATATCACCTCAGAGCTGAAAATGGCATAATAATCACAGAAGTTATGAATAAATTTTTTATGAGGTTACGCGATGCCTGTTTTTCTACATGTTGGCTGTGGGCCAAAACGTAAAAATCAAACCACAGCAGGTTTTAATACTGAAAGCTGGATAGAAAAGCGTTTAGATATCGATCCAAACGTTCAGCCTGATATTGTAGGAACAATGACTGATATGTCAGCAGTTACAACAGAATCAGTTGATGCATTGTTTTCTAGCCATAACATTGAGCATCTATATCCGCATGAAGTCCCAAAAGCACTTTCAGAGTTCCATAGAGTACTGACACAAGAAGGATTTCTTGTGATTACTTGTCCTGATTTACAAGCTGTATGTGCATTAATTGCTGAGGACAAACTGACAGAAGCAGCCTATCAAAGTCCTGCTGGTCCAATCGCTCCAATAGATATCCTTTATGGATACAGGCCGTCTATGGCTCAAGGAAACCTTTACATGGCCCATAGATGTGGATTCACTCAAAAGGTTCTGACAGGTACTTTGTTATCTGCTGGTTTTAAAAATGTTGCGGCATTTCGACGCACACATCCCTTCTATGATATCTGGGCAATTGCTAGTAAGTCAGAAAGAACGGAAACAGAATTACGGGAGCTCGCTGGAGCACATTTTCCAAAAGGAAATTAAATCGTAAATTTGTTTCAAATAAAATCTTAGAGGCGCGGTTTCACTGCATCTAATAGGTTTTGTTCAGTAATTTTGCCAGTTAGGCGGGCCGTGATATTGCCATCACGGTCCAACACCACCGTAAACGGCAAAGCACCGATTTTATTGCCAATCGTCCGCATCAACTCCAAAGCACTGTTATCCGCCACCAACAGCGGATAAGTGATAGAAAACTGTTGGGCAAAGTTTTTGACGGGAATTTTCTGATCCAGCGCAATCCCCACCACCGCTACCCCATGTGGGCCAAACCGTTGTGAAAAGGTGTTTAACATCGGCATTTCTTCACGGCAAGGGGCACACCATGTCGCCCAAAAATTGACTACCACTACTTTCCCACGCCAATTCTCAACCGACTGTAGCTTGCCATTCACATCAGGAAAACGCGCCTGATCGAGTGCCGATCCTGCCCACGCAGTTAAGGGGCTGCAAGCAGCAATCAATGCGGCCATCATCAGATGGCGGCGGCTAAACAGTGCCATATTTTCATCCTTTTTGTGCTTGTTGCATGGTGATCGCCGACTGATGCGCTTAGAATGTTTGCTCTTTTTCTGATGCAAAGGCAACAGCGATGTCGATCTTGGTTTGTGGCTCGGTGGCTTACGATACCTTACTGCATTATCCCGGTCATTTTCACCAACATCTCTTAAGCGACCATTTGCACCGGCTGTCAGTGTGCTTTGTGACACCAGAATTGCGGCGAGAGTTCGGCGGCTGTGGTGGCAATATTGCCTATACCTTACACCAACTAGGGGCACAGCCTTTATTGATGGCGACAGTCGGTAAAGATTTCGCCAGCTATCACGACTATCTGACCCAACAAGGGATACGGACTGATTATATCCGTGTCTTGCCAGCGCACTACACCGCACAATGTTTTATCAATAGCGATCAAGACGGTAACCAAATCACCGCTTTTCATCCGGGAGCGATGGATTTTGCCGATCAAAATCAAATTAGCGAGGTAAGCGAAGCGGTGAATTGGGCGATTGTCGCCCCAACCGGACGGGCAGGGGATATTGCTTTCCCACCGCAACTTGCCGCCGCCGACATTCCCTTTATTTTCGACCCCGGCCAAGAGTTGCCGTTATTAAGTGGCGAGGAGCTATTGCACTGCGCCAAACTTGCCCATGTGCTGACCTTAAACCAATACGAAGCCGAGCTATTTACTGAACGCACCGGACACGCCCCCGATACGCTAGTCGGGCAGGGGCAACTGCAAGCGGTGGTGATGACACAAGGGGCCGGCGGTAGTGTCGTCTATCTTGCAGATCAAACTTCCCTGCATGTTGCCGCCGCCCCTATCAGCCACGCTGTTGATCCCACTGGCTGTGGCGACGCTTTCCGTGCAGGGGTGTTGTATGGTTTACAACAAGGCTGGCCATGGTTGAGTATTTTGCAATTTGCCAGCGTATTAGGGGCAATCAAAATCGAACATCAGGGTGGACAAAATCATCCTTGTCGCCTGCCAGAGGTGTTACAACGGTGGCAGAGCGCGTATGCTGAACCGGCCTTGCCACCGGCTCATCACCCTGTATGCGGTGCCTAATGATTGGCGAAATCATCGTCTTTCGATTGAAAATGCGGCTAGGCACCGCCATAGATGAGCCTTTGAATCCCAAACAATAGGGAAAAATTATGCCCGTACCTTCGCTAGCAACCCACTTAACCGGCCCTTTATTAGAACTGGAACGGCGTTTCCTCGCCGCCCAACCGCAAATTGAACATTGGTTCCGTAATCAATGGAGTAACCATCAAGCGCCGTTTTATGGTTCGGTGGATCTACGCAATAGTGGGTTTAAACTGGCACCCGTGGACATGAATTTATTTCCCGGTGGCTTTAACAACCTCAATCCCGATGCCTTACCACTGGCGGTACAAGCCGTCGCCAGCGCCGTTGAGCACGCTTGCCCCCGCGCTAAAAGCATCTTGCTGATTCCGGAAAACCACACCCGTAATACTTTCTACCTAAAAAATATCGCTGCCTTACGGCATATTTTAGAAACTGCTGGCTTACAGGTGCGTTTAGGTAGCCTCTCGCCAGATATCAACGAGATCACTCAGTTAGATGCCGGCGATGGCGTACAACTGACACTCGAACCCCTACACCGCGAGGGTGATCGGGTGACTGTGGGTACTGATGGTTTTGACCCGTGTATTGTTTTACTGAATAACGATTTATCCGCCGGCATCCCTGATATTTTGCAGGGCATTAAACAAACCCTGTTACCACCACTGCACGGTGGCTGGGCAGTGCGCCGCAAAACACAGCATTTCAGCGCCTTCGATCAAGTCGCCACCGAATTTGCCAGCTTGCTCGATCTCGATCCGTGGTTAATCAACCCTTATTTTGCCGGTTGTCGCGCCCTCGATTTTCACGAACGACACGGTGAAGATGAATTAGCCGATACGGTGTCCGATATCCTGCAACGGATTGGCAGCAAATACCGTGAATATGAAATTGATGTAGCGCCGTTTGTGATTGTAAAAGCAGATGCCGGCACTTATGGCATGGGTGTGATGACCGCGAAAAGCCCTGATGATGTGCGTGGCCTCAACCGCAAACAGCGCAATAAAATGTCGGTGATTAAAGAAGGGCAACAAGTCAGCGAAGTGATTGTGCAAGAAGGGGTGTATACCTTTGAAACTGTTGGTGAAGCCGTTGCCGAGCCAGTGATTTATATGATGGATCGTCATGTGGTGGGTGGGTTCTATCGTGTGCATACAGGGCGTGGCCGTGATGAAAACCTGAATGCACCAGGGATGCACTTCTCGCCGATGAGTTTCGATGGCGCATGTTTGCCCGACCGGACTTGTGGCCCAGAAGACTCTACCAATCGTTTATATGCCTATGGTGTTGTGGCACGTCTTGCCCTGTTAGCTGGGGCACTCGAACTTGAACGCACCGCACCGACTGCCGCCTAAGGAATCATGATGCACTTTGCTTTTATTGCCGATCCACTCGATCATTTG
>RRZT010174875.1_pt1 | contig 11442 bp, 12 predicted proteins | sample 2165551 | NCBI WGS metagenome assembly RRZT01 (sample SAMN10456910, study PRJNA506462) | wastewater metagenome | biome: wastewater; feature: sludge; material: wastewater sludge; isolation source: wastewater sludge with Escherichia coli K12::gfp cells carrying plasmid... | place: USA: Moscow, Idaho... | reverse complement strand
TAATAAAAATTAATAAATTTTGTGAAAAAAATAATATTACTATAAGATATTTTACTCCTACTCATATGATGCAATATGCAAAATTGTTTGATACAAATATAATGCAAAAAGTTTGGACAAAATTATTTGATGGTGGAATAAAAGAATTTTATGCTCTTTGGTATGTAAGTGAAGTTTCAGATTATATAAAAGATGATAAATATGTTGCATTTAAAGATTTAGCACATTTGAATGAGTACTATAATCATAAACTTTTTATTGATAATGTAGTTAATAGAGATACTAAATATTTGATAAAAGATAAATTTGAATTAAATAAATATATTGAAAATAATAAAAACTATTTTAAGTAAAACACATAGATGAATATCATTTATGTAAAACATTATTAGACTAAATTCTAATTTCCAAACCATTTTTAGCTACAATAAACCTTTATTTTTAGGAGTTAAAATGCAAAAATTAGAGTTATGGCACAACATCTCTTGCTCAAAATCAAATAGTGCAAAAGATTATTTAGATGATAGTATATATAAAATCAAAACTAGAGATTACCTTTCAAATCCACCATCAAAACTTGAGTTAAAAGAACTTTTAAAGAAGTTAAATATATCAATCTTTGAGCTTATAAGAACTAGTGAAAATATATATCAAGAGTTAAAACTAGATGAGATAAAAGATGAAGATTTATTAATAGAAGCTGTATTAAAAAACCCAATTTTAATACAAAGACCAATTTTGCTTGGAGAAAATAAGGCTTTTATAGTAAGACCACCATTTAAAATAGAAGATATCATAAATAAATTTTGATGGAAAAGTGAAAAATAAATTGTCTTAAAAAAGTTTTAGCTATAATCTAAACTAAATTTTGAAAAATAAGAACAATTAGGATAAAAAATGGGTCAAACAATAACAGAAAAGATATTTAGTGAGCATGTAGGAAAAAAAGTTTTTGCTGGAGAGATTGTAAGAAGTCCAATAGATATGGTAATTGGAAATGATATTACAACTCCAATTTCAATAAAAGCTTTCGAAGATGGTGGCTTTGAAAAACTTGCAAATCCAGATGGTTTTGCAATAGTTTTAGACCACTTTATTCCAGCAAAAGATATTGCAAGTGCAAATCAAGCAAAAATCTCAAGAGATTTTGCAATGAAACACAATCTTAAAAACTTTTTTGATGAAAAAGATATGGGAATTGAGCATGCACTTTTACCAGAAAAAGGTTTAGTTATTCCAGGTGATGTAATTATTGGTGCAGATTCTCATACATGTACTCATGGTGCTTTAGGAGCATTTAGTACAGGAATGGGAAGCACAGATATCTCTTTTGGAATGATTACAGGTGGAAACTGGTTTAAAGTTCCTGAATCAATCAAAGTTGTATTCAAAGGAAAACCATCACAATATGTAACTGGTAAAGATTTAATCTTAGAAATTATTAGGATTTTAGGAGTTGATGGAGCTTTATATAAAGCTTTAGAGTTCACAGGCGATACAATCCAATATTTAAGCATGGATGACAGATTCTCTTTATGTAATATGGCTATTGAAGCAGGAGCTAAAAATGGAATTGTTGCATATGATGAGATTACAAAAGAGTTTTTAGATACAGTTGCTAAAAATAACAATGGTTTAAGAGCAGAGCCAAAAATCCACTATAGCGATGAAGATGCAAACTATTGTCAAGTAATTGAAATAGATGTTGCTAAATTAGAACCAGTTATTGCATATCCATATTTACCATCAAATGGTCACTCAGTTTCTCAAGCAGTTTCTGATAATATTAAAGTTGACCAAGTATTTATAGGTTCATGTACAAATGGAAGATTAAGTGATTTTAAAATTGCTGCTGAAATTTTAGCAGGACAAAAAGTTGCTCGTCATGTAAGACTTATCTTAACGCCAGGAACTCAAAAAATATTAAGAGAAGCAACAAAACTAGGTTATATTGATACTTTAGTTGATGCAGGTGCAGTTGTTTCAAATCCTACATGTGGAGCATGTTTAGGTGGATATATGGGAATTTTAGGAGATAATGAAGTATGTATCTCTACAACAAATAGAAACTTTGTTGGAAGAATGGGAAGTAGAAGTTCAAAAATCTATTTAGCAAACTCAGCAGTTGCAGCTGCATCTGCAATTTCTGGATATATTACAGACCCAAGAAGCTTATAATGAATATTATTCCATTTAAAATACCTTGTGTTATTTTAAGTGGTGGTAAAAGCTCACGAATGGGAGAAGATAAATCACTTCTTCCGTTTGGCTCTTCAAACTCTTTAATAGAATATCAATACAAAAGATTAAAACCCTATTTTAAAAATCTTTATATATCTTCAAAAATAGATAAATTTGACTTCTTAAATCCCAACGATTTAATATTAGATGAAAATCAAGAAATTTATTCTCCAATTCTTGCTCTTTATTCTATTTTTAAAAAACTTCCAAATCAAAATATTTTTATAATAACGGTTGATAGTCCATTTGTTTCAATAGACTCAATTAAAACCCTAATTGATAATTCAAATACTATCTATATAACTAGTGCGCAAACTGAAAAAACTCATAATTTATGTGGTGTTTTCTCTTCTAATTTAATTTCTAGAATAGAACAAATGATCAATGAAGATATCCATAAAATATTCTATTTGATACGAAATAGTTCTTCAAATATAATAACTTTTTATGATGATAAAGAATTTATAAATATTAATAAAAAAGAGGAATATGAAGAATCTTTGAGTTTTATAAAAAAATATTATGATTCTTATAACTAAACACTAGCAATTTATAAGTTTGTTATTATATCTTTTTTGTTATCTTTAGTTATAAATTTTTATAACTAAGGAAATTAAAATGAAGAAAAATGAGCTAGATAAAGCTTTAGAAATATTTGATACAGAGATAAAAAAATCTGGATTATCAAGAAGAGAAGCTTTCAAAGTTGCAGGTTTAGGTGGAGCTGCATTTTTATTAGGAGGAAGTGAATCTGAAGCTGCAACTATTGCAAAAGCAAGTGAAGCAAAAGCAAAAATTGTTATAGTTGGTGGTGGATTAGCTGGAATTTCTACTGCTGCTAGATTAGTAAACTCTTTAGCTGAACCTGATATCACAATAATAGAACCAAATCCTAAATCAGTTTCATATCAACCAGGAACTACTCTAGTAGCTTCAGGAGTTTATGCTTCAAAAGATGAACTTTTATATGAAACAAAAGACTATTTACCAAAAGGTGTAACACTAATCAAAGACAAAGCAATTGATTTTAATCCTGAAGCAAATAAAATCACTTTAGAATCTGGTGAAGTTTTATCTTACGATTTTTTAATTGTAGCAGCTGGAATTGTTTTAAATTATGGTGCAATTAAAGGATTAGAAGAAGTAGGGGATGCTTATAGTGTCGGAGATGCATCAAAAATATTAAAAGTATTTGGAGATAGTGGTGTAACTTCAGTTTATAATATAGATTCTGCTGAACAAATGTGGGTTCAAATGCAAAAATTTGTTCAAAAAGCAAAAGATGGACAAAAAGTAAAAGGTGTATTTACAGATCCAAATACAGCTATAAAATGTGGTGGTGCACCTAAAAAAGTTATGTATCTAACAAACGCAAGATTAAATGAAGCAAAAGCAAGAGCTAATGCAGAACTAAATTTTTATGCTGATAGTGGAAAATTATTTGGTGTTAAAGAGTATGCAGATGCTATTGAAAAACAATTTATTGCAAGAGATATGAAATGGAATTTCAATCATAATTTAATTGCTGTTGATATAAATAAAAAAATAGCAACATTTGATAAATATTGGCAAGAAAAAGGTGCTTTTGATAAAGATTTAGAAGAATATGAAATGATTACTAAACATCAAAATATTGATGTACCTTTTGATTTCTTACACATAACTCCACCTCAAAAAGCTCCAGATGAAATAGGAAACTCAGAAATAGGTTCAAATAAAGGATGGGTTCCAGTAAATAAAGAAACTCTACAACACGTAAAATATAATAATATCTTTGCAATTGGAGATATCGCAGCTGTACCTATGGGGAAAACTGGAGGAAGTGTAAGAAAACAATATAAAGTATTAGTTGATAACCTTATTTCAGTTATGGAAGGTAAAGAACCAACAGCTAAATATACTGGTTATACAGTTTGTCCATTAATTACTGATATAGGTAAAGTTATGCTTGCTGAATTTGACTGGACAGCAAAACCAACACCATCATTCCCTCTTGATCCAACACAAGAAAGATATATTTGGTGGTTACTAAAAGTTTATTTACTAAAACCTATGACAATGCACGGTATGTTAAGTGGTAGAGCATAGGAAAACTTTTTGAAAAAAGAGTTAATTATCTTTATAGTAATTTTAATTGTGTTAACAATGACAATGCACTATAAAGAGTTTATAAACTACCCTTTAACTCACATAAAAAACTTTCCAAATTCATCAGCTTATGGATTTGGAATTTTTCATCCTTTAGTTTTTGCAAGCATTATTTATATTGTCTTATCAGTTCCAAGATTGGTTATCAAACTATTTAAAAGGAAAAATCATGAGAAAAGTAATTAAAAACATTGTTCTAGCTTCTTTTTTAGCAATAAGTGGTGTTTGGGCACAAGATGAATTAAATTTAAAAGAGCCTACAAAAGCTGTTTATGATTTAATCAAAAAGTATAATTTAGAACAAGTAGATTATGAATATGTAAAAAAATCTATTGGTTTAGGAAATAGAAGTTCTGCCTCTTCTATTTTAATAGATGCAAGACCTGCTTTAAAATATCAAAAAGGAACAATTCCTTCAAGTTACAATATTCCTGATACAAATTTTGATGAATACTATAAAGCAATTAGTGATATTCCTAAAGACAAAGAACTAATTGTTTTTTGTGGAGGTTATTCTTGTGAAAAAAGTCCTATTGTTGCTCAAAAGTTAAAAGAAAAAGGGCATAAAAATGTAAAGATTTATAGTGCAGGGGAACCTGAATGGTCAACAAAAAACTATTTAGAAGTAGATACTATTGTTACAAAAGCATATCAAGAAAATAATAGTGCTTTACTCATAGATGCAAGACCTTTTGCTAAATATTTACAAGAAACAATTATTGGAGCTATTTCTGTTCCTGACACAGATTTTGAGAAATTGTTAGGAAGATTTCCTATAAACAAAGATGAAAAAATCCTTATTTTTTGTAGTGGATTCAATTGTGAAAAATCAAATATAGTTGCAAATAAATTATATGCTTTAGGTTATAAAAATGTTGTAGTTTATGCAGGAGGACTTCCAGCATGGAAAGAAGCTGGATTAAAAACAACTTCTTTTGCAAAAGCTTCAAAAGATGAAAATGCACAAACATCTATAAAAAAAGATGAATTCAGTAAAAATGGACTAAAACTAGGAAAAGATCAAGGTAGCGTAGATGGAGAATGGCTAAAAGCATTAATTCTTGAAAATAAAGTTCCTGAGTATATTCAAATAGTTAATATTTTAAATGAGCAAGAGTTCAAGAATGGTCATATAAAAGGTTCAATAAATATTGAAGCAGGTAAATTAAGCGCTAAAGAGTTATATGAAAAGCTACCTAAAAATAAAACTATTGTATTTCATTGTACAGCTGGTTCAAGATCACTAGAAGCTTGGATGAAATTGAATTCTAATAAGTATGATATGAGCGAAATTTACTACTTTGATGCAAATATCACTTGTAAAGGTAATAATTGTAAAATTGATGTAAATGAGCCTTTAGAGTAAAGTTTTCACTGTTTATAAATAAAAAAAGGGAAGGCTAATAAACCTTCCCTTTTTTATTATTTTGCAAATTTATTATTTAAGTGCTGCTTTAGCAGTTGCTACTAAAGATGCAAATGCAGCAGAATCATTCATAGCCATATCAGCTAAGATTTTTCTATCTAACTCTAAACCAGATAATTTTAATCCATTCATGAATCTTGAATAGTTAATATCATTTAATCTACAAGCTGCATTGATTCTTATGATCCATAATTTTCTAATGTCTCTTTTTTTCTGTCTTCTATCTCTGAAAGCATAAACTAAAGATCTTTCTAATTGCTCTTTAGCTTTTCTAAAGTGTTTTCTTCTACCACTAAAGAAACCTCTAGCAGCTTTTAATACTTTCTTAAGTCTTCTTCTTCTTACAACGCTAGTTTTTTCTCTTGGCATATTTTTCCTTTCTTAACCGTTATTTTTAATAAGGTGTCAGCTTTAGCTGAACTTATCCATTCTAAAATGGAGGGACAAAAATTACTTAATTTAAGTAATTACGCTTTACACAAAGTTGAAAGAATACCAGCAACATTTGTACTATGTACAGTTTTTGGTCCTCTTAAGTTTCTTTTTCTTTTTTGACTCATTTTAGTTAAAATGTGGCTTCTAAAAGCAGAACCTCTTTTGATAGTTCCGTTTTTCTTTACTTTAAATCTTTTAACAGCACCTTTAACGCTTTTCATTTTTGGCATAAAGAAATCCTTTCATATAAATTTGCATTTTTCATAGTGAAAAAGTTTTGGATTATACTGAAATTAGAATTAGTTTATTATTAAATAAATTTTAAATAGGGAGAAGAAGAGAATATATCTCTTCTTATACTTTGAGTTTAATCTTTTTTAGGAAGAACTAAAAGATTAACATATCTTCCTTCAAGTTTTGGTTCTTTGTCCATAACAGCTATATCTTCAACCATTGGCCAAATTTTATTTAAAACGTCAATTCCTGATTGAGGATTTGCCATTTCTCTACCTTTTAGAAAAACTCTAAATCTTACATGATTTCCTTCTTCTAAAAATTCTCTAGCATGTTTTACTTTGTAGTTAACATCATTTTCAGCAATTTTTACTGAAAGTTTTATCTCTTTTATAACGATAACTTTCTGATTTTTTTTAGCTTCTTTTTTCTTTTTTTCTTGTTGGTATCTAAATTTACCATAATCCATGATTTTTGCAACTGGTGGCTTCCCATCAGGCGCAATAAGAACTAAATCTAAACCCATTTCATCAGCAAGAGCTAAAGCTTGAGCTGTTGGAATAATTCCATGGTTTGTTCCATCATCACTTGTACACCTAACTTCTTTTGCTGTAATCATTTCATTCATGATTACATCATCTTTTCTTTTGTCTTTACTCAAATTCTACTCCCGTTTTTGATTTCATTTAGCATTGAGATAAACTCATTTTTACTCATATTTGATTGTTCTCTTGTTCTTCTATTTCTTAGTGCAACTGTTTTATTTTCTACTTCTTCATCTCCAATAACAACTATCATTGGAACTCTTTGTTTTTCTGCCATTCTAATTCTTTTATTTAAACTCTCATTCATATTATAAATTTCTGAATCTAAATCATTTTCTAAAAGGGCTTTTTGTAACTCTTTTGCATATTCAACATGAGAATCTGCAATTGGAACAAAAATAACTTGTGTTGGAGCAATTATAAATGGAAACTCACCAGCACAGTGTTCAGTTAAAATACCAATAAATCTTTCAAAAGAACCAAGTATTGCTCTATGAATCATAACTGGTTGTTCTTTTTCACCTTTTTCATTTATATATTCTACATTAAATCTTGAAGGTAAGTTCATATCAACTTGAACTGTTCCACATTGCCATTTTCTTCCAATAGCATCAAGAATTTTAATATCAATTTTTGGACCATAGAAAGCTCCGCCACCTTCATCAATTCCATAAGAGATATTATTTTCATCTAAAGCATCCATAATACCTTTTGTTGTTTTTTCCCAAAAAATATCATCACCAATTGCTTTTTCTGGTTTTGTAGAAACTTCTATTTCATATTTGAAATCAAAAACTTTTAATAAAGTATCAACAAATTCTAACACTTCAAATATTACTTGTTTGATTTGATCTTGTGTACAAAATATGTGTGAATCATCTTGAGTGAATTCTCTAACTCTAAATAATCCATGCATTGCACCACTCATTTCATGTCTATGAACAACACCATATTCAAAAAGTTTTTTTGGTAGTTCTTTATATGAAACTAGATTGTTTTTAAATATTTGAATATGTCCAACACAGTTCATTGGTTTAATACCATACTCTTGATCATCAATAGTAGTAAAATACATATTCTCTTTATAGTTTGCATAGTGCCCTGATATTTTCCACATTTCTGCTTTTAAAATTTCAGGTCCTCGAACAGGTTCATACCCTCTAATTCTATGAGCTTTATATAAAAGGTGTTCTAATTTACTTCTAAGTCTAGCACCTTTTGGTAACCACATAGGAAGTCCTGCTCCTACATCATCATTAAAAGTAAATAATTCTAATTCTGTTCCTAGTTTTCTATGGTCTCTTTTTTTAGCCTCTTCAAGCATTCTTGTATAATCAAATAAAGCTTGTTTATCAAAAAATGCAATTCCATAGATTCTTGTAATCATCTCATTTTTTTCATCACCACCAAGGTAAGCACCTGCTACTCTTGTTAATTTGAAGCTTCTAATCATTCTTGTATTTGGTAAATGAGGACCTCTACACAAATCTTCAAAATCACCTTGTCGATAAATAGTTAGAACATCATCTTTGATATTTTTTAAAACAGCTTGTTTTAACTCATCATTTTTGAATTTTTCATAAAACTCTTCTTTTGTCGTTTCATGCCTTGTTATAGGAAGTTTTCTATCTGCTATTTCTTTCATTTTCTTTTCAATAGTTGGTAATTCATCATCTGAAATCTTACTATTTACTTTAAAATCGTAATAGAATCCTTCTTTTACAACAGGTCCAACAAAAAATTTTGCTTCAGGGTAAAGTTCTTTGATAGCTTGTGCCATAAGGTGAGCGCACGAGTGTCTTAAAATATCTAAAGACTCTTTTGAATCATCAGATTTAATCTCATCTCCTTGGATATTCAAAGCTTCCGCAGTTTGAAGGTCATATATTTGACCATCTTTTAATATTCCAATAGGTTCCAATAATTTCCTTTTTCTATTCAATAATTTATAAATTTACAATTATTCTATCTCAAAGTGACTTAATTTATTTAAATATAAATTTAATTTAGTAAATTTTAGTTACAATTTAGCATGATTTTGAATATATCTAAAATAAAAACTGAAAGCCTACTACTATTTTGTAAAGATTTGATTTTATCTTATAAGGATAAAATTAATTTAAATGAATCAGAACTAGATAAAGATATTGTTGAAGAATTTAATAATATTGGAAATGATATGTTAAAACAGATTTTGAATGTAACTTTTCCTCAAAACTATTATGTTCAAAATGCAAAACACTATCGTATAAAAGCTGTTTTAAATGGATATAACTTCATAAATAATGAAATTTCAAAAAATTTAAAAGAAAATGAAACTTTCAATCCTTCAATGCTCTATTTTTCTTTACTTGCTTTGTGGTTTAAAGAATTAAATAAAGAATCTACTTCAAAAGAGTATATATATTTTATTTTATATCCATATTTCCAAGTTTATGATAAATTTCTTGTAAATATGAAAGACTCTGAATTTAAAAAATTAAATATAAAAATGATTGAATTAGCTGAAAAAGTTATTTATAATTTCGATAAATATAATCTTAGATAGTAAAAAAAGGTGAAAATCACCTTTTTTTAGAATTTATATCTCATATAAGCTCTAATATCTTGAGCTTCTTTTACTGGATTTTGTCCATTTGCTTGAGCATCTGACATACTCATAGGCTCTCCATCAGCCCCAAAGAATGAGTTAGAACCTGTATAATCATAATCTATATATACATAACTAACACCAAAACTTAAAGCTTCAGTTAATTTTTGAGTTCTATAAACTTCAAAAGCTTGTCCACGTGCAGCTATTTTACTTCCAGCATATGTATCTTCACCATAAGTCATAGATCTCCAGTATTTACTTCCTTTATTCCATTCAAATCCAATTCTTGCACTATCTGGTAATATTGGACAAGCAGTATTTACTCCTAACCAAACAGAATAACCAGTTTGAGAATCAGTTGTACCTAACATTCCTTTAGAATTTGGATTTGTTTTACTCATAGCAAATGATGCAAATGCCGTTGTATTATCTAAAGTTTCAGAAATTCCATCTCCAATACCTTCAGCTTTAAATAAAACTGTTGCTAAATCTATATCTCCAACATCTTCAAATGAAGGTTTTGCCATTTGTAATTCATAAGCTGTTTGTGCATCTGGATTATTTGTATAAGTACCATAGGCATTATTAAATTTACCCATAGCATCTGCACTATAGCCAATCAAATTCCAAGCATGTGAGTATTGCATATGAACAGAATATTGTCCATCATCATAAGGAACAACTATTAACCCTAACATATCAACATCATCATTTTTTTCATCATCTTTTGAATATGCTGGTTTAAACATATCAAATCTTGGAGTTGCATTTGTCAAGCCTCTTCCTCCACAGATTTTTAACCAAGAACCAGTAAATCCAGTAACACCTTCTGTATCAAGTTTAAATGAGAATCCATCAAATTCAACATCAATAGTATGAGAAAGTGGAGAGTTTGGTTGTTGGTCATTTCTAATGTTTATAGGTAAACCATCAGTTGAAGGACGACGACCTACAGAAACTGACCAAGGGATATCAGAACTAAATAGTCTTTCATTTTGATATAACCAATAAGCTTCTTTTACTTTTATCGAATTATCTGTTGCATTTTCATTTGTAACCCAATCAAAGTTTGCATAACCTGGATTTGTATTTGATTGAGAATGATCTGCTGTATCTCCAAAGGCTTTATTATAAGATAATTTTCCAAAAAATGATGAGTTATCATCAGCTTTATATTTTGCACCTAACCAAAGTCTGTTTGTTAAAAGTGCATCATTTTTTGATTTTGAACCATCAGCATGTTTATACTGAATATTATCAACTTGTGTTCTAAAATCAACATCCCATTTTATATTATCTTGTGCACTTTGAATTTTTGCAGTTGTAGCAGTTTTTGACACTGTCTCAAGTTTCTTTTCAATATTTTCAATTCTTTTTTCATCAACAGCAACTTTTTGTTGAGTTGGTGCCACATTTGTAACAGCTTTTTCAGCCTCTTTATCTTTAGCCTCTTGTTGTGCTACTTTTTTTTCTAAAGCTTCAATTTGTGCTTTTAAAGCTTGTATTTGATTATACATCTCTTTATTCATATCAGATGCAAAAGAAGTTGTTGCAAGTGCAGTAACAACAGACATCGCGATTAAATTTTTTTTCATATTAACTCTTTCCTAACTATAATAATTTAACATAAAAAAAGGGTGATAAAATCACCCTTTAACTTTTTAGCAAGATGGTACGTTTCCAGAATCACTTGCATATTCAATCAAAAAGTCAATAATCTCTTTTTGAGCATTTGGTTTGATATCTCCAGCTTTTACATTTGGACAAAGTTTAATAACTTCTTGTTCAAATTTTCCAGACTCAGCTATACTTTTCCACTC
>RRZT010209646.1_pt1 | contig 11443 bp, 10 predicted proteins | sample 2165551 | NCBI WGS metagenome assembly RRZT01 (sample SAMN10456910, study PRJNA506462) | wastewater metagenome | biome: wastewater; feature: sludge; material: wastewater sludge; isolation source: wastewater sludge with Escherichia coli K12::gfp cells carrying plasmid... | place: USA: Moscow, Idaho... | reverse complement strand
ATGTTATCTGCAGAAAAAGGAGATTTAGAGGCCAAAGTAGATTTTAAAGGTACAAACGAGTTTTCTGATTTAGGAAAAAGTTTTAATGAAATGATTAAAAAAATTAGAATTTTAATAGACAATAATAACAAAGAACATGAAAAATTGAAAAAAGCTGAGCTGAACATAATGCAAGCTCAAATAAATCCACATTTTTTATATAATTCTTTGGACGCAATAATTTGGATGGCTGAAGGTGGAGATAAAGAGAAAATAATTGATATAGTTAGTGCTCTTTCTGGATTTTTTAGGATTTCTCTTAGTAAAGGGGCAGATATAATTAACTTAGAAAGAGAGATTGAGCATTGCAAAAATTATTTAATTATACAGAAAATGAGATATGGAGAACTTTTGTCTTATAGCTTCAACATTGATAAAAGAATTCTTAGTGAAAAAATAATAAAAATAACACTTCAACCTATTGTGGAAAATGCTATTTATCACGGAATTAAAAATAAAAAAAATGGTGGAAGTGTAAAAATAAGTGCTTTTATGAAAAATGAAGATGAAATTGAAATTGTAGTAGAAGATAACGGAATAGGCATAAAAGAAAACAAACTTTTAGAGATTAGGAAGACTCTTTTAAAATCAGATTCTACGGAAGACAATGAAAATAATATTAACATTCAAAAAGGGTTTGGAATTAATAATGTGAACGAAAGAATAAAATTATATTTTGGAGAAGAATATGGTTTGAATATTGACAGTACTTGGCAAGAGGGAACAAAAGTAAGTATCAAAATTCCTATGGTGAGGTGAAAAATGCATAAAGTTTTTATAGTAGAAGATGAAGAAATTTTAAGAGAAGGAATGAAAAAAAATATTAATTGGGAAGAAGCTGGTTATGAATTTTCTGGGACTGCAAAAGATGGGGAAGAAGCACTAACATTAATTAGAAAATGTATGCCAGATATAATTATTACAGATATTAAAATGCCATTCATGAACGGGTTAGAAATGAGCAAAATTATAAAAGAAGAAAATCCATCTATAAAAATAATAGTTTTAACAGGTTATGATGAATTTGATTTTGCAAGAGAAGCTATTTCAATTGGAGCAGATGAATATTTACTAAAACCTTTTTCTGCTAAAAAATTATTAAATTCGCTAAATCAAATTTCTGAAAAAATAATAAAAGAAAAGGAAGAAAAAGTTTTAACTTATGAAAAATATATATTAGAAAAAGAATTATTAAAAACTTTTGAGAATAAAGGTGAAAATATTCAAGAGTTTTATAAAAATGATAATGAAATTATTGAAGATTTTTTCAAATTTGGGAAGTTAACTGAAATAGATAGTTTTGTAAATAACTATGTTAAAAATCTTAAAGAATCCTCTATAAATTCTTACATTTATACTTACTATATATTCATGAATTTATTTATGAGTACATCAAAATTTTTAAAAAATATTGGAGAAGTGAAATTGGAAGATGTTTTTCCTGAAATTAAAGACATAGAATTTTTTTGTATTGAAACCCATAATGATAATCGTCTAAAAGAAGCAATAAGAGATATTTTTTTTAAAGTAATAAATTTTAGAGAAAATCATAAAACTGATAAATATGGAGTCATTATTGAAGAAGCTAAAAGTTTTATAAGAAAAAATCTATCTAATCCAGATTTATCATTAAATTTAGTTGCTTATAACATCCACGTAAGTCCAAATCATTTCAGCAGTATTTTCAAAAGTTCTACTGGAGAATCCTTTACAGATTTTCTTATTAAAATAAGAATTGAAAAAGCAAAAGAACTTTTAAATTCTACAACACTAAAAACATATGAAATTTCAGAAAAAATTGGCTATCCTGACTCCCATTATTTTAGTTATATATTTAAAAAAAATACTGGTTTAACTCCCAGCGAATTTAAGAAAAAATCTTAATTTTGTTCTAAATCCAAAATAAAAGTATAAAAACAAACCAAATAAGTATCAAAGTCCATTTCTTTAGATAAATTATGATAGTATACTCGTAATAGGAATAGCCGAAAGGCAAATAAAAACAAGGAGGAATTGAATATGAAAATAAGCAAAATTTTGCTTACAGCATTAATGGGTATTATGTTATTTAGTGTGGCAGCAAACGGAGCAACAAAGAAAATTGTTTTAGGTTTTGCACAAATTGGAGCAGAAAGTGGATGGAGAACAGCAGAAACAGCTTCTGTAAAAGCTGCAGCTAAAGCGGCGGGCATAACACTTAAGTTTTCAGATGCACAACAAAAACAAGAAAACCAAATTAAAGCAATCAGAAGTTTTATAGCTCAAAAAGTTGACGTTATAGCCCTTGCACCAGTTGTTGAATCTGGTTGGGACACTGTTTTACAAGAAGCTAAAAAAGCTAAAATTCCTGTAATAATTGTTGATAGAACTATTAAAGTAAAAGATCAAAGTTTATATGCTACTTTCGTAGGATCAGATTTCCCTTTAGAAGGAAAAAATGCTGCTATAGAAATGGCTAAACTTCTTAATGGAAAAGGAAATATAGTTGAGCTTCAAGGAACTGTTGGTTCATCTGCTCAAGTTGATAGATTAAAAGGTTTTGCTGATGAAATTGCTAAATCTCCAAATATTAAAATGCTAGCTTCTCAATCAGGAGATTTTACAATAGCAAAAGGTAAAGAAGTTATGGAATCTTTCCTAAAAAAATATGGAAATAAAATAAACGGTTTATATGCACACAATGATGATATGGCTCTTGGAGCAATTCAAGCTATTGAAGAATTTGGATTAAAACCAGGAGTAGATATTAAAATAGTATCTATTGATGGTGTAAGAGGAATATTTGAAGCTATGGCAGCAGGAAAAGCTAATGTTACTGTTGAATGTAATCCGTTACTTGGTCCTCAAATTATGGATACTGCTAAAAAACTTGCAGCAGGACAATCAGTTCCTAAATGGATAAAATCAAATGAAGGAATTTATAGAATGGATACTGCTAAAAAAGAACTTCCTAAAAGAAAATACTAATCAAATACTAAGGATACCGCTAAGGATTTTTCCCTAGCGGTTTTTTTATACTTATAGAAAATTATAAATCTTAATGTAATAAGTACAAATCAAAATGTAGCAGAGCCATCTCTCTTGTACTTGTGGCGACTATAAAATTTAGGAAAATGAATACTTGAAAAAGGAGGTATTGTTAATGAAAAAAGTTTTAGAAATGAAAGGGATATGTAAAAGTTTCCCCGGAGTAAAAGCTCTTTCTAATGTAGATTTAACTCTCTATGAAGGTGAAATTCATGCATTAATGGGAGAAAATGGTGCAGGGAAATCTACATTGATTAAAGTATTAACTGGTGTAGAAAGTATAGATTCGGGAAAAGTTTTTTTAGAAGGAAAGGAAATAGTCGCAAATTCTACTAAAGAGGCACAAGAATTAGGAATAAGTACTGTTTATCAAGAAGTGAATCTTTGTCCAAATTTATCAGTAGCAGAAAATCTGTATATTGGAAGAGAAATAATAAAAAAAGGGTTTATTGATTGGAAGACTATTAATAAAAAAGCTATAGAAATTCTTAAGAAAATTAATATTGATATAGATGTTACACGAACACTTGATTCTTATTCGGTTGCTATTCAACAAATGGTTGCAATAGCAAGAGCAGTAGATATTGATGCTAAAGTTTTAATTTTAGATGAGCCTACATCTAGTTTAGATAGTGAAGAGGTAGAAGAATTATTTGAAACGATGAGAAAATTAAAAGAACAAGGAATAGCCATTGTTTTTGTTACACATTTTATGGATCAAGTTTACCGAGTGTCTGACAGAATTACTGTATTAAGAAATGGTGAATTAGTTGGTTCTTATAGTGTGACAGAACTTCCAAGAGTTCAGTTAGTTGCTAAAATGATTGGAAAAGAATTTGATCAACTAGAAAATATAAATCAAAATAAAGAAGATAAAACTTTAATTTCTGATATTTTCCTAGATGCAAAAAATATATCTAATAAAGGAGTTATAGATAGCTTTGATTTTAATATTTTTAAAGGTGAGATTTTAGGTCTTGCTGGATTATTAGGTTCTGGAAGAACTGAAATAGCTAGACTCCTTTACGGAATTGATAAAAATGATAATGGTTCTACAGAAATTAATGGAAAAAAAGTTAATATAAAAAATCCGATAAATGCAATTAAAAATGGTCTATCTTTTTGCTCTGAAAATAGAAAGACTGAAGGAATAGTTGATAATTTGAGTGTTAGAGAGAATATAATTTTGGCTCTTCAAGCTAAAAAAGGTTTATTAAATAATATATCAAGAAAAGAACAGGAAGAAATTGCTGATAAATATATAAAACTTTTAAATATAAAAACATCTGGTCCTGAACAACTTATTAAAAATCTTAGTGGAGGAAATCAGCAAAAAGTTTTACTTGCAAGATGGCTTATAACAGAGCCAGATTTACTAATTTTAGATGAACCTACAAGAGGTATAGATATTGGTGCAAAAGCTGAGATACAAAAATTAATTGTAGAGTTAGCTGAAAAAGGAATGTCGATACTATTTATTTCATCAGAATTAGAAGAAATGGTTAGGTGTTGTAACAGAGTGAAAGTATTGAGAGATAGAGTTATTGTAAATGAATTAATTTCTAATGAAATTTCAGAAAATTCTATTATGAAAACTATAGCAGGAGGGCAGGGATTATGAAAATAGAAAAAATAACTAAATCCAGAATATTTTTACCACTAGTAATTTTAGGAATTGTAATTTTATTTAATTTGTTATTTAATAGGTCTTTCTTTAACATTACTATTAAAGATGGTCATTTTTTTGGAAGTCTTATTGACGTCCTAAACCGTTCTACTTATCTAGTTTTATTAGCAATAGGACTAACTTTAGTTATTGCAACTGGAGGTGGAGGGATAGATATCTCTGTGGGTGCTGTTGTTGCAATATCTGGTGCTGTGGCTGCATCTTTGTTTGCTGAAAGCGAAACTCCAGCAATTGGAATTTTTCTAGCAATTGGAATTTCTCTTTTTGTTTCAATGTTATTTGGAGCGTGGAATGGTATTTTAGTAGCAAAAATTGGTGTCCAGCCAGTAGTAGCCACTTTAATATTAATGGTTGCCGGTAGAGGAATTGCACAGCTTATCACTGATGGTCAAATATTATATATAAAATATCCTGCTTTCTTTTTTCTAGGAAGTAATGGGTATATATTAGGACTCCCATTTTCAATATATATAGCTTCCTTTGTTTTCATAATAACAATGATAGTTCTTAAAAAAACAGCACTAGGGCTATTTATAGAATCAATTGGGTGTAATTCTGTTTCAAGTAAAATTGCAGGAATAAATGTAAATAAAATAAAATTTTTAACTTATGTTTTTAGTGGCTTATGTGCTGGAATAGCTGGTCTTTTAATTGCTTCTAATGTAAAAAGTGCAGATGCAAATAATGCAGGGCTTTTTATGGAACTAGATGGTATTCTTGCAGTTGTTATTGGAGGGACTTCACTAAAAGGAGGAAGGTTCTACTTACCTGGAAGTATTGTTGGAGCAATAACAATTCAATGTCTAACAACTACTATGTATTCAATAGGTGTTTCTCCATATGTAATGACTTTTGTTAAATCTTTAGTAATCATAGGAATATTTTTTATTCAATCAGAAGAAATAAAAGCCTTAATAAAAAATAGGAATAATATAAAGAAAACAGAAGAGGTTGTAAAAGAAATTAAAGTTCAGGAGGATTCTTTATGAAAAATAAAATTAAACCACAATATCTTACTTTAATTATAACTTTGTTAATTTTTTCAGCTCTATTTGGAATATCTTCTATAAAGTTTGAAGGGTTCTTCTCTATGAGTGTAATAATGAATCTTTTTATTGATAATGCATTTCTTTTAATTACAGCTCTTGGAATGACATTTGTTTTAATTATTGGAGGAATTGACCTTTCAGTAGGGGCTGTTATTGCTTTAGTGTGTATGCTTTCTGCAAGTTTATTACAGAAAAATATATCTCCATTTGTTGTTATACCAATTGTTATAGCAGTTGGAGGAGCTATTGGACTTGCTCATGGAATGTTTATTCAATATATGAAATTAGAACCTTTTATCGTTACTTTAGCAGGAATGTATTTTGCAAGGGGTTTAACATATATAATTAATGGAGATACTATTATTATTGATAATGAGTTTTATTCAAAAATATCTCAAATTTCATTACCTTTTTTAGGAGAATCTTTTATAAATGTTAATGTTATTCTCGCATTTATTATGTTAGGGATTTCAATATATATAGCTCATTTTACAAAGTTTGGAAGAAATGTTTATGCTATTGGTGGAAATGAACAATCTGCAAAGATGATGGGTCTTCCAGTAGCAAAAACAAAAATAATGGTTTATACATTAAGTGGAATATATTCTGGGATTGCAGGAGTTGTTTTTAGTTTTTATATGTTATCAGGATATGGACTTCATGCTAACGGAGTAGAAATGGATGCTATAGCCTCAGCAGTTATCGGGGGGACATTATTAACTGGTGGAATTGGAATGATGGCTGGGACATTTTTTGGGGTTATGATTTACGGTCTTATCCAAACAATAATTATGTTTGATGGAACCCTTAGTTCTTGGTGGACAAAAATTGCATTGGGTGCTTTACTTTGTATATTTATTGTAATTCAAAGAATTTTAGTTATGAAAAGAAGTCGTGCTTAAAAAAATAAAAAATCCTATTTCTAAAATACTTAATAGAAATAGGATTTTTATATACCTAACTTTTCAAATTCTAATGATTTAAAACTTTATCTAAAAATTCTTTAGTTCTCTCATTTTTAGGATTTTCAAATAATTCATTTGGAGTACTGTCTTCTAATATATACCCATGATCCATAAAAAATACTCTATTTGCAACATTCTTAGCAAATCCCATTTCATGTGTTACTATTAGCATAGTCATTCCTTCTTTTGCCAAATCTCTCATAACATCAAGAACTTCTTTTACCATTTCAGGATCAAGTGCCGAAGTTGGCTCATCAAACAACATAATATGTGGTTCCATTGCAAGAGCTCTAGCTATAGCTATTCTTTGTTTTTGCCCTCCAGATAATCTATTTGGATATTCATTTGCTTTTTCTTTTAATCCAACTTTTTCAAGTAGTTTCATTGCAATTTCATTAGCTTCATTTAAATTTTTTAACCCTAATTTTATAGGAGCAACCGTTAAATTTTCTAAAACTGTTTTATGAGGAAATAAATTAAAATGTTGAAAAACCATTCCAACCCTTTGTCTAACTCTATCTAAATTAGTTCCTTTATCACTTAAATTTTCTCCTTCTACAAAAACACTACCTTTTGTAGGAGTTTCCAACAAGTTTATACATCTTAAAAAAGTAGATTTTCCACTTCCTGATGGGCCAATAATAGCAACAATATCACCTTTATTGATTTGTTTAGTGATTCCTTTTAAAACTTCATTTTTACCATAACTTTTATGTAAATCTTCTACCTTAATCACTTACTTTTAAGCTCCTTTCAACTATCCTCATAATTTTTGTAAATATTCCTATTAATATTAGATAAACTAATCCAACAGCCAACAGAGGCTCTACTCCTCTATAAGTTTGTGATGTTATTATATTAGCTGACCTTAATAAATCAACTCCTCCAATAAATCCAACTATAGAAGTTTCTTTTAGTAAAGTAATAAATTCGCTTACTAAAGTTGGTAAAATTCTTTTTATTGCTTGGGGTAATATAATTTCTGTCATTGATAATCTATAGTTCATCCCTAAACTTCTTGCTGCTTCCATTTGCCCTTTATCAAGACTTTCAATCCCAGCTCTTATAATTTCTGTTACATATGCACCACTATTTATTCCAAAGGCAAGTGCTGCAACTATAAGCACTGGAGTTTTACTTAAATATTGCCCTACAAATACTATATTTGCAAGAATCATTAATTGAACAACTGCTGGAGTCCCTCTGATTAAGTCCACATATCCAATACTTACATATTCTAATACTTTAATTTTTGATAATCTTAACAATGCAAAAAATATTCCAAGTATAAGTCCAATAATAGCCGATAATGCAGTAACTCCCACACTGAATCCTAAGCCTTGCAATATATATTTATATCTTGCACCCTCAATAAAAATGCCATACAATGTTTGTAAATAAGTCATATAAATCCTTTCATAAATATATAAAATGTATTTTTCCATGTATTTTAACATTTTTATACATATTTCGTCTAGAGTTTTATAAATAAATTGGAACTTTTATCAAACTAATTCATATATAAGTTTTTTGTTTCTTAAGATTAATGATTAAAATTTCGTAACTACTCAGCCATGTAAAAAACTTGGAATATCAAGCTTTTATACGCGCCTTCGGCGCGAAAAGAGGGGGGATTTGCGGGGCGTAGCCCGCACCCACGGCAAGGATTACTCCTCGCCACTCCTCTAAACTTTGATTTTACTCATTTTGTTATGCCTGAGTAGTTACAAAATTTCTTTAATTAATGATAATAAAAAAGAACAGATATTTTTATAATCTGTTCTAATTTAATTTTTTTATCTTAGTACTTTACTTATACTAAATCAATTAGTAAAAATCTTTTGTTATTTCATCAATTTTCTTCAATTCAGTCTCAGAAAAAGGAGTACTTTTTAAAACTTTTAAATTATCTAAAATCTGTTCTGGTTTTGAAGCTCCAATCAAAACACTTGTAACTATATCATCTTTTAGAACCCATTTTAAAGCCATTTGAGCTAAAGATTCTCCTCTAAGATCTGCAATATCATTAAGCTCTTTAATTTTTTTAATTTTCGTTTCAGTAATTTGAGAATTTTTTAAAAATCTACCATCTGTATAAACTCTACTATCTGCTGGAATGCCATTTAAATAACGATTAGTCAATAGTCCTTGAGCTAAAGGGCTAAAAGCAATTATTCCTTTTTTTTCTGAAACAGATTTTTCTTTAAGACCATTTAATTCAATGGTTCTATTAAGTATATTGTAAGCATTTTGATTAATAATAAATGGACAATTTAAGTCTTTCAATATTTTACTAGCTTTTTCCATTGTTTCACCATCATAATTAGATAGTCCAGCATATAAAGCCTTACCACTCTTTACTGCTTGATTTAACGCACCCATAGTTTCTTCTAAAGGAGTTTCTGGATCCATTCTGTGGTGATAGAAAATATCTACATAATCTAATTGAAGCCTTTTCAAACTTTGGTCTAAACTTGATAAAAGATATTTTCTACTTCCAAAATTTCCATATGGTCCTTCCCACATATCATATCCTGCTTTAGTTGATATTATCAATTCATCTCTATAACTATTAAAATTTTCTTTTAAAATTCTTCCTGTATTTTTTTCAGCACTTCCTGGTTCTGGTCCGTAATTATTAGCTAAATCAAAATGAGTTATTCCATTATCAAATGCAGTAAAGCACATTTTTTTCATATTATCAAAATTAGAAATATCACCAAAATTATGCCAAAATCCTAAAGATACTATAGGTAATTTTAGACCACTCTCACCACTTTTTTTAAAATCCATTAAATTATAACGATTTTCATTTGCTTGATACATGATAGCCCCCTATTATTTTTATTGGCTATTTGAAAAAAATAAAATTTATTTCTATATTTAAAGAGAATATAGTAATTTTTTCAAATAACCTTTATATTTACAAAATATACTACTTAAAGTATACTTGAAGTCAAGAAGAAAATCCATATTTAAGGAGAAAATTATGAAGACATATACTATAAAAGAAGTTTCCGAGCTATTTAATATTCCTAATTCTACTATAAGATATTATGAGGAAATCGGAATACTTACAAAAGTTGAAAGAAATTCTGTGGGGAAAAGGATATTTTTAGAAAGTCACATTAATAGATTAAAAGCTATTTCTTGTTTTAAAAATACAGGAATGTCTCTTGAAAAAATAAAACAATTTTTTGATTTTGAAGATGATGAATATAACAAAATTGATGATATAATTTCTTTATTATCCAATCAAGAAAAAAAAGTTATTGAAGATTTAGAAAGATTAAAAAAAGACTATAATCATATAAAAAAGAAGATTTTATATTATACAGACGTTAAAAAATCAGTTATTAATAAAGAAATTTTACCTCAATGGAAAGATTATAAATAAAATATTTAAAGAATTGGAAATACAAAGAAAATCATACCTTTTCTATTGACTTTAACATTAGTTTATTATAATATTTAAGAAACTATATTAAAGGAGTGTAAATTATGAAAAAATTTATTTTAATTTTGTCAGCATTATTTTTAATATCAACTCTTTCATACTCAACAACTGTTAAAGCAAAAGTAGGAATACAAAAAGGAAATGAAGCTCCAAATATCAAAATTACTGATTTAAATGGTAAGACAGTAAATTTAAAAGATTATCGTGGGAAAACTGTTCTTTTAAATTTCTGGGCTACTTGGTGTCCACCTTGCAGAGCTGAAATGCCTTCTTTAGAAGAAGTTTGGGTTAAAAATAAAAAAGATATTACTATTTTAGCTGTATCTATTGATGAAGATTCTACTGCAAATGTAAAAAAATTCATTAAAGATGGTAAATATACTTTCCCTGTATTTCATGATAAAAAAGGAGATAGTGTGAGTACTTATTTAATAAAAAATATACCTACAACATACATAATAGATAAAGATGGGATAATTATTGACAAAATTGTTGGTGGAATTGATTGGACTAAATATAAATTTCCTAAAGTAGGTAAATAAATGAATTTTGAAATGTTCCTTTATCAATATTTAGATTTAATTCCAATATTGATTTCTTTTTTAGGAGGATTATTTGCATTTTTCTCTCCTTGCACATTTCCATTAATACCTGTTTTTATATCATATATTAGTGGAGTTTCTATGGAAGATTATCAAAACATCAATTCTAAAAATAGAAAGATTATTATGAGAAATATATTATTTTTCATTTTAGGATTCACTATTATCTTTATAATTATGTCTTTAATTATTAGTTATTTTGGAAATATTGCAAGGGATATTTTGACGAATAAATTTTTGTTTAAATTTTTAGGAATTATAATTGTAATATTTGGACTTCATATGACTGGTATTTTTAAGTCAAATTATTTATTAAAAGATAGAAAACTAAATATAAACTTTGAAAGCAATAAATGGTATGTAGCTTTATTTATTGGAATGATTTTTGCAGTAGGTTGGTCTCCTTGCACAGGACCAATTTTAGGTACAGTTCTTTCAATGGCTGCAATTTCTTCATCTATACTAAAAGGAACTTTATATTTATTTTTTTACTCTTTAGGCTTAGGAATTCCATTTATTTTTATTGGTTTATTTATTGACAAATTATATAAAAAATTAAAAATAATTAATAAATATATTGAAAAAATTCAAATTATAAGTGGAATGTTAATGATAGT
>RRZT013016421.1_pt1 | contig 11444 bp, 10 predicted proteins | sample 2165551 | NCBI WGS metagenome assembly RRZT01 (sample SAMN10456910, study PRJNA506462) | wastewater metagenome | biome: wastewater; feature: sludge; material: wastewater sludge; isolation source: wastewater sludge with Escherichia coli K12::gfp cells carrying plasmid... | place: USA: Moscow, Idaho... | reverse complement strand
TGCGTACCGCCTCGCGCAACACCGCGCGGCTGACCCCATGGCGCGCCTGCAGGTCCGGCTCGGCGCCGATCCGCGCGCCGCTGCCGAGCCCCGAGGCGCTGATGTTGCGGGCGATGACCACGGCCAGGCGATGGGCGCTCTAGTCATAGACCCGCGAGAAGGCAAAGTCGGGAGCCGCCGCCAGCTCGGTCATGGCCGAGGTGGGGCCATGACTCAGCCCGCCGCGCAGTTCGATGATCAGCTCGCGGGTCAGGCGCAGCTTGTCCTGGATGCGCTCACGGGCGCGCAGGCCGTCGCCGCCGATCAGTGCCTCGAGCAGCTCGATCTTCAGCCGGCGCACCTGGCCGAATACCGTCTGCACCCGCGCCCGCGCATGCGCGTCGCGCGGCGTGCGACCGCTGACGGTGACGCATTGCAGGGCTTCGAGGATCAGGCTGATCGCGGCATTGCCGGAAACCCGGCAGATGAAGTCGCGCACGTCGGCAAGCAGGCGCAACTCGGCGTTGAAGCAGCCGGGCTGCTCCTGCCCGAGCAGCTCGATCAGTTCCCGCGCCCGCGGGATGTCCGGCTCGTCCAGGCGTTCGGCGGCCAGCAGCACCGCCTGCGATTCGATCAGCGCACGCGCCTCGTACAGCTCGCCAAAGCTGACATCGATCAGTTCCAGGTAGGTGGCCAGCGCCAGCGCCGCCGAGTCGCGCGCCGGGCGACTGATCACCAGGCCACCGCCACTGCCGCGGCGCATGTTGGCCACGCCGTGGCGCTCCAGCTGGCGTATCGCCTCGCGCAGGGTGGCCCGGCCGATGCCGTAGCGCTCCATCAGCTGCGCCTCGGAACCGAACACCTGGCCGACCGGCCAGCCGATCGCGCTGATGTCGCGCTTCAGCGCCTCGGCCACCCGTTCGGCCAGCTTGGCCGGCCGTGTCGAAACCAGGAGAGAACCTGATTGATCCGACATACTTGCCATCCATTCCATGGAGAAGGCGTCACATTAGCCTAGTTTTCCCTCACATTGTGTGACTTGTTGCCCCTGATGCAGGCGACATCACGACAGCCGGAAACCGCAATGTCGTGGGGTCGCTGCCGCAGTCTCAAAGCGTCTCCTGGCCAAACGCCCTATGCGATGGATCAGCCATGGTGAGCGGTACCGCCGGACGTCGGAGCCAACGAAGCATGGCGGTCCACGGATGACCCAGCCGGCGGCCGGTATGCCAGGTCAGGTGGTCGGCTTTCGTTGGCGAACGCCATGCAGGCAAGCCCGTAAACGGGCACCACCGCGATTGAGCCGCAAAAACAAAAAGGCCCCGGAATTGCTTCCAGGGCCTTGCATAGATGGCGCTCCGGCGGGCTTCTAACCCAATGACCATCCAATTGATAAATAAGCAATTTTTAAACAACTAATAAACAAGGTGTACACCCTGGTGTACACGGTGCCGGCTGCTGGGTCTGAACTGGAGGTGATTTGATCGGTTTTCGGCACCCCTTCCAAAGGCCAGCCAAATACCGACCAACGGTAACTCATCGGCTCCATGCTAACTGACGCTCACATGCATTCCGCCCCCTCAACTGCACAGGTTGCGATCAGTCAGATGCCGCCTGAGTCATCCCGGCATATCGGCAGCATGTGCCTGTTTGGTGGCGCCGTCGGCTTCGTCCGAAATGTCTTTCCATACCGTCAGAAAGTAGGCGCCGGGCGCTCCGCCCTGGACGATCGTGTATCCGGACCTCAGCTCCTTGCGCCCCCATGCCGTTTGCCACTGCGCCGAGAACGACCATAACTCACTACCAGCAGCGTAGCCGGTGAGGAACTCCTGCCACGCTCTGTTGAGATGGCCAAAAGGCAATTCAGGCACAGCCTTGAGCGGGTCGGTCACGACTTCGCGCCTCTCAACCTCCTGCACCGTAAGGCATTCCTGCAGGTGTTGGCGCTCAACGGAAAATTCGCGCTCCTTCTCGATTCCAGTGCCAGCCGTCCCCTGGCGCATCTCTTTAACTGTCACGTAGACCACCACAGGCCAGCTGACGACAGCCAGAGTTGTAGCCAGAAGCGGTGTGACGACGTTGTTGAGGAGGCGATAGGACAGCTTCTTGTGATTCGGGGCGGAGGCTTCGAGCCGATCACGAAGGGATTCGGATTCCTTCCCATTTGTCAGGCGGTGCGCGCCATAGATGACGGCAAAGACCATCACTCCGACGCCGAGATACCCGTAAAAATAGATCACGCCGATTCCCCTTCGTCTTGACTGGCTAGAGGAAGTACCGTCATGGCCCCGACCTCATAGCCTTCAGGGGCACATTCAGCCTCGGCCACTCCGTTTTGACGTTCTCGGGTGGTTACAACCACACCTCGCTCCACATCCAGGAACAGATCTCGCTCATAGATACTGCCGTAGCCCATGTGAACGTACTCGAGCAGCTTGCCCTGAGGGATGCGGATCGTGCCGGAGTACCAGTGGGCGAACACCCGCTCCGGGAACTCCGGAAAGATGGTCGCCAATGACATCTGGGCTTCGTCTTCGAACAGTCCACTCAGTCCGACCAGGTACAGGCGACTCTCAGCAATCTCCCAGCTGCCTACATAACCACGCCACAAGGCCGTGCAGCTGGACTCAAATTCTGGGGCGACCCCACCCATCGCGAAGTAACTGCTGAGAGGGGTGGTACACATCGCAACGGTCTCCCCCTGGTAGAGCAATCTTTCTGCAATCTGAGCCGTCATATTGGCTTACCCCATCTCCTGTTTCCGTCGATATACCACAGCCGCCCCATCATCCGGGGGCGTAACCACCCTGCTGGTGAAGCCGTCATCGCCCTGACCTTATCCCGCCCAGCAGGTTAAAGTAGCGGCTTTACCGATCACCCAGGAGCAGTTGCGTGAACACGGAAAGGCGTGCAACTCCAAAGCACCGATAGTGCGCTTGGCGGTAGTGGGCGCCCAGGTGGCCACCCGAATCTCTATCCACTCTCGGGCCAGCGCCTCGAAGGTGCTATTGGCGGCCATCAGGTCAGCAGCCTTGCGGGCCTGTTTGCTGACGATGGGATTCTTGCCGTCCGCCAGGTCGCCGCGCAGCTCGGCAGCCTTCTGCCTGGCGGCCGATCCGCTCACCTCGGGGTAACTGCCCAGGCCGAGCCATGACCACTTGCCGTCCGGTTTCTTGTAGCGGAAGTTCCAAGACTTCTGGCCGTTGGGCTTCACGCGGAAATACAGCCCGCCGCCATCCAACTCTCGGTAGGGGGCGTTCTCTGGCTCCAGGCCAGCCAGGGCGGTATCTGCCAGGGGGCGACGCTTGATTTCGCTGCGCTTCATGCTTGTACACCACCGGTTCTAATTTTCATCAGGTGTACACGCTGGTGTACACGGTGGTCAAGCATAGGGGTAGATAAGGAGAGACAGCCATAAACAAGAAAGCCCGCACAGGGCGGGCTTTTCGGGGGATTCCGTAGACTGCTAGAGACAACGGTAAACAGCTATCTGGCGCATCCGGCGGGATTCGAACCCACGACCCCTCCTTCGGAGGCCAATACGGTACAGGAATCTTGGTTGACTAGTAATGCTCTTGAACGTCTCTAAGTGCCGTGAAATCGAGGCTTTGCCCTGTGTCGTTGTCTACAGTTTATGGCTCTTGACGCTACCTAAGGGCGGTTACCTAAGGCACAAAACACGAAATCTGGATTCTCGGTTTTTGACCACTAGCTCGCCGGGCTTCGTCCTGCCGCTGGAACTTGTTGAGGTCAGCCGCCATGCGGCGGAGTAATCCTCGGGAGCTGGAAGCAGCTCATCCATCCTTGGAGCCCAAGTCGCTTGCGATCTTGCCGAAGGACTCCCAGTGGCCAACCAGCTCATCAACGCGATCAGGAATGCGTGGAGTCTTACTGAGTACCAGGCAACGGGTGGTGCCTACATACTCCTCGAGCAGGTAGAGCGTGCTTCCAACATCGACTCCCATTTCCTGCAGAACGTCGTGGGGCAGGCGAATGGCACCATCGCCTTCCCAGTCTTCGATCACTACATGATGTTTCATCGCGACTCCAAAAGACGGTTGGATGAGGTGTCCGCAAGGGGAGGCGGCAGGCTGCTGCCAACTAAATCCCGCGGCGTAGACCGGCAGCATAGCAAAGAGCGAGCAGGCTCGAGAAAGGTAACGAACGCGTCTATCCCAGCCATTGCTGTCGGTGGACGAAAACTCACCCGAGCAGCTCAACTGCGCAAGTCGGGAACGAGCACCCGGAATGGGGCGTCAGGAATGCGCACAATCGATTCAGACCACGAACAGAGCGATACCAGAGGCACTTACCTGCCGCATGACGCGCCAAATGACGCTACAATAATGCCATATGTCGCATCTGGAGGAATACGTTATGGTTTCCGCCGACACTCGCACCCGCAAGGCAGCACCCGCCGCCCGTAGGCCAACGGAATACCTTTTCCAAAGTGACTCTGACCAGCTCAGTCCGGTCATGGTCTACAGGCTCACGGTCAAAGGCTTCAACCTGAAAGACGTGCAAGACATGCTTGCGATTTCTGATCTGTATTCGACGAAGAAGATCATGAGTCGCATTGTGGGCAAGTCCATCAGGACGATTCAGCGCCAGGGCAGCAAGCAACCAGCACACCTCAACTCCCAACAGAGCGCCGTGGCCTTCCAGTACGCGAAGGTGCTGGAGCACGCGATCAATGTATTCGGCACCCAAAAGCTGGCCGAAGAATGGCTAGGGCGCCCTTGCAAGTATCTGGACGGTGACGTGCCGCTGGACGTTATCGACAACCCAGTGGGGTTTCAGGCAGTCGAGGACTATCTAGAGCGCATTGAGTACGGGGTCTATCAGTGAACCCATTACCCTGGTCTGGCTCATGGTACGCATGGCGCCTCGACCGTGAGCTCTACAAGGACACCTGGGACAGTGGCATTGGTGCCCACAAGCTGGGTGGCCGCTGGAACGCTCCGGGGCGAAACGTTGTGTACGCATCGGCAGATCCCTCAACCGCCATCCTGGAGGTGGCGGTGCATGTCGGCTTCGATGCGTTGGATACGGTTGCGCATGTGCTCACATGCTTCGAAGTGCTCGATCAAAGCCTTATCAAGGTCGTACAGCCTGAAGATGTTCCCAATCCTATCTGGCTGACGAGTGCATCCGCTTCACCTAACCAGCAGAAGTTTGCAGACGCCCTGCTGGCCGAGCATCCGTTCGTACTGATCCCATCCGCCGTCACTCGCCACTCTTGGAACTTGCTTGTCAGTCGCGAGCTGGCCGAGGGCAGGTATCGAATGATCAGCCAAGAACGCTTCGGCCTGGATACGCGCCTCGTTAAGGTCTGAGCCGCTTTGCGCTGGCTGAGCCAGCAGTGTCTTTCAGGTGAACGCCTTTAGATTGCGTGACAGCTCTTCACGTAGCCGTAGTACCAGGACGTGTACCAGCCAGAACAAAAGGCCCTACCTGTCCCCCTGATTTACAACTCATCTCTAGCCGCAGCTTCTGACAATTGAACTCGCCCCAGGCCTATTAGCTAACACCGCCCCTATTGAGCTGAAAATCCCGCAATACCACCGGGGGAATTTAATATCCCTATGCCGCATTCAGCTAATCCACCGGCAGTTCATTGATAGGTCATCGAGACTTCGCTCCGTAGCCACCGTGGCTGCACTCGTCTACCGCAAAATGTCGGTGGCAGTCCTGCAAAAACCACTGACCCGCCACAAGCGCTCACTGGGGCACCTCCGCCGAACTAGCCAAATACACCCTCGTGACGACAGAACTCTCCGCCAAATCGCCCATATCCAGCGTGCGCCTCCGGAATAGATCACTAGACCTCGACTGGTCTAGTCTTTCACTCACTCTATTCGAATGACATTGCAAGCTATATAACGAATAGCCGGCCAGAGATTGGCACCGATTGCCTAGGGAGAGAGGCGAATGATTGAGTCAATACGGATAGTGGGGGTGGCTTCGTATGGACAAGAGGTACAAGCGCTTGATGGGCTGACGAAGTTCAACTTTATCTACGGTGCCAATGGGTGTGGCAAAACCACAATTTCCAGGGTGATCGACAACCCCACTCGTTATCCGAGTTGCCATGTTGGCTGGAAGAGCGGCGTGCCCCTTCAGGCTATGGTCTACAACCGCGACTTCGTTGCACGTAATTTCGGCCCTTCCGCAGAGCTCAAAGGCATCTTCACCCTCGGTGAAAAGAACGTCGAGAATGTTGCCAAGATCGCGGCACTCAAACAGGAGTCCGGTAGCTGTAGTGGACGCATCAGCAGTCTGAGGGAGACTCTAGAAGGGCTGGATGGTCTGGGAGGAAAACGCAAAGAACTCGCCGATCTCGAGGCTTGGTTTCAGGAGACATGCTGGGCCCAGAAAAAAAAGCACGATAGTGCATTCGCTTTGGCATTCCAGGGCGTACGCAACAATGCCGAGAACTTCAAGGTCCGTGTGCTGCAGGAGCATGCTGGGAATTCTGCAGCATTGGTTTCGTTGGCCGATCTCCAGGAGAAAGCCAAGACCATTTTTGGCCCCTCACCTATGTTGGAGCCCCGCGTCGTATTGCCTTCGTTCGATGCGCTGTTGTCCCACGAATCGAATCCGATCCTGAGCAAGCGCGTTCTGGGCCGGGAAGATGTCGATATCGCGGCAATGATCAAGGCGCTGGGCAACAGCGATTGGGTGCGGCAGGGCCGGGCTTACTTCGATGAGGCGACAGGAGTCTGCCCTTTCTGCCAGCAAGCCACAGAAGCCTCGTTCGCGGCCAGTCTGGAGGCCTATTTCGACGAAACGTTTCTGGATGACAGTCGTGCCATTGATGAACTGGCTAAGACCTATGCCGCGGCGGCCGATCACCTTTTGGCGCAATTGTCCGAGATCCTTAATGCGCCTTCCCGATTCCTCGATGCGGAAACACTGAAGACAGAAGTGGCGCTGCTGGCTTCTCGGATTGCCCTCAATCGTCAGCATCTTGCCGATAAGCAACGCGAGCCAAGCCAGCTCATTGCACTGGAACCTCTGGCTGACGCTCTGGGCGCGATCTCCCAGGCACTGGCGCTTGCCAACGAGCAGATCGAGTCACACAACGCTACGGTAGCTAATCTGGGCAAAGAAAAGCAGCAATTGGCAAGCCAGGTGTGGAAACACATCGTCGCCATCGAGCTGGCGCCCGCATTGCAGGATTACTCGACGAAGAAGCGAGGGTTGGTGGGCGCGATCACTGCCTTGAACGGAAAGATCGAAGCGGCGGAAGCAGACCGGCGTCAGGTGGAGAAAGAAATAGCTGAGCTGGAGCGTGCGACCACCAGCATCCAGCCGACCATCGATGCAATAAATACCTTGCTAGCCTCGTTCGGTTTTCATGGTTTCTCCCTAGCCAAGGCAGATAGCGGTACCGCCTATGTGCTGCGGCGACCGGATGGTATGGATGCGAAGGAAACCTTGAGCGAAGGCGAACGTACCTTCGTCACCTTCCTCTATTTTTACCATCTGCTCAAAGGCAGCGATTCGGAAAGCGGCGTGACGACTGACCGTATAGTGGTCTTCGACGATCCTGTGTCGAGTCTGGATAGCGACATCCTCTTCATCGTTAGCAGCCTGATCAAGGCGCTGTTCGATGAGGTGCGCCAAGGAACCGGTCACATCAAACAGGTTTTCGTACTGACCCATAACGTCTACTTCCACAAGGAAGTGAGCTTCAACGCCCGGCGCACTGATAGAAACGCGATGCGCAGCGAGGAAACCTTCTGGGTCGTCCGAAAATCCCACCACTCTTCAAGAGTAGAGGCCCACACAAGCAACCCGATAGTCACCTCATACGAAATGCTGTGGGCGGAGGTACGACGGGCCGACCGATCCAACCTTTCAATCCAGAACACCCTCAGACGCATTCTTGAAAACTACTTCAAGATCCTCGGTGGAACCGATACCGACGACATCTGCAACCTGTTCGAGGGGCGTGAGAAGGTCATATGCCGATCGCTTTTTTCATGGGTCAACGATGGTTCCCACTTCGCACACGATGACCTGTATGTCGCTGTCGACGATGCAATGGTGGAAAGCTACCTGAATATCTTCAAGGCGATCTTCGTCAAATCCGGGCATTTGGCTCACTACAAGATGATGATGCGAGAAGCATACTCAGACGATTCTGAGATCGCGGCCAAAACTCAGGAACAGCAGGCCGATGCACAGGGGGCCGTCCATGCCTGAACAATATGAGGCTTGGATACATTCATACTGCGTAGCAGAGAAGCCTACTCAGCGCTTATGACAGCATCCGATCCGAATCGCCTTATCGCCTCGCTGGTACGGGATCAGGTCAATCTTGACCTGAAAACAGCGGATGTCTGCTTTCTCGCAGGTCTGTACCTGCGAGCGGACAAGGCTGGGCTTGCGTCGTTCGAGGAAGATCTGCTGATCGACCTGTTTGAACAGGTCTGCGATGTCGTCGAACCCGCTGCCGAAAATCCGCGCAAGCGCGCGACGCACGCCATTCAACGATTACGCGAGCAGCGCATGCTGGCCCGAGTTGATGGCGCCGGCATCGTTCGGGCGGGCGAGTATGCGCTGACACGACTTGCTGCTGCGGTTATCGAATACTTTCTGGCGGACGAGGCCCTGACTCGGGAAAGCCTCAGCCTACTGACCGGTACCTTGCGCGCTCAACTTGCCGACATCCTGGCGACAGCCAGGAAGGCCCATAACGATGAGGATTGGCGTCAGCGCGTGGTCGCCCCCCTGAGGATCACGGTCGGTGACATGGTGGCGGGTATCGAACGTCGGCAGCGGGGGCTTGATGCCCAGCAGGAGGAAATCCAGGCGGAAATCGCTAGCCTGCTGTCGAACGACTGGTTTAGCGCAATCGATCGATGCCAGAGCCTGCTCGACGCAACGACCCACACATTGCGCGAGCTCAATGAAATCCTGCTGCGAGACACACACCATTTCGTTGCGTTGCTCCAGGACATCCAGGCGCTGGCCGTTTCAGCAGAAAATGTCGAAGCCGAGGGAGCCGCACAGCGGGTCATCGAACATGTAGACCGGATCGGAGCCTGGGGCGGTGCACGCCAAAAGGCATGGTCCGAATACTACCAGTATGTACACCGCTACCTGCGCGACGTGGTCAGACTGGATCCTGATCGGGCGCTGAGCCAGCGCTTGCGCGATCAGATTGCGGAGTGGGGAAACAGGCCTTTCCATCTACTAGCTGCGCATGCAGGCTCTATCTGCCTGCTACGTACACTTGAAGCACGCGTCGAGCGTCCGGTGGTGGCCAGGCCAAAGACTGATCGTGAGGCCGAACCAGCCTGGGTGGAAGCTGAAAATGCGCTGGCAGATATCGAAGTGTTGGTGAGTCGGGCGCTCGACGAGGGCGTAGATACCTTGGCGGGGCTAACGGTGCAGGTACTCGCCACGCTGACCGACGATAGCCAATACGTGGCTGCGGGTCGCATCGCTGACGCAGCTGCAAGGCTAGCCCGATTGCGTTCAAGCCGCGAGCGGCTATGGCTAGAAGTGGGCGAACAGCTCGAAGTCGAGGAATGGACTGTCCAGGGCCGGAGGAAAGTGGAGTGAGCGATGCCGTATTCGATTCTCTGGAAGAGGTGATTGTCGACGAGCGATTCCCCGAGGTGGATCTGATGCTGCGACGTGGACGCCATATCGGTCGAGATGATGGCTGCCCCTATGATTACCTGGTGGAGGCACAGGCGCTGCTCGAACCTTTTTATCGGCGTTTCGGTTGTGAGCTGATCCAGCAGAGCGATGGCTATTTCTATTTGCTGCCCAGCGGCGAGCGGCTGGGGCGACGTCAGCTATCCGTCGGCGAAATGCTTATCGGGCAGGTGCTGGCGCTGATGTATCTCGATCCCGTGACTTTGCAGCATGGCGGCATGGCGACACGTGAAGCGCTATTGCAGCGGCTGTCCGGATTACTGGGCACCGATGTGCTGGTGCGTACGCTAAATCCGCGTAGACGCAAGTATGACGAACGCATTGCCGCTGAAACTGTGCGAGGGAAAGCGGACGAGGCGCTGCGTAAGTTAGCTGAGCTGGGTTTCATCGATGTGGTTGATGCGGCCAGATTGCGCCTGCGTCCGGCACTCATGCGCTTTGCCGAGCCAGTTCGCGGGCTCACAGATCCCAGCGACGCCCTAGAGCGGCTGGTTGCGCGTGGAGAGGTATTACTGGGTGATGCTAACGACATGGATGACGATAGCGGCGACGCGGAGGGGGAGGAAATGTTGTCATGAGTCGAACGTGTGCCGATGCTTTAGCCCTGGTCAATTGGAAAGGTGTCTTCTACGAGCGTTATCTACTCGATCGGCATGTCACTGCGCTGGAAGGCAGCAACGGTGCCGGCAAGACCACGGTGATGATTGCCGCCTATGTCGCTCTGTTGCCCGATATGTCCCGCCTGCGCTTCACCAATCTCGGCGAGACTGGAGCGACTGGCGGCGACAAGGGTATTTGGGGACGTCTAGGTGATCCCGGACGCCCTTCCTACGTGGTGGTAGATTTTGCCCTTGCAGGTGCACAGAGGCTGCTGGCTGGGGTGCATCTGGAACGCAAAGGTGAACCCTCCGTGGAGCCTACCCCATTTATTGTCTGGGGCCTCGACCCTGCGATCCGATTGCAAGATCTGCTGCTGGTTGCACAGGGGGGCGTCGAGTCTGTGCCGGAGTTGCAGGAGTTGCGCGACAACGCGGCGCGGCTCGGTGGGCGATTACAATCTTATCCCTCCGCCCGGGAGTACTTCGCCGCGCTATTCGACCAGGGAGTCATGCCACTGCGCCTTGGTACCGACGAGGAGCGCAATAAGTTTAACGATATGTTGCGTACCAGCATGACCGGCGGCATCTCAAGGGTGCTCACTTCGGAGCTACGCTCGTTCCTGCTCAGGGAGCAAAGTGGCCTCGCTGATACCTTGCAGAGGATGCGATCAAACCTGGATTCCTGCCGGCGCACGCGGGTAGAAGTGCAAGAATCGCGCCGCCTGGAGCAAGAAATCGGCAGTATCTTCGAAGCCGGCCAGGCCATGTTCGGCGCGGCCTTCCTCGCTACTCGCGAACGTGCCGACGAGTTGGCACGCCGGGTGAGCGAGGCTCAGAGCACGCGTGATCAGGCCTTCCAGGCGCAGGAAGTTGCGCGCGGAGCACTCGACGCGACTCTGGCCGAGTTGGATGAGCTCAATGCTCACAAGGGCGAACTGGATCGAGTGCTCGAAGCCGCACGCAATTGGCACTCCAAGCTGAAGGATGCCTTAGCGGCATTGTGCACCCTGCAACAGAGTGTTATCCGTCTCGCGGAGACCGAGCGCGAAGCACAGGAAGCGGGCAGGCTGCGAAGCGAGGCTGAAACGTTGCGAATCCGCAACCGCGAGGAACTCAAGCGTGCCCAGGAGGGTTACAAACGCGCCGCTGAGGGTCTCGCCGACCTGCAGCGGGGCATAGAGGAACTGCATC
>RRZT012180406.1_pt1 | contig 11444 bp, 7 predicted proteins | sample 2165551 | NCBI WGS metagenome assembly RRZT01 (sample SAMN10456910, study PRJNA506462) | wastewater metagenome | biome: wastewater; feature: sludge; material: wastewater sludge; isolation source: wastewater sludge with Escherichia coli K12::gfp cells carrying plasmid... | place: USA: Moscow, Idaho ... | reverse complement strand
GGAATTGTTCTCGCTGCTTGCGAATGTTGCCGATGCGAAATCGCTGGTCATCCATCCGGCCAGCACGACCCACGCGCAATTGAGCGACGAAGACCTCATTGCTGCGGGTGTTTCTGGAGACATGATCCGTCTGTCCATCGGGATCGAAAATGCCGATGACATCATCGCCGACTTGGATCAAGCTTTCGAACAAATCTAAACAATCGAAAGCCGCTCTGTCAGAACCCAAATTCTGACAGACCGGCTTTCGCATGTTTTAGATTTGCTGACCAAATGTTGGAATGCTATACTATTCCTAGTTATGATTACTAAGAGAGGAGAGCGGTAATGAGAGCGAAATTGAGAGTTTTTTTGACCTTGATGCATGGTATTTTTTCCGATGCGGCAGTCCAAGGGGTGGAGTCTGCCCAAAAACCAAAAAAATTCAAACTACATTACGCTTCTTGCTGCTTATCCTGAATAAAGCGATAAGTCCGGCTATGGGGCCTCCCATAGCTATTTTTTTTGCAAGAAAAGAAGGGACTATCAAATGGACAATCACACCTCATTACATAAAAATATATCGCTGGCGAAAAAATTTGCCTTCATCCAATACTTTGGCATCACCTCGTTATGGCTCCTTTACCTGAGTTCATTCAAAGGGATGAGCCTAGTGCAAATAGGTTTTCTGGAGGCTATCTTCCATATAACGAGTTTTGTGTTCGAAGTGCCATCAGGTGCTTTGGCGGACCGTTTCGGCTACAAGAAAATTCTGCTGTTCGGGAAAGTGATGGCCATCATCAGCTCGATAGGGATGATCTATGGCCAGAGTTTCTCGCACTTTGCGGTTGCGTTCGCGTTCTCGGCGCTTTCCTACAATTTTAACTCGGGGACCTATGAAGCGCTGGTTTTCGAAAGCATGAAAGGATTGGACGAGGAAAGCGGCTATCTGGACAAGCTGGCCCACATCAATTTCCTGATCGAGATCAGTGCCCAAAGCGGGGTGATCCTTGCCGGAATTTTGGCTGATACTTATTTCCAAGCCGTATATATGGTTAATATCATGCTCTGCATACTGAATATGTTCCTGATTTACCGCATGGTAGAGCCAATCAAGCGACTGGATCCGCAGTTGGATGAAACAGTCGGATTATCCGAAAAAGTGGGTCAGTCCTACACCCGGATTCTGGGGAATGCATGGCAGTTGCTAAAGCAGCACAAAGAGCTTCGGGGCTGGATACTGTTTTTTGCCTTGCTGGACAGCTTTGCGGCGACTTACTATTTCTATTTCCAGAACTACCTGTCGGTGCTGGGATACAACGGTAAAGCTACGAGCTTCTATCTGTTTGCGGCCGCTCTGTTCGGCATCTTTGGAGCAAAATTTTCTCCATCCATCGAGAAGAAACTCCGCAAAAATCGCATTCCTTATGTCTTCCCGGTAGTTGTTTCGTTATCGTTGCTATTGTCATCTTTGGGGAATCAGCTGCTGATTTTTGTCGGATTTGTACTTTCGATCATTTTTTCTGCGGTGTCGCCGACAATCGCGAGCGCCTACATCAATAAGTTGATCCCTTCCGAAGAACGGGCGACGCTTTTGAGTGCGAACAGCATGGCCTATAGCCTCTGCATGATCATCCTTTTTCCAGTGATCGGCGGAATAATCGATCTGTTGGATTTCCGGATCGCCTATTTGACGATGGGACTATCGATTATGGTTGTAGGTGGAACTTTCGCTGTAGTCGTAAAAAAACGATATTACCGAAAATCAGCGGATTGAGTAAGATGAAGAAGGAGGCTGCCTCTCGAGGCAGCCTTTTTGCATGGTAATGAGGCTGTGGTTGTCCGATTCATCAGCGATATCGGACATCTTTGGATATCTTCGGACTTCCGTCTTCATCAAAGATACTCCTCCAACACCGATCAAGCCTCCAGTTTTTCGGGCAGCGTTTTGACATGTTTGCCGCGCATGGGACTGGTCGAGGGGAGCGGAAGGTAGACCAAGCCAGATTCCTCATCCAGACCGAAGTGCTTTTTGTAGCTGCGGAAGGCTTTCCCGCCGTTGAAAAATGAAAGTAGTGTTACTACAATCGCGTGACTTCACTCGTGATTTAGGGAGCACTGTGTTTTTCCTTACTTCATAATTGGCGAACCTATGTTCGGTGTTGTATAGGTAAGCCAAAGAGGTGAACTCCATGTTGAAAGCCTATCAGTTCCGTCTGTATCCCAACAAGGAACAAAAAATCTATTTCGGCAATTGTTTTGGATCCGCAAGATTTGTCTACAATCAGATGCTAGCTAATCGGAAAGAAATTTACGAAACATACAAAGACGACAAGGAACTGCTGAGAAGCATCAAGCCGAGGACCTATACTTCCTTCAAAGAAGAATTTCCGTTCCTGAAAGAAGTGGATAACTTGGCCTTAGCAAATGCCAGCCAAAATCTGAGCAAAGCCTTTAAAAACTTCTACCGGGACAAAGCCGTCGGGTATCCCAAATTCAAAGCCAAACACAAGTCGAAGGCGTCCTACACCACCAATAATCAGGGCGGAAATATCCGCATCGAAGACGAAAAAATCAAACTGCCGAAAATCGGCTTCGTGACAATCAAGCAGCATCGTGATTTTGATGGACTGATCAAATCCTGCACTATTTCCATGAACAAGGCCGGCAACTATTTCATTTCCATTCTGGTGGAACAGAAAATGCCGGAATGGTTGCCTGCAGAACACAAAATCGGCATTGACCTTGGCCTTTCTGACTTTGCCATCACCACAAACGATGACGGGGAATCCGTGAAATATGCGAACCCAAAATGCCTGCAACGTTCTGAACATAAAGTCAAGAAAGCTCAACGTGCTTTGTCCCACAAGCAAAAAGGTAGCAAAAACCGGGAAAAGGCACGTTTGATGTTAGCCAAGAAACATGAAAAAATCAAGAACCAACGCAAGGATTTCCTGCACAAACTCTCCAACCAAATCACGGACGAGAACCAAGTCATCGTGATCGAGACATTGCGGAGTTCAAATATGATGAAGAACCACAAACTAGCGAAAGCAATCGGGGACGTCAGTTGGTTTGAATTCTGCAGGCAATTGGCCTACAAAGCCGAATGGAAAGGCCGGACGCTCATCAAGGCGGACAGATTCTATCCCTCCAGCCAACTCTGTTCCGCTTGCGGACATCGGGATGGCAAGAAAGCACCGCACATCCGCGACTGGACCTGTCCGGTTTGCGGAACCCTTCATGACAGGGATATCAATGCCAGCATGAACCTCTTAGCTTTGGCCAAGTAAGAAAACTACTGAGGCAGGGACTGCCTTTTGAGCCTACCCATATCCATTCCCTCTGCCTGCAAAGACATACGCAGGCAAGGAAGGAGTTCGTAGGAAACTCGCGACTTGAGTCGTGAGCAGTTCACGGCGATGGCCTTGATCTGGGGATTATTACATAGAAAGGTCTTCAAGTCATAGGGGTATCCATATTTGATGGCCGAATTTAGGATGCCTCACCGTAACAGCAATGGGGAACATCCCAGAGGACGACATGATGTTTTTTCAGAAGCGAAAGTCAGTCCTAATAGTCTACCGTGATGTGTTCTCAGAGGAAGGAAAAAATGAATTACAAAATAACTAAAATGTGAAAAACGAGAGTTCGTATATCTGTACATCTGTATATGAATGTGGTTGCATTGTTTCTGTTAGTTGGGTGGTTCTGTTAAAACAATCGATTATTTATTGGTGGTAGTAGTTAGATAAGGCAATTGGATATGCTTTTCTGGGAATGTGTTCAAACTTGTGTACACTTCTTTGGGAGGGTCTTAAAAAGTGTCATTTTTTAACGGACAGTTATTATGGTTCAGTTCAGGACAAACCATCCTAGTGTTTTAAAGGGGTGTAGTAGATTGAAATAACCCAGATAAACCCGAGTTAAAAAGTAATTACAATGATTCCGTTATTTTAAGCCGCAAACGAAGTTCAATTTGCGGCTTCTTCTTATTCAAAATCGTAAATATAGTGACTTGTTTATTCAGTTTCTCTTCATTTATATATTCGTCGATCTTCAAAAGCATCATTTTTAATATAACGTGTATGAAAGCGCTCGTTAAACAAGGAGGTGAAATGCATCAGAAAGCACATTGATGAAAAAAATTAAAAAAATGTCCAAAGTAGCAATCAAAATTGTGGCTGATTATCTAGGAATATTCTCAAATATATTATCCAATGTGTTTGCCATAAGGTCTGAAGATACTTTCCAGAACACCTTGACCTATTACTATAAGATAGTACCTGAGCGGCTAATTGCGTATAATCATGGCAAAATCAAAAGCATTCGAGTAGTTTGAAGGTTGACGTTCAGAAAGGGACATCTTTTTTATATAAATTAACTGTGAATCATTCAATCTGAGAAGAATTGAATGATTCAGGAAAATTACACCATGGTAATGATGAGGTTTATTTTGAAAACCCTTTTCGTATAACTATGTTGTGAATCATCAGCAAATATCAGGAAAGGGGTTTTTATAATGTTTACTTATTGACAAATGAAATGTAATATTGTATTGAGAACGAAATTACCCTAAAGATGAGATGAGGACAAGCTATGAACTTAGCTACCCAGATAGAGAAAAAAAAATTGGGTTATTGGGATTTTACTGGAAAACAGGAAAGAAGAATTCACGATATTTGTGTCTATCCCGCAACAATGGTTCCCAACATGCAAAAAGAACTAATTAGTATGATAATTGAGGAAAACCCAAAAATTAGTAATATTTTGGATCCTTTTCATGGTTCTGGAGTAACACTTGTTGAAGGCGCAAATCTTGGTCTAAAGCCTATGGGTATTGATATTAATCCTTTGGCAAACTTGATTACAAGAGTGAAACTACAGGGAATTGATCAGAAGAAAATTACAAAGGCTATAAATGATATCGAAAAGAAAATTACTTCGAATGATTATAACTTTGAATTGCATAACTTTCAAAACATTCAAAAATGGTACAGAGAAGACTTTATTGTGACTTTTAGCAAAATTCGTACAGCCATTATGGAAGAGCAATGTGCGAATATTAGGAAGTATTTTTGGGTTTGCCTAATCGATCCCTTAAAAAAGTATAGCAATACTAGATCTTCTACATTTAAACTTCATGTGAAGGAAGAAAAGGTTATTTCGTCGATGGAGGATAATATTTGTCTGGACTATTTGACAAATATTAGAAAGCATTATATTCTGCTTCCTGCATTTAAGAGAGAACGGAAAATAGAATTATTGATTGACGACTCCGTGAAGGCACTAAAAAATATGGAAAACGAGTGCGTCGAGTTTATCTGTACATCTCCACCTTATGGTGATAATTCTACAACTGTTACATATGGTCAATTCTCTATGCTCCCCATCTATTGGATTGATAATAAAGATATGGATAAATTTGATTCGGATTTGACTCAAAACTATTCGAGTATTGATTCATCTAGTTTAGGTGGACGAAAAAAAGAACTAGCTGATTTTGTTAATACCAACATTCTTACAGAGTATCTGGCATCCATAAAGGAAAATAAACGTCCAAAAGTTATTTCTTTTATTACCGATTATTTCGAGGTGTTAAATAATTTCAATCATGTGTTAAAACAACAAGGGTTTGTAATGATGACTATAGGTAATAGAAGGGTGGATAATCAAGTTCTCCCATTAACAGAGTTAACCAAGGATTTCTTTATAACCTCCGGATATAAATTGAAGGCTGAGTTAACTAGAAATATTACTTCGAAACGGATGCCAAGAAAAGTATCGAGAGTCAATAGAACAGCAGTAGAATCTATGAATACTGAGTATGTTTTGATTTTCCAAAAATAACAGAAATTTGAAAGGTACTTTTATATGACTAACACAAAATCTGTGAATTTATCAATTGGTTCAAGAATTATTAGCCATCTTGGCGAAGCATTAATTGAAAACGAAAAGGTGGCTTTACTTGAGTTAATTAAGAATGCATCAGATGCTGATGCTAACACATGTACTGTCACCATTGATACTGCATACAAATCTGAATATGGAGAAGGCAGAATAGTTATTGAAGATGACGGTTCTGGAATGAATCTTTTTATCATTGAAAATGGTTTTTTGAAGATTGCTACTTCGATAAAACAGAGGTACCAGAAAATATCTCCTAAATTCAAAAGGCTAGCACAAGGAAACAAGGGAATAGGTAGGTTAGCTTTAAACCAATTAGGAGAATACTTAATTGTGACGACCAAACTCGACACATCATTGATTAATGATGATCAGCTTATTAATGATCAGAAAATTGTAGATGTTTATGGAAACCGTGACAGAAAAGAACTGTATGCTGAAAACCTAAATGTATATTATGAATTTAGTATTAATTGGAAAAAATACGAGAATGAAGAAGGACCAGTGGAAAGCGTTCCAATTGAATTGGAAACAAAGGATGATTATACAAAAATCTTCCAACACAAGAAGAGTCATGGTACCAGAATCGAAGTATTAGGTTTGAAAGGTTTGTCATTTTGGAAAAACCCTAAAGTTTCGAAAGAGCTTGAGTCAGATGTGTTGGCTTTTCTGAATCCGTATTTAGCCGAAAAGGTCAATTTCCGTGTGCTCATAGATTTAGATGGTCAGAAATTCCGTAGTAATTTATATGATAAAACGTATATTAACCAAGTTTGCGATTCTGCATTTACTTTTTCATTTGAACAAGATACTAAAGAATTTTCTTATTCGATAGTTCGAAGTAAAAAATATATTATAAGAAAAGTTGATGAGTTACTTTCACTTATGGATAAGTATGATTTCGATCTAGTGAATCCAGATATTGATTACGATCATTTTTATGAAATGTTTTTAAGAGTAAGTAAATGTTTTTTAATCGATAGAGTAAATAATGTGCATAAAAATCTTACTCAATCAAAAGTTGATGACATTTATACTTATACGAGCGATGAGTATAGCGATAATATCTATTTACCAGGAAGTTTTAATGGAGAATTTTATGGATTCGATTTTGGCACGGGTGTTATTGCTCCGGATGTTAAGAAGCTGATCAGTAACATTATTGGTATAAAACTCTATAGAAATAACTTCAGGATTTTCCCATATGGTGATAACAGTAATGATTGGTTAGGAATGTCTAATTATAATCAGCGGTATAAATCCGTAGTATTTAAAACACATACTACTACCGGATTTGTGGACATTAATGGTGAGACAAATTTAGATTTACTTGAAGAGCTTACAAATAGACAGGGGCTCGTATTGGATATTTATGGAGCTAACTTTTTAACAATTATGCAAGAGATAATTTATAAAAGTGCAGCGATTGAGGATGGTAGGCTTACAGATTATTTTGCTTTCAACCGAAAAGCAGTAAGGGATGTATTGCCGGAATCTATTATAACAATAGCAGGCTTAGAATTTAGAAAGAGGAAAAATTACAGAAAAGAAGCATCTGAAAAGGTCCGTAATGTTGGAGAAAAAATAGGTGATATAAAAGTAAAAGCAGAGAACCCTACTCTACTATCAAGTGATGACATCGAAAATATATCAAAAGAATTGCAAAAAGATGTTGCTGATTTAAAGAATGATCTTGAATCAATTGAGAAAGAATTCACGAACAAGGAACTTCAGGTTGAAGATCAAAATAAATATATTGCTGATATGTATCCAATTATCGGTGCATCAATAATATCAGAAACTTTGGCACATGAAATTATCAGGCTTTCTAATAATATCAAGTCATACACAACAAGTATCCGTGGGGCTCTTGGAAGGTCTGACAAAGATGGAGTTAATTTAAATATAAAATTAATCGAGTCAGACATCAAGTTTCTCGCAAGATATGCTTCTTTACTAGATGTAAACTCGTATTCAAAGCGAAGAAGATTTGACAAATTATGGGTGGCAAAAAGTATTGATGAAATTGTTAAAGATAGTCCATTGCTTGAGTACAAAGAGACGAAAATTAACTATATATTATCTGGAAGTGATTTCGAGAGTACATTAGTTAAAGATAGTTTTAAAATAATCATTGAAAATTTCTTGATTAATTCTGCATATTGGTTAGAGAGATATTCTATCAGAAAACCCTCAATACATTTTGATTTTAATGGTAGGAAGAAACAACTAATCATATATGATAATGGAATTGGCATAAGTAAGGATATTGCAAAACGAATATTTGAACCATTCGTGACGAATAAACCCTCAGGCGATGGCAGAGGAATGGGATTGTATATTGTGAATAATTTACTAAATGAGATAGGAGCAACAATTGATTTATCTGAAAAACAAAATGAAAATGGAAATTTATACCAGTTCATTATCACGTTTCCGGAGGATGAGTAGCTAAATGGAAAGTTTGGTTGAATATGGCATCAAAAATATTCTAGCGATAGATGATGTGTTTTATACAATTACCATGGAAACAAAAGTCTCAACGTTAGACGATCATACAATTGATATTTTTGATTCTATAAACGATTTTAATGATGAGTTCAATGAATTTGTACAAGACAACGTTGACGGCTCGTTTGCTGATTTCTTTAAACAAGAAAATGTTGTAGGAACTGATGCATTGAGGAAGATTAACGAAAATCAGCAAGAAAGTTATAGGCAGTTAAGGGGTGTCAGAGACCTCAACTTTATCGAGTGTATTCCTGAAATTAAAGTAATTGAGGAGGCACTTGATAATCTTAAAGGGATAGATGAAAAAACCCTAATTGTACTTGATCGGAAATTAGCTAGCCATGACGAGATTACCGGTAAGAAACGATTAATTGATATATTGGAAATGTTGAGTAAATATCTGAAGAATGATGGGAATTTTTTTTTAGTTATGTATTCTTCGGAACCTCTTAATTTTCATTCCTATGAAGACACGATTGAGTATCTTGAAAAAACCCTCGTACTTCCTAAAAATACGACAAATGAAGTAGCGCTGCATATTAACTTTTTGTCAAAAGGTTTACACAATGAGGACTCGTTCATTGACGCGCTCCGAAAATCTCAAAAAGCTAACTATGTGAATGCGTTTGATGAAATATTTCAGGAAAGTATAGATGCATTGAGAGAAAGGGTTTGGGATTTAAACCACAATGAATCAATTTTTCATTATGATTACCTAGTGGAAGGACAACATATAGATAAAATAATTTTTGATATTTTCAGAAATAAGTTTAAATCATCATATATGGAATATATAGGCAATAACTATGAAAAACTAGTAAATCCTTTGCGCAACTCTATTCAGAAATATGAAAAGAATAGAATTGAAAAAGATTCGATAGCGGTTGATAAGGCTCCCATAAAGTATCGCTTTATTAAAGAAGTAAATTCTGCTATTCACGGAGGTAACAAGATTAGTCACCCATTTATTAGCGATGATATTGCCTATGGAGATATTATTGAGATTGATGACTCAAGTTACTTGGTAATATCACAAAACTGTGATATTACCGTTAGAAACAATGGTGAGCGATCCCTGAATTCATTTCAACTAGTCAAAGTAAAGGAACAAAAGAAAAAAATTAACGCTAAATGGTTAGTTAATTATCTCAAAGATTATGCAAATCTTCCAAATATGAAATTTAATCTTAATACGGAGGGACAATTATTTTTTAATAAAGTGTTTTATAATTCAGAGACTGGTACTGAATTACAAATAATGGGGTTTGAAGAAAAATATCTTAAACAAATCGAAGAGGCAATCAGTGCAGTCAACACTAAGGCTAAACTTAATGAGATAGAGTTTCATGATTCTGATAAGATTTTTGCTGAAATATCAGTATATAAGTTAGAATCCTCTGAGGTGTATACTATTCCATGCTTTTGGATTGATGCGCTTTTGGTAAGAAGGGATGATAATGGCGATAACGTAATAACTCTTGATACAATTGAGAAGTCGAAAGAAGTTAGATTAGCTACCAAAGATCGTTTGAAAAGAGATTTTACTGAAATGATAGAAAAACTCGCAATTTTAAAACCTGATGCTTTAACAGCAGGTTTTGGAAGCAATCTTTTCAATCCCTTGATTACAGTTGAACCACTGTTTAACGAAGACAGCTTGATAGGTTTCAAGATGAACAATCTTTCACGAACACGAAAATTGAATAGACATTTGACTCGGTCTATACATTTGGAACTCACCAATAAACAAACTAGAGAAGCTGTTAATGAAAGTATACCTATTTAATTTTTCTACTAATATTATGTAATGCCTGCTGAATATATTCCAAATTTAGCATACAGGTTCAACAGACGTTGTATTCATGGTAATTCTTACAATTGGATGATATTCAAAAAATGCGCAATCAAACCTTTGACAGCTTCATTGTGAAAATGGGTAAAGCAATCATACATGGGCTAGTCTCTTCAAGGCGTGTTCGAATAAACCAGAGCCCGTATTTTCTTTTTGCTAGGACAAAGCCTCTTTATTCGACCTCTATTCGATCGTAATTGTCGATTTAATCTTGTTTTTTGTCTATTTTTGATCCTTCTTTGGCCTTCCGAGCAACGGCCGGATATTCGGATGCCTAGTTGTTTGTAGTGGCTGAAGTTTATGCGATTTTGGTATATTTTATACACTAAAACACGTTCAGGATACACTCCCGCCCGTTCTTTATAGCGTTTTACCGCAACTATAACACATTCGCTCTCCTTGTAAGTATTGAAAAAAATTTTCTCGATTCTGACGTAACCGTTGGTTATGCTCATATCCAGTTTGACTCCGAAATCCCCCGGACAACACTGCGGGTAAAGAGCTCGCTGATACTGACATTGCAATCCTCTACTTTGTGCGACTTGCTCGTATGCATGTAATGCTGCTGTTCGTATAATTTACGTAATATTGCCAACAGTTCGGCTTTCTTCGGCACCAGCGTATAACTTTGGTCCAGAAAAGCATCGATGTACCCCAAATCCTGCCTGTAGTTCAACTGCTTATCGATGGCTTTGCGATGTTCCCACTGCCATTTTTGAACAGAGCCGCATACTTATCTTCAATGACTGAAAAGGGAATCGTTGCCACTTTTTTGACCCAACAGTTTTCTGGGGTTATCGTGAGGGCCAACGGCTGATCGAAGTCATAAAGAGTTAGTTGTCGATTGGTCTGCTCTCAGTGCATTTTCATTTCCTCTTCGTATCATTTTGAAAAAGTGTACGGGTATTTAGTTTTTTGCCATGGATTTCATGCAGCTACTATACAAAAAAACCTCTAAAAACGTTGTTACTATAGGATTTATCAATTAAACAGTAGATATTATTTAAAAAAAATTAAAGAAGCTTAAAAAATAAAACAGTTGACGGAAGGATAACGATGCGTTAAAATAATCCCAACATTAAGAAATCGTTAGAAAAATCATTTCCATCTAATAAAACCGATAATCAAGAGGAGTACGCATCATACCTTGTTTCCAGAGAGTCGCCGCCAGTGAGAGTGCGATAGCGAAGGGGAT
>RRZT011275001.1_pt1 | contig 11444 bp, 10 predicted proteins | sample 2165551 | NCBI WGS metagenome assembly RRZT01 (sample SAMN10456910, study PRJNA506462) | wastewater metagenome | biome: wastewater; feature: sludge; material: wastewater sludge; isolation source: wastewater sludge with Escherichia coli K12::gfp cells carrying plasmid... | place: USA: Moscow, Idaho... | reverse complement strand
TCAGCATCTATGGCGGAAGCAAATAAGCTTTTACAGTCAGCTGATAAGGGTCTCGGCCCATTGAGTGGCGAAATGCAGCAGCTCTTAGTCAATTTAAACAAAAACAGCGAACACCTCTCCATTCTTTTGCAAGAAATGAATGGGTTTGCAGCAAAGGATTCTGCATTTTCCTATCAGTTGCAAAGCTCTTTGCGTGAAATGGAGCAGGCAGCCAGTTCTGTGCGTGATCTTACCGATTACTTGTTGCAGAACCCTAACTCTCTCATTTTTGGTAACAATGGAAATAAAGAGGCCCAATGAACAGTAAAAGATTTTTTATTTATTTCTGCTCTATAGTGCTTTTATCCTGCGCTGTTTTTCTGGCAAGTTGTGTGTCAACGCCAGCTCCCAGCAGGCTGTATGTTCTGGAACAGCTGCCGGCCAAATCCCTTGGGCAAACGCTGCACATGGATAAACCGGGCGATATTATCCTTATTATGCCAGTACGCTTGCCTCCACAACTCAAGCAAAAAGGCATTGTCATTGAGGATGCGAAGAGCAAACCACAGATCCTCGTTGACCACCTTTGGGCAAGTTCATTGAGCGACCAAATTGGCGCAAGACTGGTCGCTGATTTACAGTCACTCCTGGGCACGCCTGATGTTTCTCTATTCCCAGGTCCACGTTTTGCTAATCCTGTATACCAGGTTGAAACAGAGATCATTCGTTTCAGCGGCGACAAGGAGCAGTTTACACTGCAAGCAGTGACGACAATTAGTGCTCCTGCACAGAAGACAATCCTTTCAAGACAGTCTTTCAGTGAAACTCTGCCTGTACCTGATAGAGATTATACCGCATATGTGGCAACTGCCTCTAAAATGATGGAAGGTCTCACTCGTGACGTAGCAAAAACCTTGATCAAAGTGCACACAGTTAAACCCTAGTTATTGGCCTATATCCTGTATGACGGCTCGATTTAGATGCGCTGGAATTCTGTTCTTTATCTTCGGTAATTTTTTTGTGCAGGCAACCATTGCCAAAGAAGCAGTTAAACACTGGTTTTGGCAGATAGTTTATGTCCCGGTTTACTCTCACATTTATGGTGAAGATCGTTACCGGGACAAACCCTTTCTTCTCACTGCCACCTTGAGTATCCGCAATGCAGATCAGCAAAACCCCATGACCTTAAAACGGGTTGAGTATTACGACTCAGATGGCAACCTTCTCAAGGTCTATATTACGGATCCGGTGAATATTGCACCTTTTCATTCTGCCTACTACATAGTCCAAGAGTCGGAAACTAAGGGTGGTACAGGGGCAAAGTTCGTGGTAGAGTGGGATTCTAAAAAAGCTATTATTGAACCAATCATTGAATCAGTGATGATTGGCACAAAAATGCAGCAGGGCATTTCATTTTTATCTCCGGGCCGCCTTCTACAGGGTACAACGGCGGAGTAAGCGTGTTATACTCATCGGCAATTGCATCAATCAACTTATAAATCCGTGATTCGCATTCAGAAAATACGCAGCTTTTTTGTAATAGGTCTTTGCCTCTTAATGCTGACCGCTGTACCAGCCTGCAGCTTGTGGCCCTTTGGCTCCAAACTTAATAAGGCAAAACTTCCAGAGACGATTCGAGCAGGCATTGCAACCGATATGCCAGCCCTGGCCTACCAGGAGAATAAGGAAATTCGTGGCTTTGACCGACAACTGGCCTTACAGCTTGAGGCTTATGCGGGCATCAAGGTAAGTCTGGTACCCATGCCCTCTTCAAGTCTATTTCCCGCCCTGCAAAACGGACAGATCGATATAGTCTTAACCGGTTTTTCACTGGAAACAATAAAAAAGCAGGGAGCGACCGCGACAGTTCCTTATCTGTCATCAGGCCAGGTGCCACTCATGTCTCTGACTAACCAATCCCGTTTTTCCAAAAAAGAAGGTTTATTGGGCCAAAATGTACGTATTGGTACAGTCATCGGCTCTGCCGGTTCACAACTTGTAGGCAATATGTCTATTCAGGGTACCAGCCAGGCCTTTGCCCGACCTCAAGATGCTATCAGGGCCCTGCTGAGAAATAAAATAGACGTCTTTGTCTATGATTTACCGGCAAATTATTACTATGCTGCGGCAAATATAGATCAAGGACTCATCCCTGGTACCACACCATATAGCACAGAGAAACTTGCCTGGGCCCTGCGGCAAGAAGACAAAAATCTCCTTTTACTCATCAACGACTTTTTAACCCAGGAAAATGACAAAGGTATATTAACGAAAATGGCGAATCGCTATATCCCCTTTTACGGCGAAACAACCTTTCGTGGCGACAATTAAAGTATGCAGAAAAATGAGGTAAGATATGGCAATTATTACCATTTCCCATGGCCCGTGCAGCAAGGGTAAGGAAGTCGCCGAAGAGGTGGCAAAGCGTTTACATTTCCCCTGCATTTCCCGTGAAATTCTGATGGAAGCCTCTGAAGAATTCAATATTCCAGAGAACAAACTATTAAACGCCATGCATGACTCCCCCACCTTTCTGGACAGATACCACCATGGGCGGGAGAGGTATCTTGGATATTGCCGTTACGAACTACTGAAACACGCATTTGAAGGCGACTTCGTCTACCATGGTGTTGCTGGTCACTACCTTTTGCGGGCATTGCCACAGGTGCTCAAGGTGCGGATCATCGCGGATATGCAGGCCAGGGTAGAAGAGTACATGGTACGCAATCCTGTCTCTGAAAGTGAGGCGAAAGAAGAGTTATTGAAAAATGATGAGATTCGCCGCCAGTGGAGTTTGCGTCTATACGGCACTGATACCTGGGACACGCGCCTCTATGATATGGTCCTTCAGGTGAATCGTCTTCAGGTCAGTGACATTGTTGACATGGTCTGTCTGGCAGCTGAAAAACCCATCTTTCAGCGCACAAAAGAAGCAGAAGAAATTACCACCAATCTTTACCTATCGGCTAAGATTCAGTCCATGCTGATGAAGCTCTCTTTCATGATTGAAGTGAAAGTGGAAAATGGCGTGGCAACCTTAAGTAATGTAGGCGAAGTATTGCGAGGGAGCGAGGTGCTGCGGGCAAAAATTCAGGAATCGGTTGAGGCGGTGGAAGGCATCAATCAGGTTGTTTTTGCCGATGAGAACCTCGAAAAAAGCGAATATATTAACACCTTTTACAAGCTGGCCTCTAAAATTAAATAGAGGCACAGTTTATCAGGGCAAGGAGGGCGGTAAGCTTAGCTTATTCCGCCCTTGAATCAATGCGTACAAGTTCCCTATAACGAGAGTCTCGCAGCAAAAGCTCTTCGTGTTTGCCAACCTCCACTATCCTGCCTTTATCCAAAACCACAATTCGGTCAGCCCGCCGTATGGTGGAGAGCCTGTGGGCAATCACCACAGAAGTTCGGCTGGCAAATCCCGCTGAAACGGCCAGTTCCAGCATATTTTCAGACTCAGAGTCAATGGAGGCTGTTGCCTCATCTAAAATCAGAATATCCGGGTCACGATACAGGGCTCGGACAAAGGAAAGTAGCTGTTTTTCTCCCAGGGATAAGTTGAGCCCCCCCTCACCAATGCGGGTTTGCAGGCCATTTGGCAAACGATCTATGAAACGGTACAACCCGGTTTGCGATAAAATATCTTCCAAGCGCTTTTCATCAAAGGGCTGGTTTAGAATGATATTGGTGAGCACCGTATCGGGCATGATAAAAATATCCTGCATGATAAAGCCAATTCGCCGCCGCAGCTCAGTAACCGGCAACTCTCGAATATTGACCCCATCTATTAAGATAGCCCCGCTCACCGGGTCATAAAACCTGATAAGAAGCGAAATAAGCGAAGTCTTACCCGCCCCAGTTGCCCCAACCAGAGCCACGGTTTCCCCTGGTGTGATAGTGAGACTGATGTCTGATAAAATAGGGGTTTCATTTGTATAACTAAAATAAACATGGCGAAACTCGATTTCAGCTCCCTGGTGCTGCTGGACAACAGGAAGACTCGCCTCAGCATTATTTTGTGACTGCTGGGTTTTCTGCTCAAGTATTTCCGATTTTGTATCCAGGGTTTCGAAGATACGCTCGGCCGAGGCCATGGCGGACTGGACTATTGAATAGTTTTGTGATAACTCGCGAAGTGGCTGAAAAAAAAGCCGCATATAGGCAATAAAGGCTGTTAGTTCTCCAATAGTCAGATGTCCTTGTATAGTTTGGCCGCCGCCATACCAGATAATTGCGGCAATTGCCACTGAGCCAAACATCTCAATGAGCGGCATAAAGGCGCCAAAGACCCTGATCTGGCTAAAAGTACTGCGCAAAAACTCAGTGTTTAAGTGCTGAAAACGCATACGGCTGGTCTCCTGGCCGCCAAAAACCTGGATAACCCCGATACCACCCAGCATTTCAGCTAAAAAGGCGTTTATCTTGGCAAGCTGGATGCGTATATCTCGAAATTTCTCCCGGGCAAAGCGTGAAAAAATAAAGGTGGAGGCAAGGGAGATCGGCACAAAAACAAGCATAATCAGGGCAAGGCGTACATTCATAAAAAAAAGAAAAACAAAAATGCCAGCCAGCTTCAAGGCCTCGTTAAAAAGCACCACCATAACCGAGGTAAACATCTCGTGCATGTTTTGTATGTCGTTGGTCAACCTGGTGACCAACCTACCTGCAGGCTGGTGATGGAAGAAGCGGATATCAAGGCTCAGGAGGTGAGTGAAGAGGTCTTGCCGCATATCATGCATAACCGATTGCCCGATCCACTCGAGCAACACAATTTGTCCAAAGGTAATGAAAAAGACCAGGCACACCAAAAGGCCGTAGAGGAGTACAATGTGGCCTATACCCTGCATGCGCAGATTGGCAGCCATATCTGCGGCGAGAATATACTTGTCAATTCCCTGTTGCATGAGCCATGGCATAAACAGGGTTGCCAGACTGACCAGAAGGGCCAAGATAATGGCAGACGCAAGTGGTTTTTTGAAACGGGCACAATACGACAAGATCCGTTTCCAGAGGTGCAGATCTCCAACCGAGCCGAGTTCACCTTCTTCTGAGTATCCGTAATTAAGCATAATCTTGCTGTTTCTCTACCATAATACGGTAAAAATCATGCTGTAGAAGTTCTGCATGATTACCCTTGCCACTGATACGCCCGTCTTCCAGGATGATAATATTATCGGCATGTCGCAATACATTTACCCGGTGAGAGACCATCAGTATCGTTTTGTCGGCATATCGAGTACGCAGGGTTTGCACGATGCGCTGTTCAGTCTCCACATCAACGGCCGACAAGCCATCATCTATAACCAGCATGGGCCGGTTGCAGAGCAAGGCGCGGGCTAGGGCTATACGTTGACGTTGTCCGCCGGAGAGCCGAACTCCACGTTCACCAATGGCGGCCTGATAGCCATCGTTGAAGGCCGAAATCTCCTCGTCAATGGCTGCATCTCGTGCAGCAGCGCGGATTTCTTCCATACTTGCCTGCGGTTTCCCCAGGGCAATATTAACTGCTATACTGTCTGCAAACAAAAAGGTTTCCTGACTGACATAGGCAATCTGCTCTCTAATTTCTGCCTGGGACAAATCATTGACATCATGATCCTGAAAAAACAGCATATGGCTGCCAACGGGATACATGCGCAACAGAAGTTTGCAAAACGTTGTTTTTCCAGACCCTGTGCGACCGGTCAGGCCAATTATTCCCGGGCTAAGGTCAAGGCTTAAGTCTGAAATTGCCTCCCTCGCTATACCAGCATAGGAAAAATTGAGATGTCGACAGCTGTAATGGGCAGGCTTTTCCAAGAGGTGTGTTTTTGACTCCCCCCTTTCCACATCAGGCGATTCAGCCAGCAACTGATAGATGCGGCGCAGTCCCGTGACACCGCGCTGAGCAATGTTAGCTACCCAACCCACGGCCATCATAGGCCAGATCAAGAGATAGAGGTAGCTAACAAAGGCCACAAAAGAGCCGATACTGATCTGCCCGCCGATGACCTTTTTCCCGCCAAAGTAGAGCAAAAGGAGCATGCCAATACTGCCCACCAGGGTGGAAACAGGGGCAAGCAAACCCTGAATTCGGGCCACCTTCAGGTTATTTTGTACATACTCTTCCCCCAGTTGCCTGTAGTGCTCGGTTTGAAACTTCTCCAGGGTGTAGGCCTTAATCAGCCGTATAGAAGTGAGGACAGCCCTGGCCGATTCGGTTAAGAGGGAAAATTGCGCCTGCACAATGTTAAAGCGATTATGCAGCATGCCCGATAAGACCTTAGTACAGACCACGAGTATGGGCATGGGCAAGAGGACCAAAATAGTCAGCTGCACATCAATGGCCAGCATAAAGGCCAGGGCTGCAGTGGACATGATGGCGGCATCCACAGCGGCGACAAGCCCCATGCCAAAGGCCATTTGCACCACGCTTAAGTCATTGCTGGCATGCGCCATGAGGTTGCCAGTGGTCCAGCGTTCGAAAAAGGGCTGATCCATGCAGAGAATGTGTTGAAATAACCGGTTGCGCAACGAGACTTCCAGTAAACGGGAAAAACCGATAATGAGATAACGCCAGACAAAACGCATCACTGCGATGGTGAGGGCAAAAATAAAAATAATGACCGCCATGCGAGTCAACAAGGCGTGGGTGGCGGTTCCGGCTGCCAGGGCATCCACGGCAGTTTTGACGAACCGCGGGATCAGAAGCTGTAGCAGGTCAACACTGATCAGGGTAACAAAACCCACCAGCAAACGTAGACGATGCTTGCGCAGCATGGGCTGCACAAGGCCGTACAAATCACGCAGACTCGCCATGGGGGGCATTTTTTGTGTGTCAGAAGGCTCTTTAGAATGATGTTTTGCTTTCAATATGTTCACCGCAAAGACGGCAGCAGCATTTCATAGGCAACTGTAAGTAAGATGAAGTGTTCAGGGTCTCCCCCCTTATCCGGATGTAACTCCTGGGCTTTTTTTCGGTAAAGCCGACTTAAGGTTTTTCTGTCCAGCTCCATTAACTGCTCCTTTTGTAAATCAAAGATGCGCAAGGCCTCAACCCGGGTCATGCTGCCCGTGCCTACGGAAGCCGAGGCGCTCCTGGCATGTTGGCGCCATTGCCGGCGCCCCTCATTAAAGGGTTGCCAGGAAAATGACTCAGCGATGCCATAGTCAAAATACATAAAAAGATAACGCAGAATGTACTGGGGTAAGCAGCTATCTCTTCTGAAGCCGCGCCAGAAAAACTCATCAGCCTCCAGGGCACAAAACTCTTCCAGGAAAAAAGTGTCTACTTTTTCTCGATCGAGGGCCTGCGGCATGGATCGCGCATAGCTCTCCTGAAAATGGCGCTGCAGATTAAAAATTGAAAAGAGGTAATACTGGTATTCCCGAGCCGACAGCCTCTGTTCCTGCATAAGGATGAGTTGTTCTCGTTCATCCCGGGATTTATCCAGCAAGGGGACATACAAAGCCGACGTTTTTTCAATGGCCTGCACCGAACTTCGCCCCAGGCGCAGAAAATGCAATCGAGCCCGGTCAAAGTGATGGGTTTCCAGCATGGCTCGCTGCCGTTGTGCCTCATCAGCCTTTTTCCAGTTCCGGTGTTTGTACCGATCCCGAAAAGGCTCTAACTTGCTGCGAATTGCCTGGTCAACATAGGGGAAAAAAATGTCTTCCAGTTCACTGTAGGGCGTTTGTATGCCCTGGTCGCGCAGTCTTTTCAGCAGGACTTCATCAATATAAAAAGAGTTCCCTCCCTCATAGACAAGGAAGGCTTCAGGGTCACGGCCAAGGTGTACAATATCACGGGAGACAAAGACTTCTCCCTTTTCATAGGACTCCCGCAAGATAAATTCATAGCGATTGGGAGCGCTTTCCGTGCGGGCGAGATACATAAATTATTGGTTTGGGTCTCAAAAAAATAAAGTACTGATGCGGCAGGATCGGCTAATATTTTCGAAAAAAATTTTTGGCTTCTAACCATGCTTATGAACATTAAAAAGAGGCATTCTCGATGCTTTTTTATGCTCCCCGCTTTCCTCAACAGCATACTAGCAAAGCCAGACCTAGCCTTTAATTATGTGCACAACTTGCAAGAGAAGCAAGCCTCAATTCTTACCATTCATTTTTCTTTCAATGAATTCCTGCCGGAAAACCCGTTCGCGAAAAAAGATAACCGTATTCTGCCGCCGACCGGCTAAACGCGTCTGCTCCGGGAGCATGCTAGTTCTTTCATGCCGCATTATGGACATTTTGTAATCAATGGTCGGTATTAAGGTATTATCAAGGTACCAGGCATAGAAAAGACCAAAAAAAAGCCCTGGCGGAGTGAAGCCCTCCGTCAGATTAATGGTCCTGGTATACACGCCCTTGGCCTGCGGGCTCGGATGCATTCTGGTGAGTTGCAGGTAGCTGTTGATATCTTCAGGAGAAAGAAAACTGTTCAGGTCGGCCCCAGTCCGGGTACGCAACCTGTAGAGGAGGCCTACGGCGTTCCCCTGCCAGTAAAGGGGCTCCATGCGTTTTTCCTGGGCATAGTTACCAAGCACAGATTGACCAAGGGCAATGAGAAAGGCTGCTTCGAACCTTTTTTTATCACGACTGACATCCTTGCGTATCTTGATCTGCCCATCGGTGGGATCATAAAAGGAAAAGACATTGTCCCATTCCTGATTTCTTTTCCACGACTCTGTACTCACCAGAGTGATGCCGCGCAGGGTATCGAGATGGGCCAAGGGAATATCCGGGTGTTGCCAGAAAATCTGTAAGAGCTCTTTTTCTATCTCTTCCCTCTTCTTTCGTTCAAACAGTTGTTCTTCCCCTTCACCAAAGGGCGTATGTAAAAATCGAAAATCTCGCAATCTTTCCTGAAATTGCTGAAAACGGTAACAGGGGGCCATACCCATTGTGGATGTAAGGGTAACAGCGCCTAAGGGTTTGGGCAAAGGTTCATCTAGTGGCACCGGCTTAACCAGGCCCCATTGCCAGAGAGCCCACAGAGTCTTAGTGATTTTTCCCAGGGCATCCGGATCGTGCTGAATACGTTTCTGCGTACGCAACAGTTCAGGAGAAAAAACAGTCGCCTCCACAAGCCCTAGCCCTAGCCTATGCACTAGTTCTCGATCTAAAAAAATGGGCTGTTTTTCTTCAAGGGCGTATTGCTGTAGCACCGAACCGGGAATATCCGCCATGTTCAAGGCAATGACATGGGAAAAAAGGTTTTTTATTCCCCCAGGAATATTCCGGTGATAGGCATAGATAAGATCCGAGACATAAAACTTCCTGTCCGGAGCATCCCGGGTGGCGTCGGTTTCACCCTTCTGCACCCAAATATTGGCCACCAGTAATTTCAAGGCTTTTTTGTTGGCTCGGACTGCCTCGGGTACCCCTGGAATCTGCAAAATAGGCATGATCGAGGTATAAAGGCTGCCGGGGGCAAAAAGAATTATGTCGGCCTCTGCAATAAGCGGCAAAAGTCGGGGATGCAGAGCGGGATCGCCATAATAGGCAAGTAAGGTACGGTCCACTGGATAGCGCCGGCGCGCCTCTCCGGATTTATTCTCGCTCGTCACCAAAACGCCATTACTGTAGAGCATACATAACTCAGCCGGATTGAGCATCGCTGGCAACACGGCGTCTGTTCGCAGGCCAAGTGCTATTGCCATGTGGCCAAGCCCATACTCAATAGCGCGGTAGACAGCCTGCGGTCTATGCTTAAGATCTTGAAGAGTTACCGAGGTATCAAGTTTTTTATAGATGGCACTGGCTAGAAGAAGATTACCCACACACTGGGGCCTCTGCAGGACAGGGCACAGGCGGCTGTCGGTGAATAGGGCGTCAATTAAGCTTACAAAATAGGCAAAGAGGTCTTCAGGGAACTCACTTTCCTGTATGCCCATTTCAGCCAGTAGCTCCATTGGCCCGCGGGGCTTGTTGGTGAAACGATAATTAAAAAGGACATGCAGGGCCTCGATTAAGGCCTGGCCATTTGCCTGATGAAAGCCATATTTCCGAGCTAGATCTGGCAGTTTCAGGGCAGCTAAAAGTACATGCCGCAGATCACCCAGGGCAATCAGGGGAAGATCTTTGCGCAACTCCCCGGTTGAGCCGCCATCGTCTGTCACACAGACCACACTGTGCAGATGGGGGAAGTAGCACTTTAAACCGGCAGATGAATGCTGAGCCCAATCAGTACGCCGGGAATCTCCACCAATAATTGTCGATAAACCGGTACCACCACCAAAGACCACCACCTTCACCTCTGCAGTGCTGGCGTTTTCGACCAGCGACCGTAATTCACTATACTGTTTCAATAAATGGGACGGCACCCTGTACGGGTTTTCCCCGAGGAGGAGAGCAACAAGATTTTCTTCTATGTTGCTGCCGGGGAGCAGATCAAGGGCTGTATATCGCTGCGCAAAGAGCTGGTCTAAAAAAGAATTTGCATACTCCGAGTTTTCTTTTTTCGGCGATTTCATCTCCTTTTTATCAACCCTTTGCCAGATAATGGAAAAAGTTGCTGGGCCATAACTAAGCCAATTGACCTTGCTGGCGTAAAAGGTTTTCCACCTTTATTATGTCCATGGGTGTATCGACCTCGGCAGAATCGTTTTTGGTAAGGACAACGCGAATGGTATATCCATTTTCCAAAGCCCGCAGCTGCTCAAGTTTTTCCAGGTGTTCCCATTGCCCCATGGGCAAGGAAACAAAGGTGGATAAAAATTTTTTCCGGTAGGCATAGAAACCTAAGTGTTTATAATAAACAGGGAGATCAACACCCTTTTCCCGGCAGTAAGGGATGGCAGCCCGGGAAAAGTAGAGGGCATTCCACTGGTTATCAAACACTACCTTTACATGATTAGGGTTATCTATTTCTTCAGGAAGAACAATCTCATAGATAAGTGTTGACATAGAAAGCGTCGCATCTTCAAGGAGGGGCCTGGCAACCTCCTCCACAATCTCCGGGGCAAAAAGAGGTTGATCGCCCTGGATATTGACAATTACATCCTCGGAGTCTAAGTCCAGTTTCTCAGCTGCTTCGGCTAGGCGATCCGTGCCGCTGGCATGGTTCCTTTTGGTCATAACCCAGGAGCCGCCAAATGCGTCCACTGCCTCGGCAATACGCATATCGTCCGTGGCGACCACCACCTGATTGAGCAAAGCAGAGGCTTGAGCTCGCTCAACAACGTGCTGTATCATGGGTTTCCCGTTAATCTTTGCCAGTGGTTTCCCTTCAAAGCGTGAAGAATGGTAACGGGCTGGTATAATGGCACAAATGGATGATTGCATAGAAGTGTGCTTTGGAAAAAACTGGAACTATGGCCTTATTTGTCAAAAAAAATACCATCTCGCCAAAGAAAACGCAATGAACAAGCAAGAATGCGCACCATGCCATCTCCATGACCAGGAAGAGATCAGGCGTCCGATCATCTGGGCAGATGAGGATATATCGATTGCTCAGGCTGAACACCTTGTTCAGATTCTCT
>RRZT012865303.1_pt1 | contig 11447 bp, 9 predicted proteins | sample 2165551 | NCBI WGS metagenome assembly RRZT01 (sample SAMN10456910, study PRJNA506462) | wastewater metagenome | biome: wastewater; feature: sludge; material: wastewater sludge; isolation source: wastewater sludge with Escherichia coli K12::gfp cells carrying plasmid... | place: USA: Moscow, Idaho ... | reverse complement strand
GATGTGCGGGGTGTCGTCAGCGTCCGGTGTCGCAGACAGAGCATCTACTGCAAGCTGTCGTGTGCGCGCACCGCAGCCGTCATCGTCGATTTGCGTGAGGAACAGCTGACCGTTGATGGTGAAGACCACGCGGTCGCCTGCCGCATCGACCGAATACGACACGATGCCTTGCCCGCCTTCGCGTGCGCGTTCGCGACGGGCCCGTTCCGCGGCGGGAACCTCTTCGGTGTCGGCGTTGGGGAGCAATTCGCGCGGGTCGGCGAGCAGGATTTCCTCGTGCGTGCCGGCGGTGGTGTCGAATGTGCTCAGCCACAGGGATGTGACGCTGTCCTTCGGGCCGTCGGAGCGCAGGAACAACGCCCGGGAACCGTCCCCGATAACGGTTGCCGAACGCGGTGCCCCGCAGGTGAACCGCAGGGTGCGGGCTTTATGTTCTGGGAACTGTTCGATGGCGGATTGGATGGTTGCCGCGGCGGCAGATGTCGTCGCTGGTGTCGTGACCGTCGATGCAGTGATTGCTGACGTATCTGCGGAAGGCTTGTCGCCAGCCGCCCGCTCCGGCTTGCCGCTGACGGAACCGATGGTATGCGTATGAAGTTCACTCATGCTTTCAGCCTACTCTGATGAGGGCTTGTGAGGAAGGTGCCGCGATTGAAGGCCGAGTGCAGTCCGTCGCTGTTGAGGACCGGTTCCGATTTCGTCCCGTGTTTTCCGATTTGGCCCATGGATTCGGGCATGTTGACGGGTTGCGGGCTTGCGGTTTGATGACCGGCGCGGATGGATTGTTGATATTCCACGGTTTCGTGATGCGGCTGTGGTTGGTGGTGTGCATGAAGGTCGGTGCAATTGTGGACTGAATCGGTATTGGGGTCTTGTTCTTTGATTTGGTCCATGGTCTGGTGGATTCAGGCTGTAGGGGCCAGCAATGGTTGATTGTTGTGATGTGGCCTAAACGTTGAAATTCCAAGGTTTTGCGGTGTTGCCGTGGTCGGTGGCCGGGTGCGGTCCTGCTTCTGCTCGGACTGGCTCCGATTTCGGCGAGTGATTCCCGATTCGGTGCCGGAGTGTCCGGTTTCCTCAACAATTCCGCCCTTCTCCTGATGACCTGAAGAATCCTCTCGCAATCCCGGCCCCGCTCTCCGCCCGCAAACGCAATAACCGAACATGCCGCCCGCGCGAGTCCGGTGAACCAGAACCACTTTCATCTCTCCCACCTCAACTCAATCCATCTCTCCCGACCCATCTCTTCCACCACAACCCCCACCTCACCTCAACCCCGCCTCCCCGAACCTCACTCCTCCCACCTCAACCCATCTCTTCCAATCCCCTCTAAACCCAACCCGCCTCTCAAACCCACCTCTCAATCCCCACCTCCTCAAACCCTGCCTCCCCCAATCCCAATCCCTCCCACCTCAGCTCAATCCCAACCCACCTCAACCCACCTCTTTCAACCCTCCAAACCCCACATCCCAACCCCACCTCGCCCGTTCTTCCCACAAATTCCCACAAACGCAAATCCCGCCAGCTTTCTGGGCGGCATCTCCATCCGTGCACCATTGAATGAAGAAATTGCAAGTATTGGCGTCTGATTTTGGTCGTGGTGGTGACACAGCGTAGGATGGACGAGGATATAGAAAGGGATCACTATGAGCGTTCTCGACCGTTTTGAAAAGAGCGTGGAAGGCGCCGTCAACGGTGTGTTTTCGAAGTTCGGGTCCAAGGACCTGCAGCCCGTCGACCTGTCAAGCGCCCTCGAGCGTGAGATCGACGCTGAAGCCATGCCGGTCGGCCGCGATCGCACGGTGGCCCCGAATGAGTACCGTTTTAAGCTGAGCACCCCTGATTTCGATCAGATTGAGCAGTGGGGCAGCGAGGCGCTCGCCAATGAGCTTGCGGATAATCTCACCCAGTACGCCAAGAGCCAGAATTACGCTTTTGTCGGTCCGGTTGTGGTGATTTTCGAAGAGGATCTTGACCTGAGCAAAGGCAACTTCAAGCTGAGTTCGGAATCCGTGCAGGGCAACGCAGTACCCGTCACAACCGACAACCAGTCGCAGGACAGCCCGATGCTCGAAATCAACGGCAGCCAGTATCTGCTGACCAAACCGAAGACGGTAATCGGCCGTGGTTCCGGCTGCGACATCGTCATTGACGACCCGGGCATCTCCCGCAAACATCTTGAAATCGACATCACCGATAACGGCGTGATCGCACGCGATCTCGGCTCGACGAACGGCACATTCGTCGAAGGGCATCAGATTCCCGCGGCCACGTTGCTTGACGGCAACACCATTACCATCGGCCGTACCCGCATCCTGTATTGGGCCTCGTCGCAGGATCAGGACTGACCCAGCCTGAGAGCGAGTTTCGTTATGCCCACCGAACTTACCTTCGCAATCCTCAAGTACGGGTATCTCATCCTGTTGTGGGTGTTTCTCTGGCTTGTCGTGCGTTCCTTGCGTCGTGACATCGAGACGTTCAGTCCCCACAAATCATTGTCGCGTCGTCGCCGTGATCGTAAAGCGCGCAAGGCGTCAAAGAGTCCCACACCCGCAGCGCCGTCTGCGGGCAGATCATCCGCGCCAACGCCGCGTCAATCCGCTCAGCCGACCTTGCTGGTCGTCATCGACGGCCCGCTCGCCGGAAGTTCCGTTCCTCTGGGGAACGCGCCGATTACCCTCGGCCGTGCGGCGTCCAATACCGTCGTGCTTGATGACGAATTCGTCTCCTCGCATCACGCCCGTGTCTATCTTGATCCCACAGCCGGCTCGTGGGTGATTGAGGATCTTGGCTCCACGAACGGTACGGTGGTCAATCAGCGCCGTATCAGCGCTCCGACGGTGTTGCCCGCTCGTGTCCCTGTCCGTATCGGCGCCACGACGTTCGAGCTGAGGTGATGCCTGATGCCGAATGCAGCCAAGCAGACGTTGTTCCTTTATTCGACCACCGTTTCCGATGTCGGTACGGTTCGCAGCAATAATCAGGATTCCTCATTCGCCGGGGAACGCCTGATCGCCATGTGCGACGGCATGGGAGGTCATGCCGGCGGCGATACCGCGTCCACCATCGCCATTCGTTCGCTTGCTCATATTGAACAGGATGACGAGCAAAGCAGTGTGGAAGCTGTGGCGCAGATGATGGAAACCTCCGTGATGGCTGCGCATGATGCGATTGTCGGCAAAGCGAAACATGAACGCAAACTCGCCGGCATGGGCACGACGGTGGTCGCAGTCGCTTTGGTTTCCGGGTACTGGGTGCTGACGCATATCGGCGATTCCCGCGCGTATCTGCTTCGTGACGGGAAACTGTCGCGTATGACCACCGATCACAGCTACGTACAGCATCTGATTGACACCGGCCGCATCAGTCCAGCCGAGGCGCGCAATCATCCGCAGCGCAACGTCGTGATGCGTGTGCTCGGCGATTTTGACATCGACCCTCACCCGGATATCGCCATCTGCGAGGCGCATCCCGCCGACCGTTGGCTCTTGTGTTCGGACGGCTTGTGCGGCGTGCTGGAGGATTCGACCATCGAAGAAATGCTCAGCACGGTCTCCGACCAGGAGGAATGCGCACAGCGCTTGGTATCCATGGCATTGAAGGCCGGTAGTACGGATAACGTGACTGCTGTGATCGGCGATGCCACGCTCGCTCTTGACGCCGATGCCTTCGATTTGCCTCATCAGACTCCGTTGGTTGGCGGAGCGGCAAGCGCCAGCCTTGAAACGATCGCCGATATCATGCATAAACCGGTTGCTTCAGCTCCGGTTCTGCGGGCGGGCAAGAACTCACCTGCGCAGCGTGCGGCCGCGCTGATCCAAGGCGCGGTGCACGCAGGAAAAGATGAAGCGGCCAAGGAGGAGGAGCAAGGCCCGAAATCCCGTGTCGCACAGCCCTCGCAGGTGCGTGAGGAAAACGGCGAGATTCCCAATACCGACACCGGTGAAATCCCTGTCGTCAAGAAGCGTGACGGCCGTATATCCGCCGATCCCAACGATCCGGAGGTGGCGAAGGCCATCCAGCGCGAGCAGGCACAGCAGAAGCGGGCGCACCGCAAGCGCGTCCATCTGTCACGTCTTGGCATCATCGTCGGCATCGTCGTGATCATCGCCGCGTTGGTCGGCTTGGCTTTCGCAGGCTACCGGTGGAGCCAGACCAAGTATTACATTGGCGAGCATGACGGCGTAGTGTCGATTTATCAGGGCGTTCCGACGAATGTGTTCGGCGTTGAGCTGTCCCACGCCATCCAGGACACCGACATCAAGGTGTCGTCCCTGCCCCAGTCTTGGCGCGACCAGCTGCATGACGGAATCACCGTGGACAGTTTGGACGAGGCGCGCAGCCACGTCAAGCTGATTGAGCAGGAGATGAAGAACTTCAAGGCGACCGAACAGGCAAACAACAAGGGGTCTACGGATTTCAGCGATTCCAAGTCGGCGAGCCCCTCGGCGAGCGGATCGGCAAGCCCGTCCGCCGCATCCAGCCCGGCTGCGCTGCGTGTTCCCCTTGTCCCCATATCAGGCGTGGCTGCATGGTCCGCCGATGTATGGGTGGTGATCGGATGATCGTCACTCGTCTGCGCCAGATGTCGTTGATGCTGTTTGCGATGGCGGTCAGCTTCATCGGCTTCTTCCAGATGTTTGAACGCACCGTCGGGTCGTTCCCAAGCGAATACATGATGCTGCTGAGCGTTGTCGCGGTGCTGTTCATCATCTTGTGGTCGCTGTTGCTGAAATTCCAGCCGTACGCCAGCCAGTCGATTCTGCCGTGCGTGCTGCTGCTGACGGGCATCGGCATCACGCTCATCTCGCGCATCGACCAGCAGAAAGGTACGCACGTCGGCACGAGACAGTTGATTTGGCTGTGCTTGGCGTTGGTGCTGTGCTGCATTCTTGTGATCTGCCTGCGTGATTATCGCGTGCTCAGGCGGTTCTCGTACGTGAGCATGGTGGCTGGCATCGTACTGTTGCTGTCCCCGATGATTCCGGGTCTGGGCAAGACAATCGGCGGCGCGCGGATCTGGATTGGCATCGGCTCGTATTCATTGCAGCCGGGTGAATTCGCCAAGCTGTTCATCGCGTTCTTCTTCGCCGCTTATCTGTTCGATCATCGTGACCAGCTCGCCGTCGGTGGCAAGAAGGTGCTGGGTCTGCAGTTGCCGCGCATCAAGGATCTGGGTCCGATTATGGTGGTCTGGGCCATGTCAATGGGCGTGTTGGTGATTCAGCGTGATTTGGGTACGTCGCTCATGTTCTTCGCGATGTTCGTGTGCATGCTGTATGTGGCGACCGGCCGGAAGAGCTGGATTGTCATCGGCATTCTCGCGTTTGCGGCAGGTGCGGTCATCGCCAGCCGCATGTTCGCGCATGTGGACAACCGTATCGATGCTTGGCTGCACCCCTTCGACGCGAAGGTGTACAACCGCCAGGGCGGCTCCGAGCAGTTGGTGACCGGCCTGTTCGGCCTTGCGTCCGGCGGTTTGATGGGTACCGGGCTCGGACAGGGGCATCCGAGCCTGACACCACTGGCGAATTCCGATTTCATCTACTCGTCCGTGGGCGAGGAACTCGGTTTGACAGGCTTGTTGGCCGTGCTCGCCTTGTATCTGGTGATCATCGCCTCCGGTTTGATTACCGCGATGAAAATCAAGGATGGATTCGGCAAGCTGCTCGCCTCGGGACTGGTGTTCACGATGGCCGTGCAGGTGTTCACCGTCGTGGGCGGTATTACATTGGTGATTCCGCTGACCGGTCTGACCATGCCGTTCATGGCTGCCGGCGGTTCTTCGCTGATTGCGAATTACATTCTGATCACCTTGCTGCTGATCATTTCGAATGCTGCGAACAAGCCCGAACCCGAGCTGACTTCTGACACCTTCCAGTATGAGGCTTTGGCCGTGCTGCGCGACCATGAGCTCAAGGAACGCGCAAAATCAGCCGCGCAGGCCGCCAAGGACGATGAAAATCAGCCTCGGCACGGCGCTCACGCAAGCCACGCAAGCCATGCGACCCACGCCGACGACGCAGAAGACGCCGTGCAGGCAACCCAAATCGAGGATGCCCCGACCATTATGGTCGACGACGCATCGCAGCCGGAAGGGCTGTATGATGCCGAAGAACAAGACAATCGCGATGAACAAGACGATTGGGCCGATTGGCGTGATTTCGCCGATGATGATGATTCTCCGGCCACGACGACCAGCCATTGGCCGACGCGCGGGGCCCAGACAGAACAGGTCGAAGACGCGCAGAACCAGGCCGCGCAAGACGGGAACGGCGGCACTCCCCCGACTCCCCCGGCGCCGCCGCAATCCACGCCGCGAACGGTGAAAGGAGGAGCCCGATGAACAAGAGCCTCAGGCAGATTTTCACTGTCGTCGTCATATTGTTCGTGATTCTGGGGTGCTCCACCACGATATTCACCGCATTCCGCGCGAACGAACTGAATTCCGATCCGCGTAATCGTCGTGCGCTGTACTACCAGTTCAGTGCCCCGCGAGGGTCGATTCTCGCGTCCGACGGCACTGTCCTCGCGAAGTCCGACCCGTCGAACGATGCGTTCTCCTACCAGCGTTCCTACTCGAGCGGTGAGGAATACGCGCCCGTCACCGGCTTCTTCTCCATCAGCCAGAACGCCGACCGCGGCATCGAAGCGTCGAGGGCCGCGTTGCTTAGCGGTACGTCAAACGCGCTGGCGATACAGAAATTCAAGGCGCTGCTCACCGGAACCGAGAACAAGGGCGCATCCATCGAGACATCCATCAGCACAAAACTGCAGGATGTCGCCTATCAGGCGCTCTCCAGCCAAGGCTATGACGGCGCGGTCGTCGCCATCGTGCCGAAGACCGGCAGAATCGTCGCGATGGTGAGCACGCCCAGTTACGATCCGAACGTGCTCGCGCAGCATGATACAACGAAAGTCAACAACGCTTACGCCCAGCTGACATCGAACTCAACCAATCCAATGCTCAACCGCGCGACTTCCGAACTGTATCCGCCCGGGTCCACGTTCAAGACGGTCGTCGCGGCGGCGGCGTTGGAAAGCGGCAAATATCAGGCGGACACGCAGATTCCTGCCGGCAGTGCGTATACCTTGCCGAACACGGCAACCCAGCTGACGAACGCCACCCCGGCGGCGAACGGCACCAATGGGCAGTTGACCCTGTCCGACGCCCTCGCCTACTCGTCCAACACCGCATTCGCCCAGCTCGGGGTCACACTCGGTGGGGACGCCATCGCCGAGCAGGCGAAGAAATTCGGATTCGGCCAGTCAATCACCGTAGATGGTTCCGCTTCCACCGGCAGCCCGATGAAGGCAGTCGCCTCCACCTTCCCATCGAATCTGCCTTCGGACAAGCTCGCCCTCGCGTCTATCGGCCAGGGTGATACGCTCGAAACCCCGCTGCAGAATGCGATGATCGCCGCGGCTATCGCCAATGGCGGCACCCTGATGCAGCCGACGTTGGTCGACCGTGTGCGTGCCAGCGATTTGTCGACCATCTCGGAAACCAGCCCTACGGTCATGTCCCAAACCATGAGCTCGAACACCGCTTCCGCTCTGACCGGCATGATGGAGGACGTGGTCACCAAGGAAAGCCCGACGCTCGCCATCGACGGCGTCAAGGTGGCGGCGAAAACCGGCACTGCGCAGATTGGCGCAGACAACCAATCGACTGACGCGTGGGTGATGGGCTTCGCTCCCGCAGACAACCCGCAGATTGCGGTCGCTGTTGTGGTACATAATGTCAATACATTCGGTGTTACCGCTGCCGGGCCGATTATGAAGCAGGTGATGGAGGAGGCGTTGAAGCAGTGAGACTGATTGAAGGACAGCTGATTCATCGCCGTTACCGCTTGGACCGCAGACTCGCGCAAGGTGGTATGGGCGAGGTCTGGAAAGGCTATGACATCCAGCTTGGGCGTCCCGTCGCCATCAAAGCCTTGCGCAGCGATGCGGCGGACAGTGAGGCGAAACTGCGCCGACTGCGTGCCGAGGCCCATAATTCCGCGAACCTCGCCCACCCCAATATCGCCGCGCTGTTCGAATACTACGAGCATGACGGCATCGGCTTCCTTATCATGGAATACGTGCCGAGCAAATCCTTGGCGGATATCTATCACGAAAAAGGTGCGATGGATCCCACCGAGTTGCTGCCGATCCTGATTCAGGTGGCGCGCGGACTGTTCGTGGCACATTCGCATGGCGTGATTCACCGCGATGTCAAGCCGGCGAACATCATGGTTTCCGATGATGGAGAAGTGAAAATTACGGATTTCGGCGTGTCGTACTCCACAAATCAGGAGCAAATCACCCAAGATGGCATGGTGGTAGGTACAGCGCAATACATCTCGCCGGAGCAGGCACAGGGCAAGCAGGCTACAGCCCAGTCGGACATTTATTCGCTGGGTGTCGTCGCCTATGAGGGGCTGTGCGGGCATCGCCCGTTTACGGGAGCGACCCCGGTTGATATCGCTGCGGCCCATGTGAACGAGGCTGTTCCTCCGTTGCCTGACACGGTTGATTTGCAGTTGCGGCAATTTGTGATGTCCATGCTGGCCAAGGACCCGCGGGATCGTCCGAAAGACGCTCTCGTGGTGTCGCGCACGCTGTCACGTATTGATCGACGGCTGATGGACCAGGCAACCAAACTGAGCGATGACACGACCATCGTGCCGTCCCACGGGCGTCTGCCCCGAAGGGTGAGCAGTACGCCGCATGTCGGCGCGGCGGCCACGGCAGGCATGTCGGACGCGCAGCAGCCGAAACAAGTATTCATTAGCGGGACTGCGGAGCCGCGGACAGTGAGTTCGACATTCCGCCCGCAATGGAAGGAGCAGCAATGAGCAGCAGTGTACCCACTTCGTTGGCGAACGGCCGGTATCAGCTCGGCCAGCTCGTTGGCCGGGGCGGCATGGCGGAGGTGCGCGTGGCGCTCGACAAGCGTCTGGGGCGTACCGTCGCCATCAAGATCATGCGCTCCGACCTCGCCAATGACGAGATCTTCCTCACGAGGTTCCGCCGTGAGGCCCATTCGGTTGCACAGATGAACAACCCGAATATTGTGAACATCTACGATTCGGGCGAGGAGACCATCGTCAACGACAGCGGGCGGACCGAGCGGGTGCCGTATCTGGTGATGGAATACGTCAAGGGGCAGACCCTGCGCGACATCATCAAAGCCAACGGCCCGCTCAGCCAGCGTGACGCCGAGCAGGTGATGCTTGGGGTGCTCAACGCGCTCGAATACTCGCATCGCATGGGCATCATCCACCGCGATATCAAGCCCGGCAACATCATGATTTCCGACCAGGGTGTCGTCAAGGTCATGGATTTCGGCATCGCGCGTGCCTTGGACGATTCCGCCGCCACGATGACCCAGTCGCAGGGTGTGGTCGGCACCGCCCAATACCTCTCCCCGGAGCAGGCGCGTGGTGAGACCGTAGATATGCGCTCCGACCTGTATTCCGCCGGTTGCGTGCTGTATGAGATGCTGACCGGCCGTCCGCCGTTCACCGGCGATTCCGCGGTCGCCATCGCCTACCAGCACGTCTCCGAGGCTGCGACGCCCCCGAGCGCGGTGATTCCCGGTCTGCCGAAGATGTGGGACAACATCTGCGCGAAAGCCATGGCGAAGGATCGTCAGAACCGGTACGCGACCGCGACCGAGTTCAAGAACGATATTCTGACCTTCATGAACGGCGGCGTGCCGATTGCAGCCACGTTCAACCAGTTGACCGACCTGGCGAACCCCGCCACGCGTACCGGTGGCGAAACGGCGACCCAGGTGCTCACCCCACCGCAAGTCGCCACGCAGACCAACCCGGTGATGCCGACGACCACGAACCCGTTCGTGGAGACGGAAGGCGAGACGCGCGCCCAGCAGCGTGAGGCTGAGCAGCAGCGCAAGAAGAAGCGCATCATCATTGCCGTGGTGGCCGCTATCGTCGCCATCGCCGCAATCTGCGGTATCGTGTTCGCTCTTACGCATTCCAAGAAAACGCAGATGGTCACGGTCCCGACCTTCTCCTCCTCCACCACCGAAGCGGGCGCCGAGGCGAAGCTTGAGGCGGTCGGTCTGAAGATCAAGGTGGAGACTGATACGAACTCCACCGAGCCGAAGGGCACGTTCACCAAGCAGTCCCCGGCGGGCGGCAAGAAGGTGGCCGTCGGCTCGACGGTCAAAGTGTGGTTCTCGGCCGGCCCGTCAACGGGAACGGTTCCTGATGTGAGCGGTAAATCGCAGGATGACGCGCGTTCGACGCTGGAGGCTGCCGGATTCAAGGTGGCCGCGAGCACGCAGACCGAGGACAGCGACACTGTGGCCAAGGACAATGTGACGCGTACGAGCCCGGCTGCCGGGTCCAAGCAGTCGAAGGGCACGACGATTCTGCTGTACATCTCCTCGGGCATGACCAAGGTGCCTGATGGTCTGGTCGGACAGTCGAAGGATACGGTCCTCAAGACCTTGCAGGAGCGTGGATTCAACACGTCCGTTGAGGAGGAGAACTCCGATACGGTGCCTTCCGGCGCGGTGACGCGACTCGACCCGGTGCCTGGCACCTCGATCGAGCAGGGGTCCACCATCAATGTGTATGTGTCCAAGGGCAAGGAGCAGGTGACTGTCCCCTCGGTCGTCGGGGCAACGTATGCGTCGGCGAAGGCCACGCTCGAAGGTCTCGGCTTCACGGTGTCCAACTCGACGCAAGGCGCCAAGGACACCGATCTGGTGACCGCCCAGAATCCGACTGCCGGCACGCAGGCCGACAAGGGCGCCACGATTACGCTGACCACCAAGTCGGCATCGTCGTCGGCATCGTCGTCGGATTCGCCCACGGATTCCCAGTCAGCTACTTCGCAGTCTCCAACGACAAGCGCCACAAAGTAGCGATGAATCAGTAGGCATGCAAACGTGATGGCCCGGAACACCACCAATCTGGTGTTCTGGGCCATCACGTTGTTGTGGGTGTTGCGGCTAACCGTTGTGGGTCTCCTGCTTCTGTGCCCAGCCGGTTATGCTGGCGGCCGGGTACAGTCCGGTGCCAGTGCGGACTGGATCGGGTTTCAAGTGTCGTTATCCGATTTGGTCCGTGTTTCGGGTGGTTCAAGCGGCTCGCTTGGCAATGATTAATTATCGTGGTGTGTGCGGATTATTGGTATTCCGTGGTTTCGCGGTGGTGTCGTGGTTGGTGGTCCGGTGTCGGTGTGGACTGGATCGGTCTTCGGCTCTCAATCTCAGATTTGGTCCGCAGGTTCGGGCCGCTGCGTGGCCGGTGTACCGGTGGCTGTTCTTCGTGTGTTTATGGGATTGTTGGTATTCTGCGGTTTTGCGGGAGTATCGTGGCTGGCCGGCGCGTCGCAGTCGGGTCTGTCACGGACTGGATTGGGTTTCGGGTGTCGTTTTCTGATTCGGTCCGTGGTTCAGTCAGCATGGGCGACTGAGCGGAGGG
>RRZT012042721.1_pt1 | contig 11448 bp, 7 predicted proteins | sample 2165551 | NCBI WGS metagenome assembly RRZT01 (sample SAMN10456910, study PRJNA506462) | wastewater metagenome | biome: wastewater; feature: sludge; material: wastewater sludge; isolation source: wastewater sludge with Escherichia coli K12::gfp cells carrying plasmid... | place: USA: Moscow, Idaho ... | reverse complement strand
GAAGGAGATGATTTGGATGTAACTCCACCGAAATCATTTCCTGCGAAGATGACAGCTTTGTTACATAAACGCTATAAGAAATTCAATGGTGATCCTGATAAAGGATTACTGATCATATGTTGCGAACTTATCGAAGATAATGGTTCTACTTTGCGCGAATATGTTTTAAAACATGCAAAGAATAACAATCTGGAAGAAGACTTCATCAATTGGGTGAATACAGCTTGCCATTTCTATGATACGCTGGTCGATCGTATCGTACCGGGATTTCCCCGTGAGAATATCGATGAAATAAAAGCGGAAATAGGTTTTAATGACAATCTGGTGGTAAAAGGCGAATACTTCCATGTTTGGGCAATTGGAGGCGACAGCGTTATCAAAGAAAAATTTCCATTAGATATGGCAGGGCTGAATGTGTTGTTCATGGACGATATAAAAGCTTTCCGGGCTAAGAAGGTACGTATACTTAACGGCTCGCATACCGCAATGGTACCTGTGGCTCTGCTATTTGGCTGCGAAACAGTAATGGATGCCTTTAATACTCCCGATATAGAGAAATATATCAACCGCATGGTTACCGAAGAAGTGCTTCCCTGTATTGGTGAAGATCCTGAGGAATTGAAAATATTTGCAGCTAAAATACTGGAACGCTTTTACAATCCGTACCTGAAACATTACCTGAAAGATATATCACTAAACTCCATCTCGAAGTGGGAAACACGCGATTATCCGACAGTGTATGACAATTATAAGAAATTAGGAAAGAATGCTAAATTGACAACTTTTTCTTTCGCTGCATTGTTAGTACTCTACTCAGGGCAATCGGCTGCGAAGAACTTTACACCGAACGATACACCTGAATTCATTGAATTTATTCAAAAGAATTTCAACAGGAACGACATGAAAGGATGGGTAACTGCTGTGGTAAACAACAAGACAATATGGAAAGAAAACTTAGCAGCGATACCGTCTTTCATCGATGAAGTGTCTAACGATGCTGAACTAATACTCAATGAAGGGATGCTGGACACATTAAAGAACATACTAAAATAAGAGAGAGTTTCAAATGAACAAATATTTAAAAATAGCCTCCACCGATAATGTTTGTGTTGCTATAGAAGATTTGGCAGCAGGTGGCGTGTTGAATGTTGACGGAGTTGATATTACCATCAAAGACTCTATTGCTACAGGCCATAAATTCGCAATAAAAGAGATTGGCGAAAATGAAGATATCATCAAATATGGTTATCCTATCGGTCATGCCACAACAGGCATCCATGTCGGGGGACATGTGCATACACATAACGTGAAGACTAATTTGCATGATGATTTACAATATTCATACGCGCCTGTACATCCCAAACTGAATATCGGGAAGAGCGACCTGAAAATAAACGGTTACCTGCGTTATAATGGAGAAATGGGTATCCGTAATGAGCTGTGGATTGTTCCTACCGTAGGTTGTGTAAACGGACAAGCGCAAGCCATAATCAATCGAGTGAAGTCGGAACTCGATGTGTCACACATTAATGATATTCGTGTTTATACGCATAATTATGGCTGTTCGCAATTAGGTGATGATCATGTGAATACCCAGAAGGCATTGGCTGCATTGGCTAAACATCCGAATGCAGGCGGTGTTCTGATCATGAGCCTTGGTTGTGAGAACAATCAGCAAAAAGACTTCAAAAAAGTAATGGGCGAATGGGATGAAAACCGTGTCCGTTTTCTTATATCACAAGAAGTACAGGATGAAATAGAAATAGGCTTTCAGATGATGAAAGAGCTGGCGGAATATATGCGTAACGATAAGCGTGAGCCTCTGCCCCTTTCGAAACTAAAGGTCGGATTGAAATGTGGTGGTAGTGATGGCTTTTCCGGTATCACAGCGAATCCGTTGGTGGGGCAGTTCTCCGATTGGCTGATAGCTCAGGGCGGAACCAGTATATTGACCGAAGTACCAGAGATGTTCGGGGCTGAAACCATTCTGATGAATAGGGCTCAGAATGAGAAAGTCTTTGATGATATAGTGCTGTTAATAAATAACTTTAAACATTATTTCCGGAGATTTGAACAGCCAATTTACGAAAATCCCTCACCCGGAAATAAGGCTGGAGGGATTACTACTCTGGAAGACAAATCATTGGGATGTACTCAGAAAGGAGGCAACTCGGAAGTCGTGGATGTGCTTGATTACGGGCAGGTGGTAACCAAACACGGACTGAATTTGCTGAACGCCCCGGGCAATGACTTGGTAGCCGCTTCAGCATTGGCTATGTCGGGTTGCCAGATCGTATTATTTACTACTGGACGGGGTACGCCATTCGGAGCGTTTACTCCTACGATGAAAATTTCAACCAATACCAAATTGTATAACTTTAAACAAAACTGGATAGACTTCAACGCCGGAGTATTGCTGGAAGGTAACAGTATGGAAAAAGTTTTGAATGATTTTATCAATTTCACAGTAGAAGTTTGCGATGGTAAATACCTTAAGCATGAAGAAACAGGCTTTAAGGAAATAGCTATCTTTAAAACAGGTGTCACACTTTAATCTTATATTAAATTAATGGGAAACCGGCAAATTAGATAAGTAATCTGCCAATTTTTTCTTATGCTGATGTGTCTGTTTTACTCAAGGAATATTAAATTTGCATCGAGGTAAATAAAAGCCGGGAAATGTCTATGGGTAAACATAAAGTAAGGCACAGCAAGACTTGCCAGAACTGCGGTTCTTTTGTTGAGAAAAACTATTGTCCGAATTGTGGACAGGAGAATTCTGATAGCCGCCACTCTTTCCATCATTTATTCACTCATTTCGTGTCCGATTTTCTTCATTATGACAGTTCATTTTGGAGGACGACTAAAACGCTATTTCTTTCGCCGGGAAAAGCATCGTTGGAATATATGGATGGTAAGAGAAAATCATATGTAAATCCATTTTCCTACTACATTTTTATCAGTTTCCTTACTTTCTTTATACCCTTTATGTTGACCTTTCCTGACGACGGAGAAGCAGAGAAAAAGTCTAAAGCTCAGTTGGAGCAAGAATTAGCTGCCAAAGACAGTATTGTAATACTCAACAGCGAAATGGCTGAAAATATAAAAGACTCCCTGAAAATCACAGGTATAGAGCGCAATAGCAGTACATATAAAGTGATTAAAAATATAGTAAGGAATATGGATGATGAAACACGGCAGGAAAAAGCTCTCGAATTTTTTACTCATAATCTGCCGAAGGTACTATTTGTTTACATGCCTATATTCGCGTTTTGGATGTGGTTGTTCCATGATCGAAAGAAACGCTATTATTTCGATAGTGGAATTTTTACCCTGCATTTCTTTTCAGTAGCCCTGCTATCTATAACAATTCTTATTTTGTTCAGTTGGATATTTGCATGGTTGGATTGGATGGCACCAGTTGTATTCTTATGGTTTTCCCTGTCCATTTATCTAACATTTTATTTTTTTAGAGCAAATCGTGTATTTTATGGTGAATCCAGATTTAAATCGAACCTGAAGGCTTTTTTTCTGTTCAATATAAATACCTTTTTTATATTTATCGTGCTTCTTGGATACACCATCCTTATAGCATACAAAATATATACCTAGACTGTAAGGTTACCATTTTCCTTTATTTTTTAAATTCAAGAAAGGAATTCCATTTAAAATACAATAACCCTCCCGAAAACCGAGAGGGTTATTTAATATGCTTGGTGAAAAATGTTATTTCTGCATCTCTCGCAATTTGATCTTAGTAAGCACCTGCTTTGTGTTTAATGGAAAATCTGCATCCATCATCCATGCATAGAAGCTAGGCTCTTGTTTCAGCACTTCAGCAACTGACTTCCCTTTGTGTTTCCCGAAATTAAAAACTTCAACCCCATGCTCATTTCTAATAATACGACCAGCAAGGTCGACATTGTCGTTGAAAAATGAAAATTCAGAAGCCAATTTTTCTATATCATTTGCCAAATCTGGATATTTATCCAATTGGGCTTTCAATACTTCGTATGTAGCAAGGGTATCGGCTTCAGCCGAGTGAGCATCGGTGAGTTCTTTATCACAATAGAATCTGTAAGCAGCCTCTAATGTACGTTGTTCTTTTTTGTGGAAAATGATCTGAATGTCAATCATTTTTCGCTTGCTGAAATCGATATCTACGCCGGCACGCAAAAACTCTTCGGCAAGTAAAGGTATATCGAACCGACTGGAATTAAACCCTGCCAAGTCGGCTCCCTCCATCTGAACAGCCAACGATTTTGCTATTTGTTTGAATGTCGGACAATCCTTTACATCATCGTCATAGATACCATGTATGGCACTAGCCGAAGCCGGTATCGGCATTTCCGGATTTATTCTCTTGGTCTTTATCTCTTCCTTTCCGTTTGGGTATACTTTAAGATATGAGATTTCTACGATGCGATCGTGTATCGTATCTGTACCTGTCGTTTCGAGATCGAAAAAGATAAGAGGGTTCTTGAGATTGAGTTCCATAGGCTTAAGAAAAAGACTTTATCATTTTTCACGCTAATAAAAAATGATAAAGTCGTGCGATTATTTATTATTTGTTTTTTAGTCGTTAAGCATCATCGGCATAAGCAACATCAGCAAGTCTTCGTTTTCTTCATTTTCTACCGGGATAATCAACCCTGCACGTGAAGGGTCAGATAACTCCAGCGAAATATCCGAGGCAGGGATATTATTCAGTATTTCGATGAGAAAACTCGATTTAAATCCGATATTCATTGTTGTACCCGCATATTCGCAAGGGATAGTTTCTTCTGCGGCAGTAGAGAAGTCGATATCCTGAGCCGACACGATAATATTCCTGTCAGACAGTTGTAATCTAATGAGATTGCTGGCCTGGTTAGAGAATACGGAAACCCGTTTCAGTGCGTTCAGAAAAGCAAGACGATCTAAATTTACTTTATTTGTATTGTTTTGAGGGATAACCGAATTGTAGTTCGGATAACGCCCTTCGATAAAGCGGCAGGTCATTGTATAGCTGGCCATCTTTATATACGCGTTATTCTCATCGAATTTTATTTCTACTGTTTCTGCTTCTTTAGGCAAAAGGGCTTTTAAAAGATTCGCAGGTTTTTTTGGTAAGATGAACGAAGCGCGTTCTGTTCCTTTTGCTGCTAAAGTTTTGCAACGAACCAGCTTGTGACCGTCAGAGGCTACAAAAGTCAGATCGTCCGGTGTTATATCAAAATAAACGCCATTCATCACAGGGCGCAATTCATCGTCGGCACTAGCAAACAGAGTGCGATTGATTCCTGAGAAAAGAATCTGAGGCTCGATCGTTAAACTGATGGCCGTATCTTTCAGTTCTTTTGGCTGAGGATAATCTTCTCCGCTTTGGCCGATAAAATTGTATTTCCCGTTATGAAAATAGATAAATGTTTCCAGATTGTCATTATTTATCTCGAATGTAAGAGGTTGTTCCGGTAACTCTTTCAAAGGATCGAGCAGATTTTTAGCATTTACCGCCAACTTTCCATTGCCTTCGGCTTCGTTTACCTCCAACGATGTAACCATGCGGGTTTCAGAGTCAGCTGCGGTCAGCGTCAGCGTAGAACCTTTTAGCTCTAAAAGAAAGCAATCTAAAATAGGCAATGTATTCTTTGAGTTTATCACCTTGCTTATAGCTTGCAAATGACTCAATAAAGCGGTACTGGAAACAATAAATTTCATATTCTCAGCTTATTTTAATATTTTATTTTTTCGGATTATTATTAGAGCAAATATAAGAATTTTTTCAGTTATTCCAAGCACCTTTTTTGCAATTCATTATTAATGCTATTCAGTGGTGAAGTTCCTAAATAATCAGTAAAAATTAGCATGAAGCTCCGACTCAATGTTATCAAGTACAAGTTTTAACCGTTCTTTAAGTTGTTGAAATTAATATAGGCATCAAAAGATGCTGACAAAGCGAGGTCATGGTTGAAATAGAATCAGACTTATATAAAAAAAGAAAAGGTTGTCATCACGACAACCAATCTTCATTGTTAACCTTAAATCTAATACTATGAAAAACACATTACAAAGATAAGGGGTGTTGGATTATATTCCAAACTATTCAAGCCCAAATTTTAACATTTTAAATTTGTTTAACTGTGACCCCCAAAATGTTAATCAATCTGTTAAATAGTCTTGCGTATTACAAACAAATAAAAAAGGCGAGACCCTCAGGCCTCACCTTTTCGTTTGATATTTAGCTTTATCTTATTCACAAACGATCTCCATTGTGTCAGATGCAATCATATACTCTTCATCGGTAGGTACTACCATAACAATCACCTTAGAGTCGGGAGTGCTTATAATAGCCTCCTCACCATGTATCTCCTGATTTTTAGCTATATCTATCTTAATACCCATAAATTCGAGGTCTTTACAAACACGCTCTCTTACAACCTCAACATTCTCTCCGATACCTCCGGTAAACATAAGGATATCCACGCCACCTAAGGCAGCGGCATATGATCCTATATATTTTTTAATACGGTAAACGAATATATCCAAAGCCAATTTAGCTCTTTCGTTTCCGTTAGCTATCGCAGCCCGCAGCTCGCGCATATCGGAAGACACTCCCGAAACTCCGAGTAACCCGCTATGCTTGTTGACCAAGGTTGATATGGCTTGTGGACCGATATTCTCTTTTTCCATAATGTATGAAACGATACCGGCATCAAGATCTCCCGAGCGGGTTCCCATCAACAAGCCTTCCACAGGAGTCATACCCATAGACGTATCGATCGATTTTCCATCTTTTATTGCCGCCAGCGAGCCTCCATTTCCTATATGGGCTGTAATGATACGTTGTTTCTCGTATGGCACTCCCAGCAATTCACATCCTTTATGTGATACATAACGATGGCTTGTTCCGTGGAATCCGTACCTACGGATGGCATATTTTTCATATAAAGAATACGGGAGTCCATACATATATGCCTCAGACGGCATCGTCTGATGGAACGCTGTGTCGAATACTCCTACCTGAGGAATATCACCCATCAGCTCTTTTACAGCATATATACCCGCTAAGTTCGGCGGATTGTGCAGAGGTGCAAGATCAATACATTCCTCCATTTTTGTTATTACCTCATCTGTAATCAATACACTGCTGTTGAATTGTTCGCCTCCGTGAACAACACGGTGCCCAACAGCATCTAATTCGTCAAGCGACTCGATACAACCATATTTCGGACTTGTCAATACCCCCAGAATATATTCTATACCTGCATGGTGTTCAAGAATTTCACCCTCAAGTACTACTTTGTCGCCGTTAGGAAGCGGAAATTTAAGAAAAGAACCTTTAAGCCCGATCTTTTCAACAACCCCCTGTGCCAGCACCTCCTTGCTTTTCATATTAAAAAGCTTGTATTTGATAGATGAACTTCCACAGTTCAATACTAATATCTTCATGTTGTTAAATTAAATCGTTAGTTCCAATTATTTTTCCTTCGTCATTGTATATGTAGAATCCTCTGCCTTCAGACAGCCCGAGTTGTTTAGAGCGATAAAGCTTCAGCAAAACAGGTGTTGCTTTGTATTTTTTATCTCCATATTCGTTGAACATGTCTTCCATCATCATCACCAGCTTTTCGATCCCGATAATATCGGCCATTTCGAAAATACCGTAACGTTGTCCGTAGATAATGGTGAACTCCTTGTCTATATCTTCTATGGTGGCGATGTTTTCCATCCATATCTGGCATGCTTCGTTAAGCATGATAATCATTAAACGGAAGCTGACCAACCCACTGCTTTCGTGTACCAGTATAGCTGTATGTTTAATCATCTTGGCAAAATGAAAAATCTTACTGATTGCCTCTCTCGATGTAAACGTTCCACTCACTACTTCCAGCAGACGGGCATCGGTATGCGAAACAGGGAAATGAAGGCAAATACAACGTTCTTTATATTTCAGATCGGCAGCCAGTTGACTAATGATAACAGTGGTGGCATTTGTTGCGATTATGGCATCGGGAGCCAACACCTGTTCCAGGTTACGGAATACTTCCTTACGAAGTTCGATGCTACGCTCTCCAGCCATATCGTAGCGGATACATTCTATTACAAAGTCGCAGTTTTTCAGGTCTCCGTAATTGAGAGTCCCTTTTATACGACTCATTGTAGCCCGCTTTTCTCCCTGTGTCAGACCCCAGTTCTCAATTTTTGTATCCAGCTTATTCTCAATATCATTCAGAGCGAGCTGTATCCTCTCCTCCGACACTTCCACGAATACTACCTCGATACCTGAAAGAGCGGTCAGGCTAACGATATGACGCCCGTCGCGCCCACATCCGACAACTCCTATTTTCGAAAAGAGAGATCTTTTCTTGTGCTTTGAACTTAACCCATATCCTTCAATAGGTTCTATTATTTCTGCCATATATTTTTTAGTTATAATTTTCGAGCTATAAGTTATAAATTATTTCTGGAACATTCATAACTTATAATCCTTAACTGCATTATCAGCTTTTTGCGGCAATAGCCTGATTGGCTGCAATAGCCACCATGTTGTAAATGTCGCTTATCGAGCATCCGCGCGAAAGGTCATTCACCGGTGCTGCCATCCCTTGCAATATAGGACCAACAGCTTCTGCTCCGCCAAGGCGTTGCACCAGTTTATAGGCTATATTTCCTACTTCCAGCGAAGGGAATATGAGTACATTTGCTTTCCCAGCAACTTTGCTGTCAGGAGCTTTTTGTTTTCCTACAGATGGCACCAGAGCTGCATCAGCCTGTAATTCACCATCAATATTCAGGGAAGGATCTATTTTCTGAGCCAGTTGTGTAGCTTCTACTACTTTGTCTACCATCGGGTGATTTGCACTACCCTTTGTAGAGAAACTTAAAATTGCCACCTGCGGTTCTTCACCTACAAGGGCGCGTGCTGTATGACCTGTTGCCACAGCAATTTCCGCTAATTGAGCAGCTGTAGGGTCAGGAGTCACGGCACAGTCGGCTACCACAATCAGTCCGTCTTTTCCATATTCTTTTTGTGTAGTGAGCATCAGGAATGCTCCCGAAACCACACTTATACCCGGAGCGGTTTTAATGATTTGCAGAGCCGGACGAAGCACGTCTCCAGTTGTATTCTGCGCTCCGGCTATTTCGCCGTCAGCATCTCCGTTTTTGATCATCAGACAACCGATATACAAGGGATCTGCAGCCAATTTAGCCGCCTGCTCTATAGTCATACCTTTTGCTTTCCTTAAGTCGAAAAGCAGATTGGTATATGTTTCTTTTTTCGCGTAGTTCTGCGGGTCGACGATAGTCGCTTTCTCTATATTGTTAAGCTCTAGCTTTGTAGCCAGATTTTTTATCTCTGTTGGATTTCCGATAAGAATAATGTCTGCGACTCCGTCTGCGATAAGATTGTCGGCTGCGATAATGGTTCTTTCTTCTGTTCCTTCGGGTAAAACAATGCGTTGTTTATTTGCTTTAGCCCGTTCTACAATCTGTTTTATTAAATCCATGATTATTTGATATATTGGTTATTTTCCCCATTTAATAAGGGCTAAATTTTCCCTTTTATTCGACGGCACAAATGTAGTAAAAATGTAAGCCCGAGTTTGCATTTTTGATCAAAAAATAACAGGGAAATGTGAAATAACTAAAAAGAACATTTCTTTTGCATCTTTGCAAGCCTGAAAGGCAATGCAATCGATAGGCATATCAACAGATTCCCTGACAATCAACTTATTCGGCTGACTTCCTTTACCCCTTTTACTGTTTTCAATTTCTTTATCAGTCCATTGAGCATATCGGTATTGCTTAGTATAACAGATATATTCCCCTGAAATAATCCATCAATGGAGTCGATGCTTATCGAACGCATGTTGATTCCGTTCTCTTTTGAAATAATCGAGGTCAGGTTGTTGACTATCCCAATGTCATCGTTTCCTATAATACGCAAAGTGACTGTGTATGTCGATCCCGATTTACCAGACCATTTTGCAGGTATCAACCTGTAAGCAAAACGGGAAATCATATCGTTGGCATTCGGACAGTTTTTCCGGTGGATCTTAATTCCCTGCGATGATACGAAGCCGAATATTTCATCTCCGTAAATAGGATTGCAACACTTAGCCAGCTTGTAGTCGACTCCGGTCAGGTTCTGATCGAGAATCAATTCTTCCTTCGATGTTTCGGCTACGGCATCAACGTTCAGAGGCACATAGCTACCGGCACTGACAGCCTCGTGTTTATCGTGCTGCTCAGACTCTTTTTTCTCCAGGTCTAAATACTGGTCTATCACAGAATTTACCTCAAGAGTCTCTTCAGCTATTTTGATATAAAAGTCTGTAATTGTCTTGAAACCGAGTTTTTTGATCAGCCGCATCATAATAGATTCGTTAATCTCTATCTTCCGGTTTTTCACCCGCCGTTTGAGTAGTTCTTTTGCTATTTCCACCTGCTTATTGGCTTCTTCTTTCAGGCTCTGACGGATCTTATTTTTAGCCTTGGATGTCACGACAACGTTCAGCCAATCCTGTTTAGGGGACTGATTCGGGGATGTCAATATATCTATTTGGTCGCCGTTCTTCAATTTATGACGGATAGAGACATTGCGTCCGTTTATCTTTCCCGACACACAGGTAGAACCCACACGCGAGTGAATAGAGAAAGCGAAATCGAGAACTGTGGCACCATTTGGCAGTTTATGCAAATCGCCTTTCGGGGTAAAAACATATATCTCATCGTCGTAAAGATCAAGCTTGAAATTTTCGAGTTTCTCTTCCGCGCCCATGCTTTTATTTTCCAGCATCTCGCGCAGTCCGGTGAGCCAATCATCCATCTTGGACTGACTTTTCACTCCTTTATATTTCCAGTGAGCGGCAAGTCCGCGTTCGGCTATCTCGTCCATGCGGCGGGTACGTATCTGTACCTCCACCCAACGCGATTCGGGTCCCATTACGGTAATGTGCAACGACTCGTAGCCATTGCTTTTAGGGATCGAAAGCCAGTCCTTCAACCGCTTCGGATTCGGAGTATACATATCGGTAACAATGGAATAGGCCTGCCAACATTCGGCTTTTTCTTTTTCCTGATCAGAATCCAGTACGATGCGTATAGCAAAGAGGTCGTAAATATATTCGAAATCGATTTTCTGTTTTTTCAACTTGTTGTTGATCGACGAAATGGATTTCACACGCCCTTTGACACTATAATTCAACCCGGTCTCTTTCAATTTGGCATTGATAGGCTCAATAAACTCAGCAATGTATTTATCACGTGATGCTTTACTCTCGCTGATTTTATCCTGAATATATTCGTACGAATCCCTGTCTGTATATTTCAGATAGAGGTCTTCGAGCTCTGTTTTTATATTATAAAGTCCTAGCTTGTGAGCCAAAGGAGTGTATAGGTGCGCAACCTCTACGGTCAATTGCAAACGAAATGCTTCGCTATAGCTCTCGGCACATCTGAATT
>RRZT011856340.1_pt1 | contig 11448 bp, 4 predicted proteins | sample 2165551 | NCBI WGS metagenome assembly RRZT01 (sample SAMN10456910, study PRJNA506462) | wastewater metagenome | biome: wastewater; feature: sludge; material: wastewater sludge; isolation source: wastewater sludge with Escherichia coli K12::gfp cells carrying plasmid... | place: USA: Moscow, Idaho ... | reverse complement strand
TGATGAATATGGCCTGCATGACCGGCATGAAAAACGCCTGGAGATGGTACATAAGGTTTTGTATAGTCGTTATGACAACATGAAATCTACCCTGTTGGTTTCTAATTTCACAGTCCAAAATATGCAGCGGGATTTAGGTGTCCGATTATGGTCACGATTACATGAAAACAATTTGATTGTAGTACCGTGTTATTGGGATGATCGACGAATAAGCGGATAATCGTAACTCTCACTTAAGCCAATTATCTTGCTGAGATGATTGGCTTTTTTATTACAAAAATTATTTACAGGCTCGAAAAGTGGGTTTAGCGGACGCTTACGGTCAAAATATATCCTGTGGTGTATGCAATATTTCAAATGAGTTCAAAAACTCAATTTCATCCGAATTACTATCTACTCCAAGTAATTCTTTTACATATTTTTTTGACCAAAATGGATGAATTACATAATATTTTTTACCAATTTTTTTATTATGAATTACCCCCAATTTCAAGCCATTTATTTCCTTGAATTCTGGTAGAGCATAAACTGATGGTTTAAGCATTTTTACATTCATTAAGCTTTCTTGAACTTGCTTATGCCAACTCTCAAGCTCAATAAAATTAAAATTCCCATCTAAACCACATTTATAATTTGGGTCATAGAGTAATCTTAAATAGCTTAATCCAAGTCGCCAATCTAATAATCCATGATAATTTCTATTACCATAGCGCTGAATACACTTATAACATGCTCCTAAACATGATGCTTTATGTTCATCCGCACGCAGCTTTATACTTAACAGGTCATTACTATCAGATAAAATTGATCGTATTAAATCAAGCACCTGTGGAATGCCTGAAGATTCTGATGACTCACTTAATTTTTGAGAAAAACCTGCACCATTAGCCAGCTGATCACAAATTTGCAACACTGGCACATTATCGATTAATTTTGGCTCAATTTGCTCAAATTCTTCTGGTGCTATATCCAACTCCAATGCAGCTCTTTGAATAAGAATTTGTGTTGCTGAAATCAAGCCCGCTCTAATCGCAACGGAATCTTTATTTCTACTCAGATATGAAAAATCAAAACAATAATTCAATTTTTGGGGCTTTAAGTAAATACCGTCTGTTTTTTTTACAGTAGCTAAACCAACACTTGAATTTTCAAAACCTTTTTCTGAAATATACTTAATATCTTCTAACCAATATTTATTTTTTGGACTGGATAAAGAAATTTTTGCTCTATCGTATAAACTAAAGCCTTTAAATTCATCATTGTCTAGGTTTATCCCTTGATTTAAACGTAAGACAAAAGTTCCATTTTCTTCACTGCTACCAATATATAAATTACTGCTATCAACTGCCTTAAATTTAGTAGGTGTATTGATTAGTGTCACCACTCGATCGAAATGTTGAAATTCTAGCTCATCAATTTCTTTTTTGTTTAGCGGATCACCAGAAGATACATAAGCTGTAGGATCTACATATGGTCTGAATTGGCTTTCATTCAAGTCAAACTGACAATTATGACATTTCAGCAAGGTTCTTTCTTGTTTTAAATTAAACATAGAACATTGAGGACATTTAGCAACTTCAAACTTTTCGTAGAACCATGCATCTATATCATTATTTCGCTTTTTAATATCATAACCAAATGCTGGTATATATAGACTTGGAACAAATCCCTTGCTCTGGTACGTTTGTTTATCAACAATCAACGTTTGATTTGGTGCAAATTCATAAATTGCTGTTTCAGCATCACGATCTACACTGATTAATTCATTTTTTTCAGATACGCCTAAATAAAATTCTCGTATATTACTAGGCATTCCATATAAAGGTAAAATACCTTTGTTGGCTAAATATTCTCCAAATGGTTTGTTAGATTTTTTACCTTCATCCTTATACTTATCAATTAGTTCTAATAAATTTTTGACAGAATATTTTAATAATTCTTCACAAAGATATTTATTATCTTCAATCATTCTTTGAACAAATTTATTTTTTTTGTCCAATGAACTATTTAAGGCATTATCAAGTGTATTTTCCCATTCCAAAGAAGAATAAATTGCTGAAGCATATGGGAAGTCTCCATGGGTACTGCCCTCTACCTCATCCCCAGGATACTTTATGCCTTTTTTAGAATATTCATCCTTAATGATTTCAAAAGCATATGTTAACCATACTTTATTAACAATGCGTTTATGTATTTGAAGCAAATCAAATGATAAAAATGGCGGTGGAGGTGGATCTGCTGTGATTGCCTCTGGATTTTCATAATAGTAAGTATCATGACTTTTATTACGGCATAACGTTACAATCATAGAATAGGATTGCCCTCTACGACCCGCTCGACCAACACGCTGTTGATAATTGAACCTCTGAGGTGGCATGTTGGCTTGGTATACAGCTTGTAGAGAACCTATATCTATACCAACTTCCATTGTTGTGGTTACTGAAAGCAAATCAATCTCTTGTACTTTCTTCTTAATATAATTTAATTGGGTATCTTGCTCATTGTCGATAAAGATACCCTTAAAATGTTGTAAACGTTGCGCGGGATCATTTGTTTGGCCTGTTAACTCCTCACAATGTAGTCTAAATATATCTTCCTGTAAGTTTTGGCGAACCTTTTTTGATAAGTAATGATGATTCCACAATTCTAAAACATTACCAGTAGGTTCTTTAGGTAGATCCTCAAAACATCTTGTGCACTTTCCGACACCATAATGAAGATGAACCCTGCTACATTTAGAGCATCTGAAATATGGATCATTTGCTGATGTAGGTTGGACATACAAACGTTCTAAGTCAATTTTCATTGCAGGATGACCTAACCGATCAAACTTCTGAATGATTTCATCTAATACTTTTTTTGGATCATTGGAATCTAAAGACTTAGCAAATTTATAAATTTTATTCGAAGTTTGTATATCTGTTGCCTTCGTATAAGGCATTTTATCTTCATCATCAAAATATTTACTGCCCCGTACTCTGTAATTATCTGCTAACACTCTCAGCCAGGCATCAAGTTTTAAGGATTCAACATCATCATTTGGGCACACGCCCACCCAAGCTAAACCTGACTCCTCAAGCGCATAGGTAGTTTTTGAAAATAGTACTTCATATGTAAGTTCACTGATATTTTCACGGATTTTTTCACGAGCCGTAAAATTAGAACCAGCTCCCTCATCACTTCCTTTTTTCCATTTAGGATAATCAAACTCTTCCCAATCCAACCACTCCCACCAAGATTGGTTTTGAATTTTCTCAATACCACTAGCATCGCTAGGATGAACCCCTAATCTTATTAAAGAACTCAAAAAAGGAGATACCTTTAAATCATCTTTTATTTCGATCATCTCAGATAAACTTACCCTTTTAGGAAGGCTATTTTCTGATAATCGAGCTAATTTCGGTGCAAGCTCAACAATTAATTGATAATTTTTTTCTGTGATCGCCACTTCATATTGCTGTTCAAGTTCAGATTTATTTGCAAATTCTTCTTTTTTATTGTCTAGCGCTTCAGAAATACTCTTAACCAACAATAATCGTCTTAAATCTTGATGATGCAAAGATTCTATATTTAGAGCAGCTCTGGCTGCATCTTGACGACTATCCGAAAATACTATGGTTTTTGCTTCTTCAGAGGTTTCTTTTAAAAAACTGAATAATTGTGTTGCCAATAATTGAGATGTTTTTGCAAAACCAGTTCGGAATGATCGAATTGGAGATGCAGGGCGAATATTATGATAAATTCGTCCTTTATAATTTGTTGAACAGCATGGACATTCAACCGGCAGTGCTCCACCTGCTCGCTCTATTGTTTCTTGATCTTTGGGCTCAAAATAGAATCCTGGAATATATTCTTCAGATTCTTTTTTATGGAAAAGAATACCATTGCGAACATCTAAAAATTTAAGTTTCCAAAGAGGATGATTTATAAATTTTTCATCATGCGTTGGTAAAAAAACTGCATAGTTTTCTGCCATCAGGTTTTCGTATAGCGTATCCGTAGCTTTCTCTGGCAGTTCCTCTAAATTAAAACCGATCGTGGAAATGCTTATTTGTGTAGGACTATCTTTACGCTTTTGCCCCCCAATAAACAACTCACCACAAGCCTCACATACCAACCATTCAAAGTTTCTTTGAATGCCTTGTGGAGTTTGTGTTAAGTATTTCCCCCTATCAGTTGTTAAACTTCCCGCAACAAAAGATACACCCTCTTCACTAGAATAAGGTGCCGCATATAAACCTTCTAAACTTTTAAAAAAAGTATGAATACGTAAGCTTGGCAGGCTATCTATTCTATAGAGACTTGGCAAAAGATCATTGAAACCTCTAATAATCAATAAGCCTCTTAATGCTTTTAAGTTCTCACTTCCAAAGATAGACTGCGATAGGTACTTTAAATTGCGTGGTTTAATCGTATTATTTTTAATATCAAAGCAATAGCTATTTAATAAATTCGAAATATATTCAACAAGTGCTTGTAATTTTTCAATGAAAAGCGATTGAGATAAGTGAAGATTATTGAAAATATCTGTTAAGTTAGTTTCAAAACTAGAGGCCAAATATTCTATAGCCTTTGCTTTATCAGTAATTTTTTTGAACTCATCATAATTAAATTCTGATTCAACATATTGTTCTGTGAATGTTTCAAATAATTCAGCATCAAGTCGATCAGATATTGTATTAAAACCAATTTGTTCGCCTTTCACGATTGCATGCAACCATTGATTGTCATTTGGTACATCTGCTGAATTTTTATATAATCCATTACTTCCAAAGAAATCATTTAAGTAGTTTAAGCTTTCTTTTGCTAAAGATCCTTCTGTAGGCAACGAAGCACTAGATGCTAGAATTCTTAATTTATGTCTATGCTCTGGCTGATCCAATCCTAATCGATGTATAAGATATCGGATTAAACCCGCAATTTCAGTACCCGATGAACCACGAATTAAATGTAATTCATCAAGAACAAGATAGAAGTATGCATTAGGATCGGAAATTAACCATTTTTTTGTATTTTCAAAAACACCATGATCTACTTCTCTTGATAGCATGATTGAAAGCATTGAAGTATTCGTCACCAAAATATCAGGTGGTGTCTCCTGCATATCCCAGCGTGAAATCAATTCACTTCCAAAGACATTTGGAAAAAGATATTGATTTTTTTCTAAAACATTCGCATTTCTTTCATCAAACTCTTTTGCATTTTCATGATATTGCTGCAATTGAGTTAGTTCATCTTTTAATTTTTGAATTCTTTTTTTGCGAAATTTGATTTCTTCTTTATCATCCGCCAATCTTGGATGATTTAAGAACCCAGTAACAGGAGACTTGGAAGTATATCTACCGAAGTAAATTCGATTGCCGTTAGCGTGCTGATCTAAAACCTGAAGTGCTTCTGGTGAAGATAATGTCTTTCTTAACCGTGTTAATTGATCCTCAACCAAAGCATTCATTGGATATAAGATTAAAGCTCTTACTGCTTTTGGGCGTTCAGGATGCTCATTTTTACGTTGTAACTCAAAACTATTACCTTTTTTGAACCAAGCATTACCTTTAAGCTCATTTAATGGTTTTGGCCATTTTAGCGCTTCTTTAGATATTGCTGCTAAAATGGGTAACATAAATGATTCTGTTTTACCTGAACCAGTGCCTGAAGTTACAACTCCTGGCTGACCACTTTTAACGCCTTTAGCCAACATCTGCATTTGGTGCAGATAGGGTTTATATAGACTCTTACGTGAAAGAGTTAAATTACTATTGTCTGGAGCACCATCAAATAGGCCACTTAATACTAAATTAATAAAAATACTACGTTCTGCCTCAGAAAAATCATGAAGAGGATTTTCTTCTTCTAATGCAAGCAAATCTTCAAGTTTATAGTTACTTGTTTGGTAACGAGGAACCGGTTCAAGAATTGGAGAATTTGTTAATGTATTTGTATCTGCTAAAAGAGACTTTCTTAATGCTTGCAAAGAAGGGTTACTGATCCTTTGTGTAGTTTCAATTTGCGAAATCAATAAATCTCTTATTTTTTCATAACCGCCGATTGGATCTAACATACTTATAGTCCCTCAATCATCTTAAGTGCATCAAGATTTTCATCACAAATTAGTTCACCATCTTTTTGAATGAAAAGATGTTCAGGCAATCCAGACAAGCTGTACAAACGTTCATATTGCAAAAATTGAGCATAAGTTTTTATAGGCATGTTCATAATTTGAATAAATCTTTTATCATCCTGTACATACATAATTTGAGAAAAATTCTTAATGAGTAAGCTATCTAGAGCAGAAGTCAAATTAATATTCAAATTTTGAAATTTCAAAGGCACTAATAATTTACTAATACCTTTAACAATTTGTTGCTGCCTACTTTCTAAAGTAGACATATCTATATGGATAGAACCAACGAACAATAAATTTTTAGGCCTTAAAGAAGAAGTAATTACTTGTTTAAGCTGTTGAAAAAAGCTTAAATAGCTAACTTCTGTAATCCCTGTTAGATGAATCACATAGTAATCATCAGGATTATTCAAAGCATTATTCCACGTATATGCAAAACCAGTACTTAAATTTGTAGCAGGATTTCGCCAAAGATCATCAATACCAATATAGCTTGCATCAAGTACAATATTTGAGACTCGGCCACCACAAATTAACCTTGAATATTGCTCAATAAATAGATGTGCATACTGATCGATAAGTAATACAAAATTTCCTGTTCTGATTAAACGATCAAAAACAATGACATTCCTATTTTCGTAACCATAGGTTAATGCTAAATTTCTGAAAATATCTGCAGCTTCTGTTTCAGATATTTCTTGAACTTCTTCTTTAGATTCAATATATGACCAAGGTGGTAACATAGAAGGTAATAACGATTTTCCCTCTAACAATTCTTTTTCATTTATAACTTGATTCAATTTTTCAATTACTTTTCGTTCACTTAATGAAAGTTGTCCTGCCTGATTTATAAAATCACTAATTAAAAGTTTGACATCACTGACTGTAGAATCTAAAACTGATTGATCATGCTTTAACTCTTCACATAATGAACTTAATGTATCTAATTCATTTTCCTTCTCAGAAATTTGCTTTTGTAATTGGTCTAGTAATACCTGATGCTGTCTTTTTGCATCCTCCTCTTGCTGTTTTAAAATTACTTCAGAACGTTTTTCAACAACAGCATCTACCTGCTTAGCAATATAGTTTTCATAATCACTTGTTTGTAATAATTTTTCATATAATGTTTTATAGGTTTTAACAACAAAATTAGTATGTGTTGTATTTTCTATAATACGCTCTAAGTACTGTTGAGTATTTAAATAACCATCAGCTGTATCAGGAAATATATCATTGGCTTGTAAAAAAGAGGTTATACCCTTAACTTCACTTATAGTAGGAAAATGAAAATCTCCAATATTTTCTTTTGAAATTCTGGATAGATATGTCATAACCTTTTCATAAAAAGCATAGTCTACAGACCAATCAAGCAAGCCTAATGATTTAAAATTTGAAAAACTACTACCCAGTAAGTATTTATTATTTCTGAAATTAAAAATGCTTGTATTATTTAAACCATCTTCTAACAAATAACTTTCTATAAGATTATTTGACTCTGATTGCCCTACCAGATAATCTGCATACCATTTTTCATTTTCTACATTAAACCTAAAATTAAGTTTAATAATATTATTATTTTTTAAATAAATATAAAATATTCTAGGGATATCCCCTTTTTCTTCCTCTAGATATATACCATCAAAGAATAATTTTTTACGCGCTTGATCTATAGAGATAAATGAATAATCCAGTATCTTATATAAAAAATCATAAGTGTCCCTTACTACAATGAATTCATCATCTGTAGGCTTTTTTCTATTTAGGTTTTCTTCACATAAAAAATAACTTAATTGATACGTAGCAACTAATTCATGACGGGGAAAATAGTCAAATACTGTTGAATTTGGTGAGAAGTCTTCAGACTTTACTGGATACCAAATATCATTTATTTTTTCGTATGTTGGTTTAAGTTTAGCATGATTACCCACATACTGTTGATGAAAGCCAATACATTCTCTATACATAAAACTATGCTCTAAATCTTATATTTCTACGATGTAGATGCAAATTATAACGCACCATTTTATGATGCTCTTGCATATCTTGAATAAATTTTAAACTTTCAACTAATCCTTTAGGATAATAGTAATGACCATTCTCTAAGTCTAGATAAGGCAAAATGCCATTCTTAGAAAAAAACTCCGACACTAAATAACAGCTAAAATTAGTTGGATAGGAAGTATATCCCTCATTCTGACTTTTATCTAACTCAAATATCCCATATTTATAGGCACAATCAAAAATCTGGTCTCGACAATAGGTTGATAAAATATATTCTCCTTTATAGATAATTTCATATAAATTACATTTTTTCCGATCTTTTTGTTTAAGCAAATAGACTCCGTCATGGCCTAAATATTCTTTTAAGTATAAAAACTTATTTAACTTAAGATCATACTTAAAAATATCAAAAGATTTATAATAGCTTTCCCCCTTACTTAAATAGCTGATCTGTGTACATCCATCCTGGTTTAACACTTCCTCATTTAAAAAATATTCCGGAACTATATTTTCTAAAGAATTATTTGTAATTAAAATTTTAAGTGGCAGCGCTGATCTTCCAGACTGTATTTTTTTGATAACAAAATCAATATTTAAAAACTCCAACTGGTCACATAACAGTTTTTGAGAGTGTTCAGATATATAACCCTGTATTAAAAAATTCCCATGACTAATTTTTTTTAAACTAATACTTTTTGGCCAATATTTAATTGACTTATAACCATTACGATATCCCCATATTAAATACCCATAATGCTTTAAAATAGTAATAACATCATAAGGATTAAACTTATATAAAGCCTCACACCCAATTATCAATTTCAATAAACTGGACTCTAAAATACCATCTATAGAGTTATAATAGATTAGCTCTAATAATTCTTCAAAAAAATCATTTCCAGAATTTGAAGATTTTTTATAATCAAAGACAATATTATCTGAAAACTTCAATATAGGAAATTGCGGAAATATATAATCCATGAACTCCTTTTTATCAGATTTTATACTCATACCCTTTAATTTTCTAACAACTTTAAATTTCTCTACCTTACTTAGAGGATACTGACCACCTGTGGTTAAAATTATTTTAAGCTCACCTTCATTTAAATACGGCAAATATATTTCATCTCCCTCATTTACTTTTTCCTCCTTAGTGTGAAAATCTATATGGATAAATTCAATTTTACCATCAAAATTTGCTCTAAATTTAATAGGAGCTATATTTAAAGATAATAATTCTTTACGCTTAAAACTACTCAAAATCTGTAGAGGCGGTAGAATCTGATCTACTTTATTGGCTAGTAATATTTCTTTTACTTTATCTAAATTTTTATAGTTTAACTCTAAAAAACAATATTCCTGTGAAATCAGTGCATTATTTTTATCCAGTAATTTAGAATCATATTTTTCTATTTGATAAAGTACAGCATCTATATCCTCAAATCTTTGAATATTCTCTTTTAGTTCATATTTCCCATATGATTCTTTAAAGAAAAATATTCCATTATTAAAACTTTTATTTTCTCTCTTTAAAACAAAATACTTTGAATTACTCCCATTCAATTCATTTATTTTCAACTTTGAATTAGGCAAATCAAAATATGAACTTTCAAGGTCATTTTCTAAATAGAAATAAATTTTTTCTTTAGAATACCTTTTAGGTTTTTTCCATTTCTTATAAAAATTCCAAAAAGGATCTTCATCAAGAAATATATTTTTTAATGCTACTCGCTGATTAAACACTCTGATAGCTTGATACAGTCCAACATGCAGTTTAAGTTCACTTATATTTTTTAGTAACTCTTTGCTCAATGTTTCAGGAGTATGTTCTTTTTCATACAAATTTTTATTGAGTAAACTATTGAGCCGCCAATTTGGAAAACTGAACTCATATATAATTCCTATTAATTTCATATGCGGCTGTATAATGGATGGTATTTCAACCCTTCGAAGATTTTCATTTTTTTTTGAAAATTCAACTAATTCCTGAAACAGTATATTCACTCCATCTAATCTAGGTGAACTTGATAAACCTAGTTTTTTTTGGAGTTTTGATCGGAAATTTTCAGAATTGGGGTCATCTTGAGATGCTATATAACATAGGAAAACAATGTACCTAAATCTACTTATTGTGTGCCACTTTTTTATTTCACCTGATAAAAACTTAGAAAATAACTTAATATCTTGATGGCGGATAACCTTTTCAAAAGTACTTATAGGCTGTTCGATACCATCTAATGCTTCTTCTAAAGTTTCTTTTGTTACATCGATACTTTGCATTACTGAATTCCCGTAATGCCCAGTTTTTTTTAAATAAAAGTCAACCAGTTTTTTTTCAATTATTTGATGTGTAACCATAAGAGTAAGCGGTTTTTCCTTAACACAAAAATAAATATAAAAAATGATTAAATTTTCTTTTAATAGCTACATTTAATTAATTATACAAAAGTATAAGTACTTAAAATATTAATAAAATCATTTTACATATAGACATGAATATTTTACATAAAATTCTAAGTGATGTAATAATAAAAAGGTAGAAAAAGACATAAATTTTCGTGCTTAAGTCTCCATTAAAAAGTAAACATGTATTCTTTTCCGAATTGGTTTGATACTTTCTCCACCCATTGCTCTATTTTGTCAGCTGTCATGACTTGAAAATCTCGCCAATAATATTTCATCTGCTTCCATACCATCTCGATTCGATTTAACTCAGGGCTATAAGCTGGAATAAAATACAGATTCGTCGAAAAGTTAGTTTTAAGTAGCTCTCTGTAATCAGCCATCTTTTTACTTCTATGAATCGAGGCATTATCAACAATAAGAACCAATGGAAGGTTATACGTCTGTTTTACTTGTTGAGCTATTCCAGTTAAATAGGCATAAAACCAAGTGCTTGTCACTGACTCTTGTAAACAACTTGTCACCAGTTTCCCCGTTGAAAGCAAACACCCCATGACATTAACTCGTTTTAATCTTATTACATCAACCGCAGGAACATCACCTATCTTTGTCCACGCATAGCGGTTATCAGGTTTAGATGAAAACCCTGTTTCATCAACATAACCTAATATAATTTCACCACGTGCCGCTTGCTCTCGTAATTCTTTAATCTGCTGTGTTGCTTGTTCAAATGCAATCGGATCTCTTTTTTTTCAAGCTATGAAGGGTACGCTTGAAGACCCTACCTGAATCACGTAAAAACTTACGAATGGTTTCAACAGACACGGACACTTCGTATTCTTCATGTAGTTTGACTCGGATTTGTTCTGCATTGAGTGGACTTGTATTGACCCAATCTAGGATTTTCGCCTGATAGTCTGAGA
>RRZT010102373.1_pt1 | contig 11448 bp, 8 predicted proteins | sample 2165551 | NCBI WGS metagenome assembly RRZT01 (sample SAMN10456910, study PRJNA506462) | wastewater metagenome | biome: wastewater; feature: sludge; material: wastewater sludge; isolation source: wastewater sludge with Escherichia coli K12::gfp cells carrying plasmid... | place: USA: Moscow, Idaho ... | reverse complement strand
GCTTTTATTCCCCAGCGCGAAGTGTGGGGAGCGTTTGAATTGCAGGGGCTGGTCCTCTTGGCGCTTTACTTTGCTGGCATTCTCGGAGCCATGGCCGTGGCCTGGTTGCTCAAGCGCTTTACGGCGGCCGGCCGGGAAGTGCGGCCGCTGATGATGGAATTGCCCAGTTACCACCTGCCGACGGTACGCAATATCGGCATCGGCCTCTGGCAGCGGATTTCGATCTTTGTGAAGCGGGTCGGCGGCATCATCCTCTTTCTGACTATCTTGCTATGGTTTCTGGCGAGCTATCCCGGCGCGCCGGAAGGGGTGACAGGTGCGGCCATCGAATACAGCTTTGCCGGCATGCTTGGCCAGGCGCTGGCGGTCATCTTCGAGCCGATCGGTTTTAACTGGCAGATCAGCATTGCGCTGGTGCCGGGTCTGGCGGCGCGCGAAGTGGCGGTCAGCGCGCTCGGCACAGTCTATGCGCTCTCGGCAACCGGCGATGAAGCTGTCAATGCGCTCGCCCCCTTGATCGCCCAGCAATGGAGTATGGCGACTGCCTTGTCCTTGCTTGCCTGGTATGTGTTTGCCCCGCAATGTCTGGCCACCCTGGCGGCGGTCAAGCGTGAAACCGGCGGCTGGACAATGCCGGCGATCATGGCTGGCTACTTGTTTGCGCTTGCTTATGCCGCCTCGTTCATCACCTATCGGGTCGCCTTGGCGCTGGGGGCTGGCTAAGCACTGTTTTGCGCCAGCCCGAGAGAGGCAAACATGTAAGCACCGCTTTCGGGCGGTGTTTGCCCGCCCACTTGATCGCCCGATCTCCTCGACCCTCGCGCGTGCTTTCATCGTCTCCGACCGAACTTGTCGGACAATTGATCAACGGGTCGTCGTGAGACAGGCTTCGGTTCTTGAGAGACGTTCCGTTTACAGGAACTATTGGACGATTCAAAGAGATCAGAGCCGATGTCCGAAAATCTTTTCGTGTTCAATACCAGGTTCATTTCTCCGATCCCTTGGTTTTCTGTATTATTCAGATAGATACTGATGCAAAAAAAGCAATTGATATCTATAGCAGATTAATCCTTCCCAAAAAACACCACTTAACGGGAGCGTCGCTGTGAAAAATCTGACCATTAAAGCGCGAATCATGATTCTTGGTGCGATTGCTGTTGTCGGCATTCTTATTGCAGGTGGCTTCGGTATTTTCCAGCTCTCACGCTTTAATTCCGAGCTCGAAGTCGACTCCCTGAAAATACGCGGAAATGTCCATACATTATTTGATATTCAAGCGGCTAACGTTGATTTCAAAACGCAAGTACAAGAATGGAAAAACATTTTGATTCGCGGTAACACAGAGGCGGATTTCGCGAAGCATGAAAAATCGTTTGCTGAAAAGGAAAAGTCGGTTCAGGAGAGGCTTAAAAAAGTACTAGAAGCCCTGAAGGGGGATGCGGACGCGACCGAAAATGCTTCCAATCTCGAACAGCTCATCAAGGATCACGCTAGTCTGGGCATTGCCTATAGAACGGCACTCGGTAATTTTGACAAGAACGATCCAGAGGCTGGCAAAAAAATTGATGTGGCAATCAAAGGCAAGGATAGAGCGGCTACGGATGGCATGAATAAGCTGGCTGCCTTGTTGGAAACGAGGCTGTCTGATTTCATGGAGCATCAGGTGGCGGACGCCAGGGCGACTTATGAAGGATCTCGCAACCAACTGCTGATCCAAATGCTGGTGTGTTTTGTTTTGGCAAGTGGCGTGATGTATTTCACCGTCCAGCATATTGCCGGGCAGATTGCGCGGGTTCAGGAAACTACCGCTAAAGTCAAGGACACGCTTGATCTAACGCATCGTATTGCAGTTTCCGGTACAGATGAAATGGCGCAAGTAGCGGGCAGCGTAAATGCCTTGCTTGACGAATTTCAGGCTGTGGTTAAGCGCATGAAGGAAGCTGGAGTTAATGTTTCTGGGGCTTCGGATGGCTTGTCGCATACCCTCATGCAATTGGCGACAGCGGTTGATCAGCAGAACGAGGCTACGTCGTCGATGGCGGCCTCTGTTGAAGAGTTGGCGGTGAGCGTGAACCATGTGTCCGATTCGTCCGCGGCGGCTAAAGAGATAGCGCAGGACTCGCTGAATAAAGCCAAGGAGGGCGGATTGGTCATCGAGAATACGGTGCGGGAAATGATGGCAATGGCCGGGACAGTGCGTAGCACCTCTTCTGCTATGGAGTTATTAGGAAAGCGCACCGACGAGATAGGTGGCATCGCTGGTGTTATCAAAGAAATTGCAGACCAAACCAACCTGCTCGCGCTCAACGCCGCCATTGAAGCCGCTCGGGCTGGAGAGCAGGGGCGTGGTTTTGCGGTGGTGGCCGATGAAGTGCGTAAACTGGCCGAGCGGACGACAAAGTCGACCGCTGAAATTGCCGAGGTCATAGCAGCGATTCAAAGCGAGACCCGAAGTGCTGTCAGTGATATGCATCAGGTCGTTGAGCAGGTTGGCAACAATGCAGATGGCGCTCGTGATGCGGGAGTGTCGATTACCCAGATTCGCGAAAGTTCGAGTCGTGTCGTGGATGTTTCTTCGGATATCGCCACAGCACTCAAGGAGCAGAGTACCGCGAATGAATTGATCGCCAAACAGGTCGAAGTGATTGCGTCGATGAGCGAAGAAAACACTGCTGCCATGGGTGAAGCCAAGCAAGCTTCATCGGAAATGAAGCGTCTATCGACCGAAATGAATGCTTTGGCGAATCGGTTCCGAGTTTAATGCTTTGGCTTGCATTGAGGCTCCATGCTTGTTTGGCTAGCCTCTTTGCAGCCACCTTTTTCGCGCCGTCCCAACAAGCGAGAGCGGGGAACCGAACAGCCGTGATACGGTGATTTTTGGCACCTTTTGCGTACTATGCGGCCGTTGGTCTTTCGTTTTCAAACCGTAATTCGCGAAGAGCTGCGCGTTGCTGCGATGTGCTTGGAGGCCAGTTTCCAAGTTTGGAATGCCAATAGCCAAAAAAAATCGCCGGGGTGTTCCCGGCAATTTTTTTGTGCTGCGTCAGATTGCATTGCAATACTGCTTATGGGCGTGCCAGGTCAATTATTTTGCGCAGATCGTAGTCCTTGTGTCCTTCGACGTTTTCGACCAGTTCGGCCATGCGTTGATCGAGCGTCGGGCGTTCGACCTTGTAGAGCAGGCCGGTTGGTTCGCGCCCTTCGCGCCGCGCCATATTGACGACGTGCATGGCCGCATCAAGGTCGGTAACGTCATGCCCTTCATCGAGCACGGCACAGGTGGCTTTCAGGTGCTTGGCATCATCCAGATCGTTGAAGCTCGGGCAATGCGAAAGCAGGTTGATGAAGGCAAAGCCCTTATGTTCCATGCCTTCCTTGATGAGTTTTGAAGCGAGTTTGACGTTGCCGGAGAACGCCTGACCAACGAAAGTCGCACCATAGGTCAGCATGTAGAGCACCGGGTCGATCGGTTCTTCCATGCCGCCGTAAGGCGTGGTGCTTGTTTTCATCTCCGGCCGGGAGGTCGGCGAGACCTGTCCTTTGGTCAGGCCGTAGATATGGTTATCCATCAGGATGTAGGTCATGTTGATGTTCTTGCGCGCCAAATGCGACATGTGGCCGCCGCCAATGGAAAAGCCGTCACCATCGCCGCCCGTCACTACCACCGCCAGATCGGGGCGCGCCAGTTGCACGCCGGTAGCCACCGGGCCGGCACGTCCGTGCAGGGTGTGCATCTTGTATGACTTGACGAAGTAGGGCAGGCGTGAGGAGCAGCCGATCCCGGAGACGTTGACGATAAAGCTTGGGTCGACGCCGACTTCGGAAAGCGAGCGTAGAAGTGACGTCAATACGCCGTGGTGGCCGCAGCCGGGGCACCAGAAGGGGGTGACGGTGTCGCGATATTCCTTGGGGTCCAGTTCGACCCGATGCAGATGGGTTTGTCCGTGCAAAGGGGCGTTCATGCCAGCATCTCCCGTACTTTCTTGACGATCATTTCGGGCGTGAATGGCAGCCCGCCGCAAATGGTATAAGACTCCGGCTTCAGGTTCGTTTCGGCACGGATGAAGTGTGCCAGTTGCCCCTGGAAGTTGACTTCCGGAACGAGCAGGCGTTTGCACGAGGCGCCAAAACTCTCGAACTGAGCGGTTGGCAGCGGGTGCAGCAGCTTCGGATAAAAGCCTTTCACGGCAAATCCTTCGGCGCGCAGACGTTGCAAGGCTTCCCGTATGACGCCAATGGTACTGCCCCAGGCGATGATGCCCAGATCGGCTTGCTCACATTCGCCGGCATCGACTTCGACCGGTGCGACGTCGTCAATCACGGTGTCGAGCTTGCGGAAGCGCTTGCGTTGCATTGCTTCGTGGTTGTCCGGCGTGTAGCTGGGCAGGCCGGCTTCGTTGTGTTCGAGGCCGGTGGCGATGTGCATGCCGCCGTGCGTTCCGGGGTCGGCCATCGGTGAAATAAAGTCTTCTGTGATCGCGTAACGCTTGTATTCACCTTCGCCTTCCCAGCGCTTGCGATGGACGATGGTGAAGTTCTCCGGGTGCGGGTAGGGGACGCTCTGTGTCGAGAAAGCCAACGAGCCATCGGAGAGCAGGATCACCGGGCATTGGTACTTTTCGGCGAGATTAAAGGCGGTTACGGTCAGGCTGATGCAGTCGGCAACATTTTCGACCGACAGCACAATGCGCCCGGAATCTCCGTGCGCGCCGTGAATGGCCAGAAAGAGATCGGATTGTTCATGTTTGGTCGGCAAACCGGTTGAAGGCCCGCCGCGTTGTACGTTCACGATGACGCAAGGCATTTCGCTCATGAACGCCATGCCGAGCATTTCGCTCATCAACGAGAGTCCGGGGCCGGAAGTGGCGGTCATCGCTTTCTTGCCGGCGTAGGAGGCGCCGAGCACCTGCGAGATGGCGGCGATTTCATCCTCGGCCTGAATCAGCGTGCCAGCCCGCTTGGGAAGGTGCTTGGCCACATAAATGGCGATTTCTGTGGCTGGCGTGATTGGATAGGCGGCAAAAAATTCCAGTCCGGCGAGCAGCGAGCCGAGGCCGACCGCGTAATTACCCGAAAGCACCACGACATCGCGTTTTTCTGTCGGGGTGCCGAGTTTCCACGGGTCGGTTTTAGGGAGAGCGTTCGCAAGTTCCCAGCCGCGTTCGAAGGCTTCGAGATTGGCCTCTATGACTTCGTGGCCTTTTTTCCTGAACTTGGTGGCGATTACTTCGCGTAGCGATGCTTCAGGCACGTTAAAGAGCCGCGACAAGCTACCCAGCGCGATCATGTTTTTGGCCCGTGGGTTGCCCAACGCCTTGGCTGCTTGCGTCAGAGGAATCGGATAAGCATGGACGCCCTCGGGGATGTCTGGTTCAAAGTCTGCGGTGCTGTCATAGACCAGCGCGGTTCCCGGTTTGACCCGGGAGTGGTTGAGGTCGAAGGCTTCGCCGGAAAAGACGCAAAACACGTCGAAGGTATCGCCCTGGTTGTAGATGCGGTTAATGCCCGCACGAACCTGATACATGGCGTAGCCGCCCTTGATTTCGGCCGGGAAGGTCTTGAAAGTATAGACGTCGAGGCCGACTCGGGCGCAGGCCTGGGTAATCAGGTCGCCAACCGAAATGACGCCTTCGCCGCCACTGCCGGCGATGCGGAAAATCAGATCGTTCTTGGGTAAAGCGTGCATCTGCGATGTCCTTTGTTCAGAAGTCTGTGTGCGGTCAAATCGGGCAAGTCACTGCGAACTTTGGAGTATCCATGCCTTGGGTTGTGGCGTCAATAAATGAGGCGGTAGCCTGACCACGAATCGAGGTGCGCTCGGGATAGCGTTGCGCACGGAGTTTCTGGTCTGGCGCGCGAGATGTGCTATATATAAGCGTTTGGAGCAGCTTTGGCCTTGTTTGAAAGCGCCACCGAGAGCCCTTCTGTTTACCCTTCAAAAACTACTAAACGAGATCACTATCGTGCAATTCAAGTTGCCCAATAATTCGCTGTTTGCCATCCTGCTGCGTTCCCCCTGGTGGGTCAGTCTTTCTATTGTTTTGATGCTGTCCTTGTTGGGAGGCTTTCTTTCAAGGGAAAACTTTGTTCTGTTCATCATTCCAGCGATGATTCCCTTTGTCGGAACGGGTCTTTGGGTCGGCTGGAAGCAGTGGCAGTTGCCTAGTAGCGCACATGTGGAAGCAACGCTGGTAGCTATTGCTGCAATGCCTTGGCGGGAATTTTCCACGCTTGTGGCGCAAGCCTATCAACGCGAAGGCTATCAAGTGAAGCCGCTTGACGGCGCCGCAGATTTTGTGGCCGAAAAAGCTGGAAGAAAGTCGTTGATCAGTTGCAAACGCTGGAAAGCAGCGAGCCACGGCATCGATCCGTTGCGCGAACTCAAGGCCGTGCGTCAGGCGCAACTGGCGAATGAAGCGGTTTACGTAACCCTTGTTGAACTTCCGAAAGCGGCTGGGGCGTTTGCCGAAGAGCATGGCATCGTGACGCTCAATGGGGTGGCGCTTGCGCAGTTCTTGCGCTTGCCGAAGGAGAAACTGGCTTCGTGAGCCAGCTTTTTGCGCTGGGGGGGCTGCGCATTGCTGCCCTGCAGGCCAATAAAGACGGGCATCTTCAGGATGGTGTCCGAAGTGCCAATAGGCGCGCGGCTTTCAGGGCTGGGGGGGCGCTGCTTGCACCGAGCTTTCAGCCGTCCAGCGTTTTGATCAGATCAAACAAGCGCTGGTAAAACTCGGGTTCCGTGATCGTTATGTCGCCCATTTTTACCAGCGTGTCCTTGTCTGCCGACCACGGCAGCGACACCGAACCCATTCCTGATACGCTGACGCCGGCGCTCGTGCCACGTGACTTGAGCTCGAACTGGGTTTCCAGGGCGTTGGCGTAAATCACCGCACCCAGGCTGCTGGGCAGGCAAACCAGCGTGATGGTCAGCTTGGTGACTTTATCTGCTGCGGGCTGGAAGTATTTTTCGCCGCGGATATTGAGTTCCTGGGTTCCTTCGATCTGGTAGCCCTGGCTGAGCAAGGCGCGCTTGCCGATTTCGCACGCGCCGTCCGGTTCGCGGCTGCTGTAGTACTGAAATGGCGACTCGGTCGAGAAGGCTTCGGTTTGATAGGCGCGAGTCGGTTGTGTAGTTTGGCAGCCGGTAATGATCGGCGCGATCAGCAGCGCCAGAACAGTCGACAGGGAACGACGAAAGAGGAAACGAATACCGGTTTTCATGGCGAAAATGGAATGGGACTCATGATTTGGCGGAGAGTATACCTGCAAACATTTTCGCTGGCGTCAGTTGGTGAGCGCCGCTGTCAGCGTTTTGGCGTTGTAGCGCATCATTTCTAGGTAAGTTGCCGCCGGGCCATCGGCCCTGGAGAGCGAGTCAGAGTATAGCGTTCCGCCGATGCGAGCGCCGGACTCCTGGCGGATCCTTTCGAGCAGGCGAGGGTCGGAGACGCTTTCGAGGAATACGGCGGGGATCTTTTCGCGGCGGATTTGTTTGATGATTCGTCCGATATCGGCGGCGGAAGGCTCTGCGTCAGTATTCAGGCCGACCGGCGCAATGAAGCGGATGCCGTAGGCGCGGGAAAAATAACCGAAGGCGTCGTGCGGCGTCACCACTTTGCGCCGTTCTGTTGGAATGGCGCTGATTTCCTTACGCATCGACGCATCGAGGGCGGCGAGCTGTTCCTTGTATTGGCTGGCGTTGGCTTGGTACAGCGCTTTGCCTGCCGGATCAACGTCGCCGAGTGCCTTGGCGATGTTGTCTACGTAGCGCATGGCGTTAGTCAAGTCTTGCCAGGCATGCGGATCAGCTTTCCCATCGTGATGGTGGCCGTGTTCTTTGTCGTCGTGGTCGCGGGAAATGCTAAACGTTTTGACGCCCTTGCTGGCTTCGAGCACTTGAGCACGATAGCCGGAAGACTTGATCAAGCGCTCGATCCAGCCTTCAAAGCCAAGACCGTTGACGACTACCAGCTTGGATTGAGCAATCGTTTTGGCATCCGACGGGGTCGGTTGGTAAACATGCGCATCGCCACCTGGGCCGACAAGCGTATGTACGCTGACCCGCTCACCGCCAACCTGTTTTGTCATGTCGCCGAGGATACTGAAAGTGGTTACGACCTTAAGAGCTTGCGCGCTGGCGATGGGCGCAATGGCGAGCAGAAGGGCGGTTTGCAGCAGGCTGAAGAAGCGGAATACTTTGTGCAGTTTCATGGTTCTGTTATTTTGTGGTGTAAAGTTTTTTGGCTCAGCGTTCAAAGTGCCAGCGCGGGCGCAAATGGGCGATAACCGGGCCGAGCGGGCCGATGATCATGGAGAGAATATAAAGGCCGCCGAGCGTCAGCACGATGGCGGGGCCAGCCGGCAGGTTGGCGTAGTAGGAGAGCAAAAGCCCGATCAACGACCCGGAAAAAGCGATGATGATCGCCACCAGAATCAGCGGTGCCACATTGTTAACCCAGAAGCGTGCCGAGGCAGCCGGCAGAATCATGATGCCCACGGCCATCAGCGTCCCCAATGCGTGAAAACCGCCGATCAGATTGAGCACGACCAGCACCATGAAGCCGTAGTGGGTGAGGGGGCTGAGCCGGCTGATGCGGGCAAGATAGCTTGGGTCGCAGCATTCCAGAACGATCAGGCGCAGGCCGATGGCGATGGCAATGATCGAGCACGAGGCGAAGCTGGCGAGCAGCAACAGGGCCGCATCGTCGAGCGCCAGTACGCTGCCGAACAGCACGTGCAGCAAATCGACATTGCTGCCGCGCATGGAAATGATTAGTACGCCCGCCGAAAGCGAAATCAGGTAGAAGGTGGCCAGACTGGTGTCTTCCTTGATCACCGAGTTGCGCGCAACGCCACCGGCCAGCAGGGCGACGGCAATGCCGGCGACGAGGCCGCCGATAGTCATCGCCGAAAGCGAGAGGCCGGCAAACAGGTAGCCGATAGCAGCGCCGGGCAGGATGGCGTGCGAAATCGCGTCGCCGGCCAGACTCATGCGACGCAGCATGAGAAATATCCCGATTGGCGTGGCGCCTAAGGACAGCGCCAGACAGCCAGCCAGTGCACGGCGCATGAAGCCGAATTCAATGAACGGGGAAATCAACGGCAAGCCGGCGAGGGTGTCGATCAGGCTCATCCGTGCGTAGACTCCGTGCGACGTTCATCGGTGTGGCAGATAGGTACATCGACTCTCTGGCTTTGCGCTTCGGCCAGATGGCGGGCACGCAGAAGGTTCTCTTCGCTGAGCACCTCGGCGGTCGCTCCACGTGCAATCACTTCACGTGCCAGTAACAAGGTTTCGGGATATTCATCGCGCACATGGGCAAAGTCGTGCAGGACGCTAATCACGGTGCGCCCTTCGGCGTTCCAGCGCCGTACCAAGGCCGCCAGATCGTGCACGGTATTGGCATCGATTGCGCCATAAGGCTCGTCGAGCAGCACCAGTGGTGAATCCTGCAGGATGACGCGGGCAAAGCGGGCTCTTTGCAATTGGCCGCCGGAGAGTTGACCAATTGGCCGATTCTCCAGACCGCTTAGGCCGACGGCGGCGATGGCTTCTTCAATACGTTGGCGGGCCGCCCGATTAAAGCCACGGAAGGCACCGAATTCGGCCCACAGCCCCATGGCCACGAAATCGTAGATGACAATCGGGAACGTGCTATCGAGTGTCGATTGTTGGGTCAGGTAAGCGATTTTTTCGCGTTGCAGGCCAAGCAGCTCAATATGCCCTTGCATCGGGCGTATTTCGCCAACAATGCCTTTCAGTAAGGTTGATTTTCCCGCTCCGTTGGGGCCGACCACGGCCAGTAGGCTACCAGCGGCAATTTCCCCCTTGAGGTGGTGAACCGCCGGATGCCGGTTGTAACCCAGCGTAAAGTTATGAAAGCGGAGGATGGCCGGTGCTGCCATAGTCATGAAAGTGCCCAATGGATCGTAGCCCATAACAAGGTCAGCGCACCCAAAGCCCAAGCTAGCCGAACAGCGACGCTGGCGCAAAGGGCGGGGTTGAGGCGTGTCGTTTTGACGCGGCGATTTGGAGCGTGCATGAGCGTGCTGAAATTGAATTTGTGCAAAGGGCAATGCTGCCTGATTTACAGGCCTGATGCAACACTGTTGCAATAAGGGCTATCTTCGCTATGCCTGTTTTACCCGGTTTTTTTGCGGGCCAGGGGGTCAGCGTTGAGCTAGCGCAGCGGCAGCCTGAAACACTTGTTGATAGCGCTCCAGACAGGTGATCGTGCCGCAAACGAAGAGGGCGTCGCCTGCCTGCAAGCGGAAGTCGTCGTCGAATTCGATAATGACTTCCTGCCCTCGTTCAACCGCGACGACCTTGGCGCCAGTGCGCTCGAGTTCTTCGCTGTGCCACGGATGAGCGCCGCAAAGTGTGCCTGCGCTCAGGCGGCTTATCTTGATGCGGTTTTCCACCGGGATGGCTTGCTCGTCCAGCAAATGGTAGGCGAGAATCTGCCCGGCCACTTGGCCGACCGAAATGGCGAAGTCAGCCCCCGAGCGATAGATGCGTTCGGTATTCGGCGTGCGGTTAACGCGCACGATCAGCGGCACTTCGGGGGCGTAGTCGCGAACCACGGCGCTCGCGAAAACCGACTCGCTGTCGTCGTGCAGGGCGAGAATGACCGCGCTGGCTTCGCGCAGTCGCGCCTGGTCAAGAACGCTGCGTTCGAGGACGTTGCCGACCACATCGACTCCCGGCATGCTTGTTTGGTCGACGACGATGCAGGATTCCCCTGCGTCATGCAGCATCTGGATAACCTTGCGCCCGACCGCCCCGTAGCCGACCAGGACAATCGGGCCGGTGCGCCGGATCGGCATGGCCATGCGCTCCACTTTTTCCAGGTTGGCCTGGACGCCGACGATGACGAGAATGGCTCCCGGTTCGATCCGTGTATCCGGCCCTTTGGTCGTTGTAAAAGTTCCGCCAACCCATTGCCCGATAGCCGATACGCCGTGTTTTTGCCGAAGATGCAAGTCACCGAGTCGTTGTCCGGCCAGTGGGCTTCCGGCGCGAATTCGGAATTCAGCCATGCCGACCTTGCTGCCAAGCAGATGCATGCCTTCTGCCGGCGGGCTGATACGCAGGCTGGCGCGCGAGGCCAGAGCTGCGCCGAGTACATGAGCTGGCGTGAAGACGTCGGTCGCGCCAATCTGCAGCATCGGCGCACGATAGAGCGGCTCGTCGGCCAGCGCATAGATCGGGCCTTTAAAGCCGTGTTCACGAACGATCAGCGTACAACTGGCATTTTTGTGATCGCCTGCATTGGTGACGACCGCTTTGGCGTCCGTCACCCGGTCGAGCACGCTCGGATCGTCGGCAAGCTTGCCGAAAACGACGTTGTAATGCCGGTCGCGCAGGGTGCGCGCCAGCGCCATGTCTTCTTCAAAAATTACAAAGGGACTGTTGGTGCGCTTGAATTCTTCGAGCAGCGATTCGAT
>RRZT012757251.1_pt1 | contig 11452 bp, 18 predicted proteins | sample 2165551 | NCBI WGS metagenome assembly RRZT01 (sample SAMN10456910, study PRJNA506462) | wastewater metagenome | biome: wastewater; feature: sludge; material: wastewater sludge; isolation source: wastewater sludge with Escherichia coli K12::gfp cells carrying plasmid... | place: USA: Moscow, Idaho... | reverse complement strand
TGCTGCATAAAAGTGCAAAATGCTGCATAAAAATGCATAAAAACAGAGGGTGTAAAAATGCGCCGAAAAGCCGCTAAATATAGGGATTTTCGCCGAATCGGTAGTTGCATAAAAAATGCCATTTTTCAGGGCATGCGGGGGTGTGAGGGGGAGTGCGCCGGGGCGGCCTCTGCTGCATTCGATTTTTTGCTCAAAAAATAGGCAACTCGGTGCACCCGAATTGCCTATGCTGTTTCGATTGTAAATCAGTCGGTCAATGCGTCGCCGCGCTAGATTTGATACGGCTCAAAGTCAACCACCGTCATGCCAAACGCCTCATTGATTGCCATCATGTCGCGCTGAATCGGTTGCACCTCATTAACCGCAAACACTTTAGCATCCGTGATGCCATCGCCAAGGCTGCCCGCATTTTTGGGCACAATACCCATCAGTTTAGGCGGTACGCGGTGAATCGCCATCATGTCATCTGCGCTAACCGATTTAATATTGAGGAACTCATCCTTTGCCGCCACTTCCGAAACCGGTATCAGTTGGATACCGTCCTTTGTACCATTCGGCGCGCGCACATACATGTTTTTAAAATTGCCCCGCCCTTTTGCGTCACGCATGTTTTGCTTAAGCTCCTCCCAATCCTCCTCGTTAATATCGCTATCCGTTGCGTAAAAGATAAAGCCGGCATGGCTGCCGTTATCATAATATCGGCGGCGGAACTTAGTGGCGCTAGCATTGAGCTCAATCGAATTCAGCGCCGCGAGATAGTAGGGTATCCCATAAATCTCTTGCTTTAAATCGGGTTGCATAATGTGCGCCACATCGCGGCCGCCGATTCTCTCCTCGCTTATCTGCACCCCGGTGCCATCGCGCAAATAAACAAAATCGCGCAAATTGGAAGCCCGCCGCATATACAAAGCCAGCCGGCTTTGAAAGCCAAGCACCTGCCCAAGCCGATTGCGCTGCGCCTCAAGATAACCATTGCCCAGCACCAAATAATTAAACGCCAGTTTTTTAAACTCCGTGCGCGTTAAAAGCGGCGTCGGTTTAAACGTGCTCGTCAAAATATTAAGCTTAGCGTGCAACGCAGAATTATGGTGCACGCCAACCGACAAGAGCCCGATTAAATCTCGCGCGTTCACCGGCATCTCAAAATAGCGCCCGTTGTCATAGCATTCAAGCGCATCTAACAAAGCCGCTGCGCCCACCATATCTGCCGCGCTGAAAAAATCCACGCTGATGCTGCTCTTGGTGGCGCGTTTTTGTTTTTTGCTCATTAATCAATCTCCACACTAAATCGGCCGCCGATATTGCCATCGAGCGGCTCTTGATAAAAAATCATCAGCGCCGCCCAAGCCAAATCGCAATGGCTGGCCGACGCGCTGCGATCGGCCACATAAGTCACCGCCCGCCCGTTTGCCGTCATCTGCCGGCGAATCCCTGTAAACGATGTCACCATATCCCGGCCGCTGGCCGCGTCCCACTCCACCCGCTTTTGGCGGAAAAGGTTGAGCGCCTTATTAATCATCATCGCCTTAATTTCCGCCGTGAATTTCAGCCCGATGGCCCCGGGGAAAAACTTGCTCACCAGTTGAAACACCGCCGCCCCAATGCCGCTAGTGTCTAACACAATCTTGCCCACGTTATACACACCAAGCAAAGTCCGAATCACCTCCGCTTGCTGTGCAAAATCATTGCCGTGCAAAAGACGGTGCTCGATAATCCGAAATTTATCACCCGCAAAACGCGGCGCCAGCGCCACCACCAGCCCCGCCGCATCGCCCGTGTCCGATGGATCGTAGCCCACCCACACCGGCGCATTGCCGCAAGGGCGTGGCGTAAAAGGCTTGTAAAAATCCCCCCATAAATCCCAGCTATCCACACCCGAGCGGTGCAGCTGCGAAAATTCAAACACCGCGTCACCATCCGCCATAAACTCACAATCAAAAAGCTGGCGAAACTCAAGCGGCGAGTATTCGCGCTGTAATTGCGCCTTATCAAAAAGCGTGCACCCACCCGCCTGCGCATCATCCAGCGTCACAATTTGCCGCCATTGGCCGTCTGCATCCAGCCGACCGCCGGCCAAAGAAGAATGAGACAAATCAAGCCGGATATGCTCGCCTGCCGGCCGCCCCTCATTAAATTTAGCGCCCGACCAAGTCGGGTAGGCCGCGTGCGCCTCGCTCGATGGCGTGCTGAAATAAGTAATACGATATTGCTTTTGAGCCGCCATCGGCCGCGCCAGCTTGCTAAGCGCCACAAAATCAGGCGCCCAGAAATACTCATCCAAATAAAGATTGCCTGTGCGCCCTTGAGCCGTTCGGCTGTTGGTACCCAAAAAATAAAGCTTCGCGCCGCTATTGGGCAGCGTGATCACATCACCTTTGAGCTCAACGCCCACCATCGCCGCCAGCTCTGCAATATAAATTTTGAATTGAAAAGCCTGCGCCCGGCTGGCCGAAAGAAAAATCTGATTGCGACCAGAAATCAGCGCATCGATAAAAGCCTCGCGCGCAAAATAAAAAGTAGCCCCGATTTGGCGGCTTTTGAGCACATTGCGAAAACGCACCTTTTTGCCCGTCTCAAACCAAAAGCGTTGATACTCAAATTGCTGTTCCCTGAAAATCTCCTGCATCCGCTTAAGCTGTTCCGCCTCAAAAAAATTCTGTTGCGGCTTCTCATTTTTCTGCGCGCGCCCACGCTTTTCAGGCTCGCCGCGCGCCGGCTTATCAATGGTGGGCACATCAGGCATCACCGTGCCCACATTGCCGGCCGGAGCTTCCGCTGCTTTCGGTCGGCCGCCCGCCAAATCCGTCACCAGCGCCGTCAGCTGGCGAATCTCCTTATAATCCCCATCCGATTTTTTCGGCAGGTGAATCAATTGCACCAAGCGCGCTTCCGCGCTCACCGCCACCCGCTGCGCCGGGCTGCCGCCGTCCCAATTTTCCCGCTGCTTCCAACTGTGCACCGTGGCCGGCTTAATGCCCAAATGCCGCCCGATGGCCGAAATCCGCCAGCCCTGCCAATAAAGCGCGCGCGCCAATAGGCGCGGATCTAAATTCGGATTGTTTTCGGGCGTCGGAGTAATCAGCTTAAGCATGGTAAAAAAAGAGGGTTGATAGCGATGGCTACACTATCAAGCCAAAATCAGCCCTCGGCTCTCATGCCGCCTTGTAAAAAATCCCCCCAAATCCGCCCCGCATTGAAGCGCGTGCCAATGCTGCGCAAACTGCCCCTATTGCCCATCCCGAGCCCGAAAAATGCCCGCTAAAAAGCCCAAAGTCACCGATTGGCGCATCATCGCCATGTCAGGCAAAACCGCCGACGGCCGCGAAATTTCCGCGCGCCATCTGCAAGAAATGGCCTCGCAATACAACCCCGAAAAATACGCCGCCCGCATCAACCTTGAGCACCTGCGCTTTATTTTTCCTTACCCCGAAGTCACCGGCTATGGCGATGTGGTTGAGCTCAAAGCCGAAAAGCAGGCCGATGGAAAAACCGCCCTCTTGGCCAAGCTCGCCGTGAACGACAACCTGCAAGAGCTGTGGGATGCCGACCAAAAAGTTTTTTCAAGCATCGAAATCCACCCCGATTTTTCCGACACCGGCAAAGCCTACCTTGTCGGCGTGGCCGTCACCGACAGCCCCGCCAGCCTCGGCACCACCCGTCACTTTTCCGTATCCGGCGCAGAAGCCGTAGCCGCCACCCAATCAATCCAGTTCAGCGAGTACACCGAAATGTCAGAATCCGCCAAAAAAGCCACCAAAGTCGGCCTGTTTGCCGCCCTCTTAGCCACCTTTGCCGCCAAGCCCGCCGAATCGCACGCTGCCGCGCCGCCGCAAGAGGTTGTCGGCCAAGAAGCGCCGCCCGCCGAGCCGGAAACCAACGAAGAGCAAAAAGAGAGCTATGCCGCCTTGCTGCAAAAAATCGAAGCCCAGCAAGCCGAGTTAGGCCAAGCCGCCGAATTTGCCGCCGAGCTGCTCAAGCAATTTAACGAGCTGCGCGCCGACTACCAAAAATTTAAAGGCCAAGTCGAAGCCGAAACCGTCAGCGGCGAGCGTGCCCCGCATGTCGGCGCTGCCGCCGACGTATCCGATTTTTAAATCGAATCCGCCCTAAAGGCCGTCTGAACCCATATCAAGGAAACCGTCATGCATCAAATCATCAGTAAATACATTGCCGCCGTCGCCAAAGCCAACGGCGTGGCCGACACCTCCGTGCACTTTGCCGTTGATCCGCAAATCTCCCGCAAAATGCGCGCCAAAATGCGCTTGTCGAACGCCTTTTTAACCCGCATCAACGTGGCCGAAAAAGAAAACAACGCCGGTGAAGTGGTCGGCATCAAAGTCGGCCTCACCGCCAGCCGCAGCGGCAAAGGCGGCTATCAGGGTAACGACGGCCGCCGCCAGCCCAAATCGGTGCACAGCGCCAGCAGCCGCGAATATCGCTGCCGCAAAATCAACTTTGACACCTATTGGGGTTACGAAGAGCTCGATGCATGGGCTGCCGAGCCGGAATATATCCGCATCATCAACGGCGAGCTGGTGAAATCCAAAGCTGAAAGCCTGTTGGCCATCGCCTTCAACGGCACCAAATGGGCAGATGTTTCCGACCCCGAGGCCAATCCGAAGCTCGAAGATTGCGGCAAAGGCTGGCTCACGCAGCAACGCGAGCAAAACCCCGCCCGCACCATGGGCTGGGCAAGCGGCAAAATCGGCGAAGAAAAAGCCGCCGTGAAATACGGCCCTGCGCAAGAATATAAAAACCTCGATGCGCTGGTGAAAGACGCAGTCAACAACATGATTGCCGAAGAATTCACCGACCGCGCCGATTTGGTAGTGATTTGCAACGCCCGCGATTTGGAAGACAAATATTTCCAGCTTGTCAACGCTGCCGCCGAAAAGGCCACCGAAAATGTTGCCTCCGATATTTTGCAGTCCACCCGCCGTCTTGGCGGCCTGCAAGCCATCGCCGTGCCCTATTTCCCCGCCGGCTCGATGCTGATCACCCCCTTGTCCAACCTCTCGATTTATTTCCAAAAATCAGGCCATCGCCGCAAGCTTGCCGATGAGCCCGAGTTTGACCGTGTTGTGAATTACGAAAGCGAAAACATCGATTTTGTGATTGAAGAGCTCGAAGCCATTGTGCTCATCGACAATATCGAGCGCGTCGAAGCCTAAGGCCGTCTGAAAGCAAAGCAGGCAGGGCGCGCGCCTTGCCTGTTTGAATAAAAAAGGAGAATCCATTATGACCAGCCCCGCCCGCCGCCACTACTTGCGCGAAACCGCCGCCCGGCAAGCGCGCGAAGAAAACGAAGTCAACCTCGAAAATTTGCAGCCGTATCAGCGCCTGCTTTACCGCCTGCGCCAAGATAAAGCCGCATTGAAACTCATTGAGTCCATCCAAGATAAAGCCAAAGCCAAGGCCGAAATGCTGCCCGCCTATGCCGAATGGGTGCAGGGCGTGATCGAGTCAGGCAGCGCCGACCCCGCCGACGAAGTGTTTACCACTTCCGTGGTGTGGCTAATCGACACCGGCGCGCTCGATGCCGCCACCCCACTGATTGAATTTGCCATCGCCCACGGCCTGCAAAGCGCCGATGAATATCAGCGCAGCCTGCCCACCCTGCTCATCGAGCAAATGGGCGAGCAAATCGCCGCCGGCCACAACATCAGCCAAGCCAATATCGAGCGCCTCACCGAAATGGCGCTGGCCAAAGCCGAAAACGGCATGCACCAAGTTGACATGCCCGATGCCGTGCGCGCCAAATTTTTAAAAGCCGCGGGCGTGTGGAATATCGAATTTGGCAGCAAATCCCGCGCCGCTGATTTGCTCGACCGCGCCATTGCTTATGATGAGCGCGTCGGCGCCAAGCAGCTCCTAAAAGAAGTGCGCGCCGCGCTCAATAAAGCGTAACGTCTCCCCCCCCCTGTGTGGCGTCCGCCGGCCGCTCGGCAAGGTTTTTATATCCTTTGCCCCTGCCGCGCGTGCCGGCGGTGCCGCCACACACCCCGATAAAGGCCGTCTGAAATGAGCTTGGTATTTGCCGACCACCCCGCCGCCGCCCACGCCGCCGATGAAATCGACAGCGGCCGCTTTTGGCCGCGCATCCGCCTGGCCGATTTGCGCGCCGCCGGCCGTATCGATAGCGCCATCACCGCCGAGCGCCTGCACTATGCCGCCACCGCTGCCGTGATCTATGTCAACCGCCAGCTGGCCGCCTATCAGGCCGCCGCCCTGCAAAAAGGCATCATCAGCCTAGCCGAAATCCACCCCGAAAACCAAATCAACGGCGCCCCCGTGGCCGTCTACCACTACCGCCGTGCCGTCTATAGCTACACCCAGGCCGAATTGCTCGAAACCTATGCCGACTATAGCGCCACCGCCGCCACCGCAGAGCGCGCCGAAGCCAAGCAGGCGCAAGCCGGCGATGCCCGTCGCGAAGCGCATGGCGCCATTGCCGACATTCTCGGCCGCCATCGCACCAACGTGGAGCTGATTTAATGAGCGCCAACACCGTCACCGCCCGCCAGGGCGACACCATCAGCAGCATTGCTTATCGCGTCGGCGGCAATAGCCGCGGCATGGTTGAGCAGATTTTGGCGCTCAATCCCGGCTTGTGCCGCCTGCCGGCCTTGCTGCCTATGGGCACCGTTATCAAAATGCCCGCGCCCAAAAAGCAGGCCGCGCCGGTGCTGCCGGCCGTCAATTTGTGGGATTAAAAAAATGACCGACCCCAAAACCACCCTCATCACCGGCGCAATGCTCGTTATCGGCGCTTATTGCCTGCCGGCCGGCGTGCTCTTCGGCGCGCTCGTGGGCGCGAGCGTCTTTATCGTCTACCGCAAAAACCTCAACATCTTGCGCAAAATCGTTTTATTTGCCGTCTCCTTTATCAGCGGCATTTTTGCCGGCAGCGATGCCGTGCGCATCGTCAACGCCGCCACGCCCGAAGCCATTGTCATCGGCGAATTTGTCGGTGCCGCTGTTGCTGCCGCCTTATCCGTCGGCCTCATCGAGGCTGCCTTTTGGTTCCTCGAAAACCGCACCACCAAATTTTTAAAACGGGAGCCAAAGCCATGACCTCCATGCAATACAACATCATCGGCGCATTAGCCATTGCCGCCGCCGCCAGCATCCTCTTGTTTGACACCGTAGGCCGCACCAGAAAGCCCGTCGCCAGCCTCGTGGCTTGGCTCGTGTTTTGTCAAATGGGCTGCTTGGCTGTGGCCGCCTTTATCCGCGCCGATGCCGCCGTGCAGTGGCTGCTCATCGGCGGCCTCGCCGTGCACGCCATCAATATCGTGCTGGCCAAAGGCAACATCAACCGCGTGCGCCCTCACCTCAAGCTGTTCAGCCGCCGCGCTGCGGCCAAAGGCTGCCCGAAAAAAAGCGGCATCAACAGCAAACAAGCCCGCCACCGCCACTATCAAGGAAACCGTCATGCTTAAATTTGGCTCAAAAGGCGCCGAAGTAGAAACCCTCCAGCGCCTGCTCAACGCCGCCGGTGCCAACGTCAAAACCGATGGCTGGTTTGGCACAGCCACAGAAAAAGCCGTGCGCGAATTTCAGGCCGCCGCCACCCCGCCGCTGGTGGCCGACGGCATCGCCGGCGCGCAAACCTTGGCTGCCCTGCAAGGCCGCCGCACACCCGATATGCTCGACCAAACCGCCATCGAATCCGCCGCTGCCCTGCTCGGCGTCGAAGTGGCCGCTGTTATGGCCGTCAGCCGCGTCGAAGCGCAAGGCCGTGGCTTTTTGTCCGATGGCCGCGTCAAAATCCTGTTTGAGCGCCATATCTTTTATCGCGAGCTGCAAAAAAAGCACGGCGATGCCGAAGCCGAATTTTGGGCGCGCCAAGCCCCGCATATTTGCAGCAAATCCCCCGGCGGCTACAAAGGCGGCCCCGCCGAATACCCCCGATTTTCCCGCGCCTTTGCCATTGATGCCGATTGCGCCATGAAATCATGCAGCTGGGGCGCATACCAAATTATGGGCTTTAACCACCGCCAGGCCGGCTTTAAAACCGTCGGCGAAATGGTTGATGCCGTCAAAACAGGCGAAAACGCCCAATTAATGGCCTTTGCCGCCTTTATCAAAGCCGATAAAGCCATGCACGCCGCCTTGGTAAAAAAAGACTGGCCCGATTTTGCCCGCCGCTACAACGGCCCCGACTACCGCCGCAACGCCTACGACACCAAGCTGGCCGATGCCTATCAGCGCTATGTCGCTATGCACCCCGCTGCCGCATAGCGCCGACCCTAAAAAGCCCGCCGGCAGGCGGGCATAAATCCAGCCTGAAAGGCCGTCTGAAATGATACAAAACAGCAAATCCTATAAAGCAACATGGCGGCTCAAAATCAAGCTGCTGCGCAAAAGCAACCGCGCCTGGTTGGCCGGCCGAAATGAAGAAGCCATGTATTACGCCGCTTTAGGCGTTATCAACGCCTACAGTTGCCACCGCCGCCTGATCAGCAAATGGATGCTGAAAAAACGCGGCATGGGCTTTAAATCCGCGTTGAAAATCACCGAAGAAACCATCCGCCAACACCGAGGCCGTCTGAAATGCTCACCATAAAAGCCAAAATCCTCACCGCCGCCGCCCTGTTTGCCCTCATCGCCGGCCTGCTCGCCATCATCGCCGCCATGAATGCCCACATAGGCCGTCTGAAAACCGAGCTCGCCGCCAATCAAGCCGCCGCCACCAGCGCCCAAGCAGCCTTAGCCGTCGAATCGGCCGCCTACAGCAGCTACCGCGCCGCCACCGCAGCAGTCAACCAACAGTTGACAGCTAAAATCCAAGCCAACACAGCCACTGCCGAAGCCCTCTCCGCTGCCCTCAAAAATCACCCCGATTGGGCAGCCGCAGATTTGCCGCCAGAAATTGCCGCCACCCTCAACCAGGGCCGCCAAAAATGAAACTCGCCCCCCTCGCCATTGTGCTGATGCTCGTCAGTTGCGCCAAGCCCGCGCCCGAAATCCGCATGCAGCCCATCCATTGCCCGCCTGTGCCTCAATGCGGCGAGCCGCAAAACGAAATCCGCACCCACGCTGATTTGGCCGCCGCCTTGATTGACACCCGCTCCGCCCTTGCCATCTGCACTATCGCCCGCAACACCCTGCAAGCCTGCATCGACCAAACCCAAGCCCGAGAAAAATAAATGCTGCCCCATCAAATCCAAACCAAGCCGCCTATCCCGTGGTTGGGCGGCAAGCGCCGCCTACTCAAGCACATCAAACCGCTTATCCCCGAGCATCAGCTTTATGTGGAGCTGTTTTTCGGCGGCGGCGCCCTGTTTTTCGACAAAACAAACCCCAAACCCGTCCCGGCCGTATTAAACGATATTGATAGCGAGCTGGTTAATCTCTACCGCGTTATTTGCCACCATAAAGATGAGTTTGTACGCCAGTTTGACCACATGCTTTACAGCCGCGAAATGTACAACCAGTTAAAAGTAGAGGCGGTTTCAGGCGGCCTCACCGATATTCAGCGCGCCGCCAATTTTTACGCGCGCGTGCATCAATCATTTGCCGCGCGCGCCGATAGCGGCCAGTCGTTTGGTTTGAGCCGAAAAACCATCCGCGCACCACGCCTTTTTAATTTTGCCCAATTCGAGCAAATATCAGCCAAGTTAAAACGGCGATTATCGAAAATGGCAGTTGGCAAGATGTGGCCTATCGTTACGACTGGGGGGGCTTTTTTCTTTGCCGATCCGCCTTATTGGCAAGCGCAAGGCTATAAAAGTCATTTTGATTTTGAGCAATATCAAAATCTCGCCGAATTTATGAGTAATTGCAAAGGTAAAGTCATGCTCACCATCAACAAGCACCTCGAAATTGAGGCTTTGTTTGGATGCTTTGAATCAAAAGAGGTCGCTATTAAATACAGCATAAAAAAAGAAGCAAATCAGCGCCATGAAAGCACCGAAATAATTTATTGCAACTACCCATTACCAAAAGACCGCCCATGACCGACCTCTACGACCGCGCCGCCGAAATCGAACAGCTCCACCGCGAAGCCGCGCTAAGCCGCCAGGCCGAAAAATCCGCCGCCGCCTTTGCCGTCTCCGCCTATGAATGCGAAGAATGCGGCGAGCCCATTCCAGAAGCGCGCCGCGCCGCCGTCATCGGCTGCCGCTGCTGCACCGAATGCCAACAAGAGATTGAAAAATATGGAAAAACCCGCTTCGCTTAGAGCCGCCATCGCCGCTGCCGCCCCCGAGCTCGCCGCCAACCCCGATAAACTCGCCCTCTATATCATAGAGGGGCGGGTGAAGGCCACCAAAGCCGCCCTAAGCCACAACATCGGCTACCGCCTCAATATCAACATCACCGACTTTGCCGGCAGCATCGACCGCCTCAATATAGCCATCATCAACTGGCTGCAAACCCACCAGCCCGATATATTGGGCCCAGGCGCTGCCGACCCCGATGCCTATGTGTTTGAGGTCGATATATTGAGTGGCGGCAGCTGCGATATCGCCATTGTGCTGCGCCTCTCCGAATCCATCCGCGCGCTGGTGGATGATGCCGGCCAAATCCATATTAGCCACCGCCCACCCGTGCAGCACAAAAACGATCTCACATGGCCGGGTTTGCCCGCACAAATAGAGGGCGCGCAAAAATGAGCGCCAACAGCCTCGACCACTACCTTGATAATCTAGACGGCCTGATAAAGCAGCTCACACCCGCCCAAACCCGCGCCCTCAACCGCGAGCTGGGGCAAGAGCTGCGCCGCCGCAATGCCGCCCGCATCAAAGCCAATATCGAGCCCGATGGTGCCGCCTTTGTCCGCCGCAAAGGCGAAGCCTGGAAGGCGCGCGCGCTCAAAGAGGGAGAAACCCTCAAGCCTAGCCAAAAATTCGGGTTTTACAAAGGCCATAATTTGCAGCTTAAAAACGTTATCGACCGCGGCAACCGCTTGGTAGGCGTCGAAACCACCGAGGGCAACCCCGGTTATGCCGCCAGCGGCTTTCTGAAAAAATTTATCTATATCCAGCGCCCTCGCGCCAGCGGCCTCATGTTCCGCCGCCTGCCCGGCAGCCGCTGGCTGAAATCCAAAACCACCACCGCCGAAGCCGCCATCGGCTTTATGAGCGGCCTCATGGGGCAAATCGCCGCCGAGCACCAAAGCGGCAACCCCAAGAAAAACCTGCCCGCCCGCGAGCTAATCGGATTTGGAAAAGATGATTTGGTTTACATCGAGCAAACTGTTGTCGCCCATCTTGCTAAATCATAGCTGGCACATGGTTAAAGGCCGTCTGAAACCCTTTTCAGACGGCCTTTAAAATATTTTTAAAAATCATGCAAAAAGCGCTTGAGCCGCTTATCGCGCCTGCCGCATTGATTGGCAAGCCGTAAAACCTGCCACTTGGACTTTGGCACACGGTGCCGCCATGTATGCTTTGGGCGGTGATTGCCGCGTAGGCAAAGATGAGTCTAAACGCCGCTGCTACCGCAT